>Ga0070698_100000636_pt1 | contig 37845 bp, 37 predicted proteins | sample KBSK1502metaG_FD_65477 | JGI IMG/M metagenome (GOLD analysis project Ga0070698, IMG submission 65477) | Corn, switchgrass and miscanthus rhizosphere microbial communities from Kellogg Biological Station, Michigan, USA - KBS K1-50-2 metaG | ecosystem: Host-associated > Plants > Roots >... | reverse complement strand
CTCGACCTACCGCGCGGGCCGCCTGTTCCGTCGCGATGGTCGTGGCCATGGCGGCCATGCGGCCGGCCATCGCGCATCACACGGCCATGGCCGCGGCCACGGCCACCGCTAGCCCGCTGATCGCCTGGCTGCGCGGCCTGCCGCCGAAGAAAACGCCCTGAGGCGATGGCGGCGTCAGCGCAAGGCGGCCATCGCCTTGGCGGCGAGACGGAACGGGCGGGTGCCGTGGTAGACGCGCCAAAGCTCCGGCGGCAGCGGCATCGCCTGATAGTCGCCCACCGTCCGCGTGAAAGCGAGCCTCAGCACCGCGCTGATGCGGTCCCGTCTGGTATCGCAAAGATCGAGATCGGAGAAGTTCGCCGTCTTTTCGGGCGCCCGCTCGTTTCGACGCAGATCGTCGACCAGCGCGGCCACGATGGCGCGGATGCGGCTGCGCTCTGCGATCGGCCATGACAGTGCGCGCGGCATGGGAACGCCGAGGAGCCGCCGCGCCATGGCGCATCCCAGAAGAACGGAGTCGCCGCAGCCTCGCGCCCGGGCGCGCCGGTGGAGGGCCGACCAGTCGAGATCGGGTCGGCGGTCGAGCAGCATGGCGAAGTCGCAGATCCAACCCAGGCTGCGCCACGCTTCCTTCGTTCCATGACCGGCCAGCAGCAAAGCGAGGTTCGTACCCGACACCGCGGGCACGCGCTGATCGCCGATCGATACATCCTCGAGTTCGTTCCAGGTCTCGGCCGACGTCAAGGGGAAGGGCACATGACGGCCGCTGAAGTCCCAGTGCAGGTCGATCGCGACGGCAAGGTCGGGATGGACGAAGGCGTACTGGCGCAGATAGGCCAGGAAGGTGCGCCGGAACGCCCGATCGCCTTGCGCGCCGCTGTAGCCCAGCGAGGCAAGCACGTCCTCGGCTTCGCTGAATTGCGCCTTCGGCACGATCAGGTCGATGTCGGTGTATTCCCGGGCAGAAAGATCGCCATACAGCATCTTGGCCAGCGTCGCGCCTTTGAACGCCGCGAAGCGGACGCCCCGTGATGCGAAAGCGGCGGCTACCCGGGAGAGCTGCAGCGCCGCGGCAAGCGAACAGACCAGGTGGAAGCGCTGAAAGGCCGCGATCGACGATCGAGACGTCGCCGGCACCCCTTGCCACGACAATGCCGCCAGGCCCCGTATCAGCTGGGGGCGGACCGAGTGCCGGGCGGCCGTCCGAAGCAGATCCGCCACGTCAACACCCCGGCGCAAAACCTCGAGCGCCCGCGCGAGGTCGGGCTCGGGCCTCACCATCAGGCACAGCAGGTCGAATTCAGCACTGCTCGCTCGCGTGGCCAACGACCTCGTCTCCCCTGCCGGCAAAGCCGGCACCCGCCAATTGGCGATCACAGATGCGTATTTTTAGGTCCTGTCTTGCCACCGTCCAACGCACCCTTTGTGCCGACTTTCTGCGTCACGTCGCGAAGCGTGCCCCACCTGACCAGAACGGGCGCCACGTACGGCTTCTTCTTGGGCGGCGTGGGAGACCGGTCATCCACACGAAGGGGTTTTTCGAGCATTTGTTTCACTAATCGTCCTAACGGCCTACTGGCACGGAGTGATGGTCAACTTTGCCGCCGGATTTGTCCAACGACTTCAATAAGACCGGCGTCGCGCAGGCTGATAATAAAGCTCGAGACATCTGTCCGGCAGACGTCCGACGCCACGTCGAATTGCGTCAGGACTTCGTCGCAAACCTCGGCGACGGATCGTGGCTGCTGGAGCGTGTCCCAGATGTAGGCCGCAACGCCGGCCAATCCAAAGTAGAGCGCGCGGTCGAGATTAAGAATGGCGACTTCCTCATTGAGAAGGCAGGAGACTTGGCCGGCCGATTTCTTGACGACGGTCGAAGGGTCAAGCATTTGCAGTCCTCAAGGGGCCCGGCCAAAGGTCGACGAACCCTCTTATAAGGGGCTGCTCGTCCGCGCAATGCCGGCGCTGGCATGCTGTCCCAACCAGCAATCCAGCGCATGAACGGCAATCAGGCGCTCCAGGGCAGGGCCGCCGGGAAGAACCGGGGGCAGCATCCGAACGTCGACGTAGTGCCTCAGTCGATCGTCACTCGACAGGTCGGGCAGGCCGTGGAGGCGAACCGGCTGGTCCAACGGCGAACGAACCAGAGGCGCCTTTTTCCGCGCCAGCACGGCATCGGGAAGGCGGCCTCGCATGGCCTCGCGCAGCAAGAGCTTGCGTCGCGCCCAAGGTACCGGCGGGACCGACAGCATGAATTCGAGGACGCGGAGGTCGAGATAGGGATGGCGCCAGACCATCGGCGCCAGCGCTTCACTGCCGTCGAAGCCATCGAACAGCGCCGGCCAGAGGGGATTGTTGAAGGACGCCACGGCCTGCGGGTGCCAGGGATGAGGTGCGGGCGTTTCGACGGGCAGTGCACTAAGACGTTCCTGCAGACCGACACGATCGACGAGGCTGCGGTCGAGCCACGGCGGCACTTCGATCGGCTGGTCGCCGCCGCCGCGACCGAGATGACGCCGCAGGGTTTCTCCCCATCCGTCGAAACCCTTGGCTTTGAGGTAGAGCCAGGCCGCCTCGCCCATCCGCCGCCAGTTCCGGCGCTCGAGCAACCACGAAAAATAAGCCCGTTGCTCGAACTCGAGCGCATTGTCGGGGCCTTCGCCGAAGAACCACACGGGAGCGCGGCCCGCCTGTTCGAGTGCCACCATGCGCTCGGGACGCGCCGAGATGACTCCGTTAGAAGGTTCTGCACTGCGTGTCGGCCCGCTGCGCCACTCGGGATCGTAGCTGAGGTCATCGCAGGCCCTCAGCCTGAGCTCGATTCCCAGGTGTCGGGCAGCCAGCGAGGCGAAGTGTTTCTCCTGGTCCGGCATCAATCTCTCGAAATGCGTGCATTCGGCGACGACGCGTGAGCTATCCCGCGTTACCGCCACGGTGCAGGCCGCGAGCGCCGTGGAATCGAGACCACCGCTCATCGAGATTCCCACCTGGCCGGCGGGCAACCGGTCGGCGATGGCCAACGACAACAGCTCGACAAACCGTTCGCCATACTGCCGATGGTCTCTGTAGTGCAGCGGTTCGCCGATCTCGAGCTGCCAATAGCGGCGGCTCGCCGCGCCGGCGTCGGAGAATTTCACGATGTGCGCCGGCGCCAGTCGCCGGATATGGCGATAGACCGTGCGCTCGACATCGAGGCTGAAGCCGATGCCCAGGAAATCGCCGATCCAGTGGTCGTCGAGCTGGTGGCTGACGGGCGCGGCAGAAACGATCCAGTCGAGCGAATCGCTGGCGAAGCGTGACTGGCCGGCTTGGGCATGAAACAGGGACCGCACGCCGAGCTGGTCACGCGCCACGATCAGGCATTGCCGTTGGCGGTCCCACAGCGCAAAGCAGAAATCTCCGGCGAGGCGACCGACAAAGCTCTCGCCCCAAGCCGCGTAGCCATGCAGGCAGAGAAAAGCGTCGGAAGGCGGTTGGCGACCCTCGCCGATGCGCTCTGCCAGAAGCGCGCGTAGCGCCTGCCGAGCATCGAGGCGGATGCGGCCCACCATCCAATAGCGGTCGCCAAGGCTTGCCATGCCGCGCCACTCGCCATCGGCCGTATCGGCCTCGGGCTTCGACCAGATCAAGGCGACATGGCCGGCACCGCCGGGGTTTTCGATGTTGCATGCTTTGCTCGCGAAGCGCCGGCAGTCGACCGGTCTGCCGTCGGCATTGAAGATCGCTGCGAACAATTTCAGCTCGCGTTGCGCTTGCCGGCGGCAGGCTGCCCCGATGGCTCGACCGACGTCCAAGCCACCAGCCCGAAGTAGCCGTCGCGCTCTTCTTCGCCGACCAGGATTTGGCCTTCGCAGGTGAGCCAGGCGTGAGCCTCGAAGTCTTCGGCGTTGCGAGCAACACCGATGTGAAGTTCGGACGAATGGCCGTAGGTGGAGAGAAGGCGCTGCAGAGCAAAGGCGGAGCTGAGGCACGCAGTGCCGGGCAGCACGCGCGAAGCGACGCGAACCGACCAGGCGATCCGCTCGATCGCCTTGGTTCCCGATCCGCAGCGGCTCGCCCAGGCACGCAACCGATCGATCGAGAACAGGCGAAGACCGACCCTGACCGCGACCACTGTCGCAACAGCCTCGACCAGCAGGCGCCGGTCGCCCGCCGACAAGGCCAGGAATGAAGCGAGACGTGTCATGACCGGGCCACTACCTGGCGGATCCGCTCGACGACTCGATCCAACAGCGCATAGCGGCGGGCGTAGCACAGCGCATAGACCGGCGTGCTTTGTGCGACCCGCTCGGCGAATCTCAGCTGCCGTGCCAGACGGTCCGGCGTGTGGTTGCGGCTGTTCCCGGTCGATGCTGTCAACACCCGGATCAACGCCGTACCGGCAAGTCGTGTCGCGGACACATCGTCGGACGTCGGGCGCGCTTGCGGCTCCCCCAGCCAGAACAGGGCCGAAAGGGGCCGCGGCTGGTGGCGTGCCGGCGCCCTGGCGCCCGGCTCCATCATGAGCTTGCCGCTCAGCGCGTTGAAGTGGCCGCAGCTCATCGCCCGCGGAAGCAGCCGCCGGGCGGGCTCATCGAAGAGCTTGAGCCGGTGCGGGCCATGATGGGCAAAGGCCACGCCGTCCGCGAAGGTGAGCCGCAGCATGTCGTCGGTGATCAGCTGCGCGCCCTGCCCGATCAGGGCCGCCGCCAGGGTCGACTTCCCGGTGCCGCTGTCACCCAGCAGCCCGAGCGCCGCTCCGTCGACGTCGAGCACGGTGGCATGCAATGGTTCCTCGCCGCGCAAGGTGAGCGCCGCGCTCAGCGCGAAGTTCAGGAGATTTGCCTCGAACGACCTGGCGTCGGCATCGCCCAGCCGCGCGCAGACGACGGAGCGTCCGTCGGCGGAGACGAGGGTTTCGAACATCCCCTCCAACTTCATGTAAACCCCGCCGTCCGGCAGGACGGCGTGCTGGATCCAGTCGTCTGGATCCGCCGGCAGTCCGCGAGCTCGCCGACGGAAGCTGTCGGGCGATGCGAGGGAGATCCGGATCGACGCCTCGGCGCTTGTCTCGCAAACGTCGTCGACCGAATTCAGCCTGAACTCGCTTTCGACGACGATGCCATAAACAAGGTAGCGGTGAACGCAAGCCGCCGCGATATTCCGGCCGCCGCCATGATCAGAGGGTTTGGCAACCACCTGCAAAATCACATCCCCAAGATCGCACAGTCTCGCAGAACATTCAGTCAGGTACAAATTTGCCGGCGGATGCCGGTCTAGATATGCAGCCTTGGCCACTAATTTCAGTTTGCCGCAGTTTTTTTCGTTCATAGGCTCGTCGCGGGGTGCAACCAGCGGTGATGACCGTGCACGGTCATCAACCGCCGAGCAGAGAGCGTGCGGACGCCGCCGGCGCCCGCCGACCACTGGCCCATCGATCGCGTCCCGGTCTGGCAACAGGCTGGCGCAAGGAGCACCCCCATGCGTCGCAAAATTGTCATTCAATTGGTCATCCCGTTGCTCGTGCTGCCCCTGCTCGGCGGCTGCCTCGGGCCCGACTATCTCATGACCCACACGCCGAGCGAGCCGTCGGCGCTCGAGGAGACCGCAAGCCTGCACGACGCGGGGTTGCGTTATACCAGCCACTCGGGAGCCCCCGCTCGACCCGAAATCGTTTCCCTCATCGTGACCGACACGTTCGCCGCCTACGGGCGCGCGAAGATCTTGCGTGCGATCCACGAATGGAATGTCGCTCTGAATGGCTTCGTCCGATTCGAGATCATGCCCGACGGCAAAAACGCCAGGACCAGAACGGGCGTGCATTGGGTGATCACCTCCAAGCAGGGCGGGCAGAGCACCGGCTTGCCTACCACCCTTGCGGCCACCTATCCCGTTACCGACGTCGGCGGGCTGATGGTCATCTATGTCGAGCGTATCGGCCGGCGCGACCTGGGCGGCGTGGTGATGCACGAGCTCGGCCATGTTCTGGGCCTCGGCCACAATCCCAAGGGCGGCCTGATGGCGGCTCACTATCATCCGACAAGCCAGCAATGCGTCGACAGGGCCACGGTCGAAGCTGTCGCCGCCAAGCGCGGGCTGCCGCTGGCGAGGCTCAACTGGTGCGAGTACAGCCAAGTCGCGAGTGCTGCGATGAATTGACGAGTCCGGTCTTGCACTGCGCCACTTGGTGACGCGCCCGTCGGTTCGGCGTCGCAAATGCCGAAGAACGCTGGCATTGTATCGCGCGACTGACCACCATCGACGTCGGGTTGACGGCAACGGCGGGCGCCGAACATGAATGACGCGGCCGACGGATATCGGACCGATATCGGCTATACGTACAGCTACCATCCGGAACTCAACCCGCTTCGGCTGCGGCTTGCCTTCCTGAACGCCGGCCTCAAGGTGCCGACGATCGCCTCCGCCTGCGAGCTGGGATTCGGCCAGGGCATCAGCATCGCCATCCATGCCGCCGCATCGCCGGTCCATTGGCACGGCACCGACATCAATCCCGACCACGCCGCTTTCGCCCGCCAGCTTGCCGCGGCCTCCGGTGCCGAGGTCGGGCTTTTCGACAATTCCTTCGCCGAGTTCGCCGCGCGGCCCGACCTGCCGGCATTCGACTACATCGGCCTGCACGGCGTCTGGAGCTGGATCTCGGACCGCAACCGGGCGGCGATCGTGAGCTTCGTTGAGCGCAAGCTGAGACCGGGCGGCGTCCTCTATCTCGGCTATAACGCCTTGCCGGGCTGGGCCGCCTTCGTCCCCGTCCGTCACCTGCTTGTCGAGCACGCCAACCGCGCCGGCGGCGAGGGCCGGGGCATCGCCGACCGCATCGACGACGCCGTGAACTTTCTGGCAAGGGTGCTGGCGACCGAGACGGCGTTCGCGCGCGAAAATCCGCGGATTCTCCCTAGCGTCAGGCTTCTCGAGGAGTCGGATCGGCGCTATTTGGCCCACGAATACTTCAATCGCGATTGGCAACCGATGCACTTCGCGACCGTGGCCGATTGGTTGGCGCCGGCGAAACTGTGCTACGCCTGTTCGGCGGATTTTGCCGACCATGTCGATGCGCTCAGCTTTTCCTCGGCGCAGCGGAGCCTGCTCGAGGAAATTCGCGAGCCCCGCCTGCGCGAGTCGGTTCGAGACCTCATCGCCAATCCACTTTTCCGCCGCGACTACTGGGCCAAAGGCGTCGAACCGATCTCGGCGGCGGACCGAGCCGAGGCGCTGCGCCGCGAAAGGGTGATCTTCGTCGAGCACGCAGGCGAACTGCCGTTCAAGTTGCGCGCGGCGCTGGCGCTGAGGGAGGCCGAGCCGGGCGATGCGGTATCGGCGGCAATTCTCGAGATTCTGGGCGACCGCAAGGCCTGGTCCGTCGGCGAGATCGAGCGGGCACTGAAGCCGAGAGACGTCTCGCTCGATCGTATCGCCGACATGCTCTTTCTTATTGCCAACTGCGGACTGATCCAGGCGGCGCAGGACGATGCGGTCTCGGCTCGCGTTCGCTCGCGCACCGACAGACTCAATGCCTGGTCGATCGACAGGGCGCGAGTCGGCCGCGACATGGCGAAACTTGCCAGCCCCGTCACGGGCGGCGGCATTGCCGTCGGGCGGATCGAGCAACTTTTCCTGTTCGCGCTGCGCCACGGCAAGACCCGGCCAGAGGAGTGGGCGCACGAGGCCTCGAAGTTCGTCACGACAGAACAAGCCGCCGTCGACTTGACCGGGCAGGCACAGAGCTTCGCCGAGAAAAAACTGCCCACGCTACGGGCCCTGCAGATCGTCTAGCAGCGAGCCGCCGCTGAAAATGCGTGCTGGCCTTGCGCTCCCAGCGCGACGCGCTGACGCGGGCCGGCGGGCCGACATGGCATGCACCATGCTTTAAAGGGGTCGTCCGAATCGCCATTGCTCTCGCGCCGCCGACGCGGCAGAGATCAGCTCTGCGGCGACGATGCCGCCAAGGAGACCTCTCATGACATCCCCGTCGGTGGCGGGTTCCGGTCCCAACCGACCGCGGGCGCGACCGGAGTTCGAACGGATCGCCCTGCTCCTGCAGGGCGGCGGCGCGCTCGGTGCCTACCAGGCCGGCGTCTACCAGGCGCTGGCCGAATCAGATCTTCATCCCGACTGGGTCGCCGGCATCTCGATCGGCGCCATCAACGCCGCGCTGATCGCCGGCAACCCGCCGGAGCGCCGGGTCGGCCAGCTGCGCGCCTTCTGGGAGACCGTGACCACGCCACCGCTTGGCATCCCCTATGTCGCCGGGCTGCAGCTCGCCAACGATCTGCAGCGCCAGATGGTCAACCAGTGGCGCGCCATGGGGACCCTGCTGTGGGGTGCGCCGAACTTCTTCAAGCCGCGCATACCGCCGCCGATCTTCCTGCCGGCCGGCAATCCGGGGAACCTCGCCTTCTACGACATCGCGCCGCTCAAGACGCTGCTCGAGCGGCTGGTCGATTTCGACCGCATCAATGCCAAAGAGACCCGCTTCAGCGTCGGCGCCACCAATGTCAAGACCGGCAACCTCACCTACTTCGACAGCCTGACCCACACCATCGGACCGGCCCATGTCATGGCCAGCGGCTCGCTGCCGCCGGGCTTTCCCGCCACCGAGGTCGATGGCGAGTTCTACTGGGACGGCGGCATCCTCTCCAACACGCCGCTGCAATGGGTGCTCGACGAGCGGCCGCGCGAGGACACGCTGGCCTTCCAGGTCGATCTGTGGAGCGCGCGCGGCGAGCTGCCGCGCGACATGATCGAGGTCGACACGCGCCAGAAGGACATCCGCTATTCGAGCCGCACCCGCGCCGGCACCACCACCTTCCGCAAGATGCAGGCGCTGCGCCGCGCCGCGGCCAAGCTCCTCGAGCAGATGCGCCCCGAGCTGCGCCAGACGCCGGAGGCCGAATTGCTGGCGCAGGCGGCCGACACCAAGGTCTACAACATCATCCACCTGATCTATCACGCCAAGAACTACGAGGGCGCCTCGAAGGACTTCGAATTCTCCCGCCGCACGATGAAGGAGCACTGGAAGACCGGTTACAGCGACATGGAACACACCTTGCGTCATCCCGAGGTGCTGCAACGTCCGCAAAGCCCCGACGGGGTTTTCATCTTCGACCTCAAGGACCAGGGTCGCGAGCAGGAGAAATTGGAGAAATGAAGCTAGCCGATGTGCGCAAGAACGCCTTCGCCATGCCGCTCAACGATCCGGCATATCCGAGGGGGCCCTATAAATTCTACAACCGTGAATTCGTCGTCATAAGCTACCGCACCGACCCCGCGCGCCTGCGCTCGGTCGTGCCCGAGCCGCTCGAGGTGGTGGGCGACACGGTGAACTACGAGTTCATCCGCATGCCCGATTCGACCGGCTTCGGCGACTACACCGAGACCGGCCAGGTGATCCCGGTGCGCTTCGCGGCCCAGGACGGCACGGTGCAGGAGGGCGGCTACGTGCACGCGATGTATCTCGACGACAATTCGCCGATCGCCGGCGGCCGCGAGATCTGGGGATTCCCGAAGAAACTCGCCAGCCCGAAGGTCTGCCACGAGAACGAGACTCTGCTGTGCACGCTGCACTACGGCTCGGTGCTCTGCGTCAGCGCCACCATGGGCTACAAGCATCGCGAGCTCGATCCCGCGCCGCTGCTCAAGAGCCTGGCCAAGCCCGGCTTCATGGTCAAGATCATCCCGCACGTCGACTGCACGCCGCGCATCTGCGAACTGGTGCGCTACTACCTCGAGGACGTGACGGTGAAGGGCGCGTGGTCCGGCCCGGCCGCCCTGCAGTTCTTCGACCACGCCATGTGCGACGTGAACCGCTTGCCGGTATTGGAAGTCGTCTCGGCCAGCCACTTCGTCACCGACCTGACATTGGGCCTTGGTGAAGTCGTGTTCGACTACCTGGCCAAATGAACCTTGCGGTGGACAGATCTCAAATTCCTCTCCCTCAGCGCCTTCACAGGCGCGACTAGGGGGAGAGGCTAGGTGAGGGGGTAACGACGTGCCTATCCCCCTCACCCGTCCTCTCCCCCTAGCGGGGGAGAGGACGGGTGATTTGACGATGTGACCCCGCCGTAGCAACGCCAACAGCAAAAGGATCGCCTCATGTCCCGCTTCACAGGAAGAGTTGCCATCGTCACCGGCGCGGCCAGCGGCATCGGCAAGGAAATCGCGTTCAAGCTCGCGGCCGAGGGCGGGATTCCCGTCATCGCCGACTTGAACCTCGATGCCGCCAACGCCACAGCCAAGGAGATCAAGGCCAAAGGTGCAGACGCCTTCGCCGTCGCCATGAACGTCACCGACGAGGCCCAGGTCGAGAAGGGCATCGGCGACACCATGGCCAAATACGGGCGGATCGACGTGCTGGTGAGCAATGCCGGCATCCAGATCGTGCGGCCGCTGGTCGACTTCCCGTTCGCCGACTGGAAGAAGCTTCTATCGATCCATCTCGACGGCGCCTTCCTCACCACCAAGGCCTGCCTGAAGCACATGTACGCCGCCCGGTACGGCCGCGTGGTCTACATGGGCTCGGTCCATTCCAAGGAGGCCTCCAAGCTCAAGGCGCCCTATGTCACCGCCAAGCACGGCCTGATCGGCCTGGCCAAGGTGCTGGCCAAGGAAGGGGCGGAATACAACGTGGCGGCCAACGTGGTGTGCCCCGGCTTCGTGCGCACGCCGCTGGTCGACAAGCAGATCCCCGAGCAGGCCAAGGAGCTCAACATCAGCGAGGACGACGTCATCAAGCACGTCATGCTGAAGGACACGGTCGACGGCCAGTTCACCACCACTGACGAAGTGGCAGAAGCCGTTCTCTATTTTGCCGCCGCCAGGAGCACGGCCCTGACCGGCCAATCGATGGTCGTGAGCCACGGCTGGTTTATGCAGTAGGTCTGCAGATGGCGGTTGTGTTGCAAAGTTGCAACGCTCGCGCAGGAACCTCTGACCCGCGGGCAACCACGGTCTTGGCCCCCCGTTTGTCGAATACTTGCGCTCGAACGAGGAGAATCCTGTCCATGATCAAGAAGGCACTTCTGGCTGCTGCGGCAGTCCTGGCCCTGCCGATGGCGGCTCAAGCCCAATCGTCGTCGTGGTTCGGCTCCGCCGGACCGACCTATCCGGGCTTCTATATCGGCGCCCAGGGCGGCGCCAACTGGCTGCTGAACAACCAAAGCTACGTCATGGACACCGGCTGGACCGTGGGCGGCAAGGTCGGTTACGACTTCGTCGGTCCGCGCGTCGAGTTGGAAGGCATGTACCATTCCAACACGGGCAGTGCTGTCGTGGCCTTCCCGACTGGCTACGCCACTGTGACCGGCCGGATCGACCAGATCTCGGTCATGGGCAACCTGCTCTATGACTTCTTCCCGGGAGCGATGATCACGCCCTATATCGGCGCCGGCGCAGGCGTTGCCTTCGTCGATGCCAATATCCAGGGCTGCAAAATGTGCCTGACGATGTTTGCCTACCAGGGCATCCTGGGCCTCGGCTACAACGCGACGCCGGCGCTGCGCATCGGCCTGGAAGGCCGCTATTACGGCACCACCAATCCGGGTGCCTACTTCAACAACAACATCATGGCGCTGCTCAGTGTGAGCTACAAGTTCGGCCAGCCTGAAGTGGCACCGCCGCCGCCGCCGCCGGCGGCCGTCGCCCCGCCGTCGTTCATGGTGTTCTTCGATTGGGATCGGTCGAACATCTCCGACCAGGCGCTCGCCACCATCCGCCAAGCGGCCGCGGCCTTCAAGACCAAGGGCAGCGCGCGCATCACCGCGACCGGCCATACCGATACCTCGGGACCGGAGAGCTACAACATGGCGCTGTCGCTCCGCCGCGCCAATGCCGTCAAGGACGCGCTGGTCCGCGAAGGCGTGCCGGCGACGGCCATCACCGTGATCGGCCGCGGCGAGTCCCAGCCGCTGGTGCCGACCGGAGACGGAGTCCGCGAGCCGCAGAACCGCCGGGTCGAGATCGTCGTCCAATAGGGCGACGAGCGAACCGTCCGCTCGCAGAAACGGCCGGGCAAATCCCGGCCGTTTCTTTGCCCGGCCCAATCTTGACAGCACACATCGCCGCGATCAGCGTCGGCCATCGATCGTTCAGGCAATGAACGGCTTTCCCGGGAGGGAACATGGCAACAAGACAGGGGCCGCTCGTGGCGCTCGCCACCGCACTCGCGCTCGCGGCCACGGTGGCGCCGGCGAGCGCCGCGACGTTCGTCTATGTCGGCTGCACCGACAGCAACGAAATCCACGTCCTTCAGCTCAATCCGCAGAACGGCGATCTCACCCCGGTCGAAAAAGTGACGATTCCCGGCATCGTCAAGACGGCGGGCTCGACGCCGATGGCGATAAGCCCGGACAAGAAATTCCTGTTCGCCGCCACGCGGGGCGAGCCGATGGTGGCGGCGAGCTTCCGCATCGATGCGGCCAGCGGCAAGCTCGGCCATGTGGCCAACGGCCCGCTCGACGGCAGCATGGCCTACATCGCCACCGATCGCAGCGGTCGCTTTCTGCTGGCCGCCTCCTATCCCAACCACAAGGTGACCGTGAATCCGATCGCGCCGGACGGCACGGTGCAGCCCGCCAAGCAGGTCGTGCCGACCGAGCCCAACGCCCACGCCATCCAGCCCGACGCGAGCAATCGCTTCGTGCTGGCGACCAGCCTCGGCGGCAACCTCATCAAGCAGTTCCGCTTCGATGCGGCGACCGGCACGCTCTCGCCCAACGATCCGCCGGCGGCGCCAGTGAAGGCGGGTGCCGGCCCGCGGCACTTCGTCTTTCACCCGAGCAATGGACGGGTCTACCTGCTGAACGAGCTCGACGCTTCGGTCTATGTCCTGGCCTACGACGCCAAGACCGGCACGCTCAAGGAGGAGCAGACGCTCAGCGCCCTGCCGGAAAAGAAGCCCGACAAGATCTGGGCCGCCGACCTGCACCTGACGCCGGACGGCAAGTTCCTCTACGCCACCGAGCGCGGCACCAGCACGATCGCGGGCTTCAAGGTCGACCCGGCGAACGGAACCCTGACGCTGATCGAGCATACGGCGACCGAGCAGCAGCCGCGCGGCTTCGCCATCGACCCGACCGGCCGATATCTCCTGGCGGTCGGCCAACTGTCCGACTCGCTCACCAGCTACGCGATCGATCCCGCCACCGGCAAGCTCATCAAGCTCAAGCAATATCCGATGGGCAAAAATCCCAACTGGGTCGAGATCGTCAATCTGCCTTGAGGGGACTAGACTTCCTGCGACCGGGAGGACCCGACATGGCACGCACGCTCGATATCCAACCAATCGACGCCACCTTCGGCGCGGTGGTCAGGGATATCAAGGTGACCGAGCTCGACGAGCCCACGTGGCGCGAGCTCTACGCCGCCTGGCTGAAATACGCGCTGCTGATCTTCCCCGGCCAGCATCTTCAGCGCGACCAGCAGATCGCCTTCGCCCGGCGCTTCGGGCCGCTCGAGTTCGAGATGGCGGCGCTCAGCAACGTCAAGGCAGACGGCAGCTTGCGCCGCGAAGCCGACAACGACGACATGATGAAGGTGCTGAAAGGCAACATGGGCTGGCATTGCGACAGCACCTACATGCCGGTGCAGGCCAAGGGCGCGGTGTTCAGCGCCGAGATCGTGCCGAGCGTCGGTGGTCGCACCGGCTTTGCCGACATGCGCGCGGCCTACGACGCGCTCGCCGACGGTCTCAAGGCCCGGATCGAGGGACTGAGCGCCCATCATTCGCTGCACTACAGCCAGTCCAAGCTCGGCCACCAGGCCACGAAGGCCGACGGTGAATATAGCGGCTACGGCTTCCATGACGGCCCCGTGCCGCTGCGCCCGCTGGTGAAAACCCATCCCGAGACCGGCCGCAAGTCGCTGCTGATCGGCCGCCATGCCCACAACATTCCGGGCATGGACAAGGCGCAGTCCGAGCGGCTGTTGCAGGAGTTGGTCGACTTCGCCTGCCAGCCGCCGCGCATCTACCATCACGACTGGACGGCGGGCGACGCCGTGGTCTGGGACAACCGTTGCCTCTTGCACCAGGCGACGCCGTGGGACATGACCCAGCCCCGGGTGATGTGGCACAGCCGTATCGCCGGCGATCCGGCGAGCGAGGCGGCGCTGGCGCACTAAGGTCGAAGAGCGGTTGATGACGGATATTGTCGAGGAATTGCGCGCCCATTGTCTGGCCTCCCACCAGATGCCGGCGCGACCGGACGGTCCGACCGAAGAAGAGCTGCGCGTGCTCGAGCGCGACCCGAGGTGGCAGGCCGCGGCCGAGATCGAGCGGCTGCGTGACGCGCTGGCCGGCTGGCAGCCGATGCACACGGCGCCCAAGGACGACGTGCCCGTCCTGCTCTTCGTTCCCCGCCTCACGGGCCATGTCGCCCGCGAGGTCGTGGTCGGCGTCTGGCGCTTCGATGCGAACCGCCGCTCGTTCGGTTATTGGGTGAGCGACGTCGGCAAGCTCGACGGCGGCTTTGCCGAGACCGGGCCGTGGATCGAGTATCCCGAGCTCAAGCCGGAGAAATGGGCACCCTTGTTGCCGTACCCGCGGTCATAGAGTCATTCCTCCCCCGTCATACGGGGGAGGCGAATGAATGTCGCTGGCGTCCTCTCAATCGGAATACGGGTTAACCGCCCTCGCCGAAACGGGCGGCGGCATCGCGGAACGACTTGTTGGTCCTCGCGATATCGAAGGGCTGTTCCCGCAACGTCTCCGGATCCCACTCGCTGCGCGGCGCCGCAAAGAAATCGCCGCCGTAGATCTGCAGCGCCGACGAAATCCGGCCGATCGGGTTGGTGACCGTGTGAATGATGTCGCGGCCGAGCGGCGCCGCATCGCCCGTCCTCAGCGACTTGGCGCCGGCGGCCTCGATCACGGGGCCGCGCCGCCGCCAGAAAATGTTGTCCTCGCAGCCGGAATAGACCCCGATGACCGCCCACATGTTGTGATTGTGCGGATGGATCGTCATGAAGGGCGGCCAGGCGATGTTCAGGATCGTCAACGTGTCCGAGCGGAATATCTGGTTGATGCCGCTCGCTTTCGGCTCACCCAGCGCCTTGATGATGCTGGCCGGGTCGGCAGCGGCCTCGGCCACGATCTCTCGAACGGCCGTATGACTGTCGCTTTGCTCGACAGCGTCCCGGCAACGCTGAACGAAGTCATCGATATCGAACCGCATCATCGCAACTTGAGCTCCCTGCGCAGCGCTTTGTCGTAGGCCTCTTCCGCTTTCTCCGCCGCTTTGGCCGCCGCGTCGACCTTGTCCGACGCGGCGCCATCGATGGCGTACAGCACCGCCGCCGAGACGATGAACAGCGCGCCGGCGACGTAGTAGAACCAGGCATCGATGCTGAGGCGGAGGAGCACCACGACGAACGGGATCGGGAAGAACACCCCGACGAACCTGACCCAGGTCGAGCGCTGGTAGGCTCGCGCCCGCGCCCGGGCTTCCGTCGTCAACGCGGAGGCCCGGCGCTGCAACTGCTCGAGATCTGCGATCGCTTCGGTCATGCCGGTAGGCCATCGACCTGAAAGGAGTGTTGCCCGAAACGCATCACGTCGAGCATGGTCGGTCAAGCACTTGCCGCAAACGGGCGCCCAATCCGAGGGCATGGCCATGTCGGTTGACCTGGTCCTGAGGTAAGCTGTCTCCGCCGTCCCAAGGACACGGGGGGAAATGGGGCAGTGGACATACGCTTCTGGCTGATCCAGGCCTTCAACGGAATTTCCTACGGCGCCCTTCTATTCCTGCTGGGTAGCGGCCTCTCGCTGATCTTCGGCGTCATGCGGATTGTCAATCTCTCGCATGGCTCCTACTTCCTGCTGGGCGGCTATGTCGCGCTGTCGGTGATCTGGACGACGGGCTCGTGGGCGCTGGCGATCCCTGTAGCGGCGTTGACCGTCGCGCTGCTGGGCTTGTTGATGGAGCGCATCTTCTTGCGTGCCCTGGGGTTCGACCCGCTGCGGCAGGTGCTGCTGACGGTCGGCTTCGCTTTCCTCTTCCAGCAGGCGGCGTTGGACATCTGGGGCGGCGACAACATGGACATCATTCCGCCAGCGGGCCTGACGAAGAGCGCGGTCATCGGCGGACTGTACTTGCCGGGCTACCGGATTTTCATGATCGGCGTGGCGGCGGCGATCGGCGTGAGCCTGTGGCTGGTCATGGAGAGGACGCGCTTGGGTGCCGCGGTTCGTGCGACCGTGGACGATGCGCAAATGGCCCGCGGCGTGGGCATCGATACCTCGCGCATTTCCATGTTCATTTTTGCCCTGGGTGCGTTCCTTGCGGCATTGGGAGGCGTGATCGGCGGCGCCTTCCTCGGGGTCTATCCGGGATTGGATTTCCAGATTCTGCCTATCGCTTTCGCCGTGGTGATCATCGGCGGGATGGGAAGCCTGGGGGGCGCGGCGATTGGAGCGCTGTTGGTCGGGATCGCGGACAACTTCGGAAAGGCCCTGTTCCCCGAGATTTCCTATTTCTCGCTGTACGCGCCGATGGCCTTGATCCTGGCGGTGAAGCCGACCGGCTTGTTCGGGCGGGAGTGACCGAGCGCGATGACCGGCCGCAACAAGGTATGGGTGGTCGTCGGGCTTCTGCTCGCCCTCGGGATCGTCGCGCCCTTCACCAATTCATTCGTCATCCTTCTGATCACGCGGGCGCTGATCCTTGCAATCCTGGCCATGAGCTTGGACATCCTGCTCGGCTTTGCCGGACTGCCCTCGCTCGGGCAGGCAGCCTATCTGGGCGTCGGCGCGTACCTGACCGCGATCCTGGCCACCAAGTATAATTTCGGTCTGGGCTGGAGCTTCTGGCTCGTGATCGTGCTGGGCATTTTGCTCGGCGCGGCGACGGCGGCATTCTTCGGCCTCTTCGCCATTCGTGCGAGCGGCGTGTATTTCCTGATGATCACGCTTGCGTTCGGACAGTGCGTTTGGGGCTTGGCCTACCGCTGGAACTCCATGACCGGCGGGGACAATGGCATCAACCTGCCCGGCCGGCCGGCGTTCGGAATTCAGCTCGCCAACGATGTCACCTACTTCTACGTGGTGTTCGGCTTCTTCGTCGTGTCGCTGCTGATGCTCTACGTCCTGGTGCAATCGCCGTTCGGGCGAAGCCTGGAAGGCATTCGAGAGCGCGAAGTTCGCATGCGGATTCTCGGCTACAATACGTGGTTGCACAAATACATCGCCTTCGTCATTGCCGGTGGCTTCGGCGGGCTCGCGGGGGTACTGTGGGCCCACGCCAATGGCCACGTGAGTCCTGAAGATGTGGTTTTGACCACTTCGGTGGACGCACTTTTGATGGTGGTCCTGGGCGGCCCGGGAACGCTGGTGGGCGGCGTGATCGGAGCGGGGTTCGTCGTCTTCCTGCGCGAGTATCTCAGCACGCTTGTGCCCTGGTGGCAGTATGTCCTGGGCGGGGTCTATGTCCTGACGATCCTCTATCTCCCCGGCGGATTGATGGGCATTCTCGAACGCATTCGCCAGTCGGGCGCGCCGTTCGACAAGCCGGAGGCGGCAAAGAAGCCGGCGACCTGACAAAGGAGCAACGCTTTGACGAGGGGTGGAGCAAAGACCATGATAGTCAAATCGTCCAGAACGCTGGTGGCCGGCGGTGTCGCGATCGCGATCGGTCTGCTGGGGATGTCGGGCGCCGTCGCCGAGGAAATACGCGTCGGCTTCATCGCGCCGATCACCGGCCCATTCGCCCAAGCCGGCAAGGACATGGTCAACGGCTGGGAGATGTATGCCGACGAGGTCAAGAACGACTTCGCTGGCGCGACAACCAAGTTCATCCTGGAAGACGATCAGGCCAAGCCGCCGGTCGGCGTCCTCAAGGCCGAGAAGCTGATCCGCCAGGACAAGGTGCACATGATCATGGGCGGCGTGCTGGCCTCGACGGGATACGCGCTGGCGCCGGTCAGTACGCGTGAGAAGACGGTTTACATAGCGCCTGTAGCGGCGGCGGATGATCTGACGCAGCGCGACGCGGACAAGTATCCCTATTTCGTGCGCACCGGCTGGACCAGCTCCCAGCCGACCCATCCCTTCGGGGAGTGGGCCTGCGAGCAGGGATACAAGCGCATCGTGGCGATCGCGGCCGACTACGCCTTCGGCTACGAGACCGTCGGTGGGTTCCAAAAGACGTTCGAAGCCTGCGGCGGCAAGATCATCCAGAAGATCTGGCCTCCGCTCGGAACGATCGACTTCGGGCCGTTCATTCCGACCATGAAGCAGGACGCGGACGCGATCTTCACGCTGATGGTCGGGCCGATGTCGCTGCAGTTCCCCAAGCAGCTGGCGGCGGCGGGCAACAAGAAGCCCGTGATCGGCGGCGGGACGAGCTACGACGAGTTCATACTGCCCTCCATGGGCGACGAGGTCATCGGCCATATCTCGGTGCTGCAGTACAGCGCGGCGCTGGACACGCCGAAGAACGCGGCCTTCGTGACGAAATATCGCGAGAAGTACGGCAAGGTGCCGTCCTACTTCTCGGAGACCACCTACACGACCGGGCTGATGATCCGCGAGGTCATGAAACAGACGGGCGGCAAATGGCCGGGCACGGAAGAGTTCGTCAAGCTGATCTCGGCCGTCAAGGTGGACGCGGTGCGCGGTCCGGTCAGTCTCGACGACATGCGCAACCCCGTGCACAACATCTACATCAAGAAGGTCGAGAGGAAGAAGATGTTCGGCTACGACAAGGAGGAACTGTGGAACACCGTGATCAAGACCTATCCGAACGTCAGTCAGTTCTGGAAATTCGGCAAGACGGAATTCCTCAAGCAGCCGGTCTACAGCCGCGACTATCCGCCGTGTAAGTTCTGCGAATGACATGGACCCGGCGACCGGAGAGAACGGGGTGCAGCCCGTTCTCGAGCTGAAAGGCCTGTGCAAGAGCTTCGGCGGCCTCCACGCCGTGCGCGGCGTCGACCTGAAAGTCCTGCCGGGAGATCGCAAGGCGATCATCGGCCCGAACGGCGCCGGCAAGACGACCCTCTTCAACGTGATCACCGGCATCTTCCCGGCCAGCGCGGGACAGGTCCTGCTGTTCGGCCAGGATGTCACGGGCTGGCCGAGCTACCGGCGCGCCGGCCTGGGAATGGCGCGGACGTTCCAGGTCACCAGCTTGTTTCCGAAGCTCACGGTGCTCGACAACGTGGTGCTGGCGATCAAGGGCCTGCGCCGGTCGAAACTGGTGATGTGGCGCCTGCTTTCGTCGTACCGCGACGTTTACGACAGGGCCCACGAGCTCATGGAGCAGACTGCCTTCCACGATCGCAAGGACGTTGAAGTTCGCAATCTCTCGCACGGTGAGCAGCGCCAGCTCGAGATCGTCCTCGGCCTCGCCGGCGACCCGAAGATCCTGCTTTTGGATGAGCCGGCCGCCGGCCTCTCGTCGGGCGAGTCCGCCGAGATGGTGCAGTTTCTCGCGCGCCTCGATCCCCGCCTGGCGATCCTCCTGATCGAGCACGACATGGATGTCGTCTTCGACGTCGCCGACCATATTTCCGTTCTCCATTTCGGTGAGGTGCTGGAGGCGGGAGCAACCGAGCAGATCAGCCGCAGTGCGAAGGTGCGGCAAGTCTATTTCGGGACCGGCTGATCCATGGCGCTGCTGGAAGTTCAGGACATCCACACCTATTACGGCGACGCCTATGTCATTCAGGGGCTGACCCTGAAACTCGAGCAGGGGCAGATCCTGGGACTGCTCGGGCGCAACGGCGTCGGCAAGACGACGCTCGTGAACTCGATCATGGGCTTCAATCCACCGCGCCGCGGCAAGATCGTGTTCAAGGGAACCGACATCACAGAGATCGCGTCGTTCGAAACGGTGCGCAGCGGAATAGGGCTCGTGCCCCAGGGCCGGCGCGTGTTTGCCACGCTGAGCGTCGAGGAAAACCTCCAGGTCGCCGAGCGCCACCCGGATCGTCATGGCTGGAACCTGGAACGTGTCTATTCGCTGTTCCCACGCCTGCGGGAAAGGCGTGGTCAACGCGCCAAGACGCTCTCGGGCGGTGAGCAGCAGATGCTTGCGATCGGCCGCGGGCTGATGACAAATCCTGATTGCCTGATCATGGACGAGCCGTCCGAGGGGCTTGCGCCCATTATCATCCAGGGCGTGTGGGAGGCGATCGGCAAGCTGAAGGACGAGGGCCTTTCCATCCTGCTGGTCGAGCAGAACGCCTTTCTCGCCCTCAAGCTCGTGGATTTCGTGCACGTGATGAGCAAGGGCCAGGTGGTCTATTCCGCCCGCCCCGAAGAGCTGGCGGCCAACGACGAGATCAAAGCCAAGTTCCTCGGGATTTGACCGCATCAGGATTTCAGGAACGCGCGGGCACGACTGGCGAATTCCTGCGGTTGCTCCAGCACCGAGGCGTGCTTGGCGGGCGACAGCCATTCGAGCTGCGCACCCTTGATGTTCTGGTGCAGCCAATGCGCGGCATCCTGGAAGGGCGGCAGCTCGTCCTTGCCGCAGAAGATAAGCGTCGGCGCTTTGATGCTGGCGGCCAGGGGGCGTAAATCGGCGGCGCCCAGAGCCTCGCAGGCGAGCGCGTATCCCTCGCCCGAGGCTTTCGCAAACCGATCACGCACATAGCGCACTGACGGCGGGGCCTTGGCGGCGAAGTCTTCGGTGAACCAGATCTTCAAGAGGCCGTCGGTCAGCGACGCGACGCCCGCCGAGCGCGCGGCACGCGCGCGCTCCACCCACATTTGGCGCGCTTCATCCGCGTACCGCGGCGTGGTGTCGATCAGGACGAGGCGGTCGACCAGCTCCGGGTTTGTGGCGGCAAAGTGCTGTGCGACGAGCCCCCCGAGAGAGATGCCGGCGACGTGGGCACGCCTGACCCCTTCGCGCGCGAGCACCGCGGTCAGCTGTCGGGAGAGGTCCTCGATGGTGTACCCGCGGTCCGGAACGCGCGTCTCTCCGTGGCCTGGAAAATCATAGCTGAGGAGGGTGAAGCGGTCCTCCAGGCCTGCTGCGGCGATGTCCCACAAGCCGTGGTCGACGCCGAGGCAATGGAGCAGGACGAGAAGAGGACCCGAGCCCGTGCGATGAACCCGGATCGACGCAGCATCGAGCCCCGCGGCAGGTGCCGGTGTCATCTCTTGAGTCTCCCTGCTGCTGGCCACGTGATTGTAATTCAGAACCGCTGTCGGAGCGACGCTTCAGACGTCAATAAACCAGTTTAGCCCGCCTCTTGCGAGGCCCTGGCGAGCGAGGCGATGCATCTGCTGATGCCCAAGAGCCGAGAACGAAACGGGCGGCAAGTGTCGCACCTTTCCACGGATTGGCCGAGGTGCGACAAAATTCGGAGCTAACCCCGCGATATTGCTTGTTCGTGAAAAGTAGTGGTGCCCCGAGACGCTGAGGCTGTGTGATGCTATCTCGCAGTTCCGACGGATGTTGCAAGCTCATATCTCCGAGGATTGGCGGCTCGATGGATCGGCGATTTGGACGGGGCGCATCTCTGATAGCGTTGGTTCTGGCCGTGTTGGCTCCGCGGCTTGCGACCGCCCAGGAAGAGATACTGCCGCCGTCCTGAAGGAGAGAATTGTGACGACATCACCTCCGACACCGACGGCGGCATCGACCGATATCGGCCTGTTCGAGGCGATCTACACCGCCCGGTCGCTGCGGCGTTTCAAGCCCGACCCGGTGCCGCAGGAGGTGATCGGCCGCCTTCTCGACGCCGCCATCCGCGCGTCGAGCGGCGGCAACACGCAGCACTGGGCCTTCATCGTCGTGCGGGATGCCGAGAAACGTCGCCAGCTCGGCGTGCTCTATCGCAAGGCCTCCGACTACATGAGCGCCGTCTACGCCGCGCGGCCCAAGCCCGAGCACCTGACCCAGGCGCAATACGATCGGTTCCTGGCGGGCAGCGGCTATCTTTGGGACCATATGGCCGATGCACCGGTCATCCTGGTGCCGTGCCTGATGAAGCGCGAGCCGCCCGAGCGCGCGAGCCTGCCGCAGGACGTGCGGGCGCGCTACGCCGAGCATCTCGCCAACCAGCAGCGGATCAGCGGCTCCAGCATCTATCCGGCCATCCAGAACATCATCCTGGCCTGCCGGGCGCTCGGCCTGGGCACGGTGATCACGACCAACCACATCCTCTACGAGGACGAGGTCAAGACCCTCCTCGGCATGCCCGACAACGCCGCCACCTTCGCCCTGATGCCGATCGGCTATCCGACGGGAAAATACGGACCGCTCACCCGCAGGCCGGTAGCCGACGTCACCTATGCCGACGGCTGGGGCACCGCCTGGCCCGGTTGATGCGGCCGCGTTGCATCAAGGCTTCGGCATCAACTGGGCGACGCTCAGGACAATGAATTCGGCCGGCCTCGCCACGGCGAGGCCGAAAAGCGCGTTTTAGAGGGGATGCGTCTAGCCGTAGATTTGAATGGTGCCCACGCGCGGCAGCTGCGTTCGCGACGTCGCCATCCAATCGCAGGGCCGCGTCGATGGCAACGCGCGCGCTCGAGGTCACGACAGGGTAGCACCGCGATCGCGCCGGCACGAGGTCCCGCCCGGCGCGGCGACCCGCAGGTCGTTCTCGCGACGTTTCTCGACGATGTGCTGCGAGCACGACGGCCTCAGCCCAACCCGGTCGGTCGTCGCGAGTGGCACCAACCGGTCCTGCCGCCAGGCTCATACGAATTCAAAGCGGCATTCGGATAGACGGTACGCAGGCAACCTGCGACTCGCAAGTTGACACGGAAGTCGTCGGACGGGACGAGGGAGGCATGAAGCAAGCGCGACCATTTCGTTTCGGCGTATTCGGGGAAAGCTCTCGAACGCGGGAGACGCTCTTGGAGACCGCTCGCAGGGCAGAGGATTCTGGCTACGCCACGTTCCTGATCCGAGACCACTTCATTGCCGAACCGTTCGGGCATCAACTCGCTCCTTTGAGCGTACTCGCGACGGTCGCCGGCGCGACAAAGACGCTGAGGGTCGGGAGTCTGGTCTTCTCCAACGATTACCGGCATCCGCTGATTCTCGCCAAGGAAATCGCCACGCTCGACGTTCTTTCGAAGGGTCGTGTCGAGCTGGGGCTTGGTGCCGGCTTTTCACAAGCCGAATATGACAGCGCCGGCATAAGGTTCGACTCGCCCGGGGTGCGGGTTGCGCGTCTCGAAGAGGCCATTCATCTTCTGAAGGGTCTGTTTGCGGGCGTGCCGCTGACATTCACCGGCAAGCACTACTCGGTGACTCACGTCGAGGGCTTTCCGACGCCCGTGCAGCGTCCCCATCCGCCCCTCCTCATCGGGGCCGCCGGCAAGCGCATGCTGTCCATCGCCGCCCGGGAAGCCGACATCATCGGGTTTCAAACGGTCTCGACGGCAAATGGCGTGGTCTCAAACGATCCGGGCATTCGCCTCGCCTCGGCAGTCGCCCGGAAGATCGAACTCGTTCGTCAGATGGCGGGGGATCGGTTTGACAGGATCGAGCTCAGCGTGGTGGCGACGGTGGTCATCGCCGAGCAGCGGCGACAGGCCGCCGAACAATTCTCGCGTGATCGAGGGTGGCGTGGAATATCCGCCGAGCAAGTCTTGGAAATGCCCTCGATCTTCATCGGATCGGCGGAGCACATTGCCGAAGAGATGCAGGCGCGACGCGAGCGATACGGATTCTCCTACTTCGTCCTGCTTGATCACGCCATGGCGAAGGCCGCCCCTATCGTGGCGCGCCTCGCCGGCAGATAGTCTGCTGCAGGGCTACGAAAGGCTAGCCGAGGATCTGCGCCTCGCTGGGCTCCCTGATACTCTGGGAGTTCAGTCGTCCAGGCTACCCAGGCTCAAATTCACGGTCGTTCCAGTCAGACCGCTCGCCTGATCAGAGGCTGCGAGGACTGCCACGTTGGCCATCTCCGAGAGTGACGAAAGCCGTCGCGCGTGAGTCCTGCCTGCGATCAGCTCCTGGAACTGTTCCCACGAAATCCCCCACGCCTTGGCGTGAAGCCCGAAGACTTCCTTTATCGTTCCCGAGTCCGGCATCCCCTGCGGCCGCAGACCAACCACGCGAATGCCATGAGGCGCAAGCTCTGCGGATAGGCCCCGAGTTAGCGATTCCACGGCGCTCATCGCAGCGCCGACACCTCCCATCAACGGGATGCCTGTCCGCGAGGGGACTGAAGTGACGGTCATGATGACACCTGATTTCTGCTCGATCATCCGACGGGCGGCGAGCCGAGAGGTTAGAAAGTAGGACCTAGTGTACGTGGCGATCGGCAGCGAGAACTGCTCGATATCAAGGTCACTCAAGGCGACGCCCTGCAACGTCGTATTGGGAATGCCAACAGCGTTGAAGGAGATGTCAATCCTTCCGACCCTGTCGATCATCGATTTTAGATGTTTCTCGATTGCACGTTCATCGAGTGCATCGACCTCGGCCGCCTCAGCCGCACCGCCGATGTCAGTTGCGACGGCTTCGACCTTAGCAAGGGTCCGACCAGTCAGGAACACCGTGGCTCCCTCTCGGACGAAGGCCCTGGCGACAGCGCTTCCAACGGCTCCCGCGGCACCATAAACGATTGCGTACTTGTCCTTAAGCTGCATGACTTACTTCCTTCCATTGCATTGGCGGGCGTCGTCACCGCAAGGCTCGAGCGTAGCGATATCCGGGCGAGACCTTGCCGCTAGCGCGGGCGACTTGGCGGATCGTGCGCGCCATGCCTCTGTAGTCAGGACGTGCGAGGATCCCGAAAAGAGTCGCACGCGAGCTAAAAAATCGCCGACCCTACCCGGTTTGTTCTAAGAAGCAGCGGGCCTTACCTTCTCACTGTGAGTAGTCGAAATCGCTCAAGTGCCTGATGTGACAGGCACCTTGAGCATCGATGAGTTTTAGTGACGAGAGGTAATGGTGCCCCGAGACGGAATCGAACCGCCGACCCCATCATTACGAATGACAGGGTTCAACGCTTTCCGATGGTTCCGCAAGTTTCCCCAAATGCGATAGCAATTGATGAATCCTGCAAATAAGCCATTGTAAGAACGCCATGGAAAACTTGGGTAATTTCTGTCATTTTCCTCCTGCTGCTTCCCCAGTGCTTCCCCGGCTAGCCGGCGGCTCTGGACCTGCCCCCGCGGAGGCTCTCTTGCCCAAGCTGACCAAGCGTTTCGTTGACACTCTCAAAGCCACTAAGCGCGACGTCGTGCTGTGGGACGACGACCTCCCCCGCTTCGGAATTCGCATTAAGCCGACCGGTGCCATGGCCTACGTCGTCCAGTACCGAAATTCAGCCAGCAGGACCCGTAAGTTCGCCCTAGGGCGGGTCGGGGTGCTGACTCCCGACGAAGCGCGACAGAAGGCCCGGAGAGCCTTGGCGGCAGTGGCGGATGGCGCTGACCCCTCAGCCGACCGCCATGCTCAACGGGCAGATATGACCATTTCTGACCTGGTCGAGCGCTATTTGGATGAGGGCCCCGCTTCCAAGCCGGCGAAGAAGGCATCCAGTTGGGCGTCGGATGCGAGCAACCTGCGTCGGCATGTCGTTCCGCTGATTGGCCGGCGTCAGTTGGCCTCCCTCACCTCCGACGACATCCAGAAGTTCCAGCGGGACGTGACGCACGGCAAAACCAGGGCGAACGAAAAGACCTGCGCGCGCGGCCGAGCAATTGTGAAGGGCGGACCTGCCGCAGCGACGCGGGCCACCTTGGTCCTATCTGCAATGCTGCAATGGGCCACCGACCGAAAGTTCCGGGCCGACAATCCCGGCAAGGGCGTCAAGCTGAACAAACCAACGAAGCGCGAACGGTTTCTTTCTGCCGCTGAATTGGCCCGCCTGGGCGAGGCATTCGGCAAGGCGGAGCGGCAAGGCTTCAACCGCGATTCCCTGGCCATTCTCCGTCTGCTGGTGCTTACCGGCGCCCGCAGGAACGAAATCGCCTCCCTGCGATGGGACCATGTTGATTTCGAGCGCGGCGCACTGCGGCTGCCCGATTCGAAGACGGGCGCCAAGATTGTGCCCCTTGGGGCACCGGCGCTTTCGGTCTTAAGCGGCCTGCCCCGCCACAAAGGCACACCGTGGGTGTTCCCCGCCGCCAGCGGCAAGGGCCACCATGTCGGCATGCCGCGGATTTGGCGAAAACTGAGGGCAATGGCGCGACTGCAGGATGTTCGAATGCACGACCTGCGGCACGGCTTCGCGTCCATCGCCGTGGCGGATGGCAGCTCGCTCTATCTCATCGGCCGAGTCTTGGGCCATACGCAAGCCGAGACCACACAGCGTTACGCCCACCTGCAGCTCGATCCAGTCCGCGCGGTCGCCGATCGAACTTCGCGCAAGATTGCTGGGGCGCTCGTGGGCAAAAAGGCGAAGGTAATCCCGCTTCGTCGAGCGTGACGGAGCATCGCGAATCGGCGCGGCAGACGCCACCGAAAAGGAACGCCCACCGGTGCCCCATCCTTACCGAGGTCGACTGGCGACCCCCCAGCTTCCCTGGCGACCCGTCAGTCGAGAGCCGACTGATGCTGAGTTCAAGGAATTCTTTTTAATCTATCTGACGCTTCTTTATGATCTCTTTGTTCACTTCCGCATTCGGCTGACCCACCCTCGCAGCTGGGAACGCTTGTACAAAAGGTTGTTGCGCCGCTACAGACCCGACGAGGCAAGGCGCCTACGAGTACCTCCTTCAGCGAACTACACGAACCCCGATAAGGAGTATTGGCGCCCGTTGGTTGAGGACATCGTCTGGGAGCTGCCAATACCAGGGTTTAGGGTTCGTCGCCCAGATCGCATCGGAGGTCGTCCCTCCTTTAATAGCAGCCAGGATGCCGTCGTTGTATGGGCGATCGAAAGTGTCCAGCGACGACACAAATTATCGGTGAGATCTGCGGCCGAATGCGCTGCACGAAACGCTCTCCGTGATCGTCATTCGAACGACCTGCGCGGTCGCAGCGCGGAAGAAATTCGTCGGCACTACTCTAGAGCAAGAGCTAGGCTGCAAGCCGACCTGCGGCACTTGATCAACACTCTGTTGAAAGTGCGCTACCCGAGACGTCCCAACTGAAAGTGGGGCAAAACCCCTCAATTCCTAAGCTCGTGCCATCGGTATGAAGTAAACTGAAGATAGCGCACGCAATTGCTGGGGTTTTCTTTGCAAGACATCACACTTCCCACCACATGGCCGCTTCGGCTGAGACGCTCTGAGGCCTCACGCTATTTGCGCGAAAGGCACGGAGTCATCGTGGCTCCTTCAACCCTCGCCAAATGGTTTTGCCAGAAATCCGATGGCCCACCTGCGAGGAAGTTCGGCCGGTTCCCGCTTTATGAGCCTGACGATCTCGATGCGTGGGCTATACGACGGTTGGGTCCTCTCCGTCGTGGCACTGTTGATGCTGGCGTGCGCGAGCGTGATCGCGACGTAACCCGCGCGTAGTCGACCACAAATTCCATCGGGACCTATTTCCACGTCGTGTTGACCGTCGTGCAAGTGCCGGAGTCCTCACGGGCGCATGCAACTACGGAATTAACTAGAGGTGTTTCATGGATAGTCCGCTTCCCGTCGGCGCCACCAAAGCGCGATGTGATTACTGTCCTCAACTAGTCGCTGTCGATCCTCAGGATTTCGATGCGACAGCCGCGCGTATAGCCCTCGTCTTGGCCCAACCGCAGTGGAATGAGCAACTCGGCGTGATGGCCCCGCTGGTATTTCGCGATGGCCGACGGGCGATCCGCCTAATCAAGCTCTGCGGCGTTATCTTTTCCGAGCCCATGCGGCCGTGGGAGATCTTGTACATCTTCGACCAGCGGGTCCGCTTCGAACGAATTCGGCCAAAAGGGCAACGCGAGCCCTGGCACCCGAAGGATGCATGGGTGCGGCGGTTGCTCGACACCCCGTACTTCGAGTGGATTCCGCCGCTCTCGTGGCACCCAGAGGAGCTGAGACCGCAGGGGCGCCTGCCGCCCGGGTGGAGCGTCATCGGCTGGCCAAACCAGCTTGTCTTCACGGACTGGACGTGATCCATGGGCGCTGAAAGCATCGCTAAGGTTTTAGGGGGACGCAAAGTTGGCGGCGGCTGGACCGCTATTTGCCCGGCCCATGACGACCATTCACCAAGCCTGTCCATACGTGATGCCAACGGCAAAGTCCTCGTACACTGCCACACAGGCTGTGCTCAGGAGAGAGTCATCGCAGCGCTGCGCGGACGCGGCCTATGGCCTGAGGACGGTCGTCTGTCGCGAACCGCCTCACGCGCGGACATCGAGCGGACACCGGATCGCGACGATATCGAGCCAAGCGAGGCCGCACTCGCAATGTGGCGAAACGCCAAGTTGGCAATGGGCACACCGGTCGAGACCTATCTCCTTTCGCGGGGCATCAACCTGCCGCCACCCCCCACGCTTCGCTTCCATGCCGGACTGAAGCACCCCTCCGGCAGCATCTTGCCTGCGATGGTGGCTCTGGTGACGAATGGCGTCGATGGAACGCCGGTTGCCATTCACCGCACCTTCATCGCCCGCGACGGCCGCGGGAAAGCGCCGATCGATCCACAGAAGATGATGCTTGGACCATGTCGCGGCGGCGCGGTGCGACTGGCTGATCCGGTCGGCGTACTTATGATCGGCGAAGGCATCGAAACCTGTCTCGCCGCGATGCAGTCGAGTGGATATGCCGCCTGGGCAGCACTCTCCACCTCGGGTCTGCGTGCCCTCAATCTGCCAAGCGACATAAACGACGTGATCGTGCTCGCCGATGGTGACGATGCAGGAGAGGCCGCGGCGCGGGATTGTGCTCTGCGCTGGAAGCGCGAAGGACGACGCGTGCGCGTCGCGCGTCCGCCCAGCGGCCGCGACTTCAACGACCTTCTGGCGATGCCGCAATGAGTGGCGCGGGTTTCGACTCAATCGTGGCCGCGATCGAAGGTGCAGAAGAGGTTCGCGACGCATTCGAAGATTTGGTGCAGCGCGCCGATAGCGATCCCGGCGCCCCCTTCGCGGCCGAGATGCTCGAGCAGTTGGCGGCTTTGAAGAAGGACGATCGCGCCGCCTTCGAGAGGCTGCGCACCAAGCTCAAGGCTGCTGGCTGCCGCGTTGGCGAGCTCGATACGGCCATGGCCAGGGAATTGGGCGAGGGCGACGGCCGTAGCGCAACGCAGGCCGATAAGCTTGTCCAGATATCTCAGGAAGCTGAGCTGTTTCATGCGCCTGACGGCACCGGCTATGTCGATCTTACCGTCAATGGGCATCGCGAGACTTGGTCCATCCGCAGCGCCGGCTTTACAGAGTGGCTCACGCGCCGTTATTACGAGACTTTCAATGGCGCGCCCAATACCGAGGCACTGCAAGCGGCGCGTTCCGTCCTTCAGGCCCGCGCTCGGTACGATGCGCCGGAGCGCAAAGTTCAGGTTCGCGTCGCCGGTCAAGGCGATCACCTGTATCTGGACTTAGGGGACGAGAATTGGCGTGCGGTCGAGATCGCCCCCACCGGGTGGCGCGTGATCGATAATCCGCCGGTTCGCTTCCGACGAGCGGCTGGGATGCTGCCCTTACCTGAACCACTGCACGGCGGCTCCGTCGAGGCGCTGCGCAAGTTCCTGAACGTTAAAACTGATGCCGATTTCGTTACGGTAGTGGCGTGGACGTTGGCGGTCCTGCGCAATCGCGGACCCTATCCAATCCTGGTTCTGTCGGGTGAGCAGGGATCGGCGAAGTCTACCTTCGCTTCCATTCTTCGGGCTCTGCTAGATCCCAATGTTGCTCCGTTACGTGCTTTACCACGTGAGGATCGTGATCTGTTCATCGCAGCGACCAACAGTCATGTCCTTGTCTTCGACAACGTATCGGGACTGTCCCCGTGGATTTCAGACACGCTTTGTCGCCTAGCCACCGGCGGCGGCTTCGCCGTGCGCCAGCTCTACAGCGACCAGGACGAGGTGTTGTTCGATGCTGCACGACCCGCGATCCTAAATGGCATAGAGGACATAGTGACCCGTCCCGACTTGGCTGACCGTGCACTATTTTTAACGCTTGATGCGATTCCCGATGAGCGTCGCCGTTCCGAGGCGGAACTGTGGAAAGCGTTTGAGGCTGAGCGAGCACATATCATGGGGGCACTGCTCGATGCAGTGGTTGCCGGCCTTAAAAATCTCCAAGTGACGTCCCTCCCCAGACTTCCACGGATGGCCGACTTTGCCCTGTGGGCCACGGCGTGCGAGACGGCTCTTTGGCCCCCCGGCACGTTCTGGACGGCCTACACGGGTAATCGCGACGATGCCGTGAACCAGGTGATCGACGCCGACCCCGTTGCTGCTGCCGTTCGCCGCTTTATGGAGGCGCGGACGGAGTGGAATGGAACGGCTTCGGAGTTTCTGGGCGCGCTTGCATATCAAGAGGGCGAACGGGTTGCGAGGTCGAAGAGTTGGCCAAGCAGTCCGCAGGCCCTATCTGGCCGGCTAAGGCGTGCGGCCACATTCCTGCGCGGGGCCGGCATCGCGATGGAGTTGGGACAGCGGAGCGGACACGCACGGACCCGCACAATACGCATTACAAGCCGCTCCGCTTCGCCGATGTCCGCAGTCAGGTCCGAAACATCGTCCGCATCGTCCGCAGTAGCAGAAAAGTCGAGCTCTCTTAATGCCTTCGCACCTGTCGAGCCGACGCGAGCGGCCTTTGAAGACGAAGCAACGGCATGCCTGAACTTCGGTGCCGATACGCCAGACCGCAAACTGCAACAGGATGCGGACGATGCGGACGATGATTTCCCGCCTTTTTAGGAGAGGGTTGTTCCGATGGGCATGTCCCTTTCAGAGGCTTAACGGTGATGAAGTTCGACCTGAAAGCCGATGAGGTGCCTTCGGTGGGAGCTTTTGCCCTCCGCCGCTTGGGCCTACTTTCTCCGGGAGCGGACGGGATCAGCCAGTGGGTTTCCCGGACGGGGACGGGCTCCGCAAGTGTCCACGTAACCTGCCAGGGGGATTGGCTGATCATCGAAGGCCACTACGTGCCACTCGAGCACCTTCCCGCTTTCGGCTGTCGCCCTGCTTGCCGGCCTCAATTCCGTTGCCCAGTGTGTGAACGTCGGTGCGGCCGGCTTTACAAGATGCCGGAAGCTTCTCACCCTTGGAGGTGCGTGCGCTGCGCCGGGTTGAAATATCGCGTTCAGCATCTCGACCCTATCGATCGAGCGGAACGAAGATTGGTTCGGTTGTCCTTGGAGGGGCGCGAGCGGAAGCCGCACGAGAAGCGTGCCCGCTACTATCGCAGGCTGGCCCGCCTGCTCGCAGCTGAGGAGAACTTTGCCGACATCGTTGCGAAGTACCTCGATACGCCAATTAACCGGAAATAGTCCGAGTGTTAGGCACTCATGCGGGCGATCAGGTTGCGAACGCTAGATGGTCCCCATTGTCCACCGCGCGGCGTCTCCATTTCTTGCTCGATGAGCTTTCTACCGATCGCTCTTAGTGACGTAACACCTGCTCCGCGAAGCTGAGCGACGAAGTCTGTTAGGTCGTTCGCGCGTTTAGCCGCTTTGTTGGTCACGGCCAATGCCGCTGCGCGCTGCCCAGCCCCAGGGACTAGATGATGCTTCGCTCGCCTATCCCACTGACCGTCTCTCGCGACCTTGGCTGCAAGGGCCGCCTTTGTACGCTCACTGATTAATCCCGCCTCGAGCTCAGCAACGGCCGCCATCTGAGCAAGCAGGAAACGTCCGGTAGCACCCTTCACATCCGGCAAGTCGCAAAACCGCACCTCAACCCCGCTGTCCCTTAGCTTCTCTAAGAAAGCCTGTGAACGCGTGAGGCGGTCCACCTTGGCGACCACCAGCGTTGCGCCGTGTGCCCTACAGGCCGCCAATGCTTTCGCGAGCTGGGGCCGATCAGAGCGTCGTCCGCTCTCTGTCTCAGTGAACGACTGAACCGGAGCTATGCCGCCACCCTCTCCCGCCAGGAAGCGACGCACGGTCTCACGCTGGGCTTCTATGCCGAGCCCGCTGCGCCCTTGCTGGCCGGTCGAGACGCGATAGTAGGCCACGAAACGGGGCCGCCTGGGCGCCTTAGGGGTAATGTTCATCTCCTTCGCTACGGGCGTAGCGATAGATATGAACGACGCATGACTCGCGGTCAAGAAAGCAGACTCGCAGAGCAAAAGACGCACCTGGCAGCACGCAGCCACGGCAGAACCCATAGGCCCGCCTGGAAGCGACAGTAGACCTGGCTGTTGCTGTAGAAGGTATCGCCGGACCAGTCGACGCGCTCTATCCGCTCGTATGGAATGGTGGCGATATCTTCGTCCACCGACACGAAGTGCGTCATGCCCGGAGGGAAGGCGAAGAATCCCCCGGCTGCCAAAGCCTGGGCTTTGCTGGAATCGGCGATTTCGCCCATGCCGATGTGGACCGTCCCCGAGATCACCGTGACGACCTTCGCCTTCGGATGGACATGGGGCGGGACCTGGTACCCTTAGGAAATTTGAGCCGCATCACAAATGGCCCATCTTTCGAGGGGTCGCCGAAAAGGACCGCTACCTCAGCGCCCTTAGGGAGCGATGGCCGCACGCAGGTCGAGTTCCGCCGCGCGCCCTAGAGGCACGTCTTAGGCATGACCATCCTCGGCAGCCCTCGCCAATGCTTGGCGAGGGCGATCTACTCGCTGGCAATGATCGGCAATGGAGGAGAAATCGAATGAGTGTGAATCGACTGCCGCCCGTGGGCCGAATCCGGGCAGTCCACCTGCCCGAAGGCGGTCCGCGCGTGCCGAAATCACTGACAATTGAATATTCCGACCGCAGCAACGCCGGCAAATGGTACGAGATCGAAATTCCCTTCGTCGACGCGATGCACTTGCTAGCCCTGCTGCAGGGAGCGAAGGACGACGTCGGCTACAAAGAGCCCGCTGAGACACCGGCGCCCGAAAAGGACTGACGGGCCCGCTCATCGCGACCGCCTTCATGCGTTGCATCCGGGCTCGATATGGTTGGCGGGCGCCGCGGACGTCACCGCGCAATCGGCATCGGCCGATACAAGGAAATAACGATCAAGTGTGTTGCCGAGCAATAGGGGCCACCGTCAGTCTATAGACCGCGTACCACACCTGCCATGACTCCATCGGCGGCCTGCTCCTGGGCGCTTGCCCCTTTAGCCATAGATTGTTTTGATAATTATTCGGTAGCTTCATTGTATCACACGCTGGTACCCGTGATAGAAGACCGCCTCGTTTTGGAGGCACTGATGGCTAGAAAGAAAAAGAAATTGGCTTGGACAAAGGCGATGCATGCGGAATTGCGCAGGCACTCAAAGGCTAAGACGCCAATAGTTGAAGTCTCCAAGCTGATGAAACGATCGGTGGCAGCGCTCCGCCAGAAGGCGCTACACCTTGGGATCGGTCTAGGCCATCGGCGCTAAGGTACTGGTCACCCGACCATGAAACTATGGGCAGGCGGCGGCGGCTGCCTCGGCCACCGCCTGGTCCTGCTCGCCGCTGCCGCCGCTGACGCCAACGGCGCCCACGATCTGGCCGTTTACCTTGATCGGGAGGCCGCCTGCGAAGATCATCACCCGGCCTTGGTTTGATGCGTGGATGCCGAAGAACTGATCGCCTGGTTGGCTGTTGCGACCAAGCTCCAGCGTAGATGTGTCGAAGGCCTTCGCCGTGAAGGCCTTGTTGATGGCGATGTCGATGCTGCCGAGCCACGCCCCGTCCATGCGCATGAAAGCCGTGAGATTGGTACCGCCATCGACAATCGCGATATTCATCGGCTGGCCGATCCTCTTCGCCTCCTTGATCGCCGCTTCAATGATCAGCTGGGCTTTATCCATTGTCAGCATGGCTTCGAACTCCTGATCGAAGATGTCAGGCCGCCTTCGCCAACAAACCGTGCGGGTCGAGCACGAATTTGGCGGCGATGCCCTTGTCGAATTCGGCGTAGCCCTTCGGCGCATCCTCAAGGCTGATGGCTTTGGCATTGACGATCTTCGCGATCGGCAGGCGGTCAGCCAGCAGCGCCATCATGAGCTGACGATTGTAGCGCAGGACGGGCGTTTGGCCGGTGTGGAAGGAGTTCGACTTCGACCAGCCAAGGCCCAAGCGAAGACTGAGGCTGCCGGTCCTGGCGGCTGCGTCGTGCGCACCGGGATCCTCGGTGACATACAATCCCGGTATGCCGATGGCCCCGGCCGGGCGGATGATCTCCATCGCCTGGTTCAGCACGATGGCGGGCCGATCGCCACCGCCATGGCCCTTGGCTTCGAAGCCCACCGCATCAATCACCGAATCCACCGTGGGTTCGCCGACGACCGCGGCCACCTGCTCGCCGAGACGGTCGTGCTTGGCGAGATCGATGGGAACGAAGCCGACCTTTTTGGCGTGGCTCAGCCGCGCCTTGTTCATGTCGCCGATCATGATCACGGCCGCGCCCAGAAGCTGGGCGGAGGCGGCCGCGGCGAGCCCGACGGGACCGGCGCCGGCGACGTAGACCGTCGAGCCCGGCTTGACGCCCGCAGTCAAGGCGCCGTGGAAGCCGGTCGGCAGGATGTCCGTCAGCATGGTCAGGTCCATGATCTTGGACAGCGCCTTGTCCTTGTCGGGGAACTTGAGCAGGTTGAAGTCGGCATAGGGGACCATGACGTAGCGGGCCTGGCCGCCGATCCAGCCGCCCATGTCGACATAGCCGTAGGCACCGCCCGCGCGACCGGGGTTGACCGTCAGGCACACGCCGGTATTCGTCTCCCGGCAGGTACGGCACCGTCCGCAGGCGACGTTGAACGGTACTGACACGAGATCGCCAACCTCGATCATTTCGACGTCCGAGCCCTTCTCGATCACCTCGCCCGTGATCTCGTGCCCGAGCACCATGCCTGCTGGCGCGCTCGTGCGACCGCGAACCATGTGCTGGTCGGATCCGCAGATATTGGTCGAAACGACCTTCAGGATCACGCCATGCTCGATCTTGCGGCCTTGCGGGTTCTCGAACTTGGGATCGGCGATATCCTGAACCTGGACTTCACCTGGCTTGGTGTAGACGACGCCGCGATTTCTGCTCATCGCAAACCTCTCTTGCAGAGTGTGTCAGAAGGATTACGCCGTTCCAGCTCGGATGCTTTCGCAGTTTGCCAGGAGCGCACTATTGCTTCTCGCGTACGTCGGAGAAGCTACGCATTCATTCGGACTGTTGCTTGCGCTGAATTGCCTACTCTTGCTTGATATTGTCGGCACGTTCGGCATCTCCTCTGAAACGTCGAACGTTCCGACCGATCGCCTGCGTCGAAAGTCTGACAATAAGACGATGAAGGGTCTTTCGAGAATGATTGACGCTTCCGAGTGACAGGTCTGAGATTTGACAGGTGGCGGCTGAACTTTCCCAGTGAAAGCGAACTCGGGACCACATTTTTGGAAGCACCTGTCCAGTTCCTCTCTTGCCCTGCCAGCCCGAGCTTTATGTGGCCTGGTTGAATGGAAATTGTCATCAAATCACCGAAACTCGGCTGATAGGCTTAGGGCGTGGCGGCTTCCGGGCTCGCCGGCGTTTAAGCGTTGCCGATATCGAGGACTGCGAGCGCTATCGCTCCTGAAAGTAGGGCGAGCGGCATGCCAATTCTGAACAAACGCTTCCTCCTCACTATGCCGCGAGGCTGCGCGTCGACGGCGCCATGAACTCAGGTCCCACAGGATTGGTTATCGTTTCGACCAGGATACGATCAATCTCCACCTGGGCAGCGGCATCGAGCCACCAGCCAGCTATCTGGTCTACCGGCTGCAGCTGTTCCGGATGGCGTGCGCCCCATAGCGCCGCTGTGACACCCTGATCGAGCATAAGCGCGAGTAGCGCGGCCGATCCGTGATCGGAGCCTCGGTCGTGGCAACAGCGACCAGTTCCTCGATTGACCAGATGTGATCTGTGACGCCTAGCGCCATCGCGGGAGTGATCCGAAGTGTCTCGCGTAGTGCGAGCCCTACGCTATCCTGTCAGGAAGGAACAGGCGCGTCCTGTTCGATGAGTTTGCGCTCCTTCAGCTCCGCCCAGAACTCCGCCGGGATCTTGACCTGCATGGAGCTGTAGTCAGCGACAATCTGCTGCTCGCTGGCGGCGCCGACAACCAGGGCCGAGGCTATATCCGGCGTTGCGGAGAATTGCAGCGCCGCCGTCCGGAGATCGACGCCGTGCCGTCCCGCTACCTCGCGCAGCTTTTCGCGCTTTTCGATGATCGGCTGCGGGATCTTGTAGTTTTCCTTGCCGTAATTGTACCGCTGACTGCCGCTGATGAAGCCGGCGTTGAGCGACGAACCCACCACGAATGAAATGCCCTTGGCGCGCGCGGCCGGGAAAACATGGTGGAGCGCGTTTTTGTGGTCGATCAACGAATATTGCGAGGCGAGCAGGCAGACATCCGGGTCTGCGACGTCCAGCAGCTTCAGGATCGGTTCCGGCGTGTTCACGCCGAGGCCCCAGCCCTTGATGATCCCTTCCTCGCGCATCCGCGTGAGAGCAGGGAAGGCCCCCTTGCGCGCAATCTCGAATTGCTCCTCCCAAGGCGTCGGCAGATAGCGATTGTCGGGCGAGAGGTCGTGCACGAAGACAATATCGAGCGCATCGACGCCGAGCCTTTGTAAACTGTCCTCAATCGAGCGCTTCACGCCATCCGCCGTGTAGTCGAAGACCAGGTTATTCGGAGACGGCGTGAAGGGAAAATACTCCTTGGCGTTGTTCTGCCGCGACGCCTCGAGCAGCTTCCCCACCTTGGACGAGAGGACATAGTCGCTGCGGTCCTTGGTGTGGAGGAAATTGCCGAACCGGCGCTCGCACAGGCCGAGGCCATACCAGGGCGAGGTGTCGTAGTAGCGGACACCCGCGCTCCATGCCGCATCGAGCGTGGCATAGGCGTCGTTCTCCGTGATGACCGCGAACTCATTGCCAAGCGGCACGCCGCCCAGGCCGAAGCGGACTGGGGGCTTGTAGTGTTCCGACGTAGTTGTTTGCACGCCGATTTCTCCTTTTGTCTGCGCGACGGCCGAAATGGCCGGCAAGGTAGTTGCTGCTGCGACTGCCGCTCCCTGAATGGCCAAGCCGAGGAAATCTCGGCGGCTGTGCGGGAGCGTTGCAGTCCTCAGTGTTTCCATCATTCTGTTCTCCCAACGTCACTGCGCGGGTAACGCCCCGCTCCGCGGCCGTCGCGCGCTACTTCAGGCGGGGTCCAGGCGCGTGACGTGCGCCAACCCTGAAGATAATGCTTCTCTGCTGGGCCCGGCCGATCCATGCCGAGCAGCGCGATGCCAGAACGGGTAGATCGCGAGCGGAGGTCGTTCGGCGTGAAGACGCCCTTGTCGAACACCTCGAACAGGGTTTTCGAGCCAAGGTGGGCTTGTCCGCTGCAGGATCATCGGGCCCTTCTGCGGATAGACCATCGTCATGGGTCGAACCATGCACCGGAAGCCTCCCTGACCTGTCGCGCGCGCCGATGGTTCGGCGCGCTCAGGAATGCCTTGTACCGGCGCGCGACGGGCACGCCTTGTTCGGGATTTGCGTTTGTTGCGGAGTCTTGCGGCGAAATGCAAGGGGCTCTGACGAATCTCCTAGCGGCTGCTGGCTACACTGGTACAGACTTCGACATACTCGCTAATTTGAGGGCGCTGCCGGATTTTGACGCATGTGCGGCAACGGTGGAGCTCTACTCGGCACCCAGCCGTCTCCCAACGCCGCGTGGGGCCAACCTCGCTCGATATCTCCTCACCGTTTCACAGTAGAATTCGGCTGTTCCGGGAAGGAATTAACGGCTTCGAAGGGCATGAGCGCTGAGAAATACATCGACATTGCCGAGCTTGAGGCGGGGTTAATCACTGAGCGCACAAGGCGGCCCTCGCTGCCAAGGTCGCAAGAGACTGTCAGTGGGATAGGCGGGCGAAGCATCATCTAGTC
>Ga0070698_100000635_pt1 | contig 37856 bp, 32 predicted proteins | sample KBSK1502metaG_FD_65477 | JGI IMG/M metagenome (GOLD analysis project Ga0070698, IMG submission 65477) | Corn, switchgrass and miscanthus rhizosphere microbial communities from Kellogg Biological Station, Michigan, USA - KBS K1-50-2 metaG | ecosystem: Host-associated > Plants > Roots >... | reverse complement strand
TAGCTCATCCCCCAGATCCGCAGCCCGGCGGCGAGGACAAGGATCAGGCCGAGCGCGCCGGCAGCCCGGAGTCGATCGCGGCTCGTGCGCACCCGGGGATTCTAGCCGGGGCACCCCTGTGATTGCGGACATTGCGTCCCCCCGGATGTTGCGGTATCACGGGGACTTCAGGAGGTCCCTCATGCGCGCGACGAACGCCCTGGCGGGATTGGCTCTGGTGGCCGTGATGGCGCGACCGGGCGCAGCCCAGGCGCCGGCCCCGGCGGCGGGCGACCCGGCCGTGTTGAAGAAGAGCTGCGACAAAGGGTCGATGGCGGACTGCTACACCCTCGCCTCGATGCACCGGCGTGGCGAGGGCGTTTCCAGGGATGCCTCCAAGGGCGCGGGTCTCCTGAAGAAGGCGTGCGAAGGGGGTCACGGGCGAGCCTGCCTCGACCTCGCCGGAATGAATCGCACCGGGGAAGGCGTGTCTCGTGACATCACCAAGGCGGTCGTGTTCCTCAAGAAGGCCTGCGACCTTCGCGAGGGCGAGGGCTGCCTGCAGCTCGGGCTGATGCACCAGGAAGGCCGCGACGTGGCCAAGGACCTCGGCGAGGCGGCGACGTTCCTCCAGCGCGCCTGCGAGGCGGGGATGGTGCGAGGCTGCGGAGCGCTGGCCCCCATGTACCTCGACGGCGTGCGGTTCCCGCGGGACGCCGCGCGCGGCGGGAGCCTGCTGCGGAAGGCGTGCGACGGCGGCGATGCCCAGTCGTGCGTCGCGCTCGGCAAGCTGCTGGCCACGGGCGATGGGGTGCCCCGCGATGCGAAGGGGGCCGTGGCCCTCTACACGCAGGGTTGCAATGGTGGTCTCGGCCTCGCCTGCTACGAGCTGGCCCTCGCCCACGAGCGAGGGGAAGGAGCGCCGCGGGACGCGGCCCGGGCGCTCGGGCTGTACGCGAAGGCATGCGAGGCCGGCGAGCCCCGCGGCTGCCACGCCGAGGGACGGCTCGTCCGCGACGGCGTGGGCACGCCGCGTGACCCCAAGAAGGCGGCGGCGCTCTTCGGAAAGGCCTGCGACAAAGGCGCCCCCGCCGGTTGCGTCGACCTGGGCCTGCTGACCGAGACGGGCGGTGGCGGCGCTCCTCCCGACGTGGCTCTCGCCGCGGCGCTCTACCAGAAGGCCTGCTCGGCCCGCGACCCGCGGGGTTGCCAGCGTCTCGGGCTGCTCTACCGCGGCGTCACGGGGATGGTGAAGGATCCGTCGCGCGCGGCCTCCCTGTTCAAGGAGGCGTGCGACGGAGGCGACCTGGCCGGCTGCAGCGCGCTCGCCACCGCCTACATCAGGGCCGACGGCGTCGGGCGCGACCTGGACCGGGGCATGGAGCTGTACAAGAAGACCTGCGAAGCCGGCTATGCCGCCGATTGCTACAACCTCGGCTCACAGTACCAGCGCGCGTTCGGCCGCGTCTCCGATCTCGCCCACGCCGTCCCGATGTACCAGAAGGCCTGCGCCGGAGGGGCCGCGGCCGGCTGCTACGAGCTGGCCCTGCTGCACGAGCTGGGCAACGGGGTCGCCAAGGACCACACCAAGGCCGTCGCCTTCCTGCAGCAGGCCTGCACCGCCGGCATCAAGGACGCCTGCGCGAAGCTGAAGGGCCGCTAAGGCGACCGCCCGAGCTCGATCCGTGCGGCCGGAGCCCGACTCGCTTATGATCGGGGCCTGACCGCGCTGCTCCTTTCCGTCCTGCTGGCCTGGCTCACGGCGCCGGCGCCGCCCGAGGGCCTCGAGGGCGTCGTGCGGGACGCCTCCGGGTCGGCGGTCGCGGGCGCCCGGGTGTCGCTGCGCACCGATGGCGGCGAGCGGGACACGAGGACCGGCCCGGACGGGCGCTTCTCGATCGCGGGACGCGGGGCCTCGGGCGTCGTCGTGGTCGAGGCCGCCGGATACGCTCCCGTCCGCCGGAGCGTCGATCTTCGAAGGGACGCGGGACCGCTGACGATCGTCCTCCGGCGCGCGTTCGCCGACGAGGTCACCGTCACCGGCGCGCGCGTCCCCGAGCGGCTCGGCGAGACGCCGGCCAGCATCGTCGTCCTCGGCGCGCGCGCGCTCGAGCTGACGCCCGCGCTGGCGGTCGACGACGTGCTGCGCCAGGTGCCCGGCTTCACGCTCTTCCGGCGATCGGGCAGCCGGACCGCGAACCCGACGACCCAGGGCGCCTCTCTTCGTGGCATCGGCGGCAGCGGGGCCAGCCGTGCCCTCGTGCTCGACGACGGCGTGCCGCTCAACGACCCGTTCGGGGGGTGGGTCTACTGGAGCCGCGTCCCCCGCGCTTCGCTCGATCGCGTGGAAGTGCTGCGCGGAGGCGCGTCGGACCTCTACGGGAACGGTGCGCTCACCGGAGTGATCCATCTGGTGCGCAAGCGCGCCGACCAGACTCGGCTCGACGCCGATGTCAGCTACGGCTCGGAGTCCACCCCCGACGGCTCCGTCGCCGCCGCCCTGCGCCGGGGAAGCTGGGGGCTGAGGCTGCACGGCACGTCTTTCCACACGGACGGCTACGTCCTGGTGCCGCCCCCCGAGCGCGGCGCGGTGGACGCCGCCGCGACGTCGCGGCACGACGGCGTCGAGCTGGCCCTGGAGCGTGGGCCCGACACCCCGAGCCGGCAGTTCGTGGCGATCTCCGCGTTCCGCGAGTCGCGCGGGAACGGCACGCCCCTCCAGACGAACGACACGCGCCTGCGCCAGGTGGTCCTCGGCGTGGACCGGACGTCGACCGCCACCTTGACCCTGCGGGCCTACGCCGGCGACGGGCTGTATCACCAGACCTTCTCGACGATCGCGCCCGACCGTGCCCGCGAGCGGCTCAACCGACGGCAGCGCGTGCCTTCCCGGGTCGCCGGGGCCTGGGGACAGTGGGCGAGGCCGGTCGGCCGCCGGCAGGTCGTGGTCGCGGGAGCAGACCTGCGCCGCGTCGAGGCGACGAGCGAGGAGGTCGTCTTCAATCCCGGCGCCGGTCCTCTCGTCGGCAACGAAGGCCGCCAGCTCGATCTCGGCATCTACGCCGAGGACCTGCTGACCGTCGGCCGGCTCTCGGCCACCGCGGCGCTGCGGTTCGATCACTGGGGGCAGTCGGGCGAGCGGCGCAGCCCGGGCACCGCCGCGACGGCGCTGACGGACCACCAGGAGAACGCACTCAGCCCGCGGCTCTCGCTCCGATACCCGGTCGCCTCGTGGCTGTCGCTCACCTCCGCCGCGTATCGCTCCTTCCGCGCCCCGACGCTCAACGAGCTCTACCGGCCGTTCCGCCTCGGCAACGTCCTGACCCTCGCCAACGAGGCGTTGCGCGCCGAGCGCCTGGGCGGCGTCGAAGCGGGCGCGCTCGCGCGCCGTCCCGACGGCCGCTTCTCGGTGAGGACGAGCGTCTTCTGGAACGAGGTCAAGGGCGCGGTCGCCAACGTGACGCTGTCGTCGACGCCGGCGCTCATCACGCGGCAGCGCAAGAACGTGGCGCTCATCCGCGCGCGCGGCGTCGAGGCCGACGCCGAGGCGCGCCTGGGGGCGGCGTTCACCGCGGCCGCGTCATGGCTCTTCGTCGACTCGATCGTCGTGTCCGCGGACCAGCCGGCCCTCGCGGGCCTGAAGGTCACGCAGGTGCCGCGACACCAGGGCAGCCTCAGCCTCCGCTACGCGCATCACGCGCTGCGCGTGGGCCTGCAGGCGCGGTTCTCGGGGCGCCAGTTCGACGACGACCTCAACCTGTTCCCGCTCGGCCGAGCCACGACCGTCGACGTTCTCGCCGCGCGGCCGCTCGGCCGCGATGCGGAGGTGTACGCGGCCGCGGAGAACCTGTTCGACGCGCGGTACGACGTGGGCCGCACGCCGCTGCGCACGCTCGGCCCGCCGCGATCGCTTCGCGCCGGCGTGCGGATCCACGGGCCGGGTCGTCCCTGATCTTCCGTCAGACGGCCGGACGGCGGCCGGTGATGAGGTTGATCAGGAACACCACCACCACGACCACGAGCAGCAGGTGGATCAGCCCGCCTCCCACGTGTGCGACGAGGCCGAGCAGCCAGAGCACGAACAGGATCCCAATGATCGTCCAGAGCATGTGGCCCTCCCCGGCGCCCAACGGCGGCGCCACCAGGGAGTGAAGCAGCAACTTCCGTGCCTGCCGACGAGTGTAGAATCGTGCACCTCTTCGGGTGACGCGATGCGATGGGTCGTCTTGCTGAGGCGCGGGGGTTGAAGGTCCTGCTCGCCGAGGACGCTCGCTTCGCCCGCCACCTGCTCCAGGGCGCGCTCGCCGGCTGGGGATACGAGGTCGTGCTGGCCGAGGACGGTCAGCAGGCCTGGAGCGCGCTGCAAGGGGCCGACGCGCCTTCGATCGCGCTCCTCGACTGGATGATGCCCGGCCTCGACGGCCTCGAGGTCTGCCGAAGGGTCCGGCAAGCCGGACGCGAGCCCTACACCTACATCATCCTGCTCACGGGGCGCGACCGGCAGCAAGACGTGGTGGAAGGCCTGGCCGCCGGCGCCGACGATTACCTCCGGAAGCCCTTCGACAACCTGGAGCTGGAAGCGCGGATCCGCACGGGGCGGCGCATCGTCGAGCTCCATGGCCAGCTCATCGCCGCCCGCGAGGCCCTGCGCGAGCAGGCCACCACCGACCCGCTCACCGGCATCGCCAACCGGAGGACGATCCTCGAGACGCTGGGCAAGGAGCTGGAACGGTGCCGGCGCTCATCCGCGGCGTGCGCGCTCGTCTTCGTGGACCTCGACCATTTCAAGCTCGTCAACGATGCGCACGGTCACGCCGTCGGCGACGAGGTCCTGCGCCACGCGGCCGCGACGATGCGCGCCATCGTGCGCCCCTACGATCTCGCGGGCCGTTACGGCGGGGAGGAATTCGTGGTCGTGCTGCCCGGATGCGATGCCGCGGGGGCGCGGGCCGCGGGCGAGAGGCTGCGGGCATCCGTGGCGGCAACGTCGATCGCCGTCGGCGACATCCGCCTCCGCGTCACCTGCAGCCTGGGCATCGCGGTCGGCGACCGTACGACCGGCTGGGATCGCGACCGCTTGCTGAACGCCGCCGATGCCGCCTTGTACCGTGCCAAGCGAGCGGGGCGCGACCGTGTCGTGGTGGCGGGCGCAGACGAGCGGGCGGCGGATACGGTCGAAACGAAGCCGGCGGGCCCCGCGCCTCCGGCTCGCCGTCGAGGCTCTCGCCCCGGCTCCAGACGATGAGCGAGCGTCCCCTTCTCGACTCCGTAGCCTTCAGGTTCCGCCTGGAGGAGGAGGTCGCGCGCGTTCGGCGCGCCGGCGGGTTCGTGTCCCTGGCCGTGATGCGCATCGAGGCCGACCCGAAATCGCCGCCCGACGCCGAGACTCGGCTCGCCCGCGCGGCCCGGAGGCTGGGCCACTCGGTCCGCCTCCATGACGTGCTCGCCTGGCACGGCTCGAACCTCGCGCTGCTGATGCCGGAGACGACCGCGAGCGAGGCCGCGCGCGCCGGCGAGCGTCTCCTGTCCCTGGTCACGGAAGAGGCGGCGCTTCCGGGGACAGAGGCTTCCCGGCCGGATTCCGCGGGTGTCGCCACGGGCTATGGCGAGGTGGAAGGGGGCGGCGCCGCCCTGCTCGCCGCCGCCGAGGAGGCGCTGCACCAGGCGGCGCCGGGCCAGGTCGTTCGTAGCCGCAACCTGGAAGGGCGGCCCCGGATCCTCGTCGTCGACGACGACCTGGTCTTCGCGCAGACCCTCGCGGACACGATCTCGGAACGGGAGTGGGAAGCGCACCCCTGCTCGGACCCGGCCGATGCGCGGCAGCGGGTGAAGGACCGCAGCTACAGCGGCCTCTTCATCGACATGGTCCTGCCGGGCACCTCGGGCGCCGAGATCCTGCGCGACGCCCTGGCCGCCCACCCCCGCCGGCCGGCCATTCTGATGAGCGGCCATGACGCGAACCACGAGGCGATCCTGGAGGCGCTCGCGATGGGCCCGGTGATGTTCGTGCGCAAGCCGATGTCCTCGGCGGACCTGGACTCGGCGCTGCAGATGTTCCGTGAGCTCGTGCCCGGGATGGTGCGGAGGACACGCCGCGCTCCTTGAGGCTGAGGGCGGGCCCCCAGATCTGGCATCGCCCTTGCTTGTCCTCCTTTGGAGGTCCTGAGCCATGAAGGGAATCGTGTCCATTCTTGCCGTGCTGGCTCTGGCCGGCGCCGCCTTCGGACAGCAGACCCAAGTCTACACGCCGGCCGGCTCCGACCCGAGCGTCCCGACGTTCATGAATGCGGAAGTCGTGCGGGTGGATCCCACCGGCCGGACGATCACCGTCCGCACCGAGGGCCGCGACGCCGTCTTGTCCGTGGAAGGCGAGGGTCTGTCGCGGTTGTCGAGGCTGCACTCCGGCGACCAGGTCATGCTCGGCTATCGCCTCGACAGTGGCCGCGCCGCGCGAGTCGTGACCAACATCCGGGAGGTCACGCCTGCCCCGGCCGGCACGACCGGCGCCGCATCGCGGTCCACGACCATCGAGAGTGTGCGGGTGGTGGCGGTCAATCCCTCCAAGCGAACGCTGACCGTCGCCGACGGGACGGGCGCCCGGCGGGTCGTATCGGTGACGCCCGACGTCGCGAAGAGCCTGCGTCAGGTCCGCGCCGGAGACGACGTGGTGCTCAGCTACCGGGCGGGCAAGGGTCGCACCCGCACCGTGATCCGCGTCGAGCCGGTGGACGTCAGCACCGGCGGGTCCGTGTCGCAGGTCGGCGTGGTCACGCCCGTGACGGCGCCGAACGTGACCTCGACGACGGCGACCGCCGCGACCACCGCGCCGCCCGTCGTCGTCACGCAGAGCCGGACGCCGCCCGCGACCGGCGGGATCCCGCTACCGCCGAACTATCCCGGCGCGTCGCCGCAGATGCAGCCGGTGCCGAACGTGGGACCTCCGACGAGCCCCACGCTCAACGTGGCGCTGCCGCCCACGACCGTGGGAGCCCCGCCCGAGGTGGCGACGGGCGTGAGGGACCTGCAGGCCGCGACCGGCCTGCTTTGCTTGAAAGCCAACGAGATCGATAGCATGTGGTTCGGCTTCAAGGACTTTTGTCTCGGCGGAACGACCCCGGCCGGTGGCGAGACGACCACCGGGCGCGAGTGGTTCGTCCTGCTGGGGGGCAATACCATCAAGCAGCCGGGCGACGATGCCTGCCGGCAGCGGCTCGCGGACATCGCGCGCGCCGCCGAGCTCTTCCAGCAGCAGATGAGCATCGCCCTCGACGCCGCGAGGAAGGCGGACGTGCCTCCCGGCGTGATCCGCGACGTCCTGCAGAGGAACCGGTTGGATCGGTAGCGGCCTAATCCTTCGGCCGGCGCCGGGGGATGCCCGCGTCCCTCAGGCGCTGACCGACGTTTTCCGCGTCGGCGAGATCGCCGGTGATGCGTTCCGGCGTCTCGCCGTCGCGGCTGATGAGAAGAGTCGGCGTGAAGCCGATCCGGTCCGCCTCTGCCTTCGAGAGCGCCGCGGACACTTCGCGTATCTCGAGCCGCACCTGCGACGGATCGAACTGCTGCAGCAGGTCCTCCAGGATCTGGCGGGCGGCGAGCGAGGGTGTCGACGCCGGATTGATGTACAGCAGCAGCTCGTAGTGAGGGCCGGAGTCCGCGAGCGCGTTCGTCTGTCGGGCCAGCTCCACGACGCGGCGGATCTCGGCAATCAGCAGCGCGGGGTCGAGGGGCTTGATGAGGAAAGCGTCGCAGCCGGCCTGCCGGGCCGACTCCTTCGACTGCTGGAACGCGTGGCCGCTGAAGGCGATGACGGGAACATGCCGCGTGAGAGGGTCGGACTTGATCCGGTGCGTTGCCTCCCAGCCGTCCAGCTCCGGCAGCGCCAGGTCCATCACGACCACGTCCGGACGAAGCGCGCGCGCCTTGTCCACGGCCTGGCGCCCGTCGACCGCGGTCTCGACCCGGAAGCCGGCGCCGCGGAGGAAGTGGGAGAAGGCTTCGAGGGTGTCGAGGGTGTCCTCGACCAGCAAGACGAGCAGGCCTTCGCGCCCCATCTTTTCAAGATAGGCGAAGGCTACCTCTTGCGCAATGAGGTCTGCTCGATAGGCTTGGAGGCCGCCTTGCGCTGGCGCCGGGCCGCCCAGAACGCCTCGAGATCGCCCTGGCTGGCCGCGAAGGCCATGGCGATGAGGCGCGCCCGATCCACGGGGCCGGCGTCCGGCGAGAGCGCCTTCGCCACCTGCACCGCCAGGGCGGCGAGGGGGTCGGCGCGGGCGGCCGCGGCCGCCTTCGCGCTGACGCGGAAGGGCGCCGCCAGCAACGCGCCGGCCGCTTCCGCTTCCTCGTCCGGCGCCTCGTTCCGAGGGTGACGCGCCGGCGACGGCTGACGCGCCGCGGTCTCCCGCGATTCCTTCTCCTTCTCGAGGGCGGCGCGTAGCGTCTCGGCCTCGGCGCGCGCAGCGCGCAGGTCTTCGCGCAGCCGTGGCAGCGCCTGCCCGAGGCCGTCGGCGAGGCCCCTCGCAGAGCTGGCCACGCGTTTGGCCTCGGCTTCGATCGCCGAGAGATCGGTCTCGGACAGCGGCTTCACCGCCACGAGTGTCGCACAGGTTGGAGGGGATGAGCCGCGGGGGCGCGTCGCGCCCCCCCGCGGCTGGCCGCGGCCCGGACGGGCCGGGGTGAAGAGCTACTTCCTGCGCCGGGACGAGGCCGAGGAGGAGGATCGGCGTCGGGGAACCTTGCCGCCGGCCCGGCGCGCCTCGGACAGGCCGATCGCGATGGCCTGCTTCCGGCTCTTGACCGTCTTGCCCGACCGCCCCGACTTGAGCTGGCCGCGCTTCATCTCGTGCATCGCCCGCTCGACCTTCTGCTGGGCCTTCTGGCCGTATTTCCGGCCGGAGCTGCGGCGACGCCGGCCGCCGGAATTCCTTTCAGGCATGTGTTCACCCCTTTCCGCGTCGACGGGGCATGGAGCCCCGTTGCAATCGATGCAAATCTCCGGCCACGACGCATGAGTCAGGAAGAAGCACGCCCCGCATCCCCGCCCGGAATGGTCGTTGCATACGAACGGGGGTGATGAGGTCCGTGCAGGACGAATTGCGGCCGTCGGAGGAGCTGCTCCGAGCCGCGCTCGATACGCTCCCCGTCCACGTGGCGATCCTGGATGGGAGCGGGACCGTCCTCGCCGTCAACGAGACCTGGGACGCCTTCGACGAGGCCCACCCCTTCATTGGCCGCCCTCACGGCGTCGGCACGCCCTTCCTCGAGCGCTGCCAGGCCGAGATGCCGGAGTGCCCCGAGGAGGCGCGGCGCGTCATGGCCGGCCTGCGCAGCGTGCTCGAGGCGCGGCAGGAGCGCTTCGAGAACGAGTACGCCTGCCCGACCGCCGATGGGCACGAGCGCTGGTTCCGGTTCCGCGCGCTGCGGTCGGATCGGGGGGGAACGCATCGCGTCGTCGTCCTGCACGAGGACATCACGCCGCGCAAGCGCGCGGAGCGGGAGCTTCGAGACAGCGAGCGGCTCTTCCGCCTCATGGCCGACACGACCCCCGGCCTCGTGTGGATGTCCGACGCGGAGCGCCATTTCACGTACTTCAACCGGCGCTGGCTGGAGTTCCGGGGCCGGACCCTCGGGCAGGAGCGGGGCACGGGTTGGATGGAGGGCATCCACCCCGAGGATCGCAGGCGCTGGGAGGAGGAGATCGCCGCCGCCTCCGCCGATCGGCGTCCGTTCGAGCTGGAGCTGCGCCTGCTGCGGGCCGACGGCGAGTACCGCTGGCTGCTGGCGTCGGGGGCGCCTCTGTTCGCGACCGAGGGTGTCTTCGGCGGCCACATCGGCTCCTGCGTCGACGTCACCGACCGCCGACGGGCCGAGGAGGCCTCCCGCTTCCTGGCCGAGGCCAGCGACGTCCTGGCCTCCTCACTCGACTCCGAGACGACCCTCAGCGCGGTGGCCCGCCTGGCGGTACCCCAGATCGCCGACTGGTGCGCGGTGGACATGGTCGGCCCGGACGGGACGCTCCAGCGCCTGGCGGTGGTCCACGCGGACCCGAACAAGGTGGAGCTGGCCCGGCAGCTCGAGCGGCGGTACTCGGTGCACATGGAGGCCGACAGCGGGGTCCCGAACGTGATGCGCACGGGCTTCCCCGAGCTGGTCTCGGAGATCACCGACGACCTGCTGGCGGAAACCGCCGAGGACCCCGAGCACCACGAGATCCTCCGCGGCCTCGGCCTGAAGAGCTACATCATCGTGCCGCTCGCCGCGCGAGGACGCACGCTGGGGGCGCTCACGCTCATGACGGCCGAGTCCGGCCGCCGTTACGGCATGAGCGACCTCGCCTTCGCCGAGAACCTGGCCGGCCGCGCCGCCCTCGCGGTGGACAACGCCCGCCTCTATCGCGAAGCCCAGGAGCTGAACCGGATGAACGACGAGTACCTGGCCACGCTCTCCCACGAGCTGCGGACGCCCATCAACGCGATCGTGGGCTGGGCCCACGTGCTCCGGGACGGCAAGCTCGACGAGGAGACGAGGCGGCGCGCGATCGAAACCATCAACCGGAACGCGAAGTCCCAGAGCCAGCTCATCGCCGACATCCTCGACGTCTCCCGCATCGTCACGGGCAAGCTCCGGCTGGACCTGCGACCGGTCGAGCTGGCCCCCGTCGTGGAGGCGACCGTCGACACCATGCGCCCGACCGCCGAAGCGAAGGGCGTCGCGCTCGAGGCGCAGGTCGAGGACGCCGCCGCGCAGGTCTCGGGCGACTCCGACCGCCTGCAGCAGGTGGTGTGGAACCTCCTGGCGAATGCCATCAAGTTCACTGCCCGCGGGGGCGTGGTGCGGGTGAAGATGTCCCGCGAGCGCGCGCACGTCACGATCGTCGTGGAGGACAACGGGGCCGGGATGCCGCCGGAGTTGATCCCGCGCATCTTCGACCGCTTCCTCCAGGGTGACTCCACGAGCACCCGCTTCCACGGCGGCCTCGGCCTGGGCCTGGCCATCGTGCGCCACATCGTGGAGCTGCACGGCGGCACGGTGGAGGCGTCCAGCCGGGGACCGGGGCTCGGGTCGGCGTTCAAGGTCAGCCTGCCCGCGGCCGCGCGGCTGCCCGCGGGGGTCGAGCGCGATGAGCCGGGCGGCCGGCGCGCAAGCGACGAGAGTGGTGCGCTCTCGGCGACGCTCGAGGGGCTGACCGTTCTCGTGGTGGACGACGACCAGGATGCCCGCGAGCTGATGAGGGCGGTGCTCCAGCAGCGGGGCGCGCGCGTCGTGGGCGCGGCGTCGACCGACGAAGCGCTGAAGCTGCTGCGTACCGGGAACGCCGACGTCCTGCTGAGCGACGTGGAGATGCCGGGCGAGGACGGCTACGCCCTCATCCAGAAGGTGCGCGCGCTGCCGCCGGAGGAGGGAGGCCGCGTTCCGGCCGCCGCCCTCACCGCCTACGCGCGGCGCGAGGATCGGGTCAGGACCCTCCTCGCCGGGTACCAGATCCACCTCGCCAAGCCGGTGGAGCCCGAGGAGCTGGTCACGGTCGTCTCGAGCCTCAGCGGCCGCAGCGCGGCCCTCGCTCAGAGATAGCGCTCGAGGCGGAAGCGGCCCTTCGCGGCGAGAAGGGGCGCCCAGAGGTCGCCGAGCTTGCCGACGCGCGCGGGGACGCTGTCGATCCGGAAGTCCTCGATGGCGACGCCGCGCTCGACCTCGCGCCACGTCACCGGCGTCGACACGGCGGCGCGAGGATGCGGCCGGACGGAATACACCGAGGCCAGCGTCCGCCCCCAGGCATTCTGGTTGTAGTCCACGAGCACGTGGCCGGCCGGCCGCTTCGAGATCACGTACTCGGCGGTGATCAGCTTCGGTTGCAGAGCTTCCAGGCTCTGCGCGAAGCGCTTGGCGAAGCTCCACACGTCCCTCTGCGTCGGCCCCCTGACGATGGGGACGTAGACGTGGATGCCGCGGGAGCCGGTCGTCTTGGCGAAGGACGGCATGCCGAGCGCCTCGAGGCCGTCCCGCACGATCAGCGCCGTCTCGCGAACGCGCGCGAAGGGCACCTCCGGAGCGCCTTTCACCGGGTCGAGATCGAAATGGACGTAGTCGGGCCGGTCCACGTCGTCGCACCGCGCGTACCACTCGTTGAGGTCGATGCAGCCCAGGTTCACGACCCACAGCAGCGAAGGCAGGTCCTGGACCATCGGGAAATCAATGACGTTCCCCGATTCGTGCTCGATGGAGCACAGCTCGATCCAGTCCGGCCGCGGCGTGGGCGCCCGCTTCATGAAGAAGAACTCGCCCGCGGCGCCGCTGGGGTACCGCTTCATGACCATGGCGCGGTCGCGCAGGTGGGGGAGCAGCGACGGAGCCACGTCGGCGTAGTACTGCAGCAGGTCGCGCTTGGTGAGGCCGAGGTCGGGCCAGAAGAGCTTGCGGAGGTTCGTCAGGCGCACGGCGCGGGCGCCGAGGCGCACCTCCACCGTGTCGGTGTCCTTCGGAAGGACGAGACCGGCCGGCTCGGCCCGCGGACGAGCGGCCGCCCGGCCCCCCCCGCGACGAGACGGATGGCGATTGCGCGTGGCCCGCGGCGCGCTCATGCCCGCGGGGCCAGCCGGGGCGGCCGCGGCCCGTGCCGGGGCGCGCCGCCGTCGAGGCGCACGTACTCGAGCTCGCGGCCGGCGTCCACGCAGCGCAGCAGGAGGCCGCCGCGGCTCATGTCGCCCCGGCCCGCGAACTCGGCCGGGAAGAGCAGGGTAGGGCCGAAGACCTTCACCAGCAGGTCGACGTACTTGCCGGTGGCGACGCTGCCGAGGAGCACCACCTCGCAGTCGGGGCCCGCGGCGGCGGCCAGGACGTTCGCGTCTCGCATGAGGGGCCGGCGGTAGCGGGCGTCGCGCAGGTCGATCGAGCCGCGCGCGTAGCGGCGGAGCCGGGCCAGGGTCACGGGAAAGCTCGGCACCCGCAGCCCTTCGTTGGACGTGATGATGACCACGCCGGGTACGCCCGTCGGTGGGGCCGCGAACGCCTGCGCATAGGCGAGCTTGCCCCGGAAGTACAGACCGCTCAGGAACGCGAACACCTCCCCGAGCGGCGCTCCTCCCGCGCTCCTCAGACGCAGGGCGAGGGGGAACTGGGCCTGCTCGTTGAGGACGAGCTGCGCCCGCTCACCCCCGCAATGCGCCGGCGAGAGGATGAATATCCGGTGAGCCACAGAAGAAGAGTAAACCAGAAACGGGCCCTTCCACGCAGAGGTCGTCAGGGAGCAAGGGGGTGCTGCGTCGCACCCCCTTGAACCCCCGCTCGCTGCGCGCGAGTGAATCGCGCTTCGCTCGCAGCTTCTGCGCGTGCTTAGTTTCTTCCTTCTCTGCGTACTCTCTGTTCGTTCTCCGCGTCCTCTGCGTTAAAAAGGCTATGGCGTGGGCTTGACGGCCTTGCGGAAGGCGTCCGCGCCTAGCGTGTTCAGCACCTCGCCTTTGCGGATCCAGCCGCGGCGCGCCATGGCCACGCCGTAGCGGAAATTCAGGAGGCCGCGCACCGAGTGGGCATCGGTCGAGACGACGAACCGCAGGTGACGGTCGCGCGCCTTGCGCAGCCAGCGCGGCTCCATGTCCAACCGGCGGGGATCGCCGTTGACCTCGATGGCCGCTCTCGACTCGGCCGCCGCGTCGAGGACCTCCTCCACGCGGCACGCGATCGGCGGCCGGCGGCGCACGTAGCGGCCCAGGGCGTGCCCCCAGATCTTGAAGACCGGGAGCCTCATCGCCCTCACGAGGCGGCGGGTCATCTCCTCCTCGCCCATCCGGTAGCGGTTGTGGATGCTGGCGATCACGACGTCGAGCTGCTCGAGGATCCGGTCGGGATAGTCGAGGGCGCCGTCGGCGAGGATGTCGCTCTCCGTGCCCCGCAGCAGGCGGACCTTCACCTTCTCCTGCGCGCGGGCGATGTCGTCCCACTGCTGCCGGAGCCGGTCCTCGTTCAGGCCGCCCGCATAGTGCGCGGTGGGCGAGTGGTCGGTGATGGTGATGTACTCCATCCCCAGCTCCTCCGCCCCCCGCGCCATCTCTTCCACGCTGTGCTTGCCGTCCGAGTAGTACGTGTGGCAGTGGACGAAGCCGCGTACGTCCTTCTCCTCCAGCAGGTCCTCGGGCAGCGTGCCCGCCGCGGCCGCTTCCACCTCGCCCTCGTCCTCGCGCAGCTCCGGTGGAATGTATTGCAGCCCGAGCCGGCGGTAGAGCGCAGCCTCGTCGGGCAGCGCGATCGTGCGGCCGCCGCGCCGAGACTCCAGGGCGCGCTCGGAGAGGACGAGGCCCTGCGCCTGCGCCCGGGCCCGCAGCTTCTCGTAATGGGCGGAGGAGCCCGTGAGGCGGACGAGCGTGGGCACGTACTCCGGCGGCGAGACCGCCTCGACCTGCGCGTGGACGCCGTCGGCCAGTCGGACACGGCACCGGTCGGGCGGGCGCTCCACGACCGCCGCCACCTCGGGCATGCGCAGGAAGTGGTCGACGACGGCCTCGCCGTCGCGCGAGGCCACCGCCAGCTCGATCTGGTCGACCGTCTCGGAGCGCCGGCGTGTTTCCCCCGCGACGTCGACCCGCAGCGCCTCCGGTGAGGCGGCGAGCCAGGCCTGCAGCGCTTCGCTCGCGCGCAGCGCCTCGGGCAGGAGCAGCGTCGCCCCGCGTGCCTCGAGCGCCGCGATCCCGTCCAGGATCTTCTTCTCCGTCTTCTCGCCGAAGCCCTTCACCCCCCGCACCTTCCCCGCCTCGGCGGCCGATTTCAGCTCGGCCACGCTGCCGACGCCGAGCGCGCGGTGCAGGGCCGTGATGCGCTCCACGCTCAGGTTCGGAACCTGGATGAGGTCGACGATGCCCGGCGGCAGCTCGGCCCGAAGCCGCTCCAGCATCGACGATCGGCCCGTCCGGTGCAGCTCGGCGATCTGGGCGGCGAGCGCGGAGCCGATGCCGGGCACCTCGGTCAAGCGCTCCTCGGCCACGAGCGGCCCCAGGTCTCCGGCCAGCGCTTCCACCGCGGCCGCCCCGCGCGTGTAGGCGCGGGCGCGGTAGGGGTTGCCGCCCTTCACCTCGAGCAGGAGCGCGATCTCCCGCAGCGCGCCCGCGACCGCAAAGCGGTCCGCGGCGGGCGTCGGGGTCACGGCGCCGGCTTGGGCGTGGGAGGCAGACCCAGGCGGCCCGCTTCCTTGTCGACGGTGGCCACGAAATCGTTGATGCGGGGCAGGCGCTTGCCGTTGATGAACAGCGTGGGGGTGGCGTTCACGCCCCCTTCACGCCCTTCCTCGATCTGGGCGGCGAGGCGGCCCTTCATCCGTCCCGCCGCGAGGCAAGACTGCATGGCCGCCGCGTCGAGGCCCGCGTCGGCGGCGATCTGGACGACGTCCTTCATCTCCGGTTTCTCGAGCGGGGACGAGAAGACCTTGTCGTGGTAGGGCCAGAAGGCATTCTGCTCCTGGGCGCAGAGGCCGCCCATCGCCAGCCAGCACGCTCCCTCGTGGATGGTCTGCTTGACGTTGGGGTTGCAGAGCGAGTCGAGAGGGTAGTTCTTGAAGTAGAGCGTGACCCGGTTGGCGGTCTGCGGGATGTAGCCCGCGAGGGCGCCGGCGATGCTCCGGCAGAAGGGACAGAGGAAGTCGGAGAACTCCACGACCTTGATCGGCCCCTGGGGCGCGCCCTTCGAGGGCACGCCGTCGGTCTTGATCGGGAAGACGGGGTTCGCGTCGAACTCCCGCGCCGCCTTCTGCGCGAAGTACTGTTCGAGCTTCTTGGGATCGTCCAGGATCTCCTGGAGCCGCCGGGCCTGCTCGGTGGCCACGCGCGCCTCCTCCTGGTAGCGCTGCGCCTCGCTGCCGGGCTCGAGGGGACGCGCGGGAAGCAGGGACGGCAGCGGCGCCGGAGCCGCGCCGAGGATCGAGGTCGTCCGCGACATCTGGCGGGTGTCGAGCGCCTTCTCGGCGGCGTAGACCCCCGCGGCCAGGGCCAGCGTCGTCAGGACCCAGCCGGCGAAGACCAGCCGGCCGTCGCGTTTCGTGACCGCCTCTCCCACGACCGCGCCGTCGCGGCGGGCCGGCAGAAGCAGCACGAGGGCGAGCGCGTTGAGGGCGTACGTGAGCAGGCACAGACGGCAGAACGCGTGGATGGCCACCACCTGTACCCCGAGGAGCACGATGTCCACCGCGAGGGCGAGCACGAAGGCGAGGAGGGCGAGGGCCGCCACCGCGTCGTGGGACTCGGCGCCGGCCAGCAGGGAGAGGAGCAGGAGGCTGCCCACCGAGAGCACGAACAAGAGGCCGACCGCCGCCAGGGGCATCCCGCGTATCTCGGAGTACCGGCTGCGGGCGACGGTCTCGCATCCGCTCTGCGCCCCTTCGCCGCACACCTGGTTGACGGCCGCGGTCGCCCTCGGCTCCCCGTGGTGCTCGAGCAGGAGCAGGCCGGACGTGGCGGCGCTGATCACGCACACGAGGGCCGCGAGGAGCAGGCGCACCCTTCCGACGTGAGGCCGGGGGAGCGCGGTGCCGACGCCCGCGGGCGAGCGGGGCGGAGGCGGAGGCGGAGGTGCGGACGGCGCCGGGGTCGTCGTTGACGTGGGACCCGGTGGGGGATCCTCGGCGGCGGCCTTCTTCTTGAAGATGTTCATCTCCCGAATCTACCCAGCGCGCGCGGGGGGCGCAAGCCGCCGCCCGGCGCGGAACGGCAGATCGAGCGCCAGGAAGAGGATGCCGCCGAGAGCATCGGCGACGAGAAGGTAGGCGGGCCATGGGCCAAACCAGTCGAGAAGCGTCGCCGCGGCGGGCTTGCGGCAGAGGAAGAGGAAGTTCGCGTCGAGCGCCACGTCCACCACGCCCACCACCGCCGCGTACACGTTGGTGAGGACGAAGACGCGCCAGGGCGCGCCGGGGCGGGGCCGGCGGCCGAAGCCGAAGACGAGCACCGCCGCCGATGCGACCACCAGGCCGTGAAGGGCAAAGAACGAGAGGAACGCCGGGTCCGGGAAGCCCGCACCCACGTCGGGAGCGAGCATGGCCAGGGCCGTCCCCGCTCCCGCCCAGAAGTAGAGCAGCTCGCAGGCGAGGGCGTTCCGCGCGACGAGGGCGTAGACGGCCACGAAGATCAGCAGGTCGCACAGGTGCAGCGGCAGCAGGTCCAGCCACTCCAGCCGGCCCTGCCCGGCCCATCCGAGCAGCGTCGTCACCGTCGCGCCGAGGAGCAGGGCGGCGAGGCCGAAGCGCACGGCGGTGGACGCTCCGCCCTCGGGATCCCGGCGCACGAGCCGGACGAGGCCGATCACGACGAGGACGGTGAGGGCGAGCGCGCCGAGGTGGTCGGGGCCGAAGAGGACGAAGCGGCGATGCGGTTCCCACGCGGCGGGCACGGTCCGATGCTACGCCGGCCCGGCGGCGCGCGAGGGTCGCGGACTACAATCGGAAGCGAGCGTGGCGAGCAAGCGGCCGCACGTCGTGATCGTCGGCGGGGGCTTCGCGGGACTCTGCGCCGCGCGGGCCCTGCGCCGCGCGCCCGTGGACGTGACGCTCCTCGACCGGCGGAACCATCACGTGTTCCAGCCGCTGCTCTACCAGGTCGCCACCGCGGGGCTGTCCGCTCCCGAGATCGCGGCGCCGCTGCGGAGCATCCTGCGGCGACAGCCCAACGTCGCCGTGCAGATGGCCGAGGTCGTCTCGGTGGACGTCTCTCGGCGCGTGGTGGTGCTCGCGGACGGCGAGATGCCCTACGACTACCTGATCCTGGCCACGGGCGCGACGCACTCGTACTTCGGCCACGACGCCTGGGCGCGCCACGCCCCGGGCCTCAAGAGCATCGAAGACGCGCTGGAGATCCGGCGCCGGCTGTTCGTCGCCTTCGAGAGGGCGGAGCGCGAGACGGAAGCCTCCGCCCGCGTCTCCTGGTTGACGTTTCTCGTCGTGGGCGGCGGTCCCACGGGCGTCGAGCTGGCGGGGACGGTGGCCGAGATCGCCCGCCACACGCTGGCCCACGAGTTCCGGCGGATCGACCCGTCCCAGGCGAGGGTGGTGCTTCTCGAGGGGACCGACCGTGTGCTGCCGCCGTACCCGCCCGGCCTCTCCCAGAAGGCGCGGCGACAGCTCGAGGACCTCGGCGTGGAGGTCCGCACGAGCGCCCTCGTCACCGACGTCGACGAGGGCGGTGTGCGCCTCGGCGCCGAGAGGCTTGCTGCGCGCACGGTGCTGTGGGCCGCGGGCGTGGCCGCCTCGCCGGTGGGTCGCTCGCTGGGCGCCGCGGTGGACCGGGCGGGGCGCGTGAAGGTCGAGAAGGACCTCACCCTGGCCGGAAGGCCGGAGGCGTTCGTGGCCGGCGACCTCGCCGCCTTCGAGCAGGACGGCCGGCCCGTCCCCGGGGTCGCTCCGGCGGCGATGCAGATGGGACGGCACGCCGCCCGCAACATCCGCCGCTCTCTCGCCGGTCAGCCGCTTCTTCCCTTCCGCTACGTGGACAAGGGGTCGCTGGCGACGATCGGCCGGCGGGCCGCGGTGGCCGACTTCGGCCGCGTCCGGCTCTGGGGCTTTCCGGCGTGGGCGGCCTGGCTTGCCATCCACATCTTCTTCCTCATTGGCTTTCGCAACCGGCTGGTCGTGCTCCTCGACTGGGCGTGGGCGTACCTGAGCTACCGGCGCAGCGCCCGCTTGATACTGTTCGAGCCCCCGCCGCCGGACGTCCCTGCTCGATGACGACGACCAAGGGCAGAGTCGGAGCTCTCCTCCTCGTCGCCGAGGTTCTCGTCGTTCTCCTGGTGGTGCGCAACTTCTTCTATGTCACCGCGTGGCGGCTGTACCTGGATGGCCGCGCGGCGCAACCCAACGGCGCGGCCGCGGGCCAACGCTTCGAGGTCGAGGGCGCCCGCGTGGTGCCCCAGATGCTCGCCCCCGACGACGACCGGCTGCGCTTCGCGCTGCGCGTGGATCGGCCGTCGACCCTCCGCTTCGAGGCGCGCCCCACGGAGCGGGCGAGCTACGAGGTCGCTCTGGTGCGCGGCGGCGACCGGCAGGTCCTGGCTCGCGGAGAGAGCGACCGACCGATGGCCGTATCCCAGCCCCTGCCGCCCTTCGAGGGCGTGATCGAGCTGTCGAACCACGGCTCGATGACCTGGGCCGACGTGAGGATCGTGCGCGACCTCCGTTTCGTGCCTCACCTCCTCGTGCTCGCGGCGCTCGTCTGCTTCTCGGTGGCGCTTCGGCGGCTCGATCCCGCCTTCGCCGTCGGTCGGGCCGAGCGCCGGGCGGCCCTGAACCTCGCCCTCCTCGGTACGAGCCTGGTGTCCGGTCTCACCGCGGCCGAGGTGGCGCTGCGCGCTCTCGGCCCCCGTCTCGGGTCGGGCCTGGCCGCGCAGCGGCGCAACCTCGGCGAGGCCTGGCCCAACCCTCGATGGCAGGAGACGGTCCGCTACGGCCCTCGCCTGCGCGCCGGCCTCGACACCTTCGCCGAGGTGGGCTTCGGCGACATCGTCTGGATGGGCTTCGTGCCTCCCGAAGTCGCTCCGGGGCCGACGCGGCGCTTCCCGTTCCACACCGACGCGGAAGGCTTCCGCAACGCCGCCGTGCGCGACCCGATCGCGGTCGCCGCCCTCGGCGACTCGTTCACGGACGCGATGACGCTGCCGGTGGAGCAGGCATGGCCGGCCCGCCTCGAGGCGCGCCTCGGCATCACGGTGCAGAACTATGGGACCGCCGGCTTCGGGCCCCAGCAGGAGGAGCGGGTGCTCGAGGACTTCGCCCTCCGGCACCACCCGCGAGTGGTCGTGGTCGCGTTCTTCGCCGGCAACGACATCTTCAACGCCGAGAGCTTCGACGAATTCGACCGCGCGCCCGAAGCGGCGCGGCCGCGCCCGCCGGGTTGGCGCATCAAGGACACCGTGGCCCGATTCGACGAGCTCTACGTCGTCAGCCTCGTGCGGGCCGGCCTGGAGGCGCTCCATGAGCGGGGGCGCGGCTCGGGCGCGGCGAGGGCGGACGAGCATCCGCGGGAAGGCGCCGGGGAGCCGCCGGCGCCCGCGGGCTCGCTCGCCCGCTTCGACCGCGGGATGTTCACGGTGCCGGTGGCGGGCCGCGCGCTGCGCGTCGCTCTCATGCCGCCCTATCTCAACACGCTGCGCTTTTCCGCAGAGGAGCTGCGCGCGCGGCGCGGCTGGCGGCTCACGCGCCGCAGCGTGGAGCGGATGCAGCAGCTCTGCCGCGCGGGGGGGGCGGAGCTGATCGTGATGTTCGTCCCGTTCAAGAGCCAGGTCTATCTGCCGCTGCTCCGGCGAAGCCTCGCGCGTGACGAGCTCGAGCGGGCGCTGGCGTTCTACTTCCGGGGGACGGGACCGGCGGTGGACGTCGAGACGCTCGCCGCTCACCGCCTGGCCCAGAACGAGCTGATGGGCGCGCTCTGCGCCGAACGGCGCATCGTTTTCCGCGATCTCACGCCGGTGCTGGAGGCCGAGGTGGATTCCGGCCGCAACGTCTACTTTCCCGATGACGCGCACTGGAACGCGGCCGGGCACGACGTGGCGGCGTCCGCGTTGGCGGAGCTCCTGCGTGCCCGGGGCCTGTTCGCGGCGCCGCCGTGATAGTTTGGGGTTCCCAATCCGAGGAGAACGATGCCCGCATTCAAGAATCCGATCGCCGTGGCCGTACTCGTCGCGCTTCCCGTGCTCGCCGCTGCTGCCGATGGGCCGGCCAGGGTGCCGGGGTTCGATCCCACGGCCATCGACCGGGGCACGCCGGCGTGCACGGACTTCTACCAGTTCGCTTGCGGCAACTGGCTGACCCGCAACCCGGTGCCGCCCGACCGGGCGCGCTGGGGCCGGTTCGACGAGCTGGCCGAGCGCAACCAGACGGCGCTGCGCGGCATCCTCGAGAAGGTCTCGGCCAACGATCCCAAGCGCGAGGCCATCGACCAGAAGATCGGCGACCAGTACGCCGCGTGCATGGACGAGGCGGCCATCGAGGCGAAGGGGATCGCGGCGCTGAAGCCGGAGCTGGACCGCATCGGCCGGCTCGGCACCAAAGCCGAGATGTCCGGCGAGCTGGCTCACCTCCACGAGGGGGGAGTCGGCGCCGCGTTTCGCTTCGGCTCCGTGCCGGACTTCAAGGACGCCAACTCGGTGATCGCCGGCACCGACCAGGGCGGCCTCGGCCTGCCCGACCGCGACTACTACCTCAAGGACGATGCGAAGTCGGGGGAGCTGCGGGCCAAGTACCTGGCGCACGTCCAGAAGATGCTCGAGCTGTCGGGGGAACCGGCGCCGGCCGCGGCGGCCGACGCCCGCGCGGTCATGGATCTGGAGACCGCCCTGGCCCGCGCCTCGCTCGAGCGGGTCAAGCGCCGCGACCCCGCGAACATCTACCACAAGATGAAGGTGGCGGAGCTGCAGGCGATCACGCCGGCCTTCGACTGGACGGCCTACCTGGCCGCGGCGGCCGGGCCGCCGGTGACGGAGCTGAACGTCACCGTGCCCGAGTTCTACAGGGCCTTCAACGCCCAGCTCGACTCGACGCCGCTCGACGCGTGGAAGGCCTACCTGCGCTGGCACCTCCTGCACGAGAACGCGAACCTGCTTCCGGCGGCCTTCGTCAACGAGAACTTCGCCTTCTACGGCCAGGTCCTCACCGGCGCGAAGGAGCTGCGGCCGCGGTGGAAGCGCTGCGTCGCGCTCGTCGACGGCGAGATGGGCGAGGCGCTCGGCCGGCGCTACGTCGAAGCGACCTTCGGGGCCGAGGGCAAGGCGCGGACGTCGAAGATGGTGGCCGCGCTCGAGGCCGCGCTCGAGCGGGACCTCGAGACGCTGCCGTGGATGACCGACGCCACGAAGACCCAGGCCCTCGGCAAGCTCCACGCCATCGCCAACAAGATCGGCTATCCCGACCGGTGGCGTGACTACTCGAGCTTGCGGATCGCGCGGGGCGACGCCCTCGGGAACAAGCTGCGCGCCGAGGAGTTCGAGGTGCGGCGGGACCTGGCCAAGATCGGCCAGACGCTGGACCGGAGCGAGTGGAGCATGAGCCCGCCCACCGTCAACGCGTACTACAACCCGCTGCAGAACAACATCAACTTCCCGGCCGGCATCCTGCAGCCGCCGTTCTACGACAACGCGATGGACGACGCCGTGAACTTCGGGGGCATCGGGGCCGTGATCGGCCACGAGCTGACCCACGGGTTCGACGACCAGGGCCGGAAGTTCGCGGCCAACGGCGACCTGTCGGACTGGTGGACGGAGGCGGATGCGAAGGAGTTCGAGAAGCGCGCGGGCTGCATCGCCGACGAGTATTCGGGCTTCACGGTGGCGGGGGACGTCCACCTCAACGGCAAGCTGACCCTCGGCGAGAACACCGCCGACAACGGCGGGGTGCGGATCGCCCACATGGCCCTGATGCAGACGCTGGCCGACGCGGCGGGGAAGCCGGCGCCCGGCGTCATCGATGGCTTCACGCCCGAGCAGCGTTTCTTCCTCGGCTTCGGCCAGGTCTGGTGCCAGAACGAGACCGAGGAAAGCGCTCGGCTGCGGGCCAACGTCGATCCGCATTCGCCGGGGCGCTACCGCGTGAACGGCGTCCTGGCCAACATGCCCGAGTTCCAGCAGGCTTTCGGCTGCAAGGCCGGGGACGCGATGGTGCGGGAGAACGCCTGCCGGGTCTGGTGAGGGCCGCCGTTGGCCGAGTATTACGTCACCTACAGGAAGGAAGGGCGGGCGTGGCGCGCTTCGGTGAAGGGATACCGGCGCGCCCGCGCCCGCGGCCGCACGATCCGCGTGACCCGGGTGCGACTGCGCCGAGCGCTGGGGCTGCTCGTGGACGATCCCGACCACATCGACTTCGTTGAGGACGTCCGGCTGCCGGGCGCGGCGCGGCGTCTCCTCGGCCGCCACTGGGCCGCGCGCCGGCGCCTGTCCGGAGCGCAGGCCCGGGCGGATGCCGCGGCCCGCGAGGCCCTGCGCGCCCTGAAGGAGCTGTCGCTGGGCGTGCGCGACGCGAGCGACCTGCTCGGCCTCCCGCCGCTGAAGCTGGAGAAGCTCTGGCGGGCACGTCCTTGACGCGAGCGTAGGCCAGGCGCAATGCCGGAGCTGCCGGAGGTGGAGACGGCGCGCAAGCTCGCCACGCGCGCCCTGGCCGGCCGCCGCATCGTCTCGGTGGCGACCGTCGACGACCCCATCGTCTACGCGGGCGTGAGCCCTCGGCGGTTGGCCGCGGCGCTGCGCGGCCGCCGCGTGCAGGCGGTGGGCCGCAAGGGCAAGCATCTCTGGCTCGAGCTGGACCGCCGGCCCTGGCCCGCGTTCCACTTCGGCATGAGCGGGTCGTTCCGGATCTACGGCCCCGACGCCGAGCGTCCGAGCTATTGGAAGCTCGAGCTGCGGACCGACGACGGCGCGCGCCTCGCGCTCCGTGATCCACGCCGCCTCGGACGCATCCGGCTGCTGCGGGACCCCGCGCGCGAGCCCCCGATCAGCCTTCTCGGGTTCGACGTCCTCGGCGAGATGCCCGAGGCGCGCGAGCTGCAGGCTCTGCTGTCACGGCGGAAGGCGCCGATCAAGGCGGTGCTGCTGGATCAGGGACTGTTCGCCGGCGTCGGCAACTGGATCGCGGACGAGGCGCTCTTCCAGGCGCGCCTCAGTCCCCACCGGCCGGCATCGAGCCTTTCCGCCGCCGAGGTGGCCCGCCTGCGCAGGTCTCTCGGCGCAATCGTGAGGCTCGCGGTGAAGGTGCTGGCCCGCAAGCAGGAATTTCCCCGCGGCTGGCTCTTCCATCGGCGCTGGGGACGGGACAGCAGCGCGCAGACGCTGCGCGCGGAGCGCATCGTCCACGAGACGATCGGCGGCCGCACCGCGGCCTGGGTCCCCTCCCGCCAGCGCTAGGCTGTCCGGCTTTTCCACGCAGAGGCCGCAGAGAGTAGACGCAAAAGCTGCGAGCGGAGCGGGATTCACTCCCGCGGAGCGAGCGGGGGTCCAAGGGGTGCGCCGCTAGCACCCCCTTGCTCATTGATGTTGGGATCATTCCTCCCAGGGCAACCCCGGCCTGCCGAAGTGGCCGTAGTTCGTCGTGCGCCGGTAGATGGGCCGCAGCAGGTCCAGCCGCTCGATGATCGCGGCCGGACGGAAGTCGAAGCCGCGGACGAAGTCCACCGCCGCCCCCGCCTCACCGGTGCCGAACGTGTCCACCAGGATCGCCACCGGCTCCGCCACGCCGATCGCGTAGGCGACCTGGATCTCGATCCGCTCCGCCACCGCCGCCTCCACCGCCTTGCGCGCGACGTAGCGGCAGAAGTAGGCCCCGCTCCGGTCCACCTTGGAGGGGTCCTTGCCGCTGAACGAGCCGCCACCGTGCCGCGCCGCGCCCCCGTAGGTGTCGACGATGATCTTGCGGCCGGTGACGCCGCAATCGGCGGCGGGCCCGCCCTTCACGAAGCTGCCGCTGGGGTTGACGGTGAACCGAACCGACGCGTCGAACCAGCGGCCGAGGGCCCGCGGCGCGAGCACCGCCTGGACGTAATGGCGCACGGCCGCCACGTCGACGCCGTGAGCGTGCTGGGTGGAGACGAGCACCTCGGTGACGCGCGCGGGCTTGCCGCCCTCGTACGCCACCGAGACCTGCGTCTTGCCGTCGGGGCGGAGCCACGAGCAGGCGCCGGAGCGGCGATCCTCCGCCAGACCGCGGGAGAGCGCGTGCGCGAGGAGGATGGGCAAGGGCATTCGCTCCGGCGTCTCCGCCGTTGCGTAACCGAACACGATGCCCTGGTCCCCGGCGCCCTGCTCGCCGACGGGGTTGGTGGCCGGATCGACGCTGCGGCCGATCTCCCAGCTCTGGCCCGTGATGTGCTGCAGGACGTGCAGGCCGTCGGCGTTGAAGGCCGTCTCCGGGTCGTCGTAGCCCAGCTCCCGCACCGCCTCCCGGATGAGCGGGACGTGGTCGAGGGTGGCGATCGAGCTGATCTCTCCGGCGAGGACCACGATGCCCGACTTGCAGAGCACCTCGCAGGCCACCCGGCTCCGGCGGTCCAGCTCCAGGTACGCGTCGAGGATGGAGTCCGCGATGTAGTCGCAGACCTTGTCCGGATGCCCTTCGGCCACCGACTCGGACGTGAGGACGACGCCGCGCGCGGCTCGGCGCGTATCACGGGCGCGGGCGGCGGGATCTTGGGCGGTGACGGGGCCGCTCGTCTTCATCAAGCGGCCTGTCCCTGTCCGGCGCGCGCATGCATGCCTCCCCTCCGGCCGTCGAGGCGGAGGGAAAGCTCACAACCTCGCGTCTGGGGGTACTCGCGCAGGATCTGGTCGCGGCGCGCCCGGGCCTCGTCGAGGTCGGCGGTCCCCAGCGAGAAGCGGACGCGCTCCTTCTGCCACCCGGGGAGGTGGACGGTGAACGCGATCCACCAGCGGTGGCCGTTGCGCCAGAGATGGTGGTCGGGGTCGACGGGATCGTGGGCTGAAGTGGGGAACGGCTGGCTCTGGGCCACGGTGTCTTCTCCTTCCGAAGAAGACACCCGGAGGGCGCGGTTTCAAGCCGCGCCGGACAACTTCGTTGCCTCTGGTTCCATCTGAGGCCACATCTCCCGACCAGCTCTTGCCGGTCGGGACGGCACCTTGGGTTGCCCCCCCAGGTTGCCGGGCCCGCTTCCGCGGGTCTCTCCGGATGTCGAAAAATAATATGCCCCCTTCCGAGGCCGAATGCAAGCGGCGGCCTGTGTCATACCCTGTGGTACGCTCGACGGGTCCCGAGGAGGACGCCATGAGGCTCTCTTCCCTGCGGCCGGCGGCGCTGGCCGTCCTCGCTTTTCTCCTTTCCTGCCCGCTCGCGATGGCCCAGGACGATCCCCATGCGGCCTGCGCCGCGGTCGGCTGGGTGCCGCGCGCGGTCCTGGAGCGGCCCGTCAGCCTGCGAACCGGCATCGGCCACACGCACGAGACGGCGACGACGCCGTCGCCGGAAGCCCAGGCCTTCCACGATCAGGGGCTGGCCTATCTGCACTCGTACGTCTGGATCGAAGCCGCGCGCTCGTTCAATCAGGCCCTGCGCCTCGATCCGAAGCTGGCCCTCTCCTGGGTGGGGCTGAGCCGGGCCTATTCCGGCCTGGAGGACGGACGCGCCGCGCGGGCCGCCCTGGAGAAGGCAGAGGCCGTCTCGCCCGGAGTCTCCGAGAAGGAGCGCCGCAAGATCGCGCTGCGCAAGCTGCAGCTCGACGCCATCGACGATCTCCAGAACGCCGCCAAGCACGCGCAGTACAAGCAGGCTCTGGAAGAGGCGCTGGCCCGGGACATGGACGACGTGGAGCTGTGGCTGCTCCGGGGAAATGCCGAGGAGCGCACCGCCGCGGGTCGGGGACAGCGTGGAGGCGCCGGCTCGGTGGCCTTCTATCGCCAGGCGCTCGCCGTCTCTCCGGACCACTTCGCCGCCCACCACTACCTCGTCCATTCGTACGAGACGATCGGCCAGATCGACGAGGCGCTCGCGCACGGCGAAGCGTACGCGCGGCTGGCCGATGCCATACCGCATGCGCACCATATGTGGGGGCACGACCTGCGCCGCGTCGGCCGCGTGGACGACGCGATTGCCGCGTTCCAGAAGGCCTACGACCTCGAAACGGCCTACTACCGGTCGGAGGGGTTCGGCCCGGAGCTCGATTGGCACCGCCCGCACAACCTCGACCTGCTGGCCACCTGCTACCAGCACCAGGGCCGCATGCGCACGACCGAGCAGACCATGCGCGAGCGGGCGCGGCTGCGGCCGGTCATGGCGATCATAGAGTTCAACCAGAAGGCGTGGCCGGGCTTCCTGCTGGCCACGGGCCGCTCCCAGGAAGCGCTGGCGGCGGCCAACGAGCTGAGCGCCGGGCGGTGGCAGACGGGCCGGGCCGTCGGCCACGCGCTGGCGGCCCAGGCGCTGCTGGCCCTCGGCCGCGTCGACGAGGCCCGCAAGGAGATGGACGTCGCCCGGGCCGAGCTCGACAAGGCGCCGGTGACGAGCGGCTACCCCGGCTCCAGCCGGACGTTTGCCGAGCCGTACGTGGACGCCGCTCGGGGCGAGCTGCTGCTCCGCACCGGCGCGCGCGACGAGGGCCGCGCGCTCCTCAAGGAGGTGCAGGCCCGCATCCGTGCCGTCCCCGGGCCCGACGCCTGGATGGAGGCCCTCTTCTGGCTCGAAGACATCGCGCGGGTGGCACGCGAGGTGGGCGACTGGGACCTGGCCGAGTACACGGCCGGGCAGATGCGCGAGCACGACGCCGCCTACGCGGGCACGCAATACGCGCTGGCCCTGGTGGCGGAGCGCAAGGGCGACCGGGCCGCCGCGCGGCAGGCCTTCGCCGAGGCCGTTCGCCTCTGGGCGAAGGCCGACCCGGACCTGCCCGAGCTGCGCGAAGCCCGCGCGCGCGGGGCCGCGCTGGCGGCGGCCGCGGCCCGCGCGGAGACCGGCTCCTCCCCTCGTTGAGCGCGTCGCGCCGGACCGTCCGTCTTCCCGGCCCCTTCACGATGCGCTGCGGCGGCGTCCTGCCGGAGGTGGAGATCGTGTGCGAGACGTGGGGCGCGCTCTCCCCCGCGCAGGACAACGCGGTGCTCATCCTCACCGGGCTCTCGCCCGGCGCCCACGCCCGCTCGTCGGCCGACGATCCGACCCCTGGCTGGTGGGAGGAGATGATCGGGCCGGGCCAGGCCATCGACACGAACCGCTTCCACGTCGTCTGCGTGAACTCGCTCGGGAGCTGCCACGGCTCGACCGGTCCGGCCTCCATCGACCCGCGCACCGGCGAGCGGTATCGCCTGAGGTTCCCCGTCCTGACGATCGAGGACATCGCCACCGCCGCCCATGCCGCGCTGGAGCAGGTCGGGCTCCGGCGGCTGCGGGCGGTCGTGGGTCCGTCGCTCGGCGGAATGACCGCGCTCGCCTACGCGATCCTGTTCCCTGATGACGTGCGGGACCTGGTCACGATCTCGTCCGCCCCCCGCGCCACGCCGTTCGCCACCGCCATCCGGTCCCTGCAGCGGGAGTGCATCCGCAGCGATCCCGAGTGGCGGAAAGGAGACTACCCGCCCGAGCGGGGGCCGGAGACCGGGCTGCGGCTCGCGCGCAAGCTCGGCCTCATCACCTACCGATCGGCCCAGGAGTGGCGGGAGCGGTTCGGCCGCGAGCGGATCGCGGGGGCCGGGCCGCCGGAGATGTTCGGCCCCGAGTTCGAGATCGAGGCCTACCTCGAGATGCACGCCCAGAAGTTCGCGCGCTCCTTCGACGCCAACTGCTATCTCTATCTCTCCCGCGCCATGGACCTCTTCGACGTCGCCGAGCACGGGGGCTCGGTGGAGACGGGCCTGGGGCGCATCCGCGCGGAGCGCACGCTCGTCGTCGGCGTCGAGACCGACTTCCTGTTTCCCATCGACCAGCAGGAGGAGATCGCCCGCATCCTCGCCAACGCCGGACGCCGCGTGTCGATGGTCCGGCTGGCATCCATCCAGGGCCACGACTCGTTCCTCGTGGACATGGACCGGTTCGGTCCGGTGATCGCGGAGTTCCTGTGCCGGGACTGAGGGGGCCGGGGACGACCGGCATGGGCGCGCGCTCCGAGCGCGGACATCACGGCCGGAAGGCGGCGGCCGCGGACGAGCGCAAGGGCATGAGCGGGGAGCGGCTGCGCGCGATGCTTCCCGATCTGTGGGTCCTGGTACGGCCCCGGCGGTGGCTGCTGCTCGGCGGCTTCGGCCTGATGGCGATCAACCGCGTGGCCGGCCTCGTGCTGCCCGCCTCCACGAAGTACCTGATCGACGACGTCCTGAGCAAGGGCCGGCGGGAGCTGCTCCTGCCCATCGTCGGCGCCGTGGTGGCGGCGACCATGATCCAGGGCATCACCTCCTTCGCGCTCACCCAGCTCCTCTCCAAGGCGGCGCAGCGCCTCATCGCCGACATGCGCAAGCAGGTGCAGGCCCATGTGGGGCGCCTGCCGGTGGCTTATTACGACGTCAACAAGACCGGCAGCCTCGTCTCCCGGATCATGAGCGACGTCGAAGGGGTCCGGAACCTGATCGGCACCGGGCTCGTGGAGTTCGCCGGCGGGCTGCTCACGGCGGTCCTGGCCCTCATCCTCATGCTGCGCATCAGCCCGGTGATGACGCTCGTCACGGTGGCCTCGCTGGGCGCGTTCAGCGTGGTGCTCTACCGGGCCTTCGGCGTGCTGCGGCCGATCTTCCGCGAGCGGGGCAAGATCTACGCCGAGGTGACGGGGCGGCTCACCGAGTCGCTCGGCGGCGTGCGGGTCGTGAAGGGCTACCACGCGGAGTCGCGGGAGGCCGAGGTCTTCGGCAGCGGCGTGGGGCGCCTGCTGACGAACGTGCTGAAGACCCTCACGTCCACCTCGGTGATGGGCCTGTCCTCGACGCTCCTCCTCGGCCTGGTCGGCGCCGCGGTGATGTATGTCGGCGCGCGGCAGATCCTCGCCGGCACCCTCACCCTCGGCGGCTTCTTCACCTACACGATGCTCCTCGGCTTCCTCGTGGCCCCGCTCTTCCAGGTGGTCTCGATCGGCACCCAGCTCACCGAGGCCGTGGCCGGCCTCGAGCGGACGCGCGAGGTGCTGCGGGAGAGGCCGGAAGACCAGGACCCGCGGCGTACGGAGACGCTCGGCCGGCTACGCGGGGAAGTGGCCTTCGAGGACGTGAGGTTCGCCTATGAGCCCGGCCAACCGGTGCTGAAGGGGGTGTCGTTCCGCTCGCAGCCGGGAACGGTGACCGCCCTCGTGGGGCCGTCCGGCTCGGGCAAATCGACGATCATCGGCCTGGTGGCCGCGTTCCACGTGCCCTCGGAAGGCCGCGTGCGGGTCGACGGCATCGACCTCTCCACCGTCCGCCTCGACTCGTACCGGACGCAGCTCGGAGTGGTCCTGCAGGACACGTTCCTCTTCGACGGGTCCATCCGCGAGAACGTGGCCTTCGCGCGGCCCGCCGCCACGGAAGAGCAGGTGCTCGCCGCGTGCCGGATCGCGCGCGTGGACGAGTTCGCCGAGGCGTTTCCGGAAGGCTACGAGACGGTGGTCGGCGAGCGGGGCGTGAAGCTGTCGGGAGGCCAGCGCCAGCGCGTCTCCATCGCGCGCGCCATCCTCGCCGACCCGCGGATCCTGATCCTCGACGAGGCCACCTCCAGCCTCGACTCCGAGTCGGAGGCGCTGATCCAGGAGGGCCTGGCCCATCTGCTTCAGGGCCGCACGACCTTCGTGATCGCACACCGGTTGTCGACGATCCGCCGCGCGGAGCAGATCCTGGTCGTGGAGCAGGGCGAGGTGGTCGAGCGCGGGACCCACGGCGAGCTGCTGGCGCGGGGCGGCCGGTACTACGAGATGTACACGAAGCAGCACGGGGTCGAGTCCAACCTCTTCCTCGCACCCGGCGAGGGGGACAAGCCGGTGGAGGGAGCGGAGGCGGCGTCCGCCTCGGAGCCGTCCGGGGGCGGAGGCCTGGGCGGCCTGCTCGGAGGCGGCGGGTAGAAGAAATTTGAACCTTCCGGCCTCCGGGCGCGTCTCAGAGGGCGACAAACAGGAGGCAGAAGCATGCGCAAGGCATGGCTGGTCGGGCTCGGGCTCCTTCTCGTTCCCGCTCTCCCCGCCCGCGGCGACGAGTGGACCCACCAGTACTCGCTGAAGGGACGCCCAGAGCTGCATGTGACGACCGACGACGGCAGCGTGCAGATCGAGGCCAGCGATCGGCGGGAGATCGGCGCCCGGGTGACCACGCGGGGCTGGCGCCTGGGGCCGGAGGAGGTGGTGATCACGGAGAGCCAGGCGGGGGACCGCGTGGACATCGAGGTACGGGTGCCGCGCGACCACTGGGGAATGAACTTCTCCCACCGGGAGATCAAGGTGACGCTCCAGGTGCCGCGGGAGGCCGATCTCGACATCCGCACCGGCGACGGCAGCGTCAGCGTGCAGCCGGTCTCGGGCCGCCTCCGCATCTTCACGGGCGACGGGAGCATCACCGCCGACGGCCTGCAGGGCGAGATCCGGCTGCACACGGGGGACGGCTCGATCCGGGCCACGGGGCTCGAGGGCCGGCTCGAGGCCGACACCGGCGACGGCCACATGGACGTCCGCGGCCGGTTCGACGTGCTCGACCTGCGAACGGGGGACGGCGGCATCGAGGCCGAGGTCGAGCGCGGCTCGAAGGTGAGCGGGGCCTGGACCCTGCGCAGCGGCGACGGCGGCATCACGCTGCGCCTGCCGGACGACCTGAGCGCGGACCTGGACGCCCACACCGGCGACGGCCACATCACGCTGGACCTGCCGGTGACGGTGGCGGGGTCGATCAGCACCACGAGCGTGCGCGGCAAGCTGGGCGCCGGCGGCCCGCCGCTCAGGGTGCAGACCGGAGACGGCTCGATCCACCTGCAGCGGCTATAGCCTTTAACGCAGAGGACGCAGAGAACAAACGGAGAGGACGCAGAGAACGGACAGGACCGGACAGTAACCCGGGCGCCTATATCCTTTTCGTCTCTGCGTCCTCTAGCCTTGCTTGCAGCACCTCCGCGCCCTCCGCGTTGAAGAGCCCACTCTGGTTCGGGCAATAGCGTCCCCTTCCCAGAGTTCAAGCTGATATCCTGCGAGGGTGGTCCGTGTTGCTCTTGCCGCCCTCGGCCTGGGCCTTGGCCTCGTCGCGCGCGCCGACGAGGTCCGCAGACCCGTGAGCGCGAAGCCGGCGGCCAGGACCGCGACCCCCGCGGAAGCGCGCACGTTCGTGGACGAGGCGGAGGCGCGGCTTCTGCAGCTGTCGAACGAGACGAACCGGGCGGACTGGGTCAAGTCCACCTACATCACCGACGACACGGAGATCCTCGCCGCGCAGGCCAACCAGCGTGCCATCGCGGCCACCGTTTCCTACGCCAAGGCGGCCACCCGGTTCGACGGCCGGAGGCTTCCCGAAGACGTCGCGCGGAAGCTGAAGCTGCTGAAGCTGGCCCTGACGCTTCCCGCCCCGAGCAACCCGAAGGAGGCCGAGGAGCTCACCCGCATCGTGGCCGCGATGGAAGGCACCTACGGCAAGGGCAAGTGGTGCCGCACCCCCGACAACTGTCTGGACCTCAACGCCCTCGAGCGCATCCTGGCCGAGAGCCGTGATCCGAACGAGCTTCGGGACGCTTGGGTCGGCTGGCACAAGATCTCGCCGCCCATGCGGAAGGATTTCACCCGCTACGTGGAGCTCGGGAACAAGGGCGCCCGCGAGCTCGGCTTCGCGGACATGGGGGCCATGTGGCGCTCGAAGTACGACATGCCCCCCGACGCGTTCGCGAAGGAGCTGGACCGGCTCTGGCAGCAGGTGCGTCCCCTCTACGTCTCGCTTCATTCGTACGTCCGCGGGAAGCTGCGCGAGAAGTACGGGCCCGACGTCGTGCCCGAGAAGGGGCCGATCCCCGCGCACCTGCTCGGGAACATGTGGGCCCAGGAGTGGGAAAACATCTACCCGCTGGTGGCGCCGAAGGACGTGGACCCGGGCTACGACCTCACCGCCCGGCTCAAGGCCAAGGGCGTCGACGCGAAGGAGATGGTCCGTTATGGCGAGCGCTTCTTCGAGTCGCTGGGGTTCGCGCCCCTGCCCGCCACGTTCTGGGAGCGGTCGCTCTTCGTCAAGCCGCGGGACCGGGAAGTCGTCTGCCATGCCAGCGCGTGGGACGTCGACAACGTCGAGGACCTGCGCATCAAGATGTGCATCGAGATCACGGCGGAGGACTTCCGCACGATCCACCACGAGCTGGGCCACAACTTCTACCAGCGGGCCTACGACCGGCAGCCGTTCCTCTTCCGCGACAGCGCCAACGACGGCTTCCACGAGGCGATCGGCGACACCATCGCCCTCAGCATCACGCCGCGCTACCTGAAGCAGATCGCCCTCATCGACGCGGAGCCCGACCCCTCGAAGGACATCGGCCTCCTCCTGCAGATGGCCCTCGACAAGGTGGCCTTCCTGCCGTTCGGGCTGCTCGTCGACCAGTGGCGGTGGAAGGTGTTCGACGGCCAGATCAGCCCGGCCAGCTACAACAGCGAGTGGTGGACGCTCCGCGAGAGGTACCAGGGCGTGTCGTCCCCCGTACCGCGCAGCGAGGCCGACTTCGACCCCGCGGCCAAGTACCACGTGGCCGCCAACGTTCCCTACTCGCGCTACTTCCTCGCGGACATCCTCCAGTTCCAGTTCCACCGCGCCCTGTGCCAGGCGGCCGGCCGGAGGGGGCCGCTGAACCGCTGCTCGATCTACGACGACAAGGAGGTGGGCCGCCGGCTGGAGAAGATGCTGGCGATGGGGCAGAGCCGGCCGTGGCCGGACGCGCTCGAGGCCCTGACCGGCCAGCGCGAGATGGACGCCACCGCGATCGCCGACTACTTCGCGCCTTTGAAGAAGTGGCTGGACGAGCAGAACGCCGGCCACCCGGCGGGCTGGTAGATCAGGAGCCGGCGCGCTCGACGAGAAACACGCCGGCGAGCACCATCAGCCCGCCCGCCACCGTCGAGAGGTGCACGGCTTCGCCGAGGAGCGCCACGCCGGCGGCGAGCGTGACGAGCGGCTCCAGGTAGAGGAGCGCGGACACCGCCGCGGCGGGGACCTTCTCGAGCGCGCCGTACCAGAAGAGGTAGCCCAGCCCCGAGCACGCGATCCCGAGGAAGAGCACGGCTCCCCAGCCGGCCGGCGACAGGCCCGCGTACTCGCGCCACCCCGCCCGAGCGACGAAGAGCGGCAGCAGCATCAGCCAGCCGAAGAGCAACGCGCCCGCGGTGGCGCGGGTGGCCCCGAGGCGCTTCACCACCGGGTGGCCGAGGACGGTGTAGACCGCCCAGTTGAGCGTGCTGGCCAGGATCAGCAGGTCGCCTCGCGTGGCCGGCACGGCGAGCCCCGCGGCTCCGAGACGCCCGCGCGTCACCACCAGCGCCGCGCCCGCGAAGCCGAGGACGAGGCCCCCGACCTTGGCGGGAGGAAAGCGCTCGCGGAGCAGCCACGCGGACAGGGCGGCCGACCACAGCGGCGTGAGGCCGATCAGCCAGCCCGCGTTGATCGCTCCCGTCATCGTCAGGGCGTAGGACTGGAGCAACTGGTGCACGAACACGCCGACGAACCCCATGAGCGCCAGGGCCGGCCACGCGTCCCGCGGCGGCAGCAGGGGCACGTTCCGCGCCCGCAGCAGGACGAGAAGCAGCGCCACGCCGAGCGCGAACCGCGTGGCGATGAGGGTGATGGGGGACAGCTCGCGCAAGGCGCCCTTTGTGGCCACGAACGACACGCCCCAGAAGACGACCGCCAGGAACGCGCCCAGGCGCGGTGGCATCCGGGGAGCTAGCGCTCGCTGTCCAGGTGGCGCGCGACGTGGAGGTCGCGCAGCCTCAGCGCGAACGCCATCTCGGCGTTGACCGAGCGCACGGCCAGCCGCGTCTCGTTGATCAGCAGCACCGAGGCGTAGAAGAGCGCGAGCGTGCCCAGGATCCCGAGGGTGCTGGGCAGCCAGATCGCCACCGGCAGGAAGGCGACCAGACCGATGGCGACCGCGGAGCCGACGAACAGGCCGAGGGAGACGTAGTAGGAGGTGAGCGACCATTGGATCAGCCGGCCCCGGCGGGCGTGTATGGAGAGCTGGCGCTCGACCTCCGCCCGCCGCTCTTCCAGGAAGTCCCCCTCCGCCCCCGCGTAAAGGGTGTCCATCGCCATCGTCAGCTCCCGGACGTGGTCCACCACGCGGGCGAGCCGGGTCGAGGTCGAGAAGATCAGCGTCCCGCACGCGGAGATGAGGACGGCCGGCGTGATCATCGCGGTCAGCAGGTCGAGGGAGAGCGACGAATGCGGCATTGCGCGGCAGCTTACCTCGGCTGGCAGGGATCTTGCTCCGCGGTACGGTGGGGGCGAGTCTCGATGGGTCTCCCGCGGCGCCGGCTGTCCGTGTTGCTCCTGGCTGCGCTCGCGGTCGTGGCCGGCCTCTCGGCGTGTCGCCACTCGCATTCGCCGACCGAAGGCGAGCTCCCGTCGCCGACGCCCTCGCCCACCGTGAGCCCTCCGTTTCCGCCCCCGCTGCCCCCGTGTCCCCTTCCGCCGGGCGGGGGCAGCGGCGAGAGCTGTCCCTACGAGCCGGCCCTCTTCGCCCTGCAGGTGAACGAGGCGATCGCCATCGTCGAGAACGAGCATCCGGAGCTGTTCGACTTCGGCCACGGCCGGAGCGGCCTCAGCTATCTCGTGAGGGACGCGGACCGCTACGCCAGGGGTGTGGCCTACGTGCTCTCCACGCGGGGCTTCTGCGCGATCTGGGACGGCGTGGAGATCGGGTTGAAGAACACCAACGAGTTCAACGAGCAGTACGCCATCCTGACCTCCGACGGTTACGTGCGGTGGGGCGGGGGCGCCTACCAGTCGACCTGTCATCCGGCCTGGTTCTGACGCGCCTCTGCTAGACTCTGCGGGTCCTCTCTCCGGGGAGATCCGCAATGACACTCCGTGCCGGCCTCGCCCTCGTGCTCTGCCTGGGCCTTCCGGTAGGACCGGCATGGGCCGATACGGCCGCGGTCGCGGCCACGAACGCCAACCTCCGCTCCGCGCCGGGCACCGGCAGCCCCGTCGTCGCGACGCTCGCTCGCGGGGCGCGGCTGGAAGTGCTGGATGTCTCCGGCGACTGGCTCAAGGTGCGGGTGGTCGACACGAAGGCCGTCGGCTGGGTCCACCGCCGCCTGGTGGAGATGTTGCCGGCCGCGGGCGGCGCGCCCCCGGCGTCCCCGGCCCCGAAGCCGGCCCCGCCGGCCGCCGTGGCCGCTTCCGCCGCCGGTCCGCCGGTCTCCATCGAACATCGTGACGTGGGCTGCGTCGTCGCGGGCCACTACCCGAAGCTGGACGCGTGCTTCAGCCCCGACGCCAGCGTCGGCCGCGGCCGGGTGCTGTTCCGAGCGGCGGGTTCCGACCCCTGGTATTACGTCGACATGAGCCGCGACGGGCCCTGTTACAGCGCGGTCCTCCCCAAGCCGAAGCCGGCGCTGAAGGGATTCGAGTACTTCGTCGACGTCATCGACAAGGCGTTCGCCGAGGCGCACAAGCCCGACGGCGCTCCCGAACAGGCGTTCACTCCCCGCGTGGTCAAGAAGCAGGGCGACTGCGATCCCGCGCGCAAGATGGCCCTCTTCCTCCCGCGGCTCGCAAACCCGATCGTGGTGGGCATCGCCCGCGACCCCGCGGGCAGCGTCCTGAGCGCGGTGGCGGCCAAGGCGCTCGAGAGCAAGGCGCTCCTCGCCGGTTTCAGCTCCGACGGCGTGATCGTCTCGAGCACGGGCGCCGCGCCCGGGGCCGCCTCCGGCAGCTCCACGGCCAGCGGCACGTCGGCGGCCGCGCACGCCGGCGGCGGCCTGCCCAAGATCGCCATCATCGGTGGCGTCGCCGCGGCGGGTGCGGTCGTGGCCGTGGTCGCGGCCAAGGGAGGAGGGTCGAGCAGCGGAGCCTCCGGAGGTACGGGCTCCGGCACCGGCTCGGGAGGACAGGGTGGCTCGGGCGGACAGGGATCGAGCGTCGCGGGGCAATGGGTCGGCAACGCCGCCAGCGGGAACGGGCTGAACTACCAGTTCGGCGCGGAAGGGGTGTCGTGCACGTTCAAATATGACACCACGCTCAACCTCACCCAGACCGGCACGAACGTGGGCGGCAACATGACGTATGCGGGACGCACCCATACCTGCACCGTCCCGGATGCCGTGGCCCAGCAGATCATCGACTCGGCGCTGGCGGGGATCCCGGGCGACACGGGAGGCTTTCCGGTCAGCGGCACCAGCAACAACCCGGGCAACGTGACGCTGACCATTGCCGGGATCACCTTCGCGGGCAGCTACACCGGTACCAACATGGACCTGACGGGAAATCAGGCCGTACCCGCCGGGCTCACAGTCTCGATGACGATGAAGCTCGTCCATCAGTAACGGATAGGGGAGGAGATGAGATGACCACCGACCGTCCGGAAAGCCTGTCCCTGAAGTCGCTGATCCTGACGCCGGCCGTGATCACGCTCGCGGTCACGATCCTTCGGCTCATAGGAGAGCTGCAGGGGTGGTCGCCGCGGTTCTTCTCCCGCGCGGCGGGAGGTGCGGGAGCCATCGTGGGTATCGTCTGGCTCGTGCCGGTCTTCGGCATCTACTTCGCGTGGAAGCTCGCGAAGGCGGGGGCGACGCCGGGAGCGGGACGCGTCATCGGGCACGGCGTGCTCGCGTTCGGCCTGATGGTGCTGACCATCGTGGTCGTGAGCAAGACGATAGCGAACCAGCAGGCCCAGTTCGGCGTGTACTTGCTCGCCAGCATCATCGCCGCCGCGATCTCGTATCGAGGCTGGCCGGCGCTGGGCCGCGTGCTGCTCGCCTACGGATTGGCCGCCCGCGTGCCGGTGGCGCTGGTGATGCTGGCCGCCATCTTCGCGAACTGGGGAACCCACTACGACGTGGCGCCGCCGAACCTCCCGGAGATGGCGCCGCTGCAGAAGTGGTTCATGATCGGATTCATCCCGCAGATGTTCCTGTGGATCCCGTTCACGATCTATCTGGGCGCCGTCTTCGGCGGGCTCGCGCTTCTGGCCGCGCGCCGTCGCCGCGAGGCGCCGACGGCGGGAACGCCCGGGTTTGCCTGAGACCAGGCGTCGCATCCGACTCGGCGGCGGCGGGTGCGGGCGAACAAGGTACCATGGGGAACGTGATCCGCCTGGCCGCGCTTCGTCCCAACCTCGACCTCATGCCGTCACCGCTCGCGGACCGGCCGGGGCTCCTCATGCGCGATCCGTTCCGCTACGCCGAGGCGATGATCGTCATCCCTTCGCCGCTCGTGCCCTGCCTCGCGTTCTTCAACGGGCGCTACCAGGACCGCGAGGTGAGGGAGGCGCTGGAGCGTCTCACCGGTGACGCGCGCGTCGGGGAGGTCGTGGG
>Ga0070698_100000634_pt1 | contig 37860 bp, 33 predicted proteins | sample KBSK1502metaG_FD_65477 | JGI IMG/M metagenome (GOLD analysis project Ga0070698, IMG submission 65477) | Corn, switchgrass and miscanthus rhizosphere microbial communities from Kellogg Biological Station, Michigan, USA - KBS K1-50-2 metaG | ecosystem: Host-associated > Plants > Roots >... | reverse complement strand
TCCTCGAACGGCTTCAAGCCCGTCAACGTGATCATCGCGACGGCGAGGTCCAGAATCCGGACGGGCTCGCCCATGTCGAGGATGAAGATCTCTCCCCCTTCTCCCATCGCCCCGGCCTGGAGCACGAGCTGAGCCGCTTCCGGGATCGTCATGAAGTAGCGTCTCATGTCGGGATGGGTCACCGTGACGGGTCCTCCCCGGCGGATCTGCTCGCGGAAGATCGGGACGACCGAGCCGGCAGATCCGATCACGTTCCCGAATCGCACCGCGACGAACCGCGTCTTGTAACGGCAGGCGAGATCCTGCACCACCAGCTCCGCCACGCGTTTCGACGCGCCCATCACCGATGTCGGGCGAACGGCCTTGTCGGTCGAGATCAGAACGAAGGCCTCCACGCCGAACTCCCCGGAAATCTTCCCGAGCAGCTGGGTGCCCAGCACGTTGTTGGTGATGGCCTCGACAGGATTGGACTCCATCATCGGCACGTGCTTGTGCGCCGCGGCGTGAAGGACGACCTGTGGCCAGTAGGCCGAGAACACCGATCGAATACGGGCCTCCTCGCCGATGTCCGCCACCACCGGAACGATCGAAAGCTGCGGCCAGTTCCGCCGCATTTCCATGTCGATGTTGAAGAGCCCGAACTCCGCCCGGTCGACCAACAGCAGCTGCGAGGGGGCGAACCTTGCGACCTGACGAGCGAGCTCGGAACCGATCGAGCCGCCGGCGCCGGTGACGAGAACGCGCTTGCCGGCGAGGAATTCTCCCAGCTGCTTCTCGTCGAGCAGGACCGGTTCCCGTCCGAGAAGGTCCTCGATTTGCACGTTGCGGATTCGTGTCACCTGGACCTTTCCCTGGAGGATCTCGTAGAGGCCCGGAATGATCCGCATCTTGACCGGGATCTTGTGGCAGATGTCGATGATCCGCAGGATGTCCCCTCGAGTGATCCGCGCGATCGTGATGACCACCTGCGCGATCTTGAGCTCCTTGACGAGCCGGGGAAGGTCGTCCGTCGTTCCGAGGACCTTCAAATCGTGGATCACCGCTCCCTGCTTCGCGGGGTCGTCGTCGACGAATCCCTTCACGGCGAGCCGCATGTCGCCGCGATTCAGCATTTCGCGAGCAGCCAGAACGCCGGCCTGGCCGGCTCCCACCAGGAGCGCCGGCACATCCCCGCCGGTCTCCTTGGACGGTGCGCGCCGCCTCTCCTGATGCTCGTGGAGCCCGCGTCGCAGGACACGCATTCCGAAGAGAGACCCAAAACCGAAGACGGTGTCCATGATGACGATGGAAAACGGGATCCTCCAGATCTCGAGCGGCTCCGGCAGAAAGATGCGCAGCGCGAGAAGAGGGATCGCCGAGGCGCAGGCGGCACGGAGAAACGTCTTGAGCTCCGGCATTCCCACGTAGCGCCAGATGAAACTGTAGACGCCGAGGAGAGCCAGAATGCCCATCTGGAGGAGCACCACATACGGAAGTTGGTGGAGGAGCCTCGAGAACTCTTTCGCCGGAATCTGGAAGTCGAAACGCAGAAGATACGCAAAGACGAACGCCCAGACGAGCGCCCCGAGATCGAGCGAGATCTGAATGATGCGCACGGGCAGTCGCGTCGTCCAGCGCCGACGTTCCCGCGATACTGTTTGAGGGATCGACAGTGTTCCGTTCATTTTCCTCTCAGCTCTTCGACCCGAGGGGCGCAGAGCGATTCATCTGCTGGAAGCAATGGACGTGCCGGTGTTTGCCGATTTTCCCGATCGGCGCATTATCGATCAGCCTTCTTCTCGAACGTAGCCCGCGGAGAACAGCAGACTCTTGCGGGTCGGATAGCGACCCGCTTTGACGGCTTTTGAAGTCAACGGAAAGGAAACAATGCCACCTGCCGAGGGCACTCTTTCCTCCCCGCTGTATCCGGGAAGGGCAAACCACGTTTTTTTTGGACTGTTCGCTAAGGAACCCTATTGATCGCGCCGAATCCTATCCGATGAGACATGGTCTTGTAAACTGGAAATCCGAACCTCGGCTCGAGACGCGCGCGTCGGCCCCAAAAGCGCCACGAATGTCTTTCCGAGGACACCCACATCCGTCCTCCAGCTCCTCCGCCGGATGTACGCCACATAGCCCTCGAGCTTTAGGGGCTGCAACTGCTCCAGATAAAAGCGTTCCCGATCCCCTGCCGCCTGCGAGAGAAGAGCCTCCTCGTCTCGCAATTGGATTGCAACCGGGTCCGTAATTCCCGGACGTACCTGCAAGACCTCGTCCCACAGGGGGTTGCCTCGATCCACGTAGCGCGCGACCTCGGGCCGCGGGCCGACAAGAGACATGTCCCCTTTCACCACGTTCCACAGCTGAGGCAACTCGTCGATCTTTGTCTTGCGCAGAAACCTTCCCAATCTCGTGACGCGCGCGTCGGCCTTCCCGGTCAGCTCGAGTGTTCCGGCGGCCGGCCGCATCGTCCGCAGCTTGTAGATCCGGAAGAGTCTTCCGCCACGTCCCACGCGTTCTTGACGGAAGAGAGCCGGCCGGCCGGAGGTCAAGAGCACCAACGCGCCCGCCAAGACGACAAGGGGCGCCGAAACCAGGAGTCCGGCGAGGGCGACGACCGCCTCGGCAGGCCTTGCGATACCCGACCGAACCGGAGCGTTCGAGTGCGGCGTTCGCGGCACGAGCGGCAGACGAGAGACCTCCAAACGGCGGCCCGGCTCTTCTGATCTGTTGGACATCAGACTTTGGAAACGTCCTCCGAGACGTAGACCCTGGGCGCGCGATGTTTCGCGCAGAGACCTTTGACGACTCCCATCACGAATTCGATCTCCTCCTCTCGCAGACCCGGAAAAATGGGGAGGCTGATCAGCTGCTGCCAGGTCTTTGTCGCGACGGGAAAGTCCTCCTCCCGCCAGCCGAACGTCGATTGATAGTAGGGATGGAGGTGCAGCGGCCGCCAATGCACCGAACAGCCCACGCCGGCCTCCTTGAGCTTGTCGATGAATGCGTTCCGATCGATCGCCAGGCGATCGAGACGAAGCCGGATGGGATAGAGATGCCAGGAATGAATCCGGTTCGGGTCGTCCGCGGGAATGTCGACTTCCTCGATTCGGGCAAAGGACTCGTTGTAACGCCGCGCGATTGCTTCCCGCTCCTGCCGCATCCGTTCGGCGCGTGCGAGTTGAGCGATTCCCAGCGCGGCGGCGATATCGGTCAGGTTGTACTTGTATCCCGGGGCGACGATGCGGTAGTCCCAGCTCTTGCCACCCGAGTACCGATCCCAGGCGTCCCGCGAGAGACCGTGCAGCGACATCAGCCTCATCCGCTCGGCCAGTGCCGCGTCTTCCGTGACCGCCATGCCCCCTTCTCCAGTCGTGATCGTCTTGTTCGCATAGAACGAGAAGCAGGAGATCGCGGCCGTTGCCTCCCCGCAGCGCCTCCAGGGCCCCCCGGGCCCGGAGCGGGAAGCGGCCGGAAAGGCGTGGGCCGCGTCTTCGACGATCCACAGACCCTCCCGGCGCGCCCAGGAGCTCATCCTTTCGGGGTCCATCAACAACCCGCCGACGTGCACGGGAATGATTCCGACGACCGGGGTGTCGGGCGAGATCGAATCCGGCAGGCGTCCGGCGCGAAGATCTGCAACCTTTCGAGCCGCGTCGGCCAGGTCTATGTTGAAAGTCACCGGGTCGCAGTCCACGAGGATGGGCACGGCGCCCAGATAGCGGAGGATCTCGCCGGTCGCGGCGAAGGTCATGGTCGGAATGAGGACCCCGCCCCCGGCTGAGAGGCCCAGCGCCTCGACCGCGAGGTGGAGCGCGGCCGTGCATGAGTTCACCGCCACGGCATGACGGGCTCCGACGGCGGCTGCGAACTCTTCTTCGAACTGCCGGACGCGAGGGCCGGTGGTCAACCACCCGGAACGCAAGACAGCCGCGACCTGATCGATTTCGCCGTCTCCGACGGATGGCCGGAAGAAGGGGACGGACTCGATCGTCACAAAACCCTCGTCAATTGATGCTCTCCTCCGGGGACCGCAGTGGCGACTCTGTGACAGGAGCCGGCTTGCCGGACAAAGACGTCAGAGTTCCCCGTGTTGTTCGGTCTCGCCATCTCCCGGCGAACCGGGCGAGTCCGGTCAAGAAGCCGAGACCGTAAGACAGGTGAAGCGTGGCGAAGGAGACCGTCAGCAGGGGAACGGCGCGCCAATTCTCTCGCCGAGCCGTCCAGACGGACGCCGCGATATTGGCCCCGACGTAGGCGCCCGCCCCAAGGACGAGGGGCATCCAGCGCAGAGGCGTGAGGACCGCCACAAGAGCGGCGCCCGGCAAGAAAGCCACGAACGCGGGAGGCATGAATTGGCGGGGCTTCATCTGGCGGGGATGCTTTTGCATCACGCGGACTTTCCAGTAGCCGTACTGGAAGTACTGGCGCCACAGGGAGCGGATCGAGCTTCGGCTGTAATAGCGCGACCGGACATCCGCGGCAAGAAGGATTCGAAAACCGAGCTCTCGCAATCGGTAGTTGTATTCGTCGTCCTGGTTTCGGACTAGTTCCTCGTCGAACGGGCCTGCCCGCTCGACTGCTTCGCGCGTGTAGGCGGGAAATGCCACCGTATCGACCAGCATTGTCTTGCCCATCGTTGTGCGAAAGGACGCCCCGCCGACGCCGAACGGCGAGCTCATTGCGAGCGCGATGACTCGTGAGCGGAAATTTTCGCCGATGGTCTCGAGGGGCCCGCCGACCCCGTCGGCCTCGCGTTGTTCCAGATGCTCCACACACCGAGAGACATAGTCCGGCGCGATCTCGCAGTGTCCGTCCACGCGCACCACGAGATCGCCCCTCGCGCGGCGGAGAGCCAGGTTGAGTCCCGTTGCGACGATACGGCCCGGGTTGTCGAGGACGCGGAGATTCGGATGCCGCCTCTCGAGCTCTCTCAAGCGCTCCCGGGTACCGTCGGAGGAAAGCCCGTCCGTCACCAGGACCTCCATCCGACCGGCCGGGTAGTCCTGCGCGAGCACGGCAGCGATGCTTCGTTCGATGTAGGGACCCTCGTTGCGAACCGGCATCATGACTGTGACGAAGGGTTTTGTCTCGACAGCAGACCCGAACGGCGAAGCGGCGGTCAGGGCTGGCCTCCTGGGGCCCCGGAATCCGGCTGATTCCCCGGGCGGCCAATCAGAGAGACGACCGCGCGGAATTTTCCGGCCGCAGACCGTGGGATTTCCTCGACCGTCTCGACCACGATCTCCACGCGGGGCCCCAAACGCTGACGCACCCGCTGAATAGTCTCCTCCCTGTCCACTGGCCCGAACGCGCCGTCCGGCACGATCCGGACACGGATACGATCGAGGGCTTCCTGGATGATCTGCCCTTCCCGCACATGCGGCTGATCGACAAACACCCCGTGGAAACGCACGAGCTGGCGTCCGTCGGGACCCACCACCACGTCCTCGACGCGCCCGACGACCTCCTTCAAGACCGGAAGCGGACGGCCGCACGGACAAGGTTCCGAATCCCACCGGCCGACGTCACCCAACCGGTACCGGATCAACGGCTGGTACCAGCGCAAGAAAGTCGTCGAGACGAGCTCGCCCGTTTCCCCGGGCTCGCTGGGTGTTCCATCCGGGCGCAGGATTTCTACGAGACCGACGTCCGGGCTCACGTGGAGTCGATGCTCTCCGCACTCGCTGGCAAAGAGTGAGTTCTCCACGTTGCTGTATTCCTCGTAAACGGGGCAACCATAGGCCGCCTCCATGGTTTTTCGCATCGCGGGAGTCACCTTTTCGCTCGTCGTGATCACGGCCTTCAATCCGGGCGTCCGGAGTCCCTGATCGAGCATGAACCGCGCGAGAAGGTAGTAGGAAACGGCATAACCCGTCAGCCACTCGATCCGATGCCGCGCCAGCGCGCGCACGTAGAAGGGCGCCGTCTCCGGTCGAAGATGGAATGCGGAAAGGTAGACCTGGCGCTCGATCGCGTTGAAGCGGTAGAAGGGGCCGTCGCTTTCCGGCTCCGGCTCGATGAGACGACCGGAGAATGTCGCGCGCGGCTGCTGAAAGGAAACGCCCGCCCAGCCGGCCGAGCGAACTTCCCGGACCGCCATCGAATTGCGGATCTCTCCCACCGTCCAGATCGTCCGAACGGGAGTCCCCGTCGATCCACTCGTATGGAAGGCAGGCCGCATCCAGGGACGCACATCGCGCCGGAGAAAGGCCTCTGGGTCGGAGCGGATAGCATCCTTCCCGAGGAGCGGCAAGTCTTGGAATCGGCCCGCGCGCGCGGCGGCCTTCTCGGAATCGGTCCACGTGCTCGAGTAGTAAGGGACGTGAAGTGCCGCGGCTGCGAGAACCTTTCCCAAAGCGTTCCTCTGCCAGTCGGCCCACTGTTGATCGTTAAATCGTTCCCGTTCCAGATAGTCCTTCTGGAAACGGTCGGAGCCCGGCCCGAATCGAAGCCAGTGCCAATAAAGACCATAGAACGAGACGGCCGCGTGCTGGCCCCAAAGAGGCACGCGGCGGTACAAACCATCAAATCTCCCCATCGCGGCCCTCGCCCATCGCTCGCGAGCTTCTCTCCGCATGCGCTCCCGAATGGGCGACGCCTCTCAAGAGGAGCTCCCATTCCGGTAGGACGGTGGCCCAATCGAACGTTTCCGACACCTGTCGAGCGTTGCGGGAAAGACGCTCCGAAAGCTCGGGCTCAGCGAGCACGCGCCGTACCGCAGTCGCCATGCCGACCGGATCGTCGGGCGCTACCAGCAGCGCCGTGCGGCCGTCGTCCAGCAGATACGGCAAGCCTCCCACGTTCGTGGAGACAATGCACAGACCCGAGGCCATGGCTTCCAGCACGCTGATCGGCGTGTTGTCCACGTTGGTGGTGTTCAGAAAAATATCTCCCCGGTCCAGCCAGGCGGAGACCTCATCCTTTTCAATTCCTCCGGCGAAGGTGGTGCGATCCGAGACACCCAGCTCGGATGCGACCCTGCGCGTCTCCGCCAAGCTTCCGTCCCCCTTGTCCGGTCCGATCATCGTCAGTCGGGCGTCCGGAAACTCTCGAGACAGGATGGAAAGTACTCGCGGAGCGAGCGCGGGGTTGTAGATCCGATGGAACGCGCGCAGCCAGATGAGCTCGCAGCGCGCCTGTCGGCGCGTCCGGAACGCGTACCGTCCGACGTCAATCGGATTTGGCAACGTCGAAACGGCGACGCCGAGGAACCGCAGACGCTCACAGAGGTATCGCGAAGGGCTCGTGACGGAAGCAGCCGAGCGAAGCAGGCGCCGTACGCGGCCCGGCCAGCGGACCGCGAACTCGGGAAGTCCCCCGCCATGAAGAGTCAAGACATAGGGTTTTCGCACGCGGCGGAGGACCCAACAGACGATCTCCGCCCAAAGGAACGCCGGACCGCTGTAGACGTCCACCTGGGCGACGTCGTAAAGGCGCCTCTTCCGCCAGGCCGTCCAGACCATGTCCAGCAGGCGATCCGCGCGGCTGACCCGCCGGGACGCGGTCGTGACGTCCCAGCCGTTTTCCGAGAGGCGAGCTGCAAGGTCCTCGCACACCGAGCGGGTGCTCCTGGAGACCGAGAGAAACGTACCGACGATGAGGAGGCGGTCGCGGGCGCCCCCGCCGGGGCGACTGACGGCGGAGCTCGGGGCGGGATTCATGGAGCCCAGGTGCCCTCCACTGGACGCCGCGGGGGCGTAGCGGGAGTCCCTGCCTGTCTGTCGGTCTCGCGAGAAGCGGTCCCGCGCGTCGCGGGTTTCTGTCCCAGTTTCGGCCGACGGCGCATCACCGTCATGACCGCGGCCGCCAGAAACCAGAGTCCCTTCCCCTGAAACTCGTCCGCGAGAAAGGCCACCGAGAGGCTGACCGTAACGAGCAGACCCAGTAGAAACAGTCCCTCTCGGCGGCGGCGCCACCCGATCCCGGCGAAAGAGAACACAAACGCAGCGAAGAGGAGGATACCCGGGACCCCGTTCTCAGTCAGAATCTTGATCCAGCCCGAGTGAGCGGGTGTGTACACGCCTTCTCGGAAGACCGAGAGCCCTTCGCGGTGGCGAAGATTCAACCAAGCGTTGGCGAATCCCCCAGTCCCGATTCCGAGAGGGTGCTCTTGAAACGTGTACCAGCCGCCGAGAGCAAGATCCGAACGACCGCTCGTCCGGCTGGTCCACGAACGTCGGCTATCGAGAAGCTTGTCGAGACGGTGCACGGCCTCGGACTGCTGCTCGACGAACAGCGAGGCCACGCCGAGTGCAATCAGCAAAGCGACCCCGAGGATGGGAACGGCCCCCCCGGACTTTTTCATCTGGACGACGATGAAGACCAGGCAAACAAGCGCGATCAAGAAACTGCCGCGGCTTCCGGAGAGAAACACCCAGACCGCATTGATCGCAGCGAGGAGCGCCAGCGGCAGTCGGCCCCGGCGCAGCCCTCCGACGGAGAATGCCAGTGTGATCGTGAAGATCGCCGTCAAGGGAAAGAACGACCAGGCATTCGGGTTGATATCGGGCAGGCCTTCTTGCTTAAGGTGGAAGAGGAGCCCTCCGGTTCCGGCGAGGGATCCGCATACGACGCCCATCCAGTACCAGGCGTCGCGTATTCCTTGGGAGCGGGCGAAGTAGACCATGATCCCGAATAGCGTGACGACGTTCAGCACATCTTGCAGCCCGGTCCGCGGATCCGCGCTGAACGCCAGCCCGATGATCAGTACAAGCAGGATTCCCTGCAGCAGCCGTGTCTGAAGGTCGCGCAATTGCAACAGGAAGGGGAGCGATAGCAACATGACGGCGAGCAGCCAGTAGTTGAAGGTGTTCCAGCGCCAGAGCCCTCCCGTCAGCAGGTACGCGCGGGAAATGGAATCCAGCGTGCAGACCATGCCGATGCCTAGGAGACCGAGAGCAGGGCGGCGCATACCCGCGATCGCTGCCGCGAACCCTACCAGTGTGAGGACGAGGAGCGACCTCTCGAAACCGATCGCAAGCCCCGCCGTCCACACCGCCGCGCTCAAGATGGAGAGGCGTTTTCCCCAATACGCGGCGGGCGACGGAACGGGCCGGCCTCGCGAGAGAGGGAGAACCGCACTCCCCCGGGATTGTGGAACCGGGCCTCCGGTCAAACTGCCTTGCACCGAGACTTCGCGAACGGACACTATCCAATCCTCACGCCGAGCCGCCGAGCGAGGCCGACGGCTCCCCAGGCCTTCAGCTTCACCTTCCAGAGGGGAACGGAATAGACGCCGACGCGGTCCAACTCGAACATGTCATCCGAGCCCAGTTTTCGGGAGATCGTCGCGAAACCCGCATGGAAACCTTCTTCTCTCAACAAACCAAGCGTCGCCCGATCGTAATCTCCGGCCGGATGGGCAAAGTACCGGATCGGCCGGCCGGTTTTCTCCGAAAGAGTCCTCCGACTCTCGGTGATCTGCGGGGCCTGCGCCGCCCGCGACATCCGGCTCAAGAACGGATGTGTGACCGTGTGGGACCCGATCTCCAAGTTGCGACAACTTGCGGCGATGCGAAGTTCTTCGTAACTCATCCCTCCGTATTCCCTTTGGAGATCGGAACTCAATGGATAGCTTTTTTCCATCTCCGCGGTGAACTCGGAGGGATCTTCATGCTGTCTCGCCAGAGCCTCCAGGGCGCGGCGAGCGCCGATTCGCTCCGCGAGCGTCCGAAGCGGAAACGTCCGACTGTCGCCGACTACCTCGTCGTAACCGTTTTCGAAGCAGAGTGCGTTCAGATAGCAAAACCAGAGTAGTCTTCCCGCCTCGAGATGCCCCGTCGTAATGAAGAACGTCGCGGGAATGCGGTTCTTCTCGAGAAAGGGAAAGACCCGGCGGAAAGTGCTTCCCACGCCGTCGTCGAATGTCAGCGCGATGAGCCCTCGAACGGGACCTCGGGCTCTCTCCTCAAGGTACTCTGACAGGGAAACGATCGAGAAGGCGTCGGCGAGCCATCGAATCTGGCGAATGAAACTGCCCAGCGGGATCGCCTGTCCAATGCACCAGCGCTCCCGAGGGGAGTTGTCCGCTACGATTCTATGATAGAGAAAGATCACTTCAGCCTGCACCATTTCAGCGCGCGCTGAGCCGGCTTCAGCGGCGACTGAGAGGAGTAGACGCCTCTCGTCGCGATACGTCCCTGGCGTCGTGCGTAAGCGGATCGCCTCAGGCTTTTCCAAACGTACCAGCCGATGTGCGCCGCGTACGATTTCTTGAGAAGTCTCTCGATCAAGAGCAACCCGCCAGGAGTTCCTCGTAGGTGTTGGTAATACCGTTCACGAGGCGGCCGACGCTGAAGTTCGCGAGTATGTAGGAGCGTCCGCTGCGGCCCAGACGATCCCGGGTGCGCGGCTCATGGATCAGCTTGACGACGGCCTCCTGGAGTAATTGCATGTCGCGCGGAGGCACAAGAACAGCGGAGCGCCCGTCCTCGAGCAGTTCCTCCAGAAACGGTGTGCGCCATCCGACCACCGGCACCCCCGCTGCCGCGGCCTCCATGACGGCATTGGGCAGACCCTCGTCGAGCGAAAGAAAGCAAAAGATGTCGAGCGCGCTCATCCAAAGGCGAGCGTCGGCATCCTGACCCGTGAAAGTAACGCGGTCGCAGACCTCGAGCGACTCCGCCTTGGATCGCAACAAGTCGATCCCATCGCCGTATCCGATGAGCACGAGCTCAACGTTCTCGTGCTGTTGGCGAAGCGACGACATCACTTCGAGGAGGAGATCGAAGCGTTTCGATTCTTCGAATCTCCCTGTCGATCCAATCCAAATTGCGCCGAGTTCGATCGAGTATTTCTCGGCGAGCCTGGCCCGAGCGCGGGCCCGCTCTTCGATCCGATCCTCAACGGCGTTCGGCACGGTGTAGATCCGGCGCCGCGCCCGGCGCCGTGTGAGGGCGAGCTGCCGCGCGGCGGAAGCGGAGTTCACCAGTATTCCGTCGGTCAACCACTCGGTCAAGATCGATTGGGTCCGGTGTCGCAGGTAGGCGTCGAAGCTTCCCCGCAGCGATCCGAGACTCGCGCGTGCGCCGAGGAGCATAGCGGCTGCGCCCGCGTAGGGGCTCGCGAAAAGATGCCATCCGTGGATCAGGTGCGGCTCGTACGGACGGAGCACTCGCGTAATCGCAAAGAGGCGGGCGAGCGGGTTCCGCCTCCGCGCGATGCGGAGGAGCGGAATGCCGAGCGACTCGATCGCGCTTTCCCAGTAGTCTCCGCAGTCCGGATGCAATGTCACGACCACCGGGCAGAACCGATCACGATTCAAGTTCGAGAGCCAGAGGTAGAGCTGCCTCTCCGCTCCTCCCACGACGAGCTGTCCCGCGATGATTGCGATGTTGTGTCGATCCACCTGTGGAAGCCTCTTCACTCCTTCACCAGCCACGCCTCGATCGATGGCGTCCGAGGCCTCGGGTAGTCGATCTCCAGCGTCTCGATGCGGAATCCCTCCCGGACGACGGCTTCCTCGAATCGCCGGCGCGGCACGTAACAGGCCCAGCGGTCGTGCCGGACGAACGGACTGCGAATTTGGTGTCCAGCGATTGCGAAGAAAACGCCGTTGAAGACGTGGGACGCGGCATAGAGCCGCCCCCCGGCTCCGGCCGCGCCGCGGAAGATCTCCATCGCGCGGCCCGCTGCGAGCATCGGGACTCGCACGTAGGCCCTTCCTCCGGGAATCAACAGCCGGTGGAGCTCACCCAGCGCCCGTTCGAGAGGCAGGAGATAGAAAACCAACGAGCAGATGACGCGATCAAAGCTCGCTGCTCGAAATGGAAGCGCCAGAGCATCGGCGCAGACGTGCGCGGGCGACGGCGCCTCATCCGGCCTCTCTGCGAGCTCCCGAAGTTGCTCGAGGCTGACGTCCAGATTAACGAGTCGCTCCGGAGCGTGTTGGAGGATCGCGCGCGAATGATGACCGTCGCCGCAGCCGAGGTCCAAGACCGCATGCGACGAATCGATGCCCAGCCGCTCGATCGCCGGACCGGCGTCATGCTTGTGACGGGATGCCGGGATCCGGAGAGGGCGTGCGGAGCTCATGCGACGAGCTTTCCATCCACCATTCGGACGTTCCATTGCTCGCTGCAAAGCCGGCCGATTTCCATCGCCCAAGCCTCCAGGGTCCGGCTTTCGACGAATCCACGGCATCGAGTCCGCAACGCGGCCCAGTCGAGCGGCTCGCTCAAGACGTGGCGCAGCCGGGCGGCGAGCATCGGCACATCGCCGGGAGGGACGAGCCAACCACGTTCCTCCCCGATCACCACTCGAGCCGCTCCGGCCTCGGAAGCGAGCACCGGCAGACCGTGCGCGAACGCGTCGAGCCAGGCCTTGCTGTACCCCTCGCTCAGCGACGGCTGCACGCAGAAGTCCACACGATCGAGCGCGGCGTTCAGGGCCGCCCGATCGAGCTGGCCCGCAAAGCGGACCCGCTTCTCCCATCCGAGCGCGGCGACCCGTTCCGACAGGAGGTGGCGGTCCGGACCGCCGCCGATCAAGGTGACCTCCGGAAGGGGCCGAAGCCCCTCCTGCTCCAGTAAACGGATGGCGTCGAGAAGATTCCCCACGCCCTTCTCGACTGAGAGGCGTCCGATATATGCGATCTGCGGTGGATCGCTCAGGCCCCGATCCTTCAACGGCCGGATCTCTCGAAGCTCCTTTTCGGAGAGGCCCGTGGCAAAGATCCAATGGATTCCGCGGGCCGGACGCTTCTCGGCCTCCCCCGTCGCGAGCATGACGTTGCGGCCTCCGGCAAAGGCCCGCATGAGGCCTCGCGTCACACGGTTCATGATCGTCGTGCGGGCCGTGCGAGCCCAGGATCCGCAGTACCGCACGATCAGCCGCTTGCGCAGGCCGAGTGCGACGATCATCCCGAGCAGAGGAATATCGCCGGGTGGAGGGACGTGCACGGAGTCGGCCCGGGCGGCATACCGGGCGATCGTCGAAACGTAATAGAAGAGATTTCCGAAGACGGACAGTTTGCGCCGAAAATTCTTTCCGACCGGCTTGCGCAGCACGACCACTTCGGCCGCCGGCGGAAGGCGCAACCCGCCATCACCCGGCGTGTCGCTCTCCGTAATCAGCAATGTCATGGAGTCGAACAGCGATGCCACGGCGGCCATTTGGAGCGGAAACCCTCCGTTGGAATACCAGTCGCCGTTCCCGTCTCGCCAGCACTCTTTGAAGGAGACCGCACAAACCCGGGTCAACGCGGAAGGCTCCCATCGAGATCGCGGGGAAGGCAGATCGAAAGCCGGCCGGCGTCTCTCAAGTCCGATATCATTTCGAGAAACGGGATCAGATGAACTTGGTCCTGTGAGTTGCCCAACGTCAGCGAGTGCGGGTGCCCCCAGACGACCACCAGCGCGCCTCTCTCCACGCAACGTCTTACCGACCTCCTGGTTCCCCCGGCGAATCCACCCGGCGTGTTCAGGCGCACACAAGTGATGCCGCCGATCGACTCCGTGCGTCCCAACTGATCGAAACGTCGGCGCAGAACGCGGTCCGCAAGTCTCTGGTACATGGGGCGATAGGCAACCCGGCAGAAGCGGTAACCACTCTCGTGAAGAGCATCGCAGAGGCGGACGAGATTGACCCGGTTTCGTCCCGCCTCCCGACGCTCCGCAAGGCTGAACGAGAGTCCGGCGGCGTAATCGAACGGCTGGTTCCAGGGAGGAACGAAGGTCGAAACCTCGGAGCCGATACACTGCTCCAGGGCGTCCTTGCTCGAGCCGAGGGTCTCGCGCAGCTCCTGTTCGGTCAGACCCGGCAGCCACTCGTGGCGATGAGAGTGGCTGGCGATTTCATGACCCGCTTCGTGGACGCGCCGAATCTGCGCCGGATCATGATAGGGACGCTCGCCGGGAAGGGCGGCCGCGCCGACCACGGCGAAGCAGGTCGGCACGCGGTAGCGGGCATGGATCTCCAGGAGGCGTTCCGTATTCTCGAAATCGAGTCGACCCCATTCCTTTCGCCCGCCGGGCAGCCGCGAACGATCTCCCCCCCATTGGGTGTCGTAGTCCCAGAAAAAAACCAGTCTCGCCCGGCTCTCGGGCTTCCTGCCGCTGCCCGGCTTCATTGCTGGCTGGCTCATTCCGCAGCGCGATCAGACATCAGTCACGGATCCTCTTCTCCTTGGCGCCTGGTGCTGGCACCCCGTCGATTTGTTTTCGAATCAATCCGAGCCACAGTCGGGGACGCCCATTACGGAGGGCCGCCGGAACCGGAGCGCCTTTTCTTTACTTCGCCGCTCGAGGGATTTGATCCCACTGCCGGATCGCACGCCAGATGCCGTAGCAAGCGCCTCCCAGACGCAGCCAATGACGTCGCTGCCAGGGGCGCCGAAGGATTGCGAGGATGCACCGGGCGAGATCAAGGATGACAAGGCGCCACCATTCCTTCTTATAGGCTGACCAGTCCCCGGCCATCCACCTCATCGTATGCGCTCTTCCGAATGTCTGAGTCAGCCCGAGGCGCCATCCCTCCGTGGCGTATGGAGTCGCGACTTTGATGCTGCAGAAGGGGTGGACCGCAAACGGCTCGGTCAGAACGAACAGTTTCCCCAGCCGACGCGCATAACAGCTCAAGACAGCGTCTTCTCCGCGTCCGATCCCGGCTTCGTACAACGAGACGAGATTATCGAGCGGAACCGACGCGAGCGCCTCACGGCGAAACGACATCGCTCCTCCCCAGAGCACATCTACTTCCACAGGCCCCTGCCCGTTGAACCCGGCGAAGTCGACCGTCAACCCGCCAGGGGTGCGAGCTCCGGGGCTCAGCCGAGACGTCCCAAGCCATCGCTCTTTGAAGGAGGACGGGTCCCGCGTTGGTTGAGTGCCGTTGTCGTACACCATCCGAAAACCGATTCCTGCGATCTTCCGGCAGAGGTCGGCGGCAAGGCCGTTGTAATTACGTTCCAGAGTCTCCAGGGCCGGGGCAGCTAGCGTGACGTCGTCGTCCAAGAAAAGGATCACTTCGCCGTGCGAATGTTTGAGCGCCCACCATCGCTGCCACGGGAGGGCCGGTCGCGAGGAATGAAGATGCTGGATCGGGATTGCGGGATGCCGAGCCGAGAATGCATCGACGACGCTGTCGCTCGCTGGCGTCGACGAATCACTCACGATGATCTCGTCGGGTGGGCGTGTCTGCGCGCCAAGAGCCTCCAGCGTGGCCGCGAGAAGCCGAGGCCGTTGATGCGTGGCAATGCAGACGCTGATCGACGTCACAGGATCCTGAACCGCCTCCCCACTCGCCAGGTCAGCCGGTCTTGCGGCGGCAGCCTCCTTCATAGGACGACCCGACGCACCGCAGAGATTACGTCCTCGACGTCCGCATCGGTCAATTTCGGGGAGAGAGGAAGGCTCACCGTCTGCTGTCCGATGCGGTAAGCGTTGGGATATTCCTCCGGCCGCCAGCCCAGAACGCGCTGGTAGTACGGGTGTTCGGGAACGCTTCTGTAATGGACACCTACACCGATCTTTTCGGCGGTCATCGCGTCGAGAAACCGGTCCCGGCTGATTCCGGCGCGCGATTCGTCGACCTGGATCGTGTAGAGATGATAGGCGTGCCGGGTCTCCGGTTCGACGGGAGCCGGCCTGCCGATTGGCAGGTCCTCGAAGGCCTCCTGGTAGCGATTCCAGATCTGCTCCCGTCGTTTCCACCACGTTTCGACTCGGGCGAGCTGGTGGATGCCGATGGCGGCCTGCAGATCCATCATGTTGTACTTGAATCCTGCCTCGACCACGTCGTAGTGCTTGAACCCCTGATCGCTGAAGCGCTTCCAGGCATCCTTGCTCATCCCGTGCAGGCCTAAAATCCGAATGCGATCCGCCTGGGACGGCTCGCGCGCGATCACCATTCCCCCCTCGCCGGTTACCACGTTCTTGGTGGAGTAGAAGCTGAAGCAGCCGAAGTTGCCGAAGGTTCCGGCCTTTCTTCCCCTGTACTCCGTCTCGATCGCATGGGCACAATCTTCAATCAGCGCTGCGCCGTGTTCCTCGGCGATCGACACCAGTCCGTCCATGTCACAGGCGCGGCCCGCGAAGTGAACCGGCAAAATCGCCCTGACTCGCGGGCCGATCTTCCGGCGAACCTCTTCCGGGTCGAGATTCATCGTTTTCGCGTCCACGTCGGCCAAAATCGGGGTCCCTCCCGCGTGGAGGATGCTGTTGACCGTCGCGCAAAAAGTCAGCGGCGTCGTGATGACTTCATCTCCGGACTTCAGATCGAGGGCAAGCAGGGAGAGGTGCAGGGCGGCGGTGCACGACCCGAGCGCGACTGCTTGCGGGACGCCTTTGTAGGCGGCGAAGTCCCGTTCGAACTGACTGACCTTCGGTCCGGTCCCCAGCCAGGCCTTGCGCATCGAATCGGCAACCTCGGCAATCTCCGCCTCTTCGATGAGGGGCTGCCCGAAGACCAGAAACGAATCGCGCACTCTAACTGGCGACGGCGCGGGCCGAGCGCGCATCGAACCTCCTCAAGCAATCCTCGTAAAAGGTCTCGTTCTGTTTGAGGATCGTTTCCAAAGAAAAATTCTCCTCGATGTGTCGCCTCCCCGCGCGGCCGAGCCTCTCAGCAAGGTCGTCATCGTTTAACAAGCGCAGGATCGCACCGGCGATCTCGTGCGGCCGCGCGGGATCGATGAGAAGGCCGGTCTTTCCCTCCTCGATCAGCTCCGGGCCGCTTCCTCGCCGCGTGTACACCGTTGGGCAGGCGGCGGCCATCGCATGCAGCGGGGTCAACGCGAAACCTTCCGCATAGGACGGAAGAACCGCAAGGCGAGCCGTCTCGAACTCCGAGAGGAGCTCGTCGAGTGGGACGTGGCCATGAAAGTGGACGCTTTCTGCGGAAGGACTCGAGAGGCGTGCCTGGAGGATCTCCTGGGTCGAGCGTCCATCCCTCGTTTGGGTGTCCTTGCCCCAGATGTGCAGTTCCGCCTCCGGGCAAGAGGCGTGAACCTTTGGCCAACAGTCGATCAGCGGAAAGATCCCTTTCTTCTCCGTCAGCGTTCCGGCAAAAACGACGCGACGGCGCGAACGAGAGAGGTTCGGCCGCAGCGCCGGCAGCGCCACGGGGTTGTAGATGATCGCGCTCGGCGCGTCCCGGAGCTTGTACAGCTTTCGAGTTCGATCGGCCATGTAGTGACTCTCGGAGCACCAGAAGTCGGAACGTCGCAAGGACGCAAGCTCGAGATAGAAGCCTCTCTTCAGCCCCCACCCCATTTCCGCGGCAAAGAAGCTACTGGAGCCGGACAGTCGAGTGATGACCGGAACGGGAAGCGAAGGCCACCAGGCAGCTGGGGCTCCATAGTCCGGCACCTCGATGAGATCGATCTCCCCGGCGCGGCTCCAGCGTGAAAGCAGCCGAAAGAACCGCACGCGTGCCGGGATCCAGGAGAACCGTCCCGGAGGCTCCCGGAAGCGAAAGACCTCGACCCCCTCGTCGATCTCGCGATCGGGAGCCGGATAGTCGGCCGGATAGATCCCCGCCACCCGGACCTTGTGACCCAAGCGCACGAAGCCTCTCGCCAGGAGTTGAATCAACGTTCCAATGCCACCGTGCGGACCGGGAGGATATTCCGTACATTCGAAGAAGAGCTTCAAAGACTGGAGGCCCGCCGGATCGGATCCGGCTGATCCGTCTCGGACGAACTCGCATGCAGCCGGCTTCCTAGCGCCAGCTCTCGCAGCGTCTTGGCAAACCGTTCGGAGGCTTCCCCTATCGGCTGGAGAACGTGCCGGTGAAGCCAGGCCTGCCTCTCGGCGCTTTTTTCGCCAGGGTTGCGAAGCGCATAGAGGAGGAGATCACCGAGCTCCTCACGGGACTTCGCCCAATAAATCGGCTGGAGCTGATGGACCGATTTGATGTGTGGCAACCGGTAGCAATCTTCGACGCTCCACAGCGGGTTGGCGCCTCGCGGGTTGTACGCCACGAAAATTCCGGGCTTGTCGTACACCGCGAAGTCCATCGCCATCGTCGAACCCAGATTCACGACGAGATCGCAGTGACGGACGACGTTGACGAGTAGCGCCGTGTCTTCCAGAGTCGGAACCACCTCGGTCCAGTCGCCGGAGTAGGCCCTCCAGGGCGGATCGGAGACCGCGATCTCGGGATATCTCGCAAGAACTGCGTCATACCGGGAGCTTCGATCGACAGGACAACGCCTAAAAAGGATCTGCGGTCGCCCGGCTAGAGGAATCGCACGGACAGCGTCCGCGAGATCCTCCAAATAGACCGGATCGTACGGAGACGCGAGGAAATCGTCTCCCGAAAAACAGACGACCGGCCGGGCGGGATCCAAACCCAACCGACCGAGAAACTTGGTCCTCGGCTCGACAAGGGTCTCGTCGGCGTACGGTTCGAACTGTGGCGTACCGACAATTCTCACGCGACCTGGCGAAACGTCCGGGTAGTACGAAAGGAGCTCTTTTTTCATGAACTCGCTCCATACGAGGTACTGGTCCGCATAGACCGCCATCCGCCCCTTGGCGAGGTTGTCCCATGAATAAATGAAGGTGACGCTTGGGACTTCAAGATTGCGCGCCGCGAGCATTGCCGGAACCGCCTGCAAGGCCTTCTGGTGCGCGCAAAACACGAGGTCCGGCGCAAGCTCTCTCAAGAATCCCTCGAATGCGCGCATGTGTTTTGCGCGCGCGGCAGCTGCCTGGTGCAGACGATCCAGGAGAGCAACTCTTCGGGGGCCGGCACCAACTCGACCAATCGCCTTCGACGCCGATTCAAACGCTCTTACCCGCCATGGCGAGCGCGCTCGCAGGCGCCTCAAGTCTCGCAGGCGCTTCAACTGGGGATCAGGGCCCTGTTTCCGCTGCCAATACAGCTGGGCGAACGCCTTTGCCTGCCGAAACAGCCGCTCCAGTAAGCCGTCTTGTATGGGAGGGAGAGTCTGCCAGCGGACTCGCTCACCCCACAGACCCCGGAATTCCGCGATGCTTTCAGGCGGCAGAGCGTGCCAAACGCAAACCTCGCCCGATTCCAACAGCAAATCGATGAATCGTGTACAGAGAAAATTCCGAATTCCCACGCCGTTCGGCATCACGAGAACGTATTTCAAGCGCCTCAAGCCGTCGTCTCTCGCAGCAGTCGTTCCGCTCGATCCCAGTCTCTTCGCTCATCGAGGTTGACGCTCCGCTCGGGGTCGAGCGGGTAGCCCGCGACCCGCTCACCGAGAATCGCGTCGTCGACGATCACGACGTCTCGCCGGGTCACGTACACGGATCCTTCCCGATGAAACGCAGGGGGAAGATCCTGGCGGCGTGGGATCGGCGCCCGTTCTCCGGTGCTCAAGCGCAACAGACCCTCCGCGTTCTGGAAGAAGACCCAGTGCGGATTGTGTTCTGCAGGGACCGGCAAGACCGTCATCACCGTGTCGACCTGGCGCCGCTCCAGCAACGAGATGCAACCGTCGATGACTCCGGGACTCCGTAGTGGACTCGTCGGCTGAAGAATGCAGACCGCATCGAACCGGTCGCCGGCGGCTTCGAGCCAGCGCATCGCGTGCTGCACGACCGGCAGGGTGGGCGTCGTGTCCCTGGCCAGGTCGACAGGCCGCTCGAAGGGAACCTCGATCCCACAGCGGCGGCCGACCTCCGCGATCTCCGGGTCATCGGTCGAGAGGACGACACGGGCGAGGAGCCGCGCCGAATGTGCCGCCTCGATCGTGTATTGCAGGAGGGGCTTGCCGGCCAGAAGCCGGATGTTTTTTCGCGGAATGCCCTTCGACCCTCCGCGCGCGGGGACCAAGCCGAGAACACGCAGCATCTAGGCGGCCACGTCCTTGGGATCGAGGCGGCGGAGGCGGTAGAGATCTTCGCCCGCCGCGTTCGTGCCGACTTCCGTCCCGAACGAGCAACAGATTCCCAGCTCTTGGAGCGTTTGAACGGTCGCGGAATTGAACGAGGAAGTCTTGCCATAAGGATAGGAAAATGGCCAGAGGTTCTGAGGATTGAGATTTCGGCGCAGGAATTCCATGCAAGTCTGAAGATCGCTCTGCCGTGTCGCGTCGGGAAGCGACGCGAGCGGAACGTGATTGTGCGAGTGACCTCCCAGGAGCATTCCCGCTTTCTGCATTTGCCGTCCCTCGTCCCAGGTCAGGTAAAGATCACGGGCAAACTCGGCCTCGTTTCCAAGATAGGTCTCGAACAAACTGTCGAGCACTTGCGATCGCACATCCGTCGAGAGACAGAAGTTCAAGAGGTACTTGAACGCTGCGACGTCCGGCGTGTCCCAGCGGTAGGTGCTCTCGGCGTTCGCCCGGTCGAGGTCGGTACTGACCGAGGGCGCGACCTTCGCCAGGCGAGCGAGAAACGCCGATCGATACTCTTCGAAGCCGAGGGAGGCCATCAGGAAGTGGCTCTTGTGGACCGAGAGAACCCGTTGATCGCCGACGCCGGCGGTGGGAATGAAGAAGAAGCCCTGGAGGCTATGCTCTATCAGAACCGGCGTTACGTCCGTGAAATGTTCCTTGAGCCCATCATCAAAGGTCAAAACAACCAGGTCGCGCGCCGGTTTGTAGCCGCCGGAAAGAAAGGCCAGCGCGGTCTCGAGGGGGACGACGTCGTAACGCTCCTTGAGCTCGGCGACCTGCTTCGCAAACGCGTCCGTTCTCATGGCATGGAGCCGGGGAAATCGCGTCTTCGGCAAGTCTCGGACGTAGTGGTACATGACGGCCCGAAGACTCGGAGTGCCTTCGGCCGTCACAGGACGATGTAGGCGATATTCGGGTCCATGGCAAATTTCCGAATCCGGTGGCTCCGTAGATCCATTGCCTCCAAGACAGCTTGCGTCTCGCCGGGCCATCGCGCGCTATTGATTTCGTCGAAGGCGAGAACCGCACCCTTGCTCATCCGAGGGAGGAAGGAATCCAGGGCCACCTTCGTCGGCTCGTACAGATCGAAATCCAGAAACAAGAGGCTGACCAGCAGGTGGGTGTTGGAGGCGATGAACGCCGGAATCGTCTGAACCGCGTCCCCCTTCACCAGAAACACCTTTTGATACTGGTTCAGAAAGCGGTTCTCGTCATATTCCCGGATCCGCTCCGTCAGCTCTTCGTAGACGTCGGTTCCCGTCCCCAGACCTCCCGGCCGAAGATCTCGATTGTCGGCTCTCGTCGGCCGATCTTTGGCGTGGATGGACGGGAATCCCTCGAAGGTGTCGAAGCCGATGACGTGACGATGCAAGGAATAAGGCTCGAGCGCCGCAGACAGTTTTGCCCACGTCAGGAGGCCGCCACCCTGGTGAACGCCGCATTCCACGATCGATCCCTTCACTTCGAGCTGTAGCTTGAACAACTCGTAACGGGCGAGAAAGCGCGCCAGACTCTGACGCGTCGCGGACTTGGGGAAATCGTCAGCGGGAGGCGCTGGAGATACCGGCTCTCGCGTACGCCGGCTCGCCATCAGACCTTCCTCAGGACGACGTGGTACCGCGACCGCATCCCGCCCGCGAGGACGTCCTCGCGCTTGATCAGAGTGGCCTGAACGATGTCGAACAGCTCTCCCGCCAGGCTCTGGATTTTGGCGAAGTTGAAGTACGACTGGACCGTTCCCTGCTCGTGCCGCGTCGACACGATCTCCTCGCCCGCGAATTCCCGGGAGTGCGAGGAGTCATCGCCGGAGATGAGGTCGCAATAGAAGAGCCCGCCTCTCGCCATGACGCGCGCGGTTTCGGCGATCGCCGCCCGGGCCACTGCGAAATACATGCTGTCCAGTACACCGTGGCTGATCACGTAGTCAAAAGTGGCATCCGGCCAGGGAAGCTTGCGGAGATCGCTGCAGAGGATTCGCTTGCCGGCGTCAGGGACTCCTTCCCGGGAGGCCCATCCAACCGCCTCGGCGACCGCCCGGGCCGAGAGGTCCACGCCATAGACGTCGAGGCCCATCTGGTGCGCGAAGATGACGTGCCTTCCGATTCCGCACCCGAGATCCAGGAGCTTGCGATGGCTCGGTCCGGCATCGACATCGACGAACTCGCCAAAGCCAATGCGCTTGCGGATGTTGCGGGAGACGAAACGGATGACCTCTTCGTGGGGATGAAAGAGAAAGTTGTCATGCCTCTGGTAGGAAGCATTCCATTCCCGCTCATGGCTGTCGGTCATAGATTTCTCGCGGGCGAGGTTCGAGACTCCTCGGCGGCGTGTCGTCTGTTTCTTTCGCTCAGTTGGGACGGTCCTGATCTCCATCGCCTTTCGTTACATACCAGGAAAACCCTTCCATGCTCTCCGCGACGTTTTTCAGATAGGCCATGAAGGGAATCGCTTTTCTCCGTCGATCGATCGGCTGGAACAGAATCGGAACCTGCTCGGAAGCCGGATCCCCGGGAGAGAGAAATCCCTTTCGATTCATCACTCCGAAAGACTGCGGTGTCGAACAGAAGAAATCGAGCGCGACGACCCCTTCCCGCCTCGAATCTTCGAGGAGGCAATCGATCAGCTCATCGCAGGAATCCGTGGAAGCAAGCTCGACCAGCCTTCCGACCTTCAGAGGGACATCCCGAACCGACTCCACCCGATAGACGGCGAATCCCGACAGCGTGCCGTCCCGATACGCCTCGAAAAGACGATAGTGGGACGACGGGTGCGTGGCGTATCGCCAGTTGAGAAACTCCGCCGACCGGCGCGTGCCCGCGAATGGTCCTCGGGCGCAGAGGCGATCCCAGACCACGGTTGCCTCGGCGCCGAACTCGGAAACACGCTTCACCTCGGAGCGCCGGGACGAGCAGGCGGCCGCGCGTTCGATGGCTTCGGCCGGCCACTCGAGCAAGCCGGTGTCGGTCAGCTTCGACGCTCCCTCCGGGTCGAGGACGCAGACGTATCGATCGAGATCCGGCAACGCTGTCCACCCCATCCGCGGCAGAAGGCTTCGGGCCTCGCCGCTCAAACCCACGACGAGGGTGACGTCGAATTCCTGCGTGAGCTCCCGCATCAGGAGCGGACCCAATCCGAGCCGCCGTTGCGCCGGATCCACCATCCAGTTTGCCGTCCAGGCAGCGGCCAGGATCCCCTCGCCGACGTTCAACTCGACGGGAATGTAGCCGAGGCAGCCTGCGATCCGATCGTCGATGAACGCCAGCTTGACGTGGAATTGCTCGGGTTCGCCCGAAGACCCGGGACCGGAAAACTGCCACTTGAAGAGATCTTCATTCGCACAGAAGGGATAGTCGGGCCGGTACATCCGACCCATGAAATCCCGCAGCGCCGGCAGCTGCGGTGGTGTGCAATTCGCGAACGTGACCGACATCTAGAGGGGGACGCCGCGCTTCTTGAGGAGCGCGCGAGCTGCGCGCACGGAGCGCATCGCCAACGCATCTTCGGGGGAAAGCCGAATCCCGAACTCGCTTTCGAGCGCCATCACCAGATTCAAGTGATTGACCGAGTCCCAGCTGGCCACCGTGTCCGGCGACGACTCCTCGGAGAGACTCTCCGGAGGAATGGCCAGAATCGCCGCGATCGTCTCGTACAGGGAATCCACGGACGAGGGCAATCGATCCCCTTCAACCACTCGCAGCGACCGGAAGCGAGGGGCGCTGGATACAGGCGGGCCATTCGAACGGGACGTTTTGCAAGTCCAGACTCCAGCGGCCCGCCGCCTCTGTCGAATCGACGGCGCGAAAACCATGGCGCTCATAAAAATCGGCGGCCGGTTCGTTCTTGGCGGTGCGGATGAACTGTCCTTCGAGGACGCGGGCTCCCCGCGACTTCGCCCAATCGACGAGAAACGAGAGAAACGCGGTCTCGACGCGCCGTCCGATGACCCGGCAGCTCAACAACAGGGAATCGATGAGGGCGACCTTTTCCCGAATTCCGACGATGGCCACGCCGACGATTCCACTGTCCCCGAACCGGTCCGAGACCCGGGCCGTAAAGGCTGCAAAGTCCGGATTCGCCAGCAGGGACGCGATCGCGGCGGCCGAGTGCCGACGGGTCGTAAGATTGAATTGATTTGTCTTCTGCAGCAGGTCCAGCGCCCGCGGAAGAGACAGCTCGTCGACCGGCGCGACCGAGACCGTCGTTCCGAGGCTGCTTAGGAACTCCTCCACGGAACCCGCGGAGCTCTCCAATTCGCGCCGGCCCTGCTGCTCGCGGTACATCTCGGTCCGGCGGCGATCCTCGTCCGTCCGGGAGAGGCGATCGAATGCTCGGCTTTCCAGCAGCACCCGGGCATACTGGCTCGGGTCGCCCGGGACGGGCAGAGTAAGCACCTGAGGCAACGCCCTGCGCATTCGTTCTCGCTCAGCGGGATTGTCGTCAAAGAAGACCAGGCTCTCCAGGCCGATATTCAGCTCTGCAGCGATCTCGGCCATGTTCTGCGGCTTTTCCAGCCAGTTGACCCGCGCACAGGCGAAGTCCTCCCATTTGAGAATCATGTCCGGATGGCGTCGAAAGACCTCCTCGACATCTCCCGGGTTGTTCTTGCTGTTGATCGCGAGCAGGACGCCGCGACGGCTCAACTCAAGAACGCTGCGTTGAAAATCTCGATACAGGTTGCCGGGATACGAATGCCCCAGCCTGATTCCCGCAATACCCTCTTCTCCGATAACTCCGCCCCAGAGTGTGTTGTCGAGATCCAGGACGAGGCACTTCCGGGGAACGCCGAAGAGAGCCTGCACGATCGCGGCTTGCGTCTCGGCCAGGCGCGGAAGGGCGTTCGCGGAAAGGGGCGATCGACCGAGATACCAGAGCTTCTCGTCGTAGCAGTTGCGGTAACCGAGTTCCGCGGTGAGACGATCGAAGTCCAGAACATAGGCTCCCGGAATCCGGCGAAGGGCATCCGCCAGACCGGCGTTTAGCTTGCGAACCGTTTCGGTCTGGGAGTCTTCGGCCATCACCTCGAAGAGACCCAGACGCGGATAAAGCGGCAAAGCGAAGTTGTGAAACACGACCGCTGCGTTCGAGTGCCGACGAAAGGTCTCCAGCGCCTGGCTCGTTTCCGCGATCAGCGCGCGACCGTGTTCGTCTCGCTGCGATACCGCGAGAGCAAGGAAGTCGTGGGCGAGCGGCGCGCACACATCACCCAACAGCCGCTCGACGAACACGACGTCCGGATTGTGACGCGCGCACCCGCTATCAGGATTCAGGAGCTCCTGTTCCACCGAGTTGAAGGGCGCCACGTAAACGTCGGCTGCAAAGCCGCGCCGGGCCGCTTCGACGGCGAGATACGGGAGCTGAGCGTCCACCGTGAATGAGGCAAGGAGGGACACGCGAACCGGTCGAAGGAACCCGGCGAGTTTTCGAATTTCCGACGCCGCTCGCGCATAGGCCGCGACAGTCGGATGCTCATCCAAAGAATGGAAGAGGGCCTCGAGAGCACGTGTCATGTCTGGCGTAGACGGCATCGTGGTCACGTCCGAGACTTCTTACTTTCCGAGCAGCCGCGCGACGGCTCTCTTTGCTCGGTAACCCCGTCGCTTCAACCAGTCCGCGGCGTCGTATGGAACCGCCACCGAATCTTGCCAGTCTGCCTCCATCTCCCGAAGTCTTCTCAGCTGCGCCTCGATCCAGGGTCTGTCCATTTGAGGCGGAGGCGTCTGGTCGATTCGGCGTAGCAGGAACCCGACGTAGTTCGGCCCACATACGGTATTCATCGATACGACCTCGAGGCCGCTTGCGCGGAAAATACTCGGAGCCGTTTCCTGACAAAGCCAGAAGCAGTGATCGATCTTGCTCGTCACCTCCGGAGGCCCTTCGTGGCGGCAAGCCTCGAGAAAATCGACGATATCGCAATAGAACAGCCCGTTCGGTTTCAACAGACCGCGGATTTTTCTCAACGCACTGCGGAGATCGAAGAGGTGCTCAATCGTCTTGCAAAGTAGGATGAGGTCGAACCTCGCAGCGGTTTCCCAGCCCTCGAGAGAGCCTTCAAAAGCCTCCACTCCCAATCTCTTCGCCTCTTTGACGTCCTCGGCAGATGGTTCCAGAACGGTAGGCCGCAAGTCGAAATAACGAGCGACGCGTTGGGCGACCAGTCCGGCGCCTCCACCGATGTCGAGGAGAGCGCCCCCATCTCGACCGCTTACATATCCCTTCACGGCGTCGATGAGATCGGTCGAATACGCCAAGTGAACCTCGTGGACGTATTCGACGGAGATCCTCGTCCCGTTGTAGAGGGAGCTGAGCCTCCGATAGCCGCCGCCGCCATAAAACTCCCCGTAGCCCGAGGAAGTGAATCGGTCGGCCAGGTAGACCAATCCGCAATTCGTACAGAGCGCCGTTCTTACGGGGAAACCGTATCGATCCCGCCGAGCGATGATAACGGCGCGCGTCGAGTTGCACACATTGCACGCGGCCACGGTCTCGCGCTCCAAAGCGAGAAACTCCTTCACGACACGTTCACAGCGCTTCCGCCGACGTGGAAACTCCGAGGGATGGACCAAGAACATTCGGTCGACGCTCAGGAGCCTGTACGCCAATTGACGGTCGGCGCGAGATAGCCCAGAATCGGCCCGGACTCGTTCTCGCCCGCCACGTCGAGCATCACCGCATCGGAGAGAAAGCGCCCGCCACTCACGCTGAGATGGTTCGCGAACATCTTGAAGTGGACGCTGTAGACGCCGGGCCGTAGCCATAGCCCCGGACATCGGACTCGGATGTCGTGAACCCCCGCGTTGTTCGAACCTCGCAGCTCGCCGCTATCGGTTCCGGCGACTACGACCTGTTCGCCGTTTCCGTCCTGCACGATGAAGAACAGCCGGAAGCTAGGAATCGAGTTCTTGAGAGACAGTTTGCACGCGACCTCGAAAGGGTCGCCCGGGAGAATTGAGCCTTCGGGATTGCCATTGATGCGAATGTCGGTGAAATCGACACCCCGACGGACGGCGTCTGGCTCCTTGGAGGCGATGAGCTGGTTGTAGCGATTGACGGCGTGCTCAATGTCCCCATCAAACACGAGCGCCCCGCGATCGAGGACCAGGCCACGCGTACACATGGACCGGACGGCAGCCATGTTGTGGCTGACGAAAAGAACGGTTCGCCCGGCCCGCGCGACGTCCTCCATCTTTCCCAGACATTTCTTCTGGAACATGATGTCCCCGACGGCCAGGACCTCGTCCACCAGAAGAATCTCAGGCTCGAGGTGCGCCGCCACCGCGAAGGCGAGGCGCAGGTACATTCCCGATGAGTAATGCTTGACTGGGGTGTCGATGAACTTCTCGATCTCCGCGAAGGCCACCATCTCGTCGAACTTCGTCTGGATCTCGGCCCGCCTCATTCCGAGGATTGCGCCATTCAGATAAATGTTCTCGCGGCCGGTCAGCTCTGAATGAAACCCCGTCCCGACTTCGAGCAGGCTTCCCACCCTGCCGTAAATCGTGGCCTGGCCGGTCGTCGGTTCCGTGATTCGTGACAGCACTTTCAGAAGCGTGCTCTTGCCCGCCCCGTTGCGGCCGATGATCCCAACTACGTCACCGCGCCGCACCTCGAAGGAGATGTCACGCAATGCCCAGAAGGTTTCGACCTCGGACGCCGGCGTCCAGAGCTTCCGCAGGCGGCGCCAGGGCGAGGCGGGAAGAGCCATGATCGCCTCGCGCAGCGTCCTCCGCGTCTGGCTCTCCCCAATTCGATAGCTCTTCGAGAGATTCTCCACTCGAATCACGGCCTCCGAGGAACGGCTGAGAGACTCCTGCGTCCTCAATCCCGTCTCCACGGCCGGAACGGGCAATGGGGTGTTGCTCACGAGTAGCAGAGCCTTTTCTCGATTGTCAGCGGACGGTCCGCGAGCAAGGCGGCGATGCGTTCGCCCGCTTCCCCGTCGCCATAGAGGCGGTCGCTCGGAAACCGCCCGTTTCCGGCTCGCTCCCGAATCGCCTCCGCGATTTCCGCCTGCCCATATCCCACGTCCAACACGTTCCGGGCGCGGTCGCGGCCTCCCTGCCGGGTTCCGATGTTGACGACGGGCACGCCCAGAAACGACGATTCCCGTATGCCGACGCTGGAGTTGCCGACCAGACAACGGCTATGAAAGATCAGACGCAGAAAGTCGGTCGGCGCCATGTTCTTGTAAAAATGGATGTTCGTCGGATTCTCGGTTTCGCGAAACTGTCGGATTGCGCCGGAGGTTCCGTCCGAGCCCGCGTCCACGTTCGGCCAGAACCACAGGGTCGGCATGCCGATCTCGTGCACCGCCCGGAGCGTCGCCAGGGCGTGGTTTCGGGCCTGGCCGTACTCAGTGGTAACAGGGTGCTGCATCACCACGATGTATCCGCCAGAGACGTCGAGGGGCGCTCCCACGCCGCCGTACTTTTCGAAGGGATCAAAGTCGAGCGTTGGATTGGAGAGGACCTCAGCGGCGAGGTCGATCGAAGGGCATCCCGTGACGAATACCGTATCCGGCCTCTCTCCCATCCGGAGGATTCGATCGGCCGCCGGCTGCGTGGACGGGAAGTGGAGGTTCGAGAGCTTCGTCACCGCGTGCCGGACCTTCTCGTCGATCGAGCCCGTAATCTCCCCACCCTGCACGTGCGCGACGGGAATGTTCATGTAGGAGGCCGCGACCGCCGTCGCGAGGGTCTCGTAGCGATCGGCGACGGTCACGACGACGTCGGGTTTCAGATTGTCGAAGACCGTCGCGAGCTCGAGCAGCCCCAGACCGGTCGTCTTCGCCATCGCGGCGAGGTTTTCCCCCTCCAGAACCATGTAGACGCGGGCGGCGATGTCGAACCCGTCTTCCTCGATGTACTGGACGGCCGTGCCGTACCGATCGAGAAGCGCCGACCCGCCGACGACCAACTGGAGCTCGAGGTCCGGATGCTGCTGAATCGCGCGGACCGCAGTTTTGATCCGGCTGTAGCTCGGCCGGGCCGTGACGACGACGCAGACCTTGCGCTTCACGACAAGCGCTCCAGGTCGCCCTCGGAGAGCAGCTCGTCCGCGGCCACGGCCCGCGCCAGCCGGGCGCCGACGACTTCCGGCATCCGACCGGCGGGGATGCCGGTGCCCGGTTTCTTCGCCGCCAGGTGTTCCGCTTTGAGAATGGTTCCCGCGGGCAGATCGACGCGAGCGACGACGCTTTTCGTGAAGAGGTCGTGCAAGGGGGCCGTCTCCCGCGCGCTCTCGTCTTTGTCCAGAGGATTCGCCGTCATGCGCTCGATGAACCGAATGCCGCCCGTCAGCTGCTTGAGCTCCGCGGGCGTGAGCGAGGCCGGCACGTCCGGGCCGAACATATCGCGCGACAGTGTCACGTGGACCTCGAGAATATCGATTCCAAGCGTGGCGGCCGCGAGCCCCGGATAGATTGTTCCCGAGTGGTCGGAGAGACCGACGGCGCATCCGTACCTCTCCCGGAACTGGGAAATCAGGTTCAAACCCACCTTCTCGGGCGGACAGGGATACGCCGAAGTGCATTGCATGACTGCGAGCGGCCGGCCGCGGGACTGGATGAGCTCCACGGCGCGATCGATCTCTTCTGTCGAGCTCATTCCCGTGGAGAGAAGAATGGGCCGGCCGTCGCGGGTCAGGCGTTCGAGGAACGGCAGATTGCTCGTCTCACCGGAAGCGACTTTCCACGCGGCGACGCCCACGCGCTCGAGCAAGTCGATCGCCTCCACAGAAAAGGGGGAGCTCAAGAACCACAGGTTCCTTTCGTCCGCATGTTTCTTCAATGCGTGCCAGGCGTCTTCGGAGAATTCCATCCGCTTCCAGTAGTCGTACCGCGTCGCGTCCTGCGAGGAAAAACGCACGCGCCAGGGCTCGGAGGGTGTGCTTTCCGCCGACGCGATGTGGGTCTGGAATTTGACCGCGTCCGCTCCGGCTGCGGCGATGGCGTCGATGAACGCATGGGCAAACCCGAGGCTTCCGTCGTGGGCTTGAGCGACTTCACCGACGACGATGCAGCGCGACGGCGGGCCGCTCGCGCCCGCGCGGGCCGGCAGCAGACTGCGCAGGGAGATATCCTTCTCAGGCGACATCGGCAAACGTCTTCTCCATGCGCCGAAAATAGAAGGCACCGGAAGCCAGGAGCAGAAGAGTCACTCCGGCACTCGCGAGCACGACCCCGCCCGGTTTCGCTCCGGTGCCGAGGAGAGCCCAACGAAAACCCTCCACGACTCCAGCCATTGGATTGAGCCCGTAAATCCAGTCGGGCAATCCCATCTCGTGGAGCTTTTTCGTGACGCGGCTCATCGGATAGATCACCGGAGTCACGAAGAGCCAGAGCTGAACGAAAAAGGGGACGACGTACCGAACGTCGCGGTACTGAACGTTCAATGCGGATAGCCACATGCCGACGCCGAGCGCCGTGCCGAAGGCGAGCAACAGGAGAAGCGGCAGGTAGAACACCGCGGCCGTCGGCGACACCCGGTAATAGGCCATCATCCCGATCAGCACGAGAAAAGCGATCGCGAAGTCGACGACCGGAGCGAGGGCCGAAGAGGTCGGGATGACGAGTCGCGGGAAATAGACCTTCTTGATCAGGTTGCTCGATCCGACCAGGCTGTCGGAGGAACCCGACAGCGCCTGCGCGAAGAAGGTCCATGGAAGAAGCCCGGCATAGGAGAAGAGCGGATACGGCAGCCCGTCGGAACCCACGTTCGCCAGCCGTCCGAAAAACACCGTGAAAACGACCATCGTCGCGACCGGCTGCAGGATGGCCCAGGCGGCGCCCAGGATGGTTTGTTTGTACCGCACCTTCACGTCGCGCCAGATGAGGAAGTAGAGCAGCTCACGGTACTCCCAGAACTCGCTCAGCTTGAGAGAGATCCAGCCGCGGCTCGGTCGAATGATCAGCGGCGCGGGAGGCGCTGCGGAGCCGGGAACCGCCGAGCTCATCTTTTCTCCTTGGGGACGAGGTCCTCGATCCGGAGCGGAGCGCTCATGCACTCGCTCAAGAGATGCCTTCTCGGCGCGCAACCGCATAGACCATCGGACCCGCCTTGATGAGGCGCGCGTAACGAGCTCCCGCCTCGTTCATGGCGTGCCACAGGGCCTCCTTGTAGTCGCCGCGCCGCCATTGCCGGAGCATTTCCCGTACGGGATAGGGCGCCAGATGGAAACTACCGGTCGTCTCCACTTCGAGCCCGCACATCGACACCAGAGTGGAAAGCGCCTGCGATGTAAAGAGAAAGATATGCGCGTGAGGGGAAAGCTCTACCGTCCAGCGGCGACCCATCAGACGAAACTGGCCGGAGCGCATGTTCGGGGTGATCAGTACCAGCCGTCCGCCCGGTCTCAACGATTGGGCAACGCTGCGGAGGGTCGCTGGTGGATCGGTCAAGTGCTCGACGACGTTGTCCAGGATGACGAGATCGAGGGAAGAGTCCGCGACGCCGCTCTCGGTGAAGGCGCGATCGTGGAACTCGATGTCCGGGTACTTCTTGCGCGCACGCGCGACTCGGGTGCGGGAGAGGTCGAAACCCATGACGGACGGCCAGCCCGCCGCCTTCAGCTCCGCGCACAAGCCGCCCTCGCCGCACCCGATGTCCGCGACCTTCTGTCGTGGACGGTCGAGCTCAGGAACCTGCTCGACGACTCTCCAGAACCGCGAGTCTCGTGTCGGCGCGTCGGGCCGCGGGGCAGCCTCCCCTGCGTTTGCCCACTCCCCCTTCGCGTAGTAGTCCGTATAGAAATGAGCGCTCTCTTCATCCCCTGAAATCGGCGGGGGATCGATGCGGAAACAGCCGCAGGCGGTGCACCGGACCAGGCCGAATCGCCGCGTTCGGAAGCGGGTGCGCAGCTCTCCGCGGCGGCACCAGCAGCCCAAAGGGGGCGGCGAGCCCTGTCTCGCGGAAATGGGGGAAGAGAGGATCGTTCGACTCCTAACTCTCGGCCGCAGGGGCCGGTGGCGAGGCGCCGAGCGCGTCGACTTGCGCGGCCGGCTCGCGTGTGAGGATCCGGGTCAACGGGGCGATCGCCGAATAGTGCGCTCGCGACTCGCCGAGGCCGGCCGGCAGGGACCAGGCCGGCTCGAAACCGAAGCCCTCCCGCGCGCGCGTCAGGTCTGCGAGCGAGTGCAGGACATCTCCCGGCCGAGGGGGTTCGAAGCGCGGCTGCGGACCGCCCCCTGCGGCTTCGCGCACCCGGTCCGCGAGCTCGAGTACGCTCGTGCCGCTTCCTCCCGCCACGTTGTAGGACGCTCCGCAGGCCCAGGTCGGCGCGACCGCGGCGAGCAGATTGGCGGCAACGGCGTCGGCCACATACGTAAAGTCTCGGCTCTGCCGCCCATCTCCGTAGATGACGGGGGGCTGACCCGACAGGTACGCGGCAAAGAAACGCGGAATGACTGCCGCGTAGGGACCCTCCGGACTCTGACGGGGGCCGTAGACATTGAAATAACGTAGCCCGATGAGCTCCATGGCGAAGCAGCGAGAGAAAGTCTCCGCCAGCTCTTCGTCCATAACCTTGGAGAGGGCATACGGGGAGAGGGGTTTGCCCTCTTCTCCCTCCCGCTTGGGCAGGCGGGAGCTGTCTCCGTAGACACTCGATGAAGAGGCGTACACGATCCTCCGGACTCCGGCTTCCTTCGCCGCGGCGAATACGTTCGCGGTACCGCCCACGTTGACGTCGATGGTCGTGGCCGGATCGGCCAGAGACCGCGGCACCGACCCGAGCGCCGCCTCGTGAAAAACGAGATCGACGTCGCGGCAGGCGCGGCCGCATGTCGACAGATCGCGGATGTCCCCTTCGATCATCTCGATGCGATCGCTGCAGTGCGAGAGGTTCTCGCAACTCCCGGTCGAGTAGTTGTCCAGCGCTCGCACGATGGCTCCAAGGTTCAACAGCGCATCCACCAGATGGGATCCGATGAAACCCGCTGCACCCGTGACGAGCACTCGAGCGCCACGGAGGCTCGAAAGCCGGCCGTCGGTCGAGAAGGATTGCTCACTCGTCATGGTCAGTGCGCTTCTCATCGTTCGGTGGCTTCATGCCTTGACGACGTTGGGCAATGGGTCGCGGTAAATCCCGCGCGTGTCGATCACGAGCGGAGCATGGCGGGCCACCATTGCATAGTCCACCGCCGAATGGTCCGTGACGATCAGCACCGCATCACAAGCTTCCAGGGTCCGCGGCTCCAGAACCACCGAGTTCATCGCCGGCAGATCCGGCCAGGATCGCATGGAGGGAGCCTTTGGCACGTGTGGATCATGGTAAGAGACCACGGCTCCCAGCTCGAGAAGCGAATCGATGATCTCGAACGCCGGGCTCTCGCGCGGATCGTCGATGTTTTTCTTGTAGGCCAGGCCGAGCACCAGGATCTTGCTGTCCTTGACTGCCTTGCGGCGGTCGTTCAAGGCGAGCTGGAGCTTCTCGATGACGTATCGAGGCATTTCCTCGTTGACCTCGCCGGCGAGCTCGATGAACTTCGGGGTGATGCCGTACTCCCGCGCCTTCCATGCCAGATAGAAGGGATCGAGCGGAATGCAATGCCCCCCCCAGCCGGGCCCCGGGTTGAAGCGCATGAAGCCGAAGGGCTTGGTCGAAGCCGCGTCGAGAACTTCCCAGATGTCGATCCCCATCCGGTCGAACACGATCTTCAGCTCGTTGACCAGGGCGATATTGACCGCGCGGAAAATATTCTCCAGGAGCTTCGTCGCCTCTGCAGTCCGCGAGTCGGAGACGCGCACGGTCGCCGAGATGACATGGTCGTAAAGGGCCTGGGCCAGGTCGCCGGAGATTGGATCCACGCCGCCGACGACCTTCGGGATGGTCGCGGTCCCGTAGCTCGCGTTCCCGGGATCTTCGCGTTCGGGCGAGAAAGCCAGGAAGAAATCCTGTCCGCATATCAGTCCGGCACCCTCGAGAATCCCTCGGACCAGCTCGTCCGTGGTGCCGGGATAAGTCGTCGATTCGAGGATGACGAGCTGACCGGGCCGGAGACTCGCGGCGATCTGCCGCGCCGTACTCACGATGTAACTCATGTCGGGCTCACGCTGCGGAGTCAGAGGAGTGGGAACGCACACGATCAGGACATCGGGCTCGGTCAAGCGCGCAAAGTCGGCAGTCGAGCCAAAGCGGCCGGAAGCGCTGCTCCGGGCGAGTCGATCCGGATGCAAGTGCTTGATGTAGTTGCGTCCGGCTCCGAGTGCTTCGATCTTGGCCCGATCGACATCGAAGCCGAGTACCGAAAACGCTCGTTCGGCGAAGGTCAACGCCAGAGGCAAGCCGACATAGCCGAGGCCGACGATTCCGACCTTCGCCGTTCGTTTGTCGATCTTTTGGCGCAGCTCAACCGCATGATCCGTGACGGAGGCATGCCCCTGAGACACCTCCGCTACAGAGGCTGCCTTCAACTGTCCCAGTTCGCCTTGCCGGCCTTGTCTTTCGACCGCCATGCTGCCTCCATTTCCATCCATGACTTTGGTCCAGATTTCACTCGCCAGGCGAGCTCCGCTCCCTTCGGTGTACATACCGAATGAGGGAGCTCCATGCTTTTCCTAAGCGCCGCCGACGCGAATCAGCAGACTGCGGCGCTTCGATCCTTCAACCGATTCGTCGAGTCCAAGTGGATCGGTGCGACGACTTCCCTCTCGAACTCGACCGCGACCACTTGCCTCAACATCGAAATCGAAACCAGGAGCCGCACTTTTCCCCGCGCCCGAAGGACGACTCCTGTGTAGCCTTTGAATGGCCCGTCGACCACGCGCACCGGATCGCCGGGCACGAGATCGTGGAACGGAACCAGGTCGGCGCCTGTCTCCTGCAGGCGACGAATTTGCCGGAGTTCCCCTGCGAGAAGGCCCTGGTCGGTCACCTCGAGAACCTTGACGATCAGTTTGCTGCGCAGAGCGGCGCTCCTTTGCGCCGCTGAGCCCCGAAAGAAGAGGTACCCGGGGAAGAGAGGAATATAGGAAACGAAAGCCCTTCCTGCGCGTCGGATGCGCTTCTCCCGCTGCGGTAAATAAAAAGGAATCTCGAGGGGGAAGAGATTCCGCGCGAGGGCCTTCTCCTGACGGCTCCGGACATGCGCGACCCACCAAGGGAAGTCGTTCTCCGGGAGCTCGAACAGGCCCGCGGGGAAGAGATCTACGTTCCATTTCAAGAGCGGCATCGGATAAATCCTCTGTCCTCTTTCTACACAATGACCGGGTCGACCAGTAGGTCTCTTAACCGGGGGCTGGGCAGCATAACATATGCCAACCATTCGAGATGCCGTAGGGGCCCGTCGCGATCTGTGGAGGCCGAGAAAGCTGGGAAAAGCTCACGATGGTGGCTCCAGAGCCGCCCGGCCGGGCTGGATCGGACCCCCCGCTAAAGCCTTGATCCAGAGACTTCGCCGGCCTGCCATACCTCCGAGCGGGATACGCAGAGCGTCTTCCCCCTTTGATACCAAAACGATTCCCGACCGGCCGCCTTCCCAACCGTAGGAGACGACTGCGGGACCCTCGCTTTGCAGCGCCACGGCGAGGACCCGACCTTGTGTTCGCGCCGGGTCGAGGCAGATCGAGAGCGTTCCCCCGGCTGACCAGGACTCCCGCAGGGCGGCAGTCGACATCAGTTTCTGCCCGACCGATTCGAGCTCACGGCCGTCCGCAAGCGTCCGTGCCAGCTCGCGGCGGACCAGCAGCGCCTCGCAGTCCTCTCGCGCAGTCGGGGCAAGCCGCTCGAGCGCGGCTCGCGCCTGCGCCGGGTTTCCTTGTCGCATCTCGAACCGCGCCAGGTCGATGAAGAACGGAGTCCACTCGATCGGGTCCGCTTCGGCCTGTTCGGCGAGCTCCAGGGCGCCCGATTCGTCCCCTGCCAGGATCTTCGCTCGCGCGCGAACACTCGACGGGACTCCGGCAAGGGCCTCAACAGCGCGAGCGAGCGCTTCCCCTCTGACATCGCGTTGGCGGCCGTTCAGGAAAAACCCGACCAGCTCCGCTCGGGGATCCGAGCTCCAGGCGCCCCCTTGGTCGTTCGGCCAGAGCTCGAGAAGCCGCGCGACTTCGGCGCGTCCCGGCGCGTCGTCGAAGTCGGCGATTCGATGCGCGTATATCCAGTTCGAGCAAGCCGCTCTCTTACCTTCCAGGTCCGCGCGGCGCTCCCGCTGCTCAACTTTTCGCAAATCGTCGGCGCGTTCGCTCCTCTCGGCGCGCTGAAGCCGGCCGTAGAGATCCATCATGGAAAGAATGTCGCCGGTTCGCGAGAGGGTCTTGATTGCCGCCCGGAGCGGTCTGGCCGCATCGGGGAGTAAGACAACCGTCTGGCGGGGTCCGAGCGCACCGACCGCGGCGCCAAATTGACGGGAAACGAAGTCCGGGTTCAGAAATGCGCGCCGCAAAACCGAGGGCGCCTCGTCCCGCAACGCCGCATCCAGCCGCGGCCACTCGTTCAGGTATGCGGCCGCTCTTGCCTCCGCGATGGCGTCGACGCCGGGTGCGGCCGCCGTTGCCTGGCGAAGCGGAACGGCCCACAAGTCGGAGCGAGAGCTCGAATCGAGGCCGAGCGGCGAGAGGGAGAGCTCCGCCACGGCGCGACCGAGGAGATAGGGGTGGAAAGGCCAGCCCGGGCGGACCTCGAGAGCCCGTAACATCAGGTCGCGCGCCGGTGCCAACTCGTCCGGCCGACCGAGGGCCCGACGGCCGCTGTCACTGTCCTGTGGCAAAGGGCCGCCGGAGACTCTTCCTGACGGCTCTTCTGACAGCGCCGTGTCCACGGCCATCGCGCAAGCGAGATCGCCCGAAGGCTCCAATCCCATCGCGGCGACCTCCAGCGGATGACGGCGGTCGAGAGAAAAACGGCGCACGAACCGATCCGCCGGCTCTCTCAAACGCAGATCGCTCCAGTAATGAGCGAGAGACGCCGCCGCGAGCAGAAGGCAGATCGCACCGCCCAGCCTGCGCCGCCCGAGGCTCCACCCGGAACCCCGAGGTCTTTGTTGTTCGGCTGTCAAGGAACGGGACCCTCGCCCGGAGCCGCTCGATGAGCAGACCTCGAGTGCTGGGGATTCCAGGGAAGAGGTTCCGAGCGAAGCACCGCGCCCGGGTTCAAGTCGAAGATGCCAAGCTCCACATCTGTTCCCCAGTCGCGCCGCACTCGGTCCCTGGCAGCCGCGAGCCTCGGCGGCCGATGCTTGAGGGAATGCGCATCCGAGGCGATCAGATGGACCAGCCCGCGCCGCAGAAACTCCACGCTCGCGGCCAGGGGTCCGACTCCGAAATCGCCCAGGAGGCTTCCGGCGGTGATCTGCACGCACGCCCCGCGCTCGATCAAGTCTTCCAGCTTGCCGGGGTCTTTCGCGAAGAGACGGCTCCGCTCCGGGTGCGCCACGACCGGAGTCACCCCGAGAAGGAGAAGCTCGTGAAAGAGATTTCCTGTCCCGGGCAGCTCTTCCCCCGGTGGAAATTCGACGAGCAGGTAGCGGCCGCGGTTCAGCGTCGTGAGCGGGCTCCATTTGCCCCGCTCGACGAGCTCGACGGCGTCGGACGAGAGTAAGTACTCGCATCCGGACAGGATCACCGGCGTCCCGCCGAGCATCGCGTTGAGCTTGATGATGAGCGCGTCGCGAGAGTCCGGATTGTCATTGACCCAGCGCCCCCGCAGAACGTGAGGGGTCGCCATGATGGCGATCGTGCCGTCTGAGGCTGCCGCCCGACAGAGCGCCACGGCCTCCTCCCAGTCTTCCGGGCCATCGTCGATGCCCGGGAGACAATGAAAATGCACCTCAATCATGAGACTCGTATTGGAGAAGGCCCGGCTCTGCGAAATTGCGATCTCGCCGGACCGTTGACTGTCTCTTACTTCAGGCGCGCCGCGGCCACGACGGCGCTCTCCTTCTCCTGCGCCCGCACGGGCTCGCCCGCGTAGTACTTGTCGTCATAGTCGTACTGCTTGCTGTAGCGATCGGCCTCTTCCACGAGGTTGTTGAGCAGGGCGCCGAGGATGCGCACCCCGCTGCGACGAAGCTTCTCGCAAGACGAGGCGACGTCGTCTCGTGGCGTCTCTCCTGCTCGGATGCACAGGACGAC
>Ga0070698_100000633_pt1 | contig 37962 bp, 38 predicted proteins | sample KBSK1502metaG_FD_65477 | JGI IMG/M metagenome (GOLD analysis project Ga0070698, IMG submission 65477) | Corn, switchgrass and miscanthus rhizosphere microbial communities from Kellogg Biological Station, Michigan, USA - KBS K1-50-2 metaG | ecosystem: Host-associated > Plants > Roots >... | reverse complement strand
GCCGGCGCGAATCCCGAGAATAAGCCAGTCAATATTGAAACGATCATGCTGACGAGCACCAGGCCGACCGAGAAATTAATCGGAAAAGAGGGGAAAGCTTTGCCGATCCCGAAGCACATCAGATAAGCAAACGCGAGGCCGATAAATCCGCCGAGCAGACAAAGCGCTGTCGATTCGATCAGGAATTGCAGCAGGATCGTTCGTCGTCGCGCGCCGAGCGCCTTGCGTGTCCCGATTTCTTTCGTGCGCTCCTTAACGCTAACAAATGTGATGTTCATGATGCCAATGGCGCCCACAAAAAGTGATAAGCCAGTGATAAACAGCCCGGCAATCGCAATTGAGTTTTTCACTGGGTCCAGTGTGCTTTTGAACGCCTGTTGTTCGTTGATCGAGAAATCGTCTTTCTTCTCCGGCGGCAATCCACGCGCGCGCCGCATCAAACCGGTGAGCTCATCCTTGGCTTCGGCGAGTTTGGTTTTGTCTTTTACTTTCACGCGCACATCCGATTCGGTCTTGGCCGAGAAATATTTGTTAAACGCAGCGAGCGGCATCGCGACCATCGAGTCCCAACTGAACAAACCGAGAAAGGTGCCCTGTCGCGCGTTTACGCCAATGACTTTGAACAACTGACCGTTGATCAGCACAGATTTATCTATCGGGCTCTCGGACGGAAAAAGCGCGTCGGCCACATCAAAACCGATCACCACAACATTTCCGCCGCCGCGCGATTCGAGTTCGTTGAAGAATCGCCCCACAGTACAATCGATTGTCGATGTGACGATGAAATCAGACGTTGTCCCGAGAACGAAGACGTTGTCCACCTGGTTGCCGCCATATTTCACGGATCGCGTCAAATTCGATGTCGGCACCGCAACGACCAGGTTCGAGTTCGGGGTCGCCGCGATCATCCGGTTCAAGGTCTCGGCGTACTCGGTTTTGATCTTTTTGCGGTCGCGGTAGTTCCACCAATCGTCCACCGGCTTCCACGGCCATTGCGTAACGTAGAGAACGTCATCGCCGAGCACGGCCATACTTTTATCGAAACCTATGGATATTCCGTTCACGGCGGTGCCCATCAACGTCACGGCAATAATGCCGATGATAACACCGAGCGCCGTGAGCGTTGAACGCGTCAGGTTCGAGCGCATTTGCGCGGCCGCGATTTTCCAGCTTTCGCTCAGCTCGTAGAGAAAGCGTTTCATGTCGAGTTATCCTGCAACCGGCAGGTCGAGCTCGGGAATAAATCCCACGTGGTCCATCTCGATGAGTCCGTCGCGCAAGTGCACTGTGCGACGCGCGTGGGCGGCGATGTCTCGCTCATGCGTGACGAGGATAATTGTGTTGCCGCTCCGATATAAATTCTCCAACAACTCCATGATTTCGTCACCGGTCTTGGAATCGAGATTCCCGGTGGGCTCATCGGCAAGAATAATTGACGGTCCATTGACGAGCGCGCGGGCGATGGCCACGCGCTGACGTTGACCGCCCGAAAGTTCATTGGGTTTGTGATGGATGCGATCGCCCAAGCCAACATCTTCCAGCACTTGCGTCGCGCGCGCTTCACGCCGTTCGGGATCGATCCCTGCATAGATGAGCGGCAGCTCGACGTTACGCAGTGATGTCGATCTTGGCAGCAGGTTGAACGTTTGAAATACGAAACCAATTTCGCGATTGCGAACGGCAGCGAGCTCGTCGTCATCCATCTCCGCAACGTTCTTGCCATTGAATTCGTAGCGGCCAGAACTCGGTGTATCAAGGCAACCGAGCATGTTCATGAGCGTCGATTTACCGCTGCCGCTTGGCCCCATGATGGCGAGGTATTCGTTGCGCCGTATCTGCAAGGTCACACCGCGCAGAGCGCGCACGACTTCCTCGCCCATGACGTAGTCTTTGGTGATATTCTCAATGTCGATCACGACCGGGCCGGACGGTCTGATTGAATTTCGAGTTTCCATTGCAACCTCGACAGTCGCTCCTCGAGACTATTTCATCCCTTCTTTGTCGAGGGTTACCTTCACGCCCTCCTTCAACTTCCGGCTGATCGCACTGTAACTCCCCGAGATCACCTCGTCGCCTGGCTGAATGCCACTCTTGATTTCCGTGTAGGTGTCATCGGAAATGCCAGTCGTCACTTTCACCAGCTCCGCCCTGCCACCCTTTTTCAGGAACACAACCTTGGCGAGTTTTTCCCGTTCTTCTTTCTGCGCCGCCTTTTCCGCACGCCCGTCGACGAACTCCGCGTTGTTGTCGCCTTTGTCCCGCTGCGCGACCTTCTGCTTTTTCTTTTCGATTTCTTCTGGACTCAGATTGCTCTCGCCCGTGCGAATGGTCACGGCTTGCATCGGTACGGCCACGACATCCTTCACCTCGTTCGTTTGGATGTCCGCTGTACAACTGAGCGCGGGCTTGAGTTCCACGTCGTGGTCTTCAATTCGAATTTTCACCTCAAAGTTGGTGACTTCTTCCTGCGTGCCGGAGCCGGTTGTCTTTCCAGTGTTACCAATTTGATAAACGGTACCTTTGAACCTCCGATCGCCATAGGCGTCGATTTTTATTTCGGCCTTGTCGCCCAACTTCACGTTCACGACGTCGTTCTCGTTTACGTCGACGCGCGCTTCCATATGGCCGAGATCGGCCACGCGCATCACTTCCGTGCCGGCGAATTGGCCCGTCGCCACAAGACGTTCGCCCAGTTTGCTGTTGAGAATCGTGACTGTGCCATCAATGGGTGAGTAAATGGTCGTCTTCGACAATTGATCGCGCGCCTGACTCGAGCCGGCTTCCGCGCGTTCGATTTCGTGCAGGGAACTTTCGTAAGTGTTCTTTGCGACGTCCTGGGCCGCCTCTGCAGCATTATATTCTTGTTCCGAAATCAACTTTTGCTCGAACAACTCTTTGGCCCGCTTGAAGTCGTGTTCGGTCTTCATCATGGTGGCTTTTTGCTGAAGATTAGTGGCCTTTGCTGCGCTGATCGCCGCCTCCTGCTGCTCGAGAAGCGCCTTGTAGGAGTCAGGTTTAATTTTCAGCAGCAGATCCCCCTTTTTGACTCGCATCCCGTCCTCAACGGGCAATTCAATGATTTCGCCGGCAACTTCGGGCGAAATCTTGACTTCAACCTCGGGTTGTATTTTCCCCGTTGCCGAAACCGTTTGCACGATGGTTTTGCGAATGGCCGTCTCCGTTGTGACCGGAATCGGCTTCTCCCGTTTGCCCCAGATAATCGACCCGACGATCCAGAGCACGACCAGGGCGATCAATCCGTAAATGGTTTGCTTTTTACGCCGAGTGCGACGCTGTTTCGCCGTCAAAGGCGCGGGCGCAGGTGTGCTTACGCTTTGGTGCATTGGAGAAGGGATTCTCGGGGTGAAGGCGTCAGAATTAGTCGCTTGTTTGACTCTTGCAAACGAAATCCCGTTCATAACAATTCTACGATGCGCCGGGGAAGGGCTTTGGATTCAATTAACCGCGGTCTCCCTGGATGAGGCCGGTCTTGTCTCCTAAATGGGATCCAACGATTCCGTGTCGAGATCGAATCTGCCGAATCGCCCATTTCGCGTGCTCCGCGATTAACGGCTCGGGATCGCCTGCGGCGCGCCTAAGCGCGGGTAAATCGGATGGCTCCCCAACATTGCCCAATGCGACACAGACGTTCCGCAAAAAACCGCGCCGTTTGATCCGTTTAATCGGCGAGTTCCTAAAAACCACGCGGAAGTTATCATCGCTCAAACTGAGATAATCGCGCAGCGGTATGCCGATTATAGAGGGACGCGCAAAGAACGCGGCTTCGTGCGATACCTGGGCAAAACGATTCCACGGGCAGGCATCAAGACAATCGTCGCAACCGAAAATTCTGTCTCCGATAAGTGGTCGAAGCTCCAGTGGGATGGAACCTTTGAGTTCAATTGTCAGGTAAGAAATGCAGCGGCGCGCATCCAGGCGATGTGGGGCCGTGATTGCACCGGTGGGACACGCTTTGATACAGCGCTCGCACGTTCCACAGCGGTGTGGCGTGGGCTCATCCGGTGGCAACTCAAGCGTCGTCAAAACCTCTGCGAGAAAGAACCAGGTCCCCAGTTGTTCGTCGATTAGCATCGTGCTCTTGCCATGCCAGCCGATCCCGGCTTGGGCCGCGTAATCGCGTTCCAAAACTGGCCCAGTGTCGACATAACATTTCTGGCGTCCGCCGGACTCGCGAAGAAACTCGTCGATCTTATCGAGCTTGCTTGCGATCAGGTTGTGATAATCATCGCCCCAGGCATAGCGCGCGATTTTGCCTGTAGCTCCAGGCGTGTCGCCTATTTTCCTGCTTCCCTGGAAATAATTCAGCGCCAAAACAACAATCGCCCTGACGCCCGGCAAAACCTTGTGCGGGTCACAGCGCTTTTCTTCTCCGCGCTCCATGTAACTCATTTCGCCGTGTCCGCCTTCATCCAGCCAATTTCGAAACTCGTCGGCATGCGGGGGAGAGCTGCAGGCTGCGATGCGGCAAAAGTCAAAACCAATCCCGCGCACAAATGAGAGCAATCGTTGCTTCAGTTCCAGTCGCGAAATCTCGCGATCAATTGAATATGTAGTTGTCTCAGTCATCGTGCTGTAGCCGGTATGGTGATACCGGCCCGGATTTACGACGATACTTTTTGAACTTGCTCAAAATTGCTACCGCGACTTCTTCATCTGTAAGCTCCGACGTATCGATGCGGATATCGGCAATCTTTGCATAAAGTGGCAGGCGTGCTCGTAACATTTTGGTAAACGCTCTTTTCGGATTTTTGCGTTGCAACAACGGTCGATTGCCAGTCTGTGAAGCTCGTTTGAAAAGCGTTTTTTCGTCCGCCTCCAGCCATACCACTACGCCAAATCGTTTTAAAAGGTCGATGTTCTCCTCGCGCAAGACAATTCCGCCGCCAGTCACGATGATTGCGCCTTGATCGGGGGATAAATTTCGAAGCGTCTCCGTTTCTGCTTCCCGAAATTTATCTTCGCTGTGTGTCGAGAAAATTTTCGAAATCGGCATTCCAAACTTCGACTTCACCATTTCATCGGTATCAAATTGGGCAAAACCTGTCCGCCATTGCAAGCAACGCCCAACCGCTGACTTACCAGCTCCCATCATGCCGATGAGAACAATCGACCGGCGATGGCGATTCATAGGCGCAATATCGCATTAACCGTGATATCGGCACCTCTACCGATGGGACATTGGCTGGCCATGGCGGAGCCGTCCAGGTGCTGACTGGAAACCGATGCCGCTTGGCGTTTCACAGAATGGCTCTAAAATCTGCCCATGCCTGAGTTGAACCCGTTAGTTGCTGTGATCATGGGCAGCAAATCCGATTGGGATACGATGCGTCATGCCGTCGAAACGCTCGATGAACTGGGCGTGCCGAACGAGGCGCGCGTGCTTTCCGCTCATCGAACACCCGACGCAACAGCTGAGTTCGCGCGCAATGCGGCGGCGCGCGGGTTGCGCGTCGTCATCGCCGGCGCAGGCGGCGCGGCGCATTTGGCCGGGGTGATTGCCGCACATACGTGGCTCCCGGTTTTGGGAGTGCCAATTCAATCGAAGCTGCAGGGACTCGATTCGCTTCTTTCGACTGCCCAAATGCCTGGTGGAATTCCGGTAGGAACGCTGGCTATCGGCGAAGCCGGCGCCAAAAACGCTGCCCTACTCGCCGGCGCTATTCTGGCTACTTCTGACGAAGCGATTCGGAAAAAACTGGAAGCATTTCGCAAGAAACAAAGCGAAAGCGTGCTGGCCGCGAAGTTGCCAACGTGAAAACCGAAACTGTAGCGGCGATCTATGATCGCCGTCGGCGGTCACGGACCGCCGCTACAGAGCATGCCGTTCAATTGTTGCGCAAAGGCGAAGTCATCGCGCTGCCGACGGAAACCGTGTACGGACTCGCGGCTGATGCGCTCAATCCTGTTGCCGTCGCAAAAATTTTCGAAGCGAAAGAGAGACCGCGTTTCGACCCGCTGATTGTACACCTACCTGGTGAAAACTGGCTCGAGCGCGTTGCGAATATCGATAATCGCTCTCGCGCGCACATCAAAAAACTGATCGCGCAATTCTGGCCCGGGCCGCTTACGCTCGTCCTGGATCGGCAGCCGATTGTTCCTGAGATCGTCACGGCCGGGCTCGACACAGTCGCCGTGCGAATGAGTTCACATCCGGTTTTCGCTGAAATCATTTCCGCGTTCGAGAAACCGCTTGCTGCGCCAAGCGCAAATCAGTTCGGCCGGATCAGCCCCACGACTGCCCAGGACGTTTTTGACGAACTTGGCGGACGCATCCCGTTGATCATTGATGCTGGCCCGACGACGCACGGCATTGAATCGACGATTATCGCCGTGCATGACGGTAAGATCGATATCCTGCGCCGCGGTCCAGTAACAGCGGAACAACTCGCTGGGTTTGGCAAGATCGAGATTGTTACGGCGCCGAAGAGAATTACAGCGCCTGGTCAGTTGCCGTCTCACTACGCGCCGAAAGCTCCGCTTCGCTTAATCGACAACGCAGAATCGTTCCCTTTGGTGAAAAAGCACCGTGTCGGATTGCTCGCGTGGAATGCATCGATCCCAGAAAAAAGGTTCGCAGCCGTTCGAACTCTAAGTCAGCGTCAAGACCTTCGCGAAGCTGCTGCGAGGTTGTTTCGTTGTTTGCGCGAACTGGACGAGCTTGATCTCGACCTTATTGTTGCAGAACGAGTTCCTGCTCAGGGACTCGGCGCGGCGATTCTCGATCGCTTGGAGCGTGCGTCGCACGACTCTGATACTCGAGACACGCTTGAATGAATCCTTTGAAAAGCGAATGCGGTTTGTTCGGCTTGCTTTGGAACTCAGGGTGATATTGGCACCCAACGAAATAGGGATGATCACGAAGCTCGATCAGCTCGGCCAGCGTTCCGTCCGGTGATGTGCCGGAAATGACGAAGCCTTTTTCATTCATCCTGTCGCGATATTTCATGTTGAACTCGTATCGGTGGCGGTGGCGTTCCATCACTTCGGCACTGCCGTAAATTTTTTCGGCGAGTGTGCCTTTGGCGATTTTCGTCGGCCATGTGCCCAGACGCATGCTCGCTCCCATGTTTTTGACGCCGCGCTGTTCTTCCAGCAACGAGATCACGGGTTCTGTGGTGTTTTTGTCAAACTCGGTGCTATTGGCGTCTTTGATACCGCAGGCGTTTCGCGCAAACTCAATCGTCGCCACCTGCATTCCCAGGCAAAGTCCGAGATATGGAAGCTTGTGCTCTCGCGCAAAACGCGCAGCCTTGATTTTTCCTTCAACGCCACGAAGGCCAAAACCACCGGGAATCAAAACACCGGACACGTCTTTTAACTGGCCGTTAACGCCGTCTTGCAGCGATTCCGCGTCGATAGGTTCGAGATCGATTCCGCAATCTTCGCTCGCAGCAGCGTGCGTGAGCGATTCGTAAATACTCTTGTAAGCGTCCCGGACATCGAAGTATTTGCCGATCACGGCAATTCTGACTCGTTTCGCGGGGCTAATGACGCGCTTTACAAAATTTTTCCATCCTTCGAGATCGGGCTGCCGGGTTTTCAAGCCTAAAAGGTCGCACACCAACTGGTCCAAACCTTCCGCGTGAAGCGTCAACGGCACCTCGTAAATTGTGTGCGCGACGTCGCGTTCTTCGATTACGGCTTTTTCCGCGACGCTGCAGAACATAGAGAGCTTTTGCCGCACATCGAGATCGAGCATCCGCTCAGTCCGGCAAATCAATACCTGCGGTTGCAACCCGATTTCGCGCAACTTGGCGACGCTTTGCTGGGTTGGTTTCGTCTTCAGTTCGTGCGCGGCCTTAATGTAGGGAACCAGGGTGACGTGCATGTTGAGCACATTTGGGGCCCCGACTTCGAGAATGAATTGGCGAATCGCTTCCAAAAACGGCAGCCCTTCGATGTCACCCGTTGTGCCCCCGATTTCCGTGATGACGACATCGTATTTGCTTTCGTCTGAAATTTCACGGATGCGTCCTTTGATTACATCGGTGACGTGCGGAATTACCTGCACGGTTTTACCAAGGTAATCGCCACGGCGTTCCTTTAAAATGACCGACTCGTACACCTGACCGCTGGTGAGATTGTTGTGCCGCGTCAGGACGCAATTGGTAAAGCGCTCGTAGTGGCCGAGGTCGAGATCGGTTTCCGCGCCGTCGTCCAGCACGTAGACCTCGCCGTGCTGGAAGGGATTCATCGTGCCTGGATCCACGTTCAGATACGGATCAAATTTTTGGAGAACAACGCGCAGACCACGTGCTTCGAGGAGCGTTCCAAGTGACGCGGCGGTCAATCCTTTGCCAAGGGAACTAATCACACCGCCAGTGATAAAAATGTATTTCACGAGGGCATCCTCCGCTTTGCGCGGGCGAGCTTTTGCTCCAGCGCGGTTGCGTCTTCTGGCGTGTCAATGCCAGGCGATCCTTTGGCAGTAACGAGCACATGAACCTTTACACCATTTTCCAATGCGCGCAATTGTTCGAGCGATTCAGTCCGTTCCAGTGGAGTTGGTTTCCATCTCACAAGTTGCAGCAGCGTCTCGTGGCGAAATCCGTAAATTCCCTGGTGACGAAGAAACAGGGAGCGGCCGCGCAATCGTCCCGGCGTCTTGCCGAGCGGATATCGGCTGGAAGGCGATGCCACAACGCAGCCGTCGTTTCGTGGGGCCGGGATTGGCGCGCGAGAGAAATAAAGAGCGTTACCGCTTAGATCGAGAACGACTTTCACCTGATGTGGAGATGAGGCATCCGCGGGATCCTCGAATGGATGCGCAGCCGTCACGATTCCTACTTTGCGATCCGACCGTAATTTTTGGACAATCTTGTCGATTAGACGGTAATCGATCAGCGGTTCGTCGCCCTGGATATTAATTACGTATGCGAACCGGTTTGTCTTCCTCGCTACTTCAGCGACTCGATTGGTGCCGCTGCAGTGCTTTCGCGAAGTCAGCGCGATCTCTGCACCCCACTCAAACGCGGCAGAGGCGATCCGCATGTCGTCCGTAGCGATGACAACCAAATCCAAATTTTTCGCGTACAGGCAGCGTTCCCAGACGTGCTTCAGAAGCGGCTTTCCAGCAATGGGATGCAGTGGTTTGCCAGGAAAACGCGTAGAACCCCACCGGGCCGGAATGATTCCAACCGCCTTACTCATGCGCGAGATCGATGATCATGATGATTGTTAATCCAAAATGAGCTGTGCCGCGGCGGGCAAGTCTTTTGCGGTCCAATCCGCAGCGCTGCGACTGACGTCGCGGTCAAATCCGGTTTGAACCCGAATTGTGCGTACACCGGCGTTGCGACCGCACTCGACGTCAATCTCCTTGTCACCGATAAAAAATGAACGCCTCAGATCGATTTGGTGCTCTCGCTTGGCTTGCAAAATCATTCCAGGCGATGGCTTGCGATGACTGGAATGCTGACCAGGAACGTCGGGGCAAAAATAGGTTGCATCGATCAAACCATGGCCCAGCTGGCGCGAAACTTCCGACTCAACGGAGCGATATTGGTCAACGGTGAAAAAGCCGCGACCGATGCCGCTTTGGTTCGTAATAACAATGAGTTTAAACCCCTTTGATTTTAAACGCCGCAATGCGTCGGGAACGCCTGGCAAGACCTTAACCTGTTTTGGGTGGGAACAATAATCCGCATCCTCAATGATTGTGCCGTCGCGATCGATAAAAACAGCAGCTGGCAAGTCGTTAGGCACCCTTGGAATCCTCTCGAAAACTGGCCATTAATTCATCTCGTGTCACGGTCGCTGTTCCAAGCTTGCTCACTACGACGGCGCTTGCGTGGTTGGCGATTTCTGCCGCTTCGGTCGGGGTCGCTCCGCAGGCCAGGCCGAGGGTAAACAGAGCGATTGCTGTATCACCCGCGCCCGAGACATCGAAAACCTCTTGCGCTTTGGCGGGAATGTAGTGCGGCGCTTCTTTCTCTTGGAAAAGCATCATGCCGTGTTCACCGAGGGTGATGAGGACATTTTCTGTTTCCCATTTTTTAAGCAACGTTTCGCCCGCCCGCTTCAGATCCGCATCCTGGGATGGAGCGGTATCCGGATCGCCGCTGGGAATACCTGCGGCGAGAAAAGCTTCAGTTCGGTTCGGTTTGATTACTGTCAGGCCGCGCCACTCGACCAGGTTACGTGGATTGGGATCCGCAGCGACGATCTTGCCGGCCGAGCGCGCAGCATCTGCGATCTGCGAAACCAATTCGGTCGATAAAAAACCTTTGCCGTAGTCTTCGAAAATAATGGCGTCGATCTCTGGAATATTCTTTCGGACCCCAGCCACGACCTCTGCAATTTGGGACGCCGATGGCCCGACAAACTTTTCCCGATCGACACGAACAACCTGTTGATGGCGCGCGATGATGCGGGTTTTAACGATGGTATGAAACGTCGCCTCTTCAACGGCATTAGAAGTATCGATCTTTTGTTCCGACAATAACTCCCGGAGTTGCTGACCGCTGCGATCTTTTCCCAGCAAACCGATAATCGCGACGCGATCCACGAACTCGCGCAAGTTACGCACGACGTTGGCGGCGCCACCGGGGTAAAATGACTCACCGGTCACTTCCACAACAGGGACAGGCGCCTCAGGCGAGATGCGGCCGACTTTTCCCCAGACAAATTCATCGAGCATCAGATCGCCGATTACCGTGATCCGCCGGGAGGATGCGCGATCGAGTATCTCCTCTAGTCGGGTCAGGTTCATAAGGAACGCAGGCAGCGGCGCTGCAGAGGCAATGGAATGTTTCGGTTAAGGCAATTCAAAATGTTTTGAGCAGGGATTTGTGTACAGCGGCGGTTTTGCTTAAAGTTCGCTTCATTAAATCCTGAATACGAACTCGAAATCAACATTCGAAGCTCCCCATTATGCTGTTTACTAAACATTTGAAGTCAATTGTAGCTGCGGTCTGTGGCCTTGCGCTGTGCGCGCATGGCGCGCAGGCGCCGCAACACATCAATATTAATCAATTATCCACGACCGTGGAAGACGTTGTGGTGCCATTGCCGAACGAAATTTTCGGGGCACTGAACAAGCTCGGCGCGGTCAATTGGAAGGAACACGTCCGCAGCGATAAGGGGCCAAATTTTACCGAGCGGCCGCGTATTGCGCTCTTGCTGGGGACGGTGATCGCAGATGGTTTTATCGCGGTGCAAGCGGAAGACGCACCGACAGTAAAGGATATCGGCCAGCGCGTCCTGGCATTGGCTAAGGGGATTGGCGTCGGGAATTCGATCACGCCACATGCCAAGGCGATCATCGAGGCGGCGGATAAACGTAATTGGGAAAATGTGCGGCTTGAACTGGATCGCACCCAAAACAGCGTGCAGCAGGCAATGAATGAAGTGCACGACGAAAAGTTATCGCAGCTCGTCAGTCTGGGCGGATGGCTGCGTGGGACGGAGGTATTGACTTCGGTGGTGAAACAGCATTTCTCCGCCGATGGTGCCGAGCTTCTGCATCAGCCCGATCTCCTGTCTTATTTTCAGACGAGACTGAAGGCGATGCCCGAGTTTAATCTTCCGATCATTCACCAAATTCAAGATGCCCTGGTCGAAGTGAAGCCTCTCATTGACGTCGGCAGCGCGCGCATTCCTGCCGAATCAGTTAAGAAGGTCAACGAGATCACCACGCGGCTCGGCGCCGGGATCGTCACGAGGGATTAGGAAATTTCGATGAACAGTTTCGCGAAAGTTGTTTTACGCAGCGTCGCCCTGCTGGCGGCCGTCATCGTGATGCAGCGTGCGGCTTGTGCCTCGGTGGATGACGCACAGTCGTTTGCTCTTCAGGCAGCGGAACCCTATGTGAAACAGGGATTTCAGGTACGTGAGGATTACTGGGGAGGCGACCTCGCTTCGGGTGAAAAAAAAGCGGTGCGACAGCAATTATTCAAAGGGAACGAATATTGGTTCTGGCTGGGGACCGAAGTCGATCGGGCGAAGGTGTCCGTTCATATTTACGATTCGGATGGCAAGCTGGCGGAAGAATCAGACAGCTGGGAGAAAGGCCATTTTGCAGCTGCGCACGTCATTCCAAAGACCACCGGCAGTTACTTTATCATCGTCAGCGTGGAGCAATCGCCAGAGGAACGCACGCATTGGGCGCTGGTGTATGGTTTCCGGTAGGATAGGGTTAGTGGCATTAGCTTTTGGCCAATACGCAATCGGTAGGGATGCCGATGCCACGAATTGAGGATGAGTGAAACTCGCACCCTTCAGTTTGAGAGCCCGCGCGCTTTGCAGTCGCTCTACGCCAACGACATTAAACTCTTGAAAAACCTTGAGGATTCCCTCGGCGTGAAAGTGACCACCCGCGAAGGTTGGGTGAAACTGGAAGGAGACTCGCGCCACGTCGATAAAGCGCAGCAGGTGTTTGAGCAGCTCGAGAAAGCGCGTCAGCAGGGCGTGGACATTCAAAAGCACGAGTTTAATTATGCGCTCAAGGCGGTGAGCGAAGAACGCGATGAGAATCTGGGCGAAGTTGTATCGACCAAAATCACTACCTCGTCGCGCAAGCCCCCGATTGTTGCGCGAAGCGCAAACCAGCGGGCTTATGTCGAGGCAATTCAAAAGCACGACGTCGTTTTTGGAATTGGGCCGGCTGGCACAGGAAAAACTTACCTCGCCGTCGCCATGGCAGTCGCGGCGCTTAAGAAAGAGCAGGTGGCCCGCATTATTTTGACGCGACCCGCAGTGGAAGCTGGCGAAGCGCTCGGTTTTCTCCCGGGCGATCTCGAACAAAAGATCACGCCATACCTGCGTCCGCTTTACGATGCGTTGCGTGAAATGTTAGAACCAGAGGAAATGGAACGCGCCATTGCGCGGCAGACCATTGAAGTGGCTCCGCTGGCGTACATGCGCGGGCGCACGTTGAACAATGCTTTTGTCATTCTGGATGAAGCGCAAAACACCACGACGGAGCAGATGTTTATGCTGCTGACGCGAATTGGTGTGAACTCCAAATGCGTGGTGACCGGCGACGTCACACAGATTGATTTACCAGCGAACAAACGCTCCGGGGTGGTGGAAGCATTGCAGGCATTAAAGTCTGTTCCCGGAATCGCTACTGTGTATTTTACCGAGCGCGACGTCGTGCGGCATGAGTTGGTGCGCGCCATTATTGGCGCCTATCAGCAGCACCGATCGCCTGCGCCGTCACCACGCAAGTAAAAAATAAAATGTTCGATTTTTTTAGACGCGGACGACTCATCAGACGTGGCCTCGCCTCGCGAAAGATGCGGCGGCGCCGGGCGCGGAGCGAACTGAAGCGCAACCTGGAATCCTCGCCCTTCGTTAAGGTCGTGATCTTTGCGGTGTTTGCTGGTGGACTCGCGTTTCTTGTCTTTGGCGGGCAGCAACCGGAGCCAACGAAGAATTTTATCATTGCGCTGCTGGTCCTGGCCACGGCGATCACGCAGCTGTGGATCAATCAGCCCAGGAGCTTTTCACGAAGCTCGCGCATCCTTCTCATCTTTGGCGTCATTCTGCTGCAACTGGCCGTCACCAAACTGCTGCTGGTGCTTTGTAACAGCGGGAGTTATCGATTTTTGAGACCGGAAATGGCAGGGTTAATCACTCCCTATGCCTTTGCGCCGCTTGTGCTGAGCGTGTTGTTGGGTCGCCACCACGGGCTTTACTCCGCATTTTTTGTAAGTCTGTGGAGTAGCATGTTGTTCGGCCCAATCGACGCGCCGCTGCTGATAACAAGTCTGATCAGCGGATTCACAGCAGTCTCCCTCACATTACAGGTGCGACGGCGCGGCCAATTGGTTCGTGCGGGCTTTGGAGTCGGGCTCGCCATCTGGCTGCTGTCTCTTACGTTTGGTTCGATCGGACCGATCAATTGGTTTTATCCCACGGCCAACGATTGGGGCATGATCGGATTGCAAAGTGCCCTCGCTGTCGGCAACGGAATTTTGACTGCTACGCTAGTTGGCGGCGCGCTGCCGATCCTGGAAAATCTGTTTCAAATCACGACGGACATCTCCTGGCTGGAAGCGTCCGATCTCAATCATCCGTTGCTGCGACGTATGACCATCGAAGCGCCCGGGACCTATCATCACAGTCTGGTCGTGGCCAATCTTGCGGAGGCTGCTGCGGAAGCGATCGGCGCAAACGCGACGCTTTGCCGCGTCTGCTCTTATTTTCACGATGTCGGCAAACTGGTGAAGCCGGAATACTTCACCGAGAACATGAGTTTCGAACGCAACCCGCACGATGATCTCGCGCCAACGATGAGCGCTTTGATCATCATCGCGCATGTCAAGGAAGGCGTGGATCTTGCCCTGAAATACAGGCTTAACCAGCGCATCATCGATATTATCCAGGAGCATCACGGCACATCACTCGTCCGTTATTTTTATCAGCGCGCACTTCAACAGCACGAAGATGCCCGAGCCGGCGGCAAGATCATGAAACTGCGCGAGGACGATATTCCGCAGGTAAAGGAAGAAAGTTTTCGATACAGCGGACCCAAACCGCAGACGAAAGAAAGCGCTATCGTCAGTCTGGCTGACACTGTCGAAAGTGCCTCACGGAGTCTCGAGAAACCCACGCCGCAGAAAATCGAAACGCTCGTCAAGGAGCTGATCGATGAGCGCATCAGCGACCGGCAACTGGACGACTGCGATCTGACGCTTGGCGAACTGAAAATTATCGCCGAACGCTTCCGGTTCACGCTGATGATGATGTTGCACAGTCGGATTGCGTATCCGAAGCCGGGCCAAAAAACGACAACAATCATTCCGCGCGAAGAAACCTTGCGCCCGGATGTAATGGCCGGCACGCGGAAACCTGAAACGGCACCGCCCATCTCAGCCGCGTAGTGGCGGGGCGCGACCGCCGGGCGCGCAGCATTAGACTTACAATTCCGGCGGCCGGGCGCGCGGTTCTCGGTCTTTGGACGTGGCAGTGCTCGGTACGGTAACGAAGGGGCCGCCTTCCAATGGTGTGACCTTGGTGAAAGCGACATCGGGCATTTCGCTGGGAAGTCCTTCCAGCGGGAAATCTTTTCGCAGCGGGAAGAACGGATAGCCGTCCCACATTAAAATGCGCCGGAGATCGGGATGCCCGTTGAATTTGAGTCCCATCATGTCGTAAATCTCGCGCTCGTGCCAATCAGCGGTTGGCCAAATGTCGGAAACGGTATCCACAGCGCCGGCTTCTTCGGGAACTTTTAACCTCAGGCGCACATGAGCCGCGTACGCCATCGAGTAAAGATGATAGACAATTTCGAACCGGGGCTCTTCGCCAAAATTATCGATGCTGGTGATATCGATTAGATAATCGAGCGAGAGTTCATCCCGGCAGAACTTCGCGATTTCACGCAGGTCACTGGCCGCAATCACACAGGTCATTTCACCGCGAAATTCGGTCGGGTCCTGAACCTTGGAACCAAACGCTTTGCCTAACGAATCGAGTAGCTCCTGGCCAGTCATTCGCGTTATTGTTGCAGGGCAGACGCTCCGCCTGCCAGGGCGATGGGGAACGCAAGCGAAGCGTTTGGGCTACAATCCAAAATTCCGGCGCGCATGTTCATGAGAGCGCTTCTTCAAGCTTCTCAGCCAGTTCCGGCTTCTGATTTCTGAAAGAGCGTTCCCACGAAATTTTTTCCTGTAGCTTCATCAAGCCGGCAAGCAAAGCTTCGGGCCGTGGCGGACAACCCGAAATATAAACATCCACTGGAAGGAGCTGGTCGATTCCCTGCAGGACGGCGTAGGACCGGTACATGCCGCCGGTCGAAGCGCATGCGCCCATGGCGATCACCCATTTCGGCTCCGGCATTTGCTCATAAATTCGTTTTACAGCCAGCGCCATTTTGTAGGTGACAGTACCGGCCACAATCATTACGTCGCATTGCCGCGGTGAAAACCGCATCACTTCGGCCCCGAACCGCGCGATATCGAAACGCGACGCCGCGGCGGCCATCAACTCGATCGCGCAACACGCCAGGCCCATCGGCATTGGCCAAAGAGAGTTTTTACGTACCCAGTTGAGCGCCGCATCGAAGCGCGTAAAAATGACATTGCCTTCGATCTTTGAATCGTACGCTGTGGCACGTGTTTCAGGCATAAGGAAAGTTAAGATTGGGCGTTAAGCACGCAACCCATTAATAAGCTCGAAATCTCAAATCCCAAGTTCCAAACAAATTTCAAAGGCCAGATACCAAAGTAATGGTGCATTACTGATTTGAATATTGAAGGTTGGGATTTCCTTGGAAATTTTGGGGCTTGGGATTTGCAACTTCGCTCCGCCTTTCTTGCAGCATGCGCCTGCCGATTGTATAGAACCGCCCCTATCTAGACATGGCCAATATCCAGCGCACTCATCTCGACGATCTCGAGAACCAAAGCGTCTTTATTTTCCGCGAGGCGTATCACGCGTTTAAGAATATAGCCATGCCCTGGTCGATGGGTAAGGACTCAAACGTTCTGGTCTGGCTAGCGCGCAAGGCTTTCGTCGGGCGCGTTCCTTTTCCTGTTTTGCACATCGACACGACCTACGAGTTTCCAGAGATGCTGGAGTTTCGCGAGTGGGCAAGCAAACATCACAACCTGAATCTGATTGTTAAAATCAACACCGAAGCCCGCGCGCGTGGGATTGGTTATGAGACACACGACCCCGTAACGGTCACGCACGAGTTAAAGACGGTAGCCTTGCAGCAAGTGCTCGCGGAGTACAAATGGGACGCGCTGATCACCGGCATTCGACGTGATGAAGATCCAACTCGTGCAAAGGAGCGATATTTTTCGCCGCGCAACGCGCAGTTTGAATGGGATTACAAGGACCAGCCGCCCGAATTCTGGAGCCAGTTTGTAACCACAGCCGCCAAAGGCGAGCATGTTCGCATCCAACCGCTGCTCGACTGGACTGAGGTGGATATCTGGCGCTACATCCAGAGAGAAAACATTCCCATCCCGCAAATGTATTTCGCTCGAAATGGCAAACGATTTCGGTCTTTGGGCTGCAGTCCCATCACCCATCCCATCGAGAGCACTGCCTCGACGATCGACGAAATCATTATCGAACTTGAAGCAACAAAAACAACAGAGCGGGCCGGCCGTGCACAGGATCATTACGAGCGTAATGCGATGCAGAAACTGAGGGCAAAAGGCTTTCTATGATCCGAAAGGAAAACGCTCAACCTTCAACGGCGGATGGCGGGCGTCCAACTTCGGACATCGAGCCGAAGCTCAAGGTCGTTTTTGTTGGTCATGTCGACCACGGCAAGTCCACGCTGATTGGGCGAATCCTTCATGATACGGACTCGCTTTCGGAGGGAAAAATCGAGCAGGTGAAGAAGGCGTGTGCGGCGGAAGGGATGGAGTTTGAATTCGCCTTTTTGCTCGATGCGCTGCTTGAGGAGCAAAAACAAAACGTCACAATCGATACGACCGAAATTCCTTTTCGAACGACGCGGCGCCAATACGCCATCATTGATGCGCCCGGGCACAAGGAATTCTTGAAGAACATGATTACTGGGGCGTCGAGGGCCGATGCAGCAATCCTTGTGATCAGCGCGGACGAAGGGGTGCGCGAACAGAGCCGACGTCACGCCTACCTGCTGAGCATGCTTGGCATCAAGCATGTCATTGTCGTCGTAAACAAGATGGATCTGGTGGACTACTCTGAGGAGCGATTCCGCGAGATTGAGCAGGAATATCGAAAGTTTCTTCGCGAGCTTGGGTTGGACGCGCGGACGTTCATTCCGGCGTCAGCCAAAGAAGGCGAGAATGTCGCGCGCACCAGTATGAAAATGAAATGGTACTGCGCGGCGAATGTCCTTGAATCACTCGATTTGCTGGAGCCGCAAGAGCGCGATCTCGATCTTCCACTTCGCTTTTGTGTTCAGGATGTTTATCGCTTTGACGGACGGCGGATTATTGCAGGCCGGGTCGAGACCGGAACGCTAAAGGCAGGCGACCAGCTGGTGTTCTCGCCGGCCAATAAGTCGTCTGTGGTGGCTGCGATCGAGCGTTGGAGCGCTCCAGAAAACAACGGTCCGGCTGTGGCGGGAGATTCCATCGGAATCACCCTCAGCGAGCAAATTTTCGTGGAGCGGGGCTATGTCGCGTCGCATGAAAATGAAACGCCGATCGAGACAAATCGTTTTCATGCCGACCTTTTCTGGATCGTGACCGAACCGCTGCGGGTTGGACATTTGTACAGCCTGCGCTTGGCAACTCAGGACGTGAAATGTGAGGTGGTATCAATCGAGCGGGTCACGGATTCTTCGACGCTCGAGAGCAAGGTCGACGGCCGCGAGCAATTGGAGCGAAACGAAATTGGCAGACTTACAATCCAAACCCGTGGACGACTCGTCATCGATAACCACGATCGCATTCCGAATCTCGGGCGGTTTGTGATCATAGATGACGGACAAATCTGTGCTGGCGGAACGATTTTCGGCGGCGTCTATACCGATCGCACCGTCGCAAAGAGCAAAAATATCTTCTGGACAGAGGGGAAAATAACGGCGCGCTCCCGGGCAGTGCGGAGCGGTCACCGAGGCGCGGTGATCTGGTTAACCGGGCTTTCTGGCGCCGGGAAATCGACCATCGCACAGGCACTTGAACGCGAGCTGTTCCAGCGGGCCATGCACACCTATGTACTCGACGGCGACAACATTCGGCACGGATTGAACTCAAACCTCGGGTTCTCGCCAGACGATCGAGTAGAAAACATTCGCCGGGTAAGCGAAGTGGCCAAACTCATGGCGGACTCTGGGACAGTCGTCATTACTGCTTTTATCTCGCCTTATCGGATGGATCGCAGCCGCGCGCGAGAGATTGCGTTGGAAGGCAACGCCGAATTTATCGAAGTATTCGTTGACGCACCGCTGGAAGTTTGCGAAGCGCGCGATCCCAAGAATCTGTATAAAAAAGCGCGGGCTGGCCAGATCCGCGAATTCACCGGCATTGACGCACCTTATGAAGCTCCGGAGGACCCCGAAATTGTCGTTCACACGGATCGGCAAAGCGTTGACGAGTCAGTAGCGACGATACTGGAGCAGTTAATGCCGCGATTGAGAGCCGTCGAATAAATGCAGGATACCGGAGGGTCGATTCGTGATGCGGAACGGAATGACGCGCCGGGGCTTGCCCTGCTGATGTGCGAACTCGGCTATGAAACCGGCCACACAGAAATGGAGACGCGTCTGGAGTTGATTTTATCGCACCCTGCCTACGAAACATTTGTTGCGATTACGGGTGGCAGCGTCTGCGGGATGATCGGCACGCTCACATATCCAAGCTATGAGCATAAGGATGCGTCTGGGCGAATTCTTGTCTTGGCGACATCGAGCACGGCGCGCTGCCGCGGAATTGGCCGGGCCTTGATTGCGACGGCGGGGAAAGATTTCGCTCAAAGGGGAATCAGACGCGTTTCCCTGGATACACGGCTTACTCGATAAGATGCGCACAAGTTTTATGAGTTGCTTGGTTACGAGCGAAACGGGTGGCGATTTGTGAAGCAACTTCCGGTGAGCGATTGATTGAAACTCGATGTGGCGACGTTGGAGTGTTCTTGCGACCACCGCAGTTTCAGTAATCGGAATTGAAACCGCGCAGGCCGCCGAGACTTCAAATAGCCCGGGGGAAACGGCCGAAGTAACGGTCACGGGAGAAGCAACAGGCTCGCTTACTTCGGTGTCACCGGAGGAATCTGCCAGGCAAAAGACGCAAGTTCCCGGTGCGTTCACAATCAAGACGAGCGACGAGATGAAACTGGGCCGCGCGTCAAACTTCGAGGATTTGCTGCAGAGAGCACCTGGCGTTTTTCTTCAATCCGAAAACGGTGCGGAGGTTTCAAAGATTTCGATTCGAGGCTCCGGAATCACTTCCGAAGACGAGCCGCTGGGCGTGATGTTCTTACTCGACGGCTTGAACTTCAATCAGGGGGATGGTGAAAGCGTCCTCGAGGATTTTGATGTTGCTGCGCTCAGTCACGCAGAGGTCTTTCGGGGCGCCGATGCACTTAAATACGGCGCGCTGACACTTGGCGGGGCGATCAATCTCGTGCCCTTTACCGGATACGATGCGGCGCCATTCCAAGTCAGGCTGGAAGGGGGAAGTTACGGCTTCTTCCGGGGCGACATGAGCGGCGGCGTGGTGGAAGGGCAGTTCGATGAATTTGGCGCGATTGGGTTCCGAGCGCGCGAAGGATTTCGTGAGCATAGCCGTGAGAACACAGAAATCCTTTTTGCCGATCTCGGTTATAAGTTCAGCGACCACGTCGAGAATCGATTTTATCTTACGCTGAACGAGACTGATCGGAATCTGCCTGGCGGTTTGACCAAGTCAGAAATGGAAAACTCGCCCACGCAGGCTAATCCGCTGGCGATAGCCCAGGATTGGAACAAAGCGTGGTCGTACGTACACCTGACAGACAAGTTAAGCATTCGAACGGATGAGATTCAGCTTGATGTCGGTGCGTTCTGGTTCCATCGCGATCTTGAGAACCGCGGATTCTTTTCGCCGGATTTTCGGGAAGGGATCGAGATGTTTTATTCGGACAATTTTGGCGGGAACGTAAATTTCGTTAGCCGTCACGAACTCTTTGGCCGACGAAATATCCTTACAATTGGTCTGCGCCCACAATACGAAGACGAGCCCACCCAAAACTACGAGAATATTTTTGGACACACAGGCGCAACAACTGCGCGAGGCATAGGCAGTTCGATAAACGTTCCGGCTTATCTCGAGGACCAGCTATATCTCACACCGCGGCTATCGATCCTCGCCGGAGCGCAGGCGATTTTCGCGGAGCGTCATTTTATTGACGAGTTCTTGACCGACGCGGCAGGAAATCAATCAAATCGGCAAAATTTTTGGGGATTCAATCCCAAGCTGGGGGCGATTTACGAAATCAATCCCCAAACACAGGCGTTTGTAAATTTCAGTCGCAGTTGGCAACCGCCTTCGCTGGACAATTTGGTCGACTTTACTGAAGGTCCGAATTCCAGCGTTGTTTACACACCGTTGCAGCCGCAACATGCTTGGACCATCGAAGTCGGAACTCGTGGAGAGTACTCACGGTTTCAGTGGGAGTTATCATTTTATCGCTCCTGGATTCGTAATGAATTGCTAGAAATCAATGACGCCTTCGGGAATGATATTGGGACAAGAAACGTACCGCTCACAAATCATCAAGGAATCGAGGCAAGTCTGGAAGTTGAATTGCTTCGGGAAATCTTGGTGCCAAAGCAGCCGAATCGCGCAGGCGATCGTTTGTCATTCGATCAGAGCTATACGCTCAACGATTTTCACTTCGATCAGAATTCTGTTTACGGCGACAATCGCATCGCGGGTATTCCGATTCATGTTTATGAAGCGCAATTGCTTTACGAAAGCTCGTTTGGTTTCTATGCGGGTCCAAACCTACAGTGTAACCTCTCGCGTTATCCAGTTGATGAGGCGAACACGCTCTTTGCAGATAGTTATTTGCTGCTTGGTTTCCGTGCGGGATTTCGACGGACCAACGGATTCTCAGTCTTTATCGATTGCAGGAACCTAACGGACCAGCGCTATGCGTCCTCGATTGATGTGATCGCCGACGCGCGCACCGAACCGAATCCGGAAATTTTTCATCCAGGCGACGGGCGTTCCTTTTACGGTGGCGTTTCCTGGAGTTGGTGAATCGTTCCAATCCCGTTTCTCAGGAAATCCAAATTGTCTTCGTGTTTGTGAACTCGCGAGTCCCAGCGGCGCCGAGTTCGCGTCCAAAACCGGAACGCTTTACACCGCCGAATGGCAAACGCGGGTCGGAGGCGACCATCGCGTTGATGAAAACCATTCCAGTCTCCAGGTCAGACGTGAAGAGCTCTTGTTCCTCGGGATTGTTCGTCCACGCGCTGGCGGCGAGACCAAAAGAACTGTCGTTTGCCATCTCAACAGCTTCAGCCGCATCGCCTACCCGAAAAATGGATGCGACCGGACCAAAAACCTCTTCACGGTAAGCAGGCGATTCCCTTGGCACATCGGCGAGGACCGTTGGCTCATAGAAGAATCCGGGGCCATGAATCCGATTTCCGCCGGTCAATAATTTTGCGCCTACGGCAATCGATTTTTGGACCTGATCGTGCACGCCCTGCAGAATTTGTTCCGTCGCGAGGGGCCCGATTTCAGTAACCGGATCCATGGGATCGCCAACTTTCAACGCGCGCATCCGGTCGACGAACTGATCAAGAAACTCATCGTAAATTTCGTCTGCAATGAAGAGTCGCTTTGCCGCGATGCATGATTGTCCGGTGTTGATGATGCGAGCTTTGACTGCGGTGCCGAGCGCGCTCTCGAAATTCGCGCTAGGCATCACAATGAATGCGTCATTGCCGCCGAGCTCGAGCACACTTTTTTTGATCTGACGCGCTGCTGTGCTCGCCACGGCGCTTCCGGCTTTTTCGCTGCCCGTTAAAGTCACGGCTTTCACGCGCGGGTCGACAATAATCTTTTCGACCTGCTCTGGTTCGATGAGGAGCGTTTGGAAAACACCGTCATCGAATCCCGCGCGGCAAAGTATTTGTTCAATGGCAAGTGCGCACTGCGGCACATTTGACGCATGCTTCAGTAAACCGACGTTCCCGGCCATTAGGGCTGGCGCGGCAAATCGAAACACCTGCCAGAATGGGAAATTCCACGGCATGATGGCGAGGACTGGGCCCAGTGGTTCATAGTGAACATAACTGCGGGCCGCGTCGGTTTGCGCAGGCTCGTCCTCAAGGAACCGCTCCGCATTCTCGGCGTAAAATCGGCATCCGCGCGCACATTTCTGTACCTCTTCCAAGGATGCGCTGAACAGTTTTCCCATTTCGAGCGTGATGATTCCGGCGAGTCTGTCTTTTTCCAGCAATAACAACTCGGCCGTTGCCTCCATAAGTTCCGAGCGCTGGCCAAACGCAGTTCGTCGATATTTCCTGGACGCGTTCTCGGCGCGCTTCAGACGTTTCTCGGTTCCGGCATCGTCGAACGGGGAAAATTCCTTCAGCTTTTCGCCGGTGGCCGGATTGATCGATGCAATTGCCATGTCCGTACTTTATATCGCATTTAGAATTAATGGAGGGGCGAACTCCGTGAGCCCGGCGTCGCAGAGATCCGCTCTGCACGTTAATTGCCGTATTACAGCCGCAGGCCTTTTGGAATCAAAACGCGATCAAGGACGTCGAAGAACCATTGCACAAGCAGAGCCAGCGACGCTGCAGGAATTGCGCCCTCCAGAATCGTTACGTGATCGTTCAAGTTAAGGCCACTCAGAATCGGCTCCCCCAAACCTCCGGCACCGATCAATGCCGCCAGCGTTGCTGTGCCGATATTGATTACCGCACTGGTCTTGATTCCTGAGAGAATCGAGCGCGATGCCATTGGCAGGTAAATCTCCCAGAGCCGGGTGAATGGGCTCAGTCCCAGCGCAACAGCGGATTCTCGTAACGACCGCGGAATATCCTGCAAGCCGCTGGCAGTGTTCCGCACGATCGGCAACAACCCATAAAGGAACAGGGCAGTGATCGCAGTACGAACGCTGATCCCGAAAAAGGGAAGAGGGACAAGTAACGCCAGCAGGGCGAGAGATGGGATCGTTTGCACAATACTGGCAAAGCCAAGAATTCCCTGCCCAATGACTCCACCGCGGCTGGCAACAATGCCAAGCGGAATTCCGACGATCACTGAAAGCAACAGCGAAAATCCTGCGAGTTCGAGATGGCGCAGCGTCCAGCGCGCAAGCTTGTGCGGAAAGGATTCGCCCACGGAGTTCGCCGATCTTCCGCCGTCTTCAAAATACAAGTTTGCGGCGAACGTGTAATTTTTAGTGCGCTCCGCCTCCATATTCAGGTGAACCATGCGTTTTTCGTCCAGCGTTCCTTCGAGCCGGCGCAATGCTTTGATTGCATCGGGGGACATGGACGATCGAAACAAGAAGACGGCGTCATATTTTGGGAAAAACCGAAGATCGTCTTCGAGAACTACCAGATCGTTTTCTTCAATTCTTGCATCTGTCGAATAAGCGTCCTTTACGTCTACTGAGCCATTGGCCAGTGCGGCGTAACCGAGCGCATGATCAATCCCAATGACGCTCTGCTGAGGAAGCCCGTAGCGCTCGCGCAACGGACGCCAGCCATCCTGGCGGTCAAGAAATTCATGGGTGAGCCCGATCTTAAGGTCCGGATGCTTTCGCAGATCGCTGATTGTGCGAACGCCCAGGCGTTGCGCTTCGCTGCGCCGCATGACCAACGCATAAGTGTTGTTGAACCCAAGAGGCTCTGTCATGCCAACGCCGAATTTTCCCAGCGCCTCTCGAATTTCCTGAAATGATGGTTGGCGACTGTCTCTTAGGATTTCTTGCGCGATTGTCCCTGTGTATTCGGGGTAGGCATCGATTTGCCCGCCGCGCAGTGCTTGCCACAGAATGATCGTGCCGCCCATTCCCTGGCGATGCTCCGTAGCAACGCCCGCATCGTTTAACGCGCGCTGGGCGATTTCACCCAGAACGTAGGATTCGGTGAATTTCTTTGAGCCGATGACGATCGGGTTCGCGCTTAGGCATGCGATTGGGATTAAAACGAATGCGCCGATCAAGAAGCGACCGCTTCCCAGCCGTCCAAGACCCGCGACGGACTGGAAACCGCCGCTCCTTGGTCGTTGCAGCGCTTTCATGTTAGCGCGACTCCGCGTTGCGCGTTGATGAATTCCGACACGAAAGGGTCAGCTGGTTTCTCACGCAGATCGGTGACCGAGCCTTTTTGCACAACCCGGCCGTCATTCATGAGCACGATTTCATCACCAAAATAAATCGCCTCAGCCAAATCGTGGGTGACGAAGAGTGCCGTCTGCTGTAACCGCGCAAAAATTTCCTTAAGATCCTTCTGCAAAGCGGCCCGCACCAGCGGGTCCAGCGCGCCGAGCGGCTCATCGAGTAACAATAGCTCCGGTGAAAGCATTAATGCCCGCATCAACCCTACGCGCTGCCGTTGACCTCCGGAAAGTTCGACAGGATATCGCGAGAGCAAATTGGCGGAGAATCGCGTCAGATCGCACAAGTCGGCGAGTCTATTCCGCATTTCGTCCTCGGATTTCCCGATGTGGCGCGCCATCAACAGAACATTGGCGCGGGCAGTCAAATGTGGGAACAAACCGCCCTCCTGGATCACGTATCCAATTCGCCTGCGAAGAGTACTGATCGTCTCGGCTGTGATCGGTTCGCCGTTGAACTCGATCGAGCCAGAGTCGGGCTCAATCAAACGAATGATCAATCGGAGCAAGGTTGATTTTCCGCAGCCACTTGGCCCAATGAGAATGGTTGTCTTGCCGCGTTCGACGGAGAGATTAGTCGTATGCAACGCGATTGAGTCCGCGTAGCGCTTGCTCACATCGACCAGTTTAACGAGAGCGCTCATTGGGATTTGCGATATTCTGTAGAAACAGGTGCGTCGCCTGCAAGCCGGATGGTTTAGGTTGTGCAACCGGCATCCGCCTTAGGCGGACCAATACAGGTTTGTAGCCGCGGGCGTGGACCGCGACCCGGGTCATCGACCCCGGCTACAGGAGAAGTAAAAAACGCCAAACAGACGCGCGTCGTCAGTCCACAATTTGACGAAATCAAATCCCGCCTGGCCAGCCAGAGCAGTGAAACCTTCTGGCGTGTGCTTGTAGGAATGCTCGGTCAGAATCTTTTCTCCGGCGCGGAAATGAAACTGTCGATCCTGTATGCGGACCGTCTGATCGGTCGCGCTGATCAAATACATCTCGATCCGGCCTGCTTCAGAGTTGTAAATAGCACGGTGTTGCCACCGGCTTAGATCGAAATGTGCACCGGTCTCGCGATTGATGTGCGCCAGTAAGTTCAAATTGAATTCCGCCGTGACGCCAGCTTTGTCGTTGTAGGCGGCTTCGATCACACTTTGATCTTTCTGCAAATCGACGCCGATCAGCAGGCCACCGCCTCGACCCGAAACGTTGGCAATGCGGCGCAAAAATTCGAGGGCTTCATTTGGTTCGAAATTGCCGAGAGTGGATCCGGGAAAATAAACAACATTACGTGCTGGCTTGTGACGGGGTACAGGTAGCACGACTGGCTGCAGGTAATCGGCGCAAACGGGCAGAATTTCCAGGTTGGGGAAAATCTTTTGGAAGCGCGCAGTCGATTTGCGCAATTGCTTTTCCGAGATGTCGATCGGAACATAAACGGCCGGTTTTTCGAGCGCTTCAATGAGGATCCGCGTCTTGGTGCCTGCGCCAGTGCCGAGGCCAATGAGCTCAATGTTCGGCCCAAGCTCCGACGCGATTTGGGCGCGATGTCGACTCAGAATATCGATCTCGGTCCGGGTGATGTAATACTCCGGAACCTCGCAAATTTTTTGGAACAACGAAGCGCCGCGCTCATCGTAGAAATACTTGCAAGGCAGTGTGCGTGGATCGGAGGAAAGACCGGCCATTACATCTGAAAGCAAGTCAGAAGTTGTCGGCGGAACTGCAGAAGCAGGTTGTACGGTCGTTAGCTGGTCTGCAGTCATTATGCCATTATCGTTCGGTGCGCCCCTACCGGTCGCGCCTTACCGATTCATTGTGGATCGCGTGCCAGTCTGATCCCTGTAAACTGCCACCGTTTCTCCGGTTGGAAGAAATTGCGATAGGTTCGACGAATATGGCTGCGCGACGTTGCACACGAACCGCCCCGCAAAACGTACTGGTTGCACATGAACTTGCCGTTGTATTCGCCGAGTGCGCCTGGGGCCGCCCGATAACCTGGATAAGGCGAGTAGGCGCTGCGCGTCCATTCCCAAACGTCGCCAAACATTTGTTGAAGATGCCTGTCGTTTCCTGATGCGGGTAACGCCCGTGGATGAAAGATTTCGTTCTCGACAAAATTTCCTTCGACCGGGCAATCCAATGCGGCGTGTTCCCATTCGAACTCCGTCGGCAGTCGCGCGCCTGCCCAGTTGGCATACGCGTCGGCTTCGAAATAGCTCACATGCGTCACAGGCTGGGATTCATCAACCTGGCGAAATCCCGATAGAGTAAAGTTCCACCAGACACCATCGTGTTTCGTCCAGTAAAGCGGTGCCTGCCATCCGCCTGAGGCGGATTCATTCACGGTCATCCATCCGAGCGATAGCCAGAATTCCGGACGCTTGTAACCATTGTCTTCGATGAATGCCATATACTCACCGTTTGTTACCGGCCGTGAAGCAAGCGAAAATGCGGGAACCAGCGCTTGGTGCCGGGGCACTTCGTTGTCATAAGCGAATCCGCGGCCGTCATGGCCAATCGCGACAATCGTCTCTTCGAAATCGATGAATTGGAGGGGCGAACTCTGTGAGCCCGGCGTCGCAGATCTCCGCCCTCCAGTTTTCGGCTCGCGAAAAACAGGATAAAGCGGATTCTGCGCAAACACGTGCTTGATATCGGTGACCAGCAATTCCTGATGTTGTTGCTCATGATGAAAGCCGAGAACGAGGATCGGTTCCATTTCATCAAGCAGCGTTTCGTCCGCGCCGGAAAGTAGATTGTCGATATGCGAATCGATCGATGCGCGATAACGTTTTGCCTCGCCCACCGTCGGGCGTGAAATTAATCCACGCAGGTCGCGCCGGTGCATGTTACCGGCGGCGTTGTAGTACGAATTAAAGAGATAAGCGTATTGCGGGATTTCGGAGCGGTAACCAGGACTGAACTTTTTGAGGATAAACGTTTCGAAGAACCACGTTGTATGCGCGAGGTGCCACTTTGTCGGACTTACGTCGGGCATCGACTGCACGACACAATCTTCTGGCTCCAAGCCTGCGCACAGCGTGTTGGTGAAATCTCTGATTTGATGAAAACGAGCAAGCAAGCGCTCAACACGCCCTGAGCCTGAATGAAGATGGGGCCTTTTGGCCGCCACCGTGTCGGTAGCGGCTTCAGCTGAAACCGGACTCAAAGAATTTCTCCCTCTTGTTCGATTTCTTCTCGGCGCGCTTCGAGCATCCGGTCGTGAGTCGCTTCCTCGAGACCGTCGATCACGCAGTGCTCGCCTACCGTTTCCTCTTCCTCGGTACCGGGACGCGGCACCCGGTGGCCCTTGGAGCTCGCGACCACACTCCACTCCTCCGTAAGATCGGCATTATCCGGAGTCTCTTCCGGGGGTGTGTTATTTTCGTCGCCCATCAACTCGTGGCGCGCCTGTCTCCAGTCTGCTTCGGTAAATTCCTCGGGATTGCGCTCATCAATCATCGCAATTTCCCTGGCGCGTCTTTCGACCTCCTCAGGCGACGGCGCGCCCAGCCCGTTGCCGTGCACCGAGATTTTTCCCGCGTGAGGTTGTGAGTAATCATTCATAACCAATGATGCGCAAGGCCACGGCGCCTTGTTCACACTACAGTCTGCCTTACAGATTAGGAGCTTGCAATACTAGCGCGAAAAAAAGACCCGGGGCTGTTTTAAGATGACGAAGCAAAGATTTGTTACACTCCAAGACGGTGCCGTTGTTGCGTTTCAAGAATACGGCGATGCAAATGGAGTGCCGGTGGTATTTTGCCATGGCTGGCCGAGCTCATGCACGATGGCGCAACTAACAGACGAGCCGGCGCGAAAGCTCGGGGTCCGTATCATCTCACCTGATCGACCAGGCATTAGCGGATCGACCTTGCAGCCCGATCGAAAATTGGCCGATTGGCCGCGCGTTATGGAAGGAGTTCTCGATTACCTCGGGATCGGCGAATTTCGAGCACTCGCGATTTCTGGCGGTGCGCCTTATGCGTACGCGACAGCTGCAGCAATGCCGGAGCGGGTACGGGCAATTGCAATCGTATGCGGCGCGATTCCCATGGCCGAGCTCGAAGACGGGAGGGGTTTGCTGCCGCTCTACCGCTGGATGCTGGCGCTCTATCGGTCACGACCGCAACTTCTGCGAAGGCTGTTTAGAATGGCGCGGCCGATTCTGGCAGTGCGGCCGCCGCTCCGCCTTCGGCCGCTACTTTTGAAGATGCTGATGTTGCGACCGTGCGATGCGGAAAGCCTGCGTGATGCAGCAGCGTTCGAAGCCATCTTTGAAAGCCAGCGGCGCGCCTGGCGCGGGTCGGCTGAAGGGGTCATGGCGGACGGCCAGATTTACGTGCAGCCGTGGGGCTTTTCGCTGGAAGATGTACGGGTTCCGGTCCGTCTTTGGCATGGAACGCAAGACCGGGCCTTCTCAGTTCACCTGGCGGAAGAAATCGCAGAGCGATTGCCCGACTGCAACGCGCGGTTCATTGATAACGCAGGGCATTATTCGCTGCCCATCCGCTACATGGGAGAGATTTTGAAAGACCTGATTTCCCCGTAGTGGCAGGTGTGCCGCCTGCATTCTCAAAGGTGCAGCCGACGGGGGCTGCCGCTACACTACTCAATCATGGAGGAGGATTTCACAGGGGGCGCAATTCACGATCAGCCAACGCGGCGACAATGGAGCATTGATCCGCCTTTCGACGCGCGGGTGCGACAATTGGTCCGCGATTGGGACGCAAGCGAATCTCCCGAACTGATCGAGGAAATGATCGTCACCGCGCTAAAGATAGCCCGCGATCACATGAGCGTGGCGGATCTCAAGTTGATCAATCGCTCCATAAAAGAGATGCGCAATGCGGCGAAGGTCTTTGCGCCATTTCAGCATTTGCACAAAGTCGCCATTTTTGGATCGGCTCGCACTCCAGTCGATTCCCCAGTGTACGACGTCGCGAGAGATTTCGCGCGGGAGATGGTGGCGCACGATTTCATGGTGGTCACGGGTGGCGGCGATGGAATCATGGGAGCGGCGCAGGAGGGCGCAGGCCGCGCGCACAGTTTCGGTCTTAACATTCGTCTCCCATCCGAGCAGCAAGCCAACGAATTCATCAAGGGCGATCCCAAACTGATTACGCTGAATTATTTCTTCACGCGTAAATTGAATTTTGTGAAGGAGGCGCACGCGTTCGCAATGTTTCCGGGCGGCTTCGGCACGCTCGATGAAACATTTGAGGTGCTCACACTCATGCAAACCGGGAAAGCCCGTATTATTCCCGTCGTATTGTTAAATCGGCCACATGGAAATTATTGGGAACTGTGGATGAAGTTTATTACCGACCGTCTCTTTAAGCGTGGCTTAATCTCTCAAGAGGATTTCTCCTTCTTCAAGATTACACACACCGTTCGGGACGCCGTGGCTGAAATATTGCATTTCTACAAGATCTATCATTCAGCGCGCTGGGTAGGGGAACGATTCGTAATTCGGGTGAACGATCGCTTGTCGAAAAACGCGATTATCGATCTTAACAGGCAATTCGCCGATATACTGCGCAAAGGCGAAATCGTTCAGGCCACGGCGTTAGCTCAGGAAAAAAATGAGCCTGAGATTTGGGATTTGCCTCGGCTGATTCTTACGCCTTTTCGCAATAACTTCGGCCGGTTCCGTCAGTTGATCGATGCAGTCAATTCTTCTTCAACTGCGTAAGAGCCTGCGATCGGGGTCCAACCTCCTGCGGCGACGATATCGCGTTTGCAGACGCTTCGCGATCCATGCCGTTGCCCGCAAGAGCGATGTCAGCGCGAAGCTTTGCTTTCATCATTTCATCGAATGAAAAATGCTCTCTGGCATAGCGGAGGCCGTTCGTTGCGCAGTGCGCCGCCAGGTTTGGATCGCGAATAAATTCGAGAATCGCGGCCGCGAGCGCCTTGCTGTCACCCGGCTCAATGAGCAGACCGTTTTGCCGATCCTCGATGATTTCGGGAATATCGCCCACCTTTGTGGCGATGACGGGACGTCCGCTGGCAAAGGCTTCGCGTAACACGATCGGAGAGGCTTCAGTCCGCAGCGAAGCGATCACAATCATGTCGCACGCGGCATAAATATCGGGCGTGTTCCACCGATATCCCACCATAAGGATCTTGTCGGCCAGTCCGGCGCGGTCGATTGCGTTTCTTACATTGATGCCGCGTTTCAGGATGCCGGTGCCCTGACCGACGACTACGAAGCGCGCATCGGGCCGTTCTGCTAAAACAAAAGGGGCTGCTTCAACGAGGATGAGCTGGCCTTTATCCGGTCGGATCATTCCGACGTTTCCAACGAGCGGAGTGTCTGCGCCAACGCCGATCTCGCGACGAAATTTCATTCGATCGCGCGGCGGCTTGAACTTTTCCAAATCGACAGCTGAGCCGATGACTTCAATTTTCGCAGGATCAACGCCGTGTTCCTGGACGAGTTCGCGTTTAATCACCGACGCATCAGCCACAATGTTCGAACAGCCGTGCTTGAAGACAAATGCGCGGCCCTTGCTTCCGATTGGATCGGTAATGCAGCGCGCGCGGCTTAGTGGAATCCCGTAAAAATAGAGCGGCAAACAAAGCCAGTGATCTTTCGAGCTGTAGGTCTTGAGCAGATCGACCCGGTTTCGCCGGCAAAATCGCCAGAGGCGCCATGAGCAAAACAGATCAATTCGACTCCCGAGCGGCATGGTCACAAGGCGAGTGCCGAGTTCGGAGGCTTTTGAGTGCACTTGACTATCCGGATTGCAAACGAGCCATGCCTGATGCCCATGCGTGTTGAGCCAATTGATCTCGAGACACGTGCGATACTCCTGGCCGCCCCAGCTGCGGCTGCTCTCTACGTAGAGAATGTTCACGTGGAATCGGCAACGACTGCCGTCACCTCAATCTAAGCAGCCGCGCTACGTTTTTCGAGAATGTAATCGTGGATTGTGTTTACAGTTTGAAGCGCTTTGCCAGCGACTTCCGAGCTCGGCACACCGACACCAAATGTTTTTTCCATGCTTACCACCAGCTCGAGCGCATCGATGGAATCCAAACCGAGACCGTTGGCACCGAAAAGCGGAAGATCGTCTCCTATTTGCTCCGGAGTAACCTGCAGCATCAAATTTTTTACAAGCATCTCTTTAATGCGAGCGCGCAGATCAGTGTCGGACATAAATGAGCCGCGATCTTGCCGTAAATCGCGCGTTTGGTCAAACGTGCAGGAGCGCGATCCGATTTAATTCTACGAACAGTTCCTGAAGCGATGCGAGGAACCCATCGCATTCCGAAAGCATTTCGTGCGAAAATGCGCGGAAGACATCCGCTCTGTTTCGCGGAAGCTCGCCCGCCGTACGGCCGGACGAGTCCGTTCGAGCGAACTTTGGGAGTGCGCACGCGTCCTCGCGTCGCTTTAGCCTGGGACGACGGTTCTTACGCTTGATCGGCTTTCCCGTCGGTGCTTGAAGGTTGGCCCTCGCTTCGGGGCACAGTCGACTCTGCCGGTTTCACGTCAGACTTTGCGGTTTCAGTCTCAGGCTTTCCAGATTTATGCAGCTCGTCGCTGAATTCGTCCTTCGCTTTCTGAAACTCTTTCACCGCCTGACCCATTCCGCGGGCAAGCTCCGGCAACTTCTTCGCTCCGAACAAGACCAGGATAATCAGCAGGATGATGATCAGGTCCGGCCCTGCCAAATTCATGAAGCTGGCAATGAGGCTCATGCGCTAAGACCAACATCAGGCTGTTTCCCGAAGTTTCAAGACAAATTCCGTCCGGCTGCCATTGGGGGTCTCTGAGGTTGACATGCTCAAGCTACTGTGGAAAAAGGGTTTCCTACCCATGCGCCCTACCTGGAAAGGCAGTATCAGTTTTGGGCTGGTTTATATTCCCGTGGCGGTTTATCCGGCCACGCGCGAGGAGAAGATTAGTTTCCGCCAGCTTCGTTCCAGCGATCTCAGTCCCATTAGATACAAAAAGGTGGCTGAGGCAGACTCAAAGGAAGTTCCAGCCGACCAAATCGTGAAAGGCTTCGAGTTCGAGCGGGGCCGTTACGTTGTTCTAAAGGATGAGGACTTCGAGAAGGTGCGGATCGAGTCAACACATTCCATCGATATCACCGATTTCGTGGATTTGGATCAAGTCGATCCGAAGTTTTTCTACAAACCATATTTTCTCGAGCCGCAAAAGGGTGGGGAAAAGGCTTACGCGGTTTTGCATAAGGCCCTCACTGGCACAGGTAAGATCGGCATTGCCAAGGTCGTGATCAGCAACCGTGAACACTTGGCTGCGGTGAAACCAGATGGATTGTTTCTGATTTTGGAGCTGATGCACTTCGCTAGCGAAATATTGAGCACCGAAGTTTTGAAGAATGGTTCGGCAACAGCCGTGAGCGATAAGGAATTAAAAATGGCGCAGGCGCTCATCGACAGCATGGCGGTTTCCTGGGAACCGGAAAAGTATCGGGACGAATACCGGACGGCACTAATGGAGATCATCGAGCAGAAAGCGCAGAACCGAGAGATTGCGGCCAAAGCGCCGACGCCACCTGCGCCAACTAACGTTGTCGATCTGGTTAAGGTGTTGCAGGACAGCCTGAACCGGACGCAATCACTCAAGCAAAAGCGGGGTTCCGCTTCATCCACCGGCCGCCGTTCAACCAGCACCCTGGTTAAGCAACGACGACGAACAAGCGCCCTGGGGTAATTGACCCTGAACTGGGGTCCCTGTTGCAAATCATGGCGCTGGCATTATAGTCAGCACTCTTTTATGGCCAAGACTGCCTGGATCAATCGCAATGAACGCAAACGCGCGACGGTGAAGAAGTACGCCGCGTTGCGCGCGGAGTTGAAGGCGAAAAAGGATTATGCCGGCCTTTGCCAATTGCCGCGTGACGCCAGCCCGATCCGTGTGGTGAACCGGTGCGAAGTGACCGGGCGTCGGCGTGCTTTTATTCGCAGGTTCAAGATATCGCGCTTGACGTTCCGTGAGCTGGCTTCGCAAGGCTTGATTCCTGGCGTAACCAAGTCGAGCTGGTAAATTTTCTGGCGTAGGCGTCGTTGTGCGGCGCTTGAATCGGCCGGTCACAAACCGGCTGCTGCGCGAACCTACTGGATGAACTTCCCCTCATTATTCCTACTGGCACCCATTGCTGATGTCGTAGCGGAGCATTGGGACCCGTTGATCGTTCTGATCGCCAAACTGGCGACCGTTGTCGCATTGGTAGTGCTCAACGGGTTCTTTGTGGTTGCCGAATTTGCACTGGTCAAAATCCGCGACAGCCAAATCAAAACGCTGGCTGATGAGGGCGTGAGGCGAGCGGCCTTCGTAAAACAAATTAAGGACAATCTGAACGCCTATCTTTCTGCCTGTCAGGTCGGCATTACTGCGGCGAGTCTGGGGCTTGGTTGGCTGGGCGAACCCTTCCTTGCGCGAATGCTCCAACCGTTTTTCGTTTTGGCTGGAATCCAATCCGTGCCGGTAATCAAATCGATTTCCTTTGCATTGGCATTTTCAGCTATCACGTTTTTGCACATCGTGCTGGGGGAACAAGCCCCCAAAATTCTCGCCATCCGCAAATCCATGGCTGCGGCGCTATTTGTGAGTGTGCCGTTGCGATGGTTTTACGCAATCTTTAAACCCGCGATCGGGTTCCTAAACGCTGCGAGCAACTGGGTGCTGCGTCGAGTGATTCGTGTGGAACCCATCGCCGAAGGAGAATTGGCCCATAGCGAGGAAGAACTGCGATTCATCGTTCGGGAAAGCGAAAAATCCGCCGAGGTCACGCCTCTTGGTCGCGAGCTTGTCTTTAATGTGCTGGATCTGCGTGACCGCGTAGTGCGCGACATCATGACACCACGCGGAGAAATCGTTTACTTCAATCTGGAAGACGGTTTTGACGCAAATGTGAAAAAAGCAATTGAGTCCCGGCATACGAGGTTTCCGTTGTGTCGCGAGAATCTCGATAACACGATCGGCCTGATCCACATCAAGGAGCTACTCACCCTGATGCGCGCGGAGGATCCGGACCTGCTGAAGATCAAACGCGATTTGATTCCCATACCTGAGATGATGCCATTGGAGAAATTGCTCAAGTTGTTCCTGAGCAGGCATGCACACCTGGCCCTGGTGGTGGATGAGTTTGGGGGAACGGTCGGCATGGTCACCATGGAGAACGTGCTCGAAGAGCTGGTCGGTGATATCCAGGACGAGTTCGATTTCGAAAAGGAAGAGTTTCGCAAGATCAGCGCAAGTGAGTTCTCCGTAGACGGCGCGCTGGGTCTTTACGAGTTGAACGAGCTCGCAAAGCTAGAATTGGAGAGCGCGGACGTGAGCACCATCGGCGGTTACGTCACGCATCTGCTTGGTCACCTGCCGAAGCAGGGAGAGCAGGTCAAGATCGATAATTACCTGGTTACAGTTTCTCAAAGTGACGGTCGCCGCGTGAACCAGCTTCATTTTAAAAAGTTGGGCAGCAGCACCCCCGCGACGGTGCCTGTGTCCGGCAAGGCGTAGCCTATCCGGCCGTCCCGTCTTTGCGCGAATGGAGGCAAATCCGGTTGCCATCCGGATCCGCAATCCATGCCATCCAGCATACCCGCGTCTCGACGGGCTTGATGAGAACCTTGACGCGGTGTGTGCGGCAAATGTCGATTGCAGTCCGAACATCGTCGACCGCTAGTGCCACGCACGCAGGCCCGCTCCAGTCCCATTCGGGATGGCGTTTATGTCCGGTGCCGTTAAGACAGAGCGTCAACGGTTCGGTGGCCAACTCACTCCAGAAATCATTCCACTCGTGTCCGCGCTTGAGGCCAAAAAGATTCTGATAGAAGGCACGGGCCCGGCGAATGTTTTTCGTGTTATACATCACGAAATCGAGCGCCCGAACCGGAATTGCAGCCCGACGTGATGAGATTTTTTTCTTCTTCATGGTTCTCCTATGCAACTGCGGCTTGCAATTCCGCCAGCAACGCCGGCCGCCGCCGAAGCTGCGCAGTGAGAGCTTCGATTGCGCGAAGGGTAGGAGCGCTAACATGATGCTCCATTCCCTCTACGTCGTGATAGATGACGCGGTCGTCGAGGCCGAGCAGCCCCAGAAAATCAGTCAACAGTTTGTGTCGTTGGGCGATCTTATGCGCCAGGCTTTTACCGGTCGCTGTCAAAATAAGTCCGCGATATTTTTCGTATTTTAACAGGCCCTCGGTGTCCAGTCTCTGGACCATGTTGGTCACGCTCGCCTGCGAAATTTTCAGCGCGGCCGCGATATCGACCACCCGGGCGTAACCCTTGGAATTGATTAGTTCCAGGATGCGTTCCAGGTAATCCTCGACCGCGGCCGAACTGCCGAGGGCAGAGTAGGACGTTTTTTTTCGTCGCACGCTTCGAAAGTAGAGATCATCCACGAAATAGTCAAACAAATAAATAATTGATGATTGACAGAATTCTATTGTCATACAACTAAATTAGGTCAGACTAACTTCAAAACCAAGCTTACCTATCAGTGAAGGTCTCGGGAATGAAACGCCTAGGAAAGTGATGACGCAACGCGAGGGCACAATTGCAGCAAAACCTCATGTAGCCTGGCGGAGAACCGCAGGCGAGGTTTCCCTGCCGGAAGTCCACCGCAGCATCGCCGTTCCGACGACTGCTTCATTCTGGCGGAAACTCGCGGCTTACTCGGGCCCGGGATTCCTCGTGGCGGTCGGCTACATGGATCCGGGCAACTGGGCCACCGATCTGGCTGGCGGGGCCCGGTTTGGTTACTCGCTTCTGGCTGTCATCATGATCTCCAATTTGATGGCCATTCTGCTTCAGCATCTGTGCATCAAACTCGGGGTGGCCACAGGCCGCGATCTGGCCCAAGCCTGTCGCGATCACTACTCGACACCGACGGTCTGGTTTCTCTGGGTTCTTTGCGAGCTCGCCATCGCTGCTTGCGATTTGGCGGAGGTTGTCGGCTCGGCCATCGGGCTGCAACTTCTCTTCGGAATTCCGCTGGTGTGGGGTTGCGTCATTACCGCGTCCGATGTGCTCCTGGTGTTGTATCTGCAAACCAAAGGCTTTCGTTATGTCGAGGCTATTGTCATCACTCTTATCGCTACCATCGGAGGTTGTTTTGCCGCTGAGCTGATCTTTTCCAAACCCAGCCCGACCGGTATCCTCCTGGGGTTTATTCCCAATCCAGGCATCATTGCAAATCAGGGAATGCTTTACGTCAGCATCGGCATTCTTGGCGCGACCGTGATGCCGCATAATCTTTACCTGCACTCGTCCATCGTGCAGACGCGCAAGTTCGAGCAGACGCCGGAGGGCAGGCGCGAGGCGGTCAAGTTCGCCACCATCGACTCTAGCGGGGCGCTCATGTTCGCTTTGTTCATCAATAGCGCGATCTTGATACTGGCAGCCGCAGTTTTCCATTGGTCAGGGCACCAGGAGGTCGCAGAAATTCAGGATGCCTATAAATTGCTTAGCCCGCTGCTGGGCGTCGGCGTCGCTAGTGCCCTTTTCGCGGTGGCCCTACTCGCTTCCGGACAGAACTCGACACTGACTGGCACGCTCGCTGGCCAGATTGTGATGGAAGGTTTTTTGAATTTTCGCATCACCCCGTGGCTACGCCGGTTGATTACGCGACTCATCGCCATCATTCCCGCAGTGCTCATCATCGGTATTTTCGGTGAAGGCAAGACCACGGAATTGCTCGTTGCCAGTCAGGTCGTATTGAGCATGCAGCTCGGTTTTGCCGTTTGGCCTTTGATGCGGTTTACGGGGGAAAAGGCGAAAATGGGCGAGTTTGCCAACCGTCTCTGGGTGAAAATTCTGGGCTGGACGGCAGCCGGCATTATCATTGTGCTTAACGTGAAGCTGCTCTTCGATATCTTCATGCCAGAGGCGGTTCGTAAAGCATTCTATGGGTTCATCGGTTTGCCGATGCCGGAATAAAAAATCGAAGCTCAAACAACGAATATCAAAGGGAACGACAAATAACCAAATGACCAAACACTCTCGATCGCCTTTTCATCATTCGTCATTCGTCATTCGTCGTTTTTGAAATGTACCACCATATCCTCATCCCTCTCGAGAACAGCCCAGCCGATGAGACCATTCTCACCCACATCAAGTCTCTTGCACGGATGGCTGGCGCGAAACTGCTCCTCGTTCATGTGGCCGATGGCTGGGTGGCGCGCAATTTCGATCAGCTCAAGCTCGCCGAGAGCG
>Ga0070698_100000632_pt1 | contig 37967 bp, 33 predicted proteins | sample KBSK1502metaG_FD_65477 | JGI IMG/M metagenome (GOLD analysis project Ga0070698, IMG submission 65477) | Corn, switchgrass and miscanthus rhizosphere microbial communities from Kellogg Biological Station, Michigan, USA - KBS K1-50-2 metaG | ecosystem: Host-associated > Plants > Roots >... | reverse complement strand
GCCAAATCGGCGCCGGCGGCATGGGGATCGTGTACGAGGCGGAGGACCTCGAGCGCGGTCAGAAGGTCGCGCTCAAGACGATCGAATACGATGACGTCGAGAAGGTGTATCGGCTCAAGCGCGAGTTTCGTGCGCTCGCGGACTTGAGCCATCCGAATTTGGTCTCGCTGTTCGACCTCGTCGTCGATGCCGACTCGTGCTTCTTCACGATGGAGCTGCTCGATGGCAGCGACCTGTTGACGTATCTGTGGAAGCGACCCGCCGAAGAGGTGCTCGCGCTCGCGACGACAACGCACTCGCCGATCAGCGCGACCGTTGCCGACGCGCCGGCTCGCCCCGACGAGCCGACCGATGACATCACGGTAGAGACCTCGCCGTGCGACTTCGAGCGGCTGCGCGCGGTGTTGCCGCAGCTCGCGCGCGGGCTGCGCGCGCTGCATGCCGCCGGCAAGGTGCATCGCGACATCAAGCCATCGAACATCCGGGTGACGAGCGATGGCCGCGTCGTGCTGCTCGATTTCGGGCTCGTCGCCGAGCTCGAGCGACGGCGTAGCGATGGCATCGTCGGCACCGTAGCGTACATGGCACCGGAGCAATCGGCCGGCGACGTGCCGCTGACAGCGGCGGCGGATTGGTACGCGCTCGGCGTGGTGTTGTATCAGGCGCTGACCGGCAGGTTGCCGTTTCATGGCGCGCCGTCGCGCGTGCTGTACGAAAAGCAGACCGTGCTGGCGCCGCGTGCGTCGCAGATCGTGCGCGAGCTGCCGCCGGATCTCGTGGAGCTGTGCGCGGAGATGCTCGAGCGCGAACCGACGACGCGCCTCGGCGGCGCGCCATTGCTCCGTCGACTCGGCGTGCCCGATGTCGAGAGCGCGCTGGCGACGCCGAGCCGTTCGCGCGACGCCGCGTTTGCCGGTCGCGAGCGCGAGCTTGCAGCACTCGAGCGGGCACTCGCGGGATTGGACCAGCGGCGCGGCGCGCTCGCGCTCGTGCGTGCGGCGTCGGGAATGGGCAAGACGACGCTCGTCGATCATTTCTTGCATCGGGTACGCGCGGCGGATCCGGAAGCGGTCGTACTGCGCGGCCGCTGCCTCGATTCCGAGGAAGTGCCGTACAAGGCGATCGATCACTTGATCGACGAGCTCAGCGAGTGGTGGCTGCAGCGCACGCCGCGCGAGGCCGAGGCGCTGTTGCCGCGCGATGCGTGTCTGTTGCCGACGCTGTTTCCCGTGCTCGACCGCGTGCCCGCTGTTGCCGGTGCGCCGCGCACGCGCAAGGTCGCCGATCCGCAGACGCGCCGCACGCTCGCGTTCGAGGCGCTGCGCGAGACGCTGCGCCGGCTCGGCGATCGCAACACCGTCGTGCTGTTCCTCGACGACATGCAGTGGGTCGATCGCGACACGACGACGCTGCTCGCCGATCTGATGCGCGCGCCGGATCCGCCGCCCGTGCTGCTCGTACTCGCGACGCGCGCCGACGGCAGCGAAGGCGTGCTCGAGCTCGTGCGGCGCATGGACGTCGAGCCGACGGTGATCGACGTCGAGCCCCTGCCCGAGGCGGCGGCAATCTTGCTCGCGATGTCGCAGCTTGGTGAGGGCAGCGCCGAGATCGCGCGCCAGCTCGTGCGCGAGGCCGACGGCAGCCCGTTCTTTCTGCTCGAGCTCACGCGCTTTTTGCACGGCCGCAGCGTCGACGAGATCGTCGGCAAAGGCCTCGACGCGATGCTCGCCGAGCGCATCGGCGGGCTCGGCGAAGGTGCGCGCTCGCTCGCCGAGCTGATCGCCGTCGCCGGCGAACCGGTCACGCGTCGCGTGATCGCGCTTGCGACCGGCCTGCCGAATCCCGAGCTGACGCGTCACCTCTCGCTGCTGCGCGCCGAGCGCGTCGTGCGGATCTCGGGCTCGCGCGCCGACGATACGATCGAGCCGTACCACGCGCGCGTGCGCTCGGCGATCCTCGACAGGCTCGCGGCGGAAGATCGCGCGCGTCACCACCGTACGCTCGCGACCGCGCTGTCGGGTCAGGGCAGCGCCGAGCAGCTCGCGCGGCATTGGTATGGCGCCGGTGACCTCGAGCATGCGTCTGCGCATGCGCGGCGCGCCGGCGATGAAGCGCGCGCGAAGCTCGCGTTCGATCTGTCGGCGCGCTGGTACAGCATCGCGCTCGAGCGTCCGCAGTGGGACGATGGCGAGCGCCGCGCGCTGCAGACGCTGCTCGCCGACGCGCTCGCCGATGCCGGCCGGCCGCGCGAAGCGGCGGATCGATTCCTGATCGCAGCCTCGGGCGCCGACAAAGCGACGAGCCTCGAGCTGCGTCGCCGCGCGGCAGGCTCGCTGCTGCAATCCGGTTACGTCGCGGAAGGCCTCGAGCTCACGCGCAGCGTCCTCGAGCGCGTCGGCCTCGCGATGACGAAGACACCGCTCGGCGCGCTGGTCTCGATGCTGTTGCGCCGCGCGTGGCTGCGCCTGCGTGGCCTGCGGTTCCGTCCGCGCGCGCTCTCGGAGATCAGCCAAGCCGAGCTCACGCGCGTCGACGTCTGCGAAGGTGTGTCGTTTGGTCTCGCGCTCGTCGATACGTTTCGCTCGATGGACTTCGCGACGCGGTTCTTGATCCTTGCGCTTCGCCTCGGCGAACCATGGCGCGTCTCGCGCGCGCTCGCGCTCGAAGCGGATCTGCTCGCGGCGACATCAAAGCGCGCTCGCGCCGAGCGCTTGCTCGAGCGCCTCGCGACGCTGACCGAATCGCTCGACGAAGCGCCGGCTCCGACGCAGCTGCAGACGACGCGCGGCTTCCTCGATTTCTTTATTCACAATCGCTTCCGCCGCGCGCTCACGGCATGGAACGACGCGATCGCGAGCTATCGCGCCGTGATCGGCCGCGCCGGCTTCGAGCTCGATAGCGTGAGCATGTTCTGCTGCTGGTGCCTCTACTACATGGGCGAGATCGCCGAGCTGTCGCGACGCGTGCCGGCGATGGCAGAAGCTGCCGAGCGCAACGGCAATCGGTTCACCGCCGTCACGCTGCGCAGCGCATTTCCGATCGCATGGCTGATGCGCCTGCCGCCCGACGCGGTCGAAGCCGAGCTCGATGCGGCCGTCGCCGCGTGGACGACGCCCGACGGCAGCTACCAGCTCCAGCACATGTTCGCGCTGTGCACGCGCATCGATCTCGCGCTGTATCGGCGCGATCCGCACTCGGTCTCCGCGCGCCTTCCCGACGAGCTGCGCCGCGCGCGCCGCGCCCTGCTCGACCGCGCGCCGATGCAAGCGCTGCTGTTGCGCACGACGCTCGCGCGCCACGCGATCGGCTGCGCTGCCGCCGCGCCGCCGGGCTCGGCGCTGCGTCGCGACGCACTCGCAACGGCGCGCGCAGAGCAGCGCAAGCTTCGCAAGCTCGCGCTGCCGATCGCACCGCACTGCAACGAGCTGTTCGCCGGTCTGATCGCCGAGCTCGAAGGCAAACCGGACGTTGCAATCGCGGCGTACCGCGCATGCATCCCGGGCCTCGAACGCTACGACACATTCCTCTACGCCCATGCCGCGCGCGATCGCCTCGGTCGGCTCGTCGGCGGCGACGAGGGTACGCAGCTGCGGGATCAGGTCCGCGCGTTTTTCGCGCGCGAGGGCGTGCGCGATCCCGAGTCGATGCTCGCGATGCTGTTGCCGGGTTAGCCAGCGACGAGCCGCAGCTCGAACGCGCAGCCCTTGCCCGCTTCGGAGGCCGCATCGACGGTGCCGCCCCATGGCGAAATGATCGTGCGCGCGAGCTCGCCGAGCTCGATCGCGGCATCGTCGCCGCCGCCGTTATCGGCGATCGTGACGACACCCGCGCCCTCCTCGGCGGTCACGCGTACGCTGAGGGAGCTCTCCGGGGCTTTGCGCGCGGAGCGCGCGCATGCCGCGACGAGCTGCGCGACGACGAGCGCGAGCGTGCCCGGGACGCCGCGCGTACTGACGGTGCCGAGATCGACGAGGAGCTCGATGCCCGAGCTCACGTGATGGCTCGAGAGCCGCAGACCGAGATCGACGGCGGCGCCGAGATCGAAGGAGCTCGCCGCGTCCTCGTGAAGCGCGCGGTCGAGCTCTTCGAGGCGGCGCGCGAGCTGCGTGACCTCGAGGTAGGCGCCGGCGAGATCCTGGCGCAGCGTCGTCAGCGAGCGCCACGGATATGGCGTCGGCCCGGTCGACGTCGCGACGTGACGCTCGAGGTGATCGACGACGAGCCCGAGCCGATCGCGCAGCGCGCGCATCGGTTCGGTGATTTGATGCGCGACTTCGATCGCGACATCGCCAGCGACTCGATGCTTCACAGGCTCCCCGTCAGCAAGAACCAGGTCTCGTTGATGCCGCCTTCGCTCAGACCGCGAGCGTAGCCGAGCTCGAACGTGCCGGGCACGAAGTAGCCGAAGAACGCGTCGAGCCGCAGCGCGATGCCGGTGCCGACGCGCAATCGATCGGCAGTGAACGTGGTGTCGAATGCGGTGCCGACATCGGCGAGCACGCCGACGTGCAGGCGCCGCAAATACACCGGGATCGTCGCGAGGCCGCGCTCGATCGACCACAGCTCCTGGCGGTACTCGACGTTGAGCAGGTGATACTGATTGCCGGAAATCTCGCGCGCCTCGTAGCCGCGCAAATAGCCGGTCGAGGCACTGCGCGTCGAATCGACGATCGAGCTCACGACTTCTTGCGCGGGCACGCCGCCGAGGCCGTACGTGCCGGCGCGCACGAGATCACCGGCGCGCAGCGCACCGACGAGGCGCACGAACAAGGTCGGCGTCTTGCCCCAGAGGCGCTGGTACCGATCGAACGTGTACGAGACCGTCATCTGGCGATACTTCGCGCCGAGCACGGGATGATCGAGGCGCAGCGCGACGCTGCCATCGAAACCGGTGACGGGCCCGAGCCCGAACGTCACGCCGCGCACCGTCGAGAACGCGACGCGCGTGCCGATGCCCGCCTGCACGTAATCGGTCGGCGGATGCGTCGGCAGGACCGCGTTCGGATCGACGACCATCGACGTCGGCGCGCGCACGAGGCGAAACCAATCGACATCGTAATCGAGCGACATCGTCCAGCTCACGCCCGGCTTCGATTCGAACGGAATGCCGACGCCCGCGGTCGCGCTCCAATCTTCTTCTTTGTAGCGGCGGCTGATGCCATCGACGCGCCAGCCGCCGCGCTCGAGCGGCGTGCGTGATGCGGCGATACGCAGCCCCGGCAGATACTTGAAGTAGCCGTACGACGCGCCGACACTGATATCGCCGTTTGTCATGTCGATGCCAGCGGCGACGGAATAGCCGTGAAGGCCCACCGCATCGCCGCCGCTCGTCTGCAGCGCTGTCGTCATCGTCGCGGTGTCGACGGAGAACGACCACGCCTGCGGCGCGAGCGATTCGAGCGCGCGATACGGCCGCGGCTTCGTGACCGCCGCTTCGTCATCTCTGACCTCGACGGCGAGCGGGCGATCATCGATGTAATCGCGCGCCGGCAGCCAGCTCGCGCGGTCGAGCGCGACTTCGAAGAGATCGTAGCCGCCCGCCGACACCGCCGCGATGAACACGAGCCGCTTACCATCGGGCGAGACGCGCGGCTGGTACGCACCGCCGACGACGTTCGTCACCTGCCACGTCGAGTGGTCCGCGGTGTCGACCGCGTAGATATTTGCGATGCCCGTGCGGTCGCTCGAGAAGAACACGACCTTGCCATCGGGCGACCACGTCGGCTGCATGTCGATCGCGCGATCCGCGGTGAGCGCTTCGACCGCGCCGGTCGCGACGTCGACGACGAGGATGTCGCGCAGCCCGCCCTTGCGCCACGCCGAGAACGCGATGCGCGCGCCATCGGGCGACCACGCGGGTTGGTACACCTGATCGTAGCGCTCGCCGCGCCACACGATCTTCGCCGGTGCGTCGGGCGCGAGATCCATCACCGCGAGCGTGCTCTCGGCATGCTCGTTCTGCGAATACGCGATGCGCCGACCATCGGGAGACACCGACGGCTCGCGCGCGCGGCGCCCATGCGTCAAGCGCACGGTCTGGCCACTGCGCGCGTCCCAGCGGAACAGATCTTCGTACGCGTAGACAGCGCGGAACTGGCGCCCTTGTTCATACACGAGCGAGCCATCGGGCAACACATCGAAGTTGCCGAGCGCGTCGATATCGACGATGTCGCGCGCCCCGCGCTGATCGCCGCCGACAGGCGCTGCACGCACGCGCGGCAGCGAGAAGCCATTGGCCTCGAGCCAGTAGATCTCGCGCCCGTCGGCGGTGTAGCGCGGATACAAGTTCGTCTCCGCGGTATGCGTGAGCGCGCGCCCGGTCACGAGCCCGCGCCGCGCCGCTGCCATCTCCTGCATCGCGTAGCGATCGCGCAGGTAGTCTTGCCAGTCGTCGTAGAGCTCGGTGAACGGCCTGCCGACGACCTTCGCGATCTGACGGTTGACCGCGAACGGCACCGGAAACGCACCCGACTCGTGCGACATCGCGCGCAGCGTGTCGTCGCCGAACCGATCGAACACGTAGCTCAGAAAATGCGAGCCATACATGTACGCGGCGTTGCCGCGCGGATAGCGGCGCGGTGCACCGCTCACCTCGTCGAGCCGCAGCGCCTTGCCGGCGAGCTTCGCGACGCGAATGTCCTGATCGAAACGCGTGCCGCGAATGCGCCCGCCGGCCGAGCGCTTCGATTCTTCGTACGTCGCGATGCCTTCGATCACCCACCGCGGCATCACCTGATTTGGTGCCCACGTCTTGCCGAAGATGCGGTTGTAGATCGTCGGCATGCCCTCCATCGTGTCGAGGTGCAGGATGTGCGAGTACTCGTGCGCGACGAGGCCGTACAGCCAATCGTCGTAATCATCGAGCTCGGTGAAGCCGCCCGGCGCCGTTGCGTAGAGCGTGATCGCATTGCGTGGCAACACGCTCGCGAACCCGTTCGCCGAGTCGGTGTCGTCGGTGATGAAGATCAGCGTCTTGCCCTCGGGCAGATGATCGAGCGCCGGCGCGAGGATGCGGTGCGCGCGCTCGGCGACGACCGCAATGCGACGCGCGACATCATCGAGCGGCACCCAATAATGGACGATGAAGTGATCGCTCTCGACGGTGCGATGGACGCGCTGGGGGTCTCCCGCGTGGGCGATCGTGGTGGCGAACAAGAGCGCCACCACGAACGCTGCCTTCACACGGGCTCCTTCTTCGGCGTCTGAAGCGCGAACACGTAATCGGTGACGACCGCGCGGATCTCGGCGGCGGTCGTCAGATTGCGAATCCGCTCGACGAGCGCGACCGTCTCGGGGATCGTCATCTGGCGAATCGTCGCTTTGACCTCGGGAATCGACACGGCGCTCATCGACATCTCGCGAATGCCGAGCCCGACGAGGATTGGCGCGAGCATCGGCTCGCCCGCCATCTCGCCGCACACCGAAACCGGAATGCCGGCTGCGTTCCCTGCCCTCGCGACCTCGCCGATCAGCCGCAGCAGCGATGGATGCAGCGGCTCGTACAGATACGACACGTACTCGTTCACGCGGTCGACCGCCATCGTGTACTGGATGAGATCGTTCGTGCCGATCGAGAAGAAGTCACATTCGGGCGCGAGCAGATCGGCGGTCAGCGCCGCCGACGGCATCTCGATCATGATGCCGATCTTGATGTCCTTGTCGAACGCCTGGCCTTCCGCTTCGAGCTCGCGCTTGACATCCTCGACGACGATCTTGACCGCGCGCAGCTCGGCGTTGCCGGAGATCATCGGGAACATCAGCTTGAGCGGGCCGTGCGCCGACGCCCGAAGCAAGCCGCGCAGTTGTGCGCGAAATAGATCTTTGCCGATCGTCGAAAGGCACAAGCGCGTCGACCGCAGCCCGAGCGCCGGATTCTGCTCGCCGAGATCCGCTTCTTCGATGAAGCGCGTCAGCTTGTCGCTGCCGAGGTCGAACGTGCGAATCACCGCAGGCTTGCCCTGGAGCTTTTCGAGCATCGCCACCGCGGTCTGATAGTGCCGGTCCTCGTCAGGAACATCGGTCCCGGTCATGAACAGATACTCGGTGCGGAACAAGCCGACGCCCGTCGCGCCGTAGTCGAGCGCGGCCTCGAGCTCTTCGGGGCCATCCACGTTCGCCTGCAGCTGGATTTCGATCTCGTCGCGCGTCTTCGCAGGCAGATCGCGCATCGCTGCGAAGCGCACGCCTTCGGCGATTTGCCGGCGCCGCTCTTCGCGGTACTCCGCCACCGTCGCCGGCGACGGGTTGACGATCACGACACCGGTCGCGCCGTCGATCAGAAGCAGATCATCGGTCTCGACGAGCTCGGTGATGTTCTCGAGCGCGACGACCGCGGGGATCTCGTGCGCGCGCGCGATGATCGCGGTGTGCGATGTCTTGCCGCCGGCGTCCGTGATGAGCCCGGCGACCGCGGCCTTGTGCAGCGTCGCCGTATCGGCCGGCGAAAGATCGTACGCGACGACGATCGCATCTGGCGGCGGCTGCAGCGGCCCGACATCGCGCCCGAGCAGGTTGCGCAGCACGCGCTCGAACACGAACTCGACATCGCTGCGTCGCTCGCGCAAATACGGATCTTCGATGTTGTCGAACACGCCGCGGATGTCGTCGACCGCTCGCCGCAGCGCCCACTCCGCGTTGATCTTGTCGTCGCGGATGTATTCGACGGCGGCGCCGACGAGATGCTCGTCGTGCAGCATCATCTGGTGCGCGGTGATGATGTGATAGTCGCTCTCGTTCTCCGACGCGAGCTTCTCTTTGATCTTCGCGAGCTGCTTGTCGCTTGCCGCGATGGCCTTGTAGAGGCGCGCGACCTCGGTGTCGACATCGTCGCCTTCGATGTGATGGCGCGGCGCCTTGAGCGTGTCGCGTCCGATCAGATACGCGCGCCCGAAAGAAATGCCCGGCGACACCCCAAGACCCGTGCGCCGGATCTCTTCCCGCGTCGGAACGCTACTGAACGGGCTCACTTGTCCTCGCCGAACTTATCCTCGATGAGCTTCGCGAGCGCGGCAACGCACTCGGCAGCGCGGTCGCCTTTCGCGCGCAGCGTTACCGACGTGCCCTTGCTCGCGACAAGCATGAGCACGCCCATGATGCTCTTGCCGTTGACCTCGTGGCCGTCTTTCATGACGGTCACCTCGCACGGAAACTTCGTCGCGAGCTGCACGAGCTTCGTCGCGGCACGCGCATGCAAGCCGAGCTCGTTCGTGATCATCATCTTGCGCTCGGCGATCTCCATCACTCACCCCTCTCGACGTCGCGATGACGGACGAGGACGTCCCAATCGTGGCCGAGCCGCCGCCGCAGCTCCTCGACCACCGCGACCGAGCGATGCCGGCCGCCGGTGCAGCCGACGCAGATCGTGACGTACAGCTTGCCTTCCTTCTGGAACTGCGGCAGCGCGAAGCGCAACAGCCCTTCGATGTGCCGCACGAGCTCGCTGCCATCGGGACCGAACACGAACTTCGCGACGTCGGGATCGCGGCCGTCGAGGTGGGTCAGGTTCGGCTCGAAGTGCGGGTTCGGCAAGAAGCGCACGTCGAAGACGAGGTTGAACTCGAGCGGCAAGCCGTGCTTGAACCCGAACGAGACGATCGTCACCGCGAGCTTGCCCGTGCCGCCGTAGCGATCCTGAATGATCGATTTGAGCTGATGCGTGTTGAGATTCGACGTGTCGACGACGGCCGCGCCCTGACGCAGCTCGGTCATCAGCTCGCGATCGCGCCGGATGCCATCGATCAGATCATCGCCGGAGAGTGGATGCCGGCGCCGGGTCTCGGAGAACCTGCGCAGCAGCACCTCCTCGCTCGCGTCGAGGAACATCACCTCGAGGCGGTGGCCGGCGCCGCGCAGCTTCGCGAGCGACTCGCGCCACGCGGTCAGGTTGCGCTTTTGCCGCGCATCGATCGCGATCGCGAGCTTGTCGCGATCGCCCTCGTGCGCGAGGTGATCGACCATCTGCGCGACGAGCGGCACGGGGATGTTGTCGACGCACGTGAACTCGATGTCCTCGAGCGCGCGCAGGGCCGTGCTCTTACCGGCCCCCGACAACCCCGTGACGATCACGATCTGCATTGTCTACCTCGCCGGTCCTCGCTCGCGCCGCCGGCGGCTCCCTCTCGGGATCCGCCGGTTCCCCTGTCGGGCGGCGCTGCGCTCCTCCGGACCGGCTTCATCATTCCACCGCATCCATCTCGGCGGCCATCGCGCGATTGAGGCTCTCGCGAAACGCGCGCGCCGAATGGATCCCCTGCGCCTTGAGCAGCTGATTGCGAGCCGCGACTTCGATCAGCGTTGCGATGTTGCGACCCGGGCGGATTGGTAGCCGGAGCTTCGTGACCGGCACGTCGAGCAGCGTTTCCGTGACCTCGTCGAACCCGAGCCGATCGTACTCCTGGCTCGCATCCCACTCGTGGAGCTCGACGATCACATCGAGGACCTTTGCTTCGCGCACCGCCGAGATGCCGAACAGATCCTTGATGTTGATAATTCCTAGGCCACGGATCTCCATGTGGTGTCCGAGTAGGCCCGCGCCGCGCCCCGACAGTTGCTTGCCCTGACGCCGGATCCGGATCACGTCGTCGCCGACGAGCCGATGCCCGCGCACGACGAGGTCGAGTGCCGTCTCACTTTTTCCGATGCCACTCTTGCCCACCATCAACACACCGATGCCGAGCACGTCCATCAGCACGCCATGGAGCTCGGTCGATGGTGCGAGCCGCTCCGCCATCCAGGTCGTCACGGCCGCGATGAAATCGGCCGTCACGAGCGACGACACGAGCAGCGGCACGTCATGCGCCTCGGCCGCGGCGCGCAGCTCGTCGGGCGGCGCCAGGCTGCGGCACACGACGACGCACGCAGGCTCGCTCGCGATCAGCGTCTCGATGCCGAGCTTGCGCGCGGGCTCGTGGTCGTTGAGGTAATCGATCTCGGTGCCGCCGAGCACGAGCACGCGGTTCGCGTGCAGCTGCTCCGGCCACCCCGTCAGCGCCAAGCCCGGTTTCTGGATGCGCGGAACTGTCACGGCTCGCTCGAGCCCGTCGACGCCGGCTACTACGGTGACGCCGAGCTCGCCTCGTTCGAGCAACTCGCCGACCGTGATCTGCGTGCTCATCTAGTACTTGGCGTCCTCGTCCGCTACCACGTGGTACATCGTCTCGGCATCCGCCGCGGCCATCAGGCGACGCCTGAACTCCGGGTCTTTAAACACGCGGCTGATCCGCGCAAGCGCCTTTAGGTGGGCTCCAGTCGACGACTCGGGCGCGACGAGCACGAAGAACAAGAACGTCGGCTGACCATCCATCGAGTCGAACTCGACGCCCGTCGGCGCGCGACCCAGGCACGCCACGATTTCTCCAACGGCCGACAGTTTGCCGTGAGGAATTGCGACGCCCTCGCCGATAGCCGTCGACGCGAGCTGCTCGCGTTCGATCAGCACCTTCGCGAGCGCGGTCCGATCAATGCGCGTGTGATGGCCGGCCATGTACGTGGCCAGCTCTTCGAGAATGCCGCGTTTGTCGGTCGCCTGGAGCGCGGGAACGACCATGTCGCGCTTGATCAGATCGACGATCTTCATCGGGCCAAATTGACCCTACCATGGTCTGTAAATTTCTACGACGTACCGGTAGGTGTCTCGATCAGACCATAACTTCCGTCGTCGCGCTTGTAGACAACGGCGACACGGCCATCGGTGTCGGCCCGGAATACCAGGAATGGCTCGTGAAGCAAATTGAGCTGCACGATCGCATCGGCGACCGACATCGGTTGGGCGTGAAACTTCTCGGTCTTGACGACCGTGAATTCCGGGTGAGGTGCGTGATCGTCGGCCCGCGCGATGCGGTGGCCGTTCGTCCCGTTCATCTCGTTCAGCTCGTGAAAAGCCTCATCGATGATCGAGTGTGACCACGGCAGCGCGACCACATGATGGGGCCGCGCGCGCATGCCTTCGAGCTTGCCTTTGTACTTGCGAACCTGGCGTTCGATCTTCGCGATGCAAAGATCGATCGAGCTGTACATGTTCTCGGTCGTTTCGTGACCGGCTATCGACAGTCCGTTGTGGAGCTGAAAACTAACGTCGATGCGATGATTGTGACGTTCCGTGCTGAGGACTACGTGACAGGCGATCGGGTCTGGTAAGTACTTTCGAACTCGTTCCATTCGCTCTCGTGCGTACGACTTCAGGGCTTCGGTCGGTTCCATGTGGCGGAACGTCACCGCGAATTGCATCGAGCGCCTCCTAGTAGTTCAGCACCGATGATACCGCCGCAATCTCAGATGATCAGCTCGATCGTCGACGAGATATCGCGGGAGGGACGGAATTCTACCCTAGCTCTGCGTGAGGGGTGCAAGTTCCTCGAGGACGCCGTGTAAGAGTGTGCGCACCGCCAGAAGATCCTGGCGAGGCACGGCAGCTTGGTGCTCGAAGAGGTCGAGGATCGTGCCGCAGTCCGTCGCTAGCTCCTGCGCTCGACGGTAATTCCGCCAGCTCCGCGAACGAATCTCACGCTTCGCCCGAGACAGCTCGAAAACGAGATTCGTCGCGCAGCGGTCCAACCGATCCTTCAGGTGGTACCGCGCCTTCGCAGTTTCGATGATGCGATGAAGCTCACCGGCGAGCGCTAGCGCACGGTCATAGACATCCTGCTTCGGCGTTCGGATCGTGATGAACGGAGGCGGTGAGTCCTCGATCATGTCTCTCGTTATACGCGCGCGGCCGCCGCGGGATTTCTCGAAGCACCCGACCCGTACCCGGCGATTCGAGGTCGCGACATCGCTGTCGCATCACCGTCGAGAAACCTGGTGGCCGCGCGAGTCGTGCCGCGCATTTCGGTGCGGAACATCTTCTGCACTACAGCGCGCGATGGTTCGTCTGGCCTGCCTCGCATCGCTCGCGCTCATCGCGTGCACCGACGATTCGTGTCCACCGTCCGCAGCTGGTGATCGGCTCGAGGTCCACATCACGAGCGAGAAAGCGTTTGATCGCGTCGATGTCATCTACGAGTTCAACACGCCGCTGCCAACCCGGACGTACACGATGTCGTTAACGCATAGCTACGACGTCGAATTCACGTCCGGGTTTCACCCCGACCTGCCATCCATGACGGTGGTCGATGCCTATCAGCAAGGCGCGCTCGTCGGGCACGCCGAAGCATCCAACTACACGCAGTGGGATGACTACGACAGGTTCGACGACGGCGCGTGCGAGTGGGTCATCGCGATCACGCTGCCGCTCACGCCGCCGTAGCTCACAGCGCGAAGCCAAAAAACGTCTGCAGCTTCGCGTCGCCCGATTTGCTCTTCACGTACACGACGACACCGATCTCGTCGCCGTTCTTCGCCGTCTGCGACGAGCCCGTCGCCACGATGTACGCACCGGGCTTCACGCCTTGCGCGACCGCTGGTGCGATCACGATCGGCGCCGGCGTCGTGTTCTGGCTGAGCATTTTGCCGGTCGCTTTGCAGTTCTGGTAGTACTCGATGCGGCCATCGCTGTTGATCTTGAGCGGGCGGCCGGTCGCGACGCAGTCGTACTCGGGATACGTGACCTTCGTCGGCTTGTAGATGATCTCGATGCCATCAGCGACCTTGTTGATCGCTTTGACGACACCGCTCTGGCGATCCTTCTCGGGGTCTTTGTGCAGCGCGCCGCGGAAGTCGAGCTCGCGATCGTAGAGATCGACGAGGCTCTTCGTGTGCAAGTAGAAGTTGTCGAGGTTCACGAGCAAGCGCGGGCGATCCTTCAGCGTCGCCGACAGCGTGTCGACGATCGTGTAGTACGCGAGTGAACGCGGGCCGCGCAGCTCGCGCCCCTGCTTCACCAGATCGCGCAACGCGCCCGAGACGCCGACAACTTTCTCGGCGCCGTAACAGACGGCGAGCCGCGACAGCAGCAGCGACGCGACCGGGTCCGACGACACCTTCGTGACGAGCGCGTTGTAGTCGGTGAGCTTGTACGATTTGATCAGCTTCTGCGCGTCCGCAAACAGCTCCTTCTCGCAGCCGGCGAGCGCTTTGCGCGATGGGCTCGACAGCTTCTTCTCGAGCTCGTTCGAACGCGCGATCTCGGCGCGCCACGGGTCGGTGAGTCGTTGCCACTCGGCGAAGCCGCGCTTCGGCGCGTCGCGCAGGATCGCGGTGTACTCGGCGTCGCCCTTCGCGAGCTTGTCGATCGCCTGCTCGTACATCTTGCGTCGCCACTCGAGCACCGCGATCGACTCGTCGATCACGACGCGCGTGAAGTCGTTCGACGCATACTTCGCGAGCGCCTTGCGATCGATCTTTGCATAGTCGACCGATGCAACCGCGTAGTCGAGCAGCGGCTTGTTGTCGAACACGTCTTTGCTCGGCAGCTTCTCGCTCGGCGTCGACGTCGCATGGAACAGCCAGTACAGCCGGATGATCTCCGACTCGACCTTGTCGTCGGCATCGAAGTAAAAGCCGACCTCGTCCTTCGTATCGACGCCCGGGTCTTGCCACAGCGGCGTGCTCTCGTTTGCCGTGCAGCCGAAGAAGCGCACGTGCGCCTCGGCGTACGCCTTCGCCTCGCCGCCGAGCTCGGCCGAATATTCGAGCCCCTTGCACGTCGCGTCGCGTGCCGCTTTGAACTTCGCGGTCTGCACGCGCGCGCGCAGCGATGCTTCGGCGCTCGCTTGCGACTGCCCCGTGAAGTTCATCCACTTCTGCAAGATGTAGCCGGCCTCGATGCGCCATGACGCATCGTTTGGACGCTGGCAGATATGAAGCGCCGCATCGACCGTGACGTTGATCCCCCACTGCTCTTTCACCGAGCGTGCGATTCGGCTTGGCAGCCACGGCTGATCGATCGATGCCTTATCGCACCACGCCGGCGCGCCTGTCACCCTCGCGGTGTCTACGCCACGCGACGCACTGATCGGCGTGAGGTCGTGTTGCCCGAATCCGAGTCTGTCTTGATCTGTGGGCTCGCTCGGCGCGCGCGAGATCAGGATCCCGATGTACCTCTCTGCCTCGGCCTGCGATGCCTTGCGGTCGTTCATATACGACTGGATCACGTAGGTCGCCTGCTGCTGCCACGTCGGATCATCCGCCCACTGGCAGAGATGGATCGCGCCGTCGACGCGCGTGTCGTCATTCCCCGACGCGATCGCTCGTCGCGTGCGTTCGGGACTCCACGGCTCGCCGGCGAATACTTTCGGGCACCACGACGGCCGGCCGTGGTTGACGGCCCGTTCGATGCCGCGATCGGGTTTGAACACCATGTATTCGTCCTCGCGCAATGGATCGGCGTGCGCGACCGCCGCCGCGGCGAGCAGCACAGTGATTAGCTTCGTACGCATCAGTTGCCTCCTTGTGGGCCGCCCTATCGGCAGCCCGCGGAGGCGGTTGCGTCGACTGCCAACTGCTACTTGCGCTTGGCTTTCTTGTCGATCGTGCGCGCCGTCGTCGGCACCTCGCCGAGCGCGCCATCGGATTTGCGACGGCGCTCGATAAACCATTTATCGCCCTCGGACCCGAACACGTAGAGCCAGTCCTTGTCGGTGGCAACGTAGACGCTGATCTCCGCATTGTTGATCTTGCGCAGCCACTGCACGTTGCCGTTCGCGGGATCGATCTTCGCGAGTGCGAAGTACGGTGCGGGCTTCTCGTCGATCATCACCGCGGCGTAGAGCCCGCTCGCGTCGACGGCGACATCGATGCGCCCGCCGGTGAGCTTGCTCGTCCACGCGACCTCGCCTGTGTCGGCGGCGCGCTTCTCGATCGTCTTGCCCCACAGAAGGACGCCGCCGGCGCCGATCGCGACGCGCATCGCGCCGTTCGTGATGCTTTGTTTCCACACCGTCTTCTCGGCGGCGAGCTTCACGAGCGAGAACTGATTGGACAGGTTGTCCTCGAGCAGGTAGATGCCGCCGTCATCGACGGCGATATCGTGCGCGCGGATATCGGTGCGCGTTGTATACGACTTCGTCGGCGCGCCCTTCGCGAGCGAGAGCTCGCCGTACGCTTCTTCGACGGGATGATCGCCGGTCCCGCTGAACAAGATCGATGCGCCGCGCACGACCATGCCGCCGAACGTGTCCTTGCCGCCGCACGCCGGTTGCAGGCACTTTGGATCGCGCGCCGAGAAGCGCCTCTGCCACGTGCGCTTGCCCGAGCTCGCTTCGTAGCGGCTGATCATCAGCAAGCGGGATGCTTCCTCGGGGCCATCTTGCCCCGCAGCGAGCACGGCACCATTGACGAGCACGATCCGTTCCGGCGCCGGCGATCGAGGCAGCTCGTCAAAGCCTGACCACGCGATCGCGCCGTTGCCATCGAGCTTCGCGATAGCCCAGCGCCGACTGCGAAAATCCTCCGCCGTCAGCACGGCGCCCGCGATGTAGATGCCGCTGGGATCGACGGTGATGCCCGTGGCGCGCGCCTGCAGGTGCGGAAACTCGACGGTGACGCGCCACGTGCCCTTCGGTGGCGGGCCTTCCGGCGGCGCTGGAAACGCGACGGGCTTCGCAGGCGGCTTCGCCTCCTCGGCCGGCGGTGACGGTTCGGTGCTCGACGGCTCGCTCGCCCCACTCGCGGAGTGGGCAGGCGCCTTCGCCGACGAGCCACCACATGCTGCTGCGATGACAAGAACTGCGAGGATACGCATCTCGCGAGAACGATATCGCAGTTAGAAGACTTGCTTGCGCTTGCTGCTGCTCAGAATGCCAAGCTGCTCGCGGTACTTCGCGACCGTGCGGCGCGCGATATCGATGCCGCTCTTCTTGAGCAGCTCGACGATCTTCTGATCCGAGTGCGGGCGCTTCGGATCTTCGCTCGCGACGAGCTCTTTGATCTTCGACTTGACGGCTTGCGACGCGAGGTCCTCGCCGTTGGTGCGCGAGATGCCCGAGTTGAAGAAGAACTTCAGCTCGAAGATGCCCTGCGGCGTGTGGACGTACTTCGACGTCGTCACGCGCGACACCGTCGACTCGTGCATGCCGATGTCTTCGGCGACATCGCGAAGGATCAGCGGCTTTAGATGCGCGATGCCCTTGTCGAAGAACTCGCGCTGAAACTTCAAGATCGACTCGGTGACCTTGATGATCGTGCGCTGGCGCTGCTGGATCGAACGGATCAGCCACTGCGCGCTGCGCAGCTTATCCTGCACGTAATCTTTGCTCGCGGTGGAGTTGCCCATCGCGTTCTTGTAGAAGCCGCTGATCTTGAGCTTCGGCAAACCATCGTCGTTCGGCACGACGAAGTACTTGTCGCCGACCTTGTGTATGTAGACGTCGGGCGTGACGTAGTGCGGATCATCCGACGAGTACTGCCGGCCCGGCCGCGGGTCGAACTCCATGATGACCTTCGCGGCCTCGTAGATTTCTTCGAGCGGCTGCTTCAGATCGCGCGCGATCGCCTGGTAGTTCTTCTTCTCCAGGTTGCCGAGGTGGCTCTTGATCATCTTGACGACGAGGTCGTCGTCCTGGCCGCACGCCATCGCCTGGATGAGCATGCACTCGGCGAGATTTCGCGCGCCCACGCCCGTCGGATCGAACGTCTGGATCGTTTCGAGGACCTCTTCGCAGAGATCGCCCTCGATGCCGAGGTCCGCGGCCAGCTCGGTGAGCGGGGGATCCTTGAAGTAGCCATCGGCGTCGATGTTGCCGATGATCGTCAACCCGACTTCGAGCTTCTCGGGAGACAGCGGAGGGTTGACCATCTTGAGCTGCCACGCGAGGTGATCGTGCAGGCTCGGCGGCTTGGTCAGCGTTGCTTCGAGAGATGGAAGCTCTTCGCCGTCGCCGCGGAACGCGGGCATCGGCGGGCCCATCGTGTAGTTGTCGAGATAGTTCTCCCAGTCGATCTCGGATACCGCCGCGGCGTCGCCTTTGATCTCCGTCTGCGCGACGCCCTCGACGACAGAACCATCGATCGGCGTTTCCGTGGAGCCAGCACCTTCGAGCTGATGAAGCTGCTGTTCATCGCCGCCCATCAAGTCCCGCTCGCGGCTTCGCTCGCTCTCGAGGTCGAGCTCGTCGTCGAGGATCGGGTTCTCGAGCATCTCCTCATGCACGAGGTCGGCCAGCTCCATCCTCGAGAGCTGGAGTAGCCGGATCGCCTGTTGCAGCTGCGGTGTCATCACCAGCTGCTGCGACAGCTTCAGTTCCTGGCGCATCTCCATGCCCATCGGGTTTCTCCTTGCGCTTCAGCTAGTTGTTGACTTAACCAGCTTGCTTTCACGCTGGTACGACGATTGAATCAAGGACAGCGTAGTTGGAAACAGTAGCGGTGTAAAGGGCAATGGCCCGGGTCTTGCTCGGGACCTAACCATACCCTAACCGATCAGCGTCCAACGTCCAGAGAATGGCGGACTTAGCGAGACGATCGCTTCGTCTGATGGTCAACTGCGGCCCTGATGAACCGTGCGAAGAGCGGATGAGGAGCGCTCGGGCGCGATTTGAACTCGGGATGGAACTGACAGGCGACGAAATACGGGTGCTGCGGCAGCTCGATCATCTCGACGAGCCGGCCGTCCGGCGATAGCCCGGACAGCACCATGCCGTGGCGCTCGAGGGAGTCGCGGTAGTTGTTGTTGATCTCCCAGCGGTGGCGATGCCGTTCGCTGATCTCCGTCGTGCCGTAGGCATCGGCGGCGCGCGTGCCGGCCTTGAGCACGCAGGGATACGCGCCGAGCCGCATCGTTGCGCCTTTATCGGTGACGCCGCGCTGATCGGGCATGAGGTCGACGACGGGATGTGGCGTGGCCGGATCGATCTCGCTCGAGTTCGCCTTATCGAGACCACACACGTGGCGCGCGAACTCGATGCACGCGAGCTGCATGCCGAAGCAGATGCCGAAGAACGGCACCTGCTTCTCGCGCGCGTAACGAACCGCCGCGATCTTGCCCTCGGTGCCGCGCGCGCCAAAGCCGGGCGCGACAAGGATGCCGTCGTACTCGGCAAGCGTAGCGGTTCCCGACTTCTCGAGATCCTCGCTATCGATGTGCCGAATCTCGACGCGACAATCGTTCGCGATGCCGCCGTGCAGCAGCGCCTCGTTGAGGCTCTTGTATGCCTCGACAAGCTGCACGTACTTGCCGATGAAGCCGACCGTCACCTTGCGCTTGGGCTCCGTGATTCGCTTGACCACTTCCTCCCAATCGCGCAGTCGCGACGCGCGCGACCAGATGTTGAGTAGGCCCGCAAGCTTTTGATCCATCCCCTGCTCGCACAACGCGATCGGCAGGCGATACACGGTGTCGACGTCGATCGACTGAAACACCGAATCCGACGCGACGTTGCAGAACATCGCCATCTTCTTGATCAGATCTTCGGCGAGCCGCTGCTCGCAGCGCACGATCAACACATCGGCCTGGATGCCGATCTCGCGCAGCTTCTGGACCGAGTGCTGCGTCGGCTTCGTCTTGAACTCGCCGGCCGCCTTGATGTGCGGCACGAGCGTCAAATGCACGCTCACCGAGTTCTGCGAGCCGAGCTCGACGCGCAACTGGCGCACCGCTTCGAGAAACGGCAACGACTCGATATCGCCGACCGTGCCGCCGATCTCGACGACGAGCAGATCCAACCCCTCGGCGCAGCGCAAGATGCGGCTCTTGATCTCATCGGTGATGTGCGGAATCACCTGGACCGTCGAGCCGAGGTACTCGCCGCGACGTTCCTTGCCGATCACGGTCGAGTACACCTGCCCCGTCGTGATGTTGTTGAGCCGCGACATCTTCGACGATACGAAGCGCTCGTAGTGACCGAGATCGAGATCCGTCTCGGCGCCATCGTCCGTGACAAACACCTCGCCGTGCTGCGTCGGGTTCATCGTGCCTGGATCCACGTTGATGTACGGGTCCAGCTTCATGTTCGCGACGCGCAGGCCGCGATTCTCCATCAGCGCACCAATGGTCGCCGAGACCATGCCCTTGCCAAGCGACGAGACAACACCGCCGGTCACGAACACGAACTTGGTTTGCTGCGCCATGAAGAACCTCTTCCGGCGCCTGCAGTGCGCCAGACGGTTTCTACCTGATCGCTACGACAAAATACAACCGGCTCGGAGATCACCGAGCGATCAAGGGCTTGCAACCTCGCACGCGATGTATTCACCGAGTCGAACGCGCTCGGCGTCGGTCGGCTCGCGGTGACCATCGGGCGGCATCAGCGAATTGTGCGCGTCGGGTCCCCATGCCGCTTGCTTGTCGATGTTGCTCGTCGATTCGCGCACGAGAGCGCGCGTGTCGAAGTCGATCGTCACCGGCGCGCCTTGTCGCGCATCGCCGGTGTTCGCTTGGCTGTGGCACTCGAGGCAATACGTCTCGAAGAACACCTGCCCGAACGTCGTGTACGACGGCGGATCGGTCGAGGGGCACATCGAGTGTGTGACCTCGCCTTGCGGCTCAGCGCATGCAACGACCGCGATGAAGAGCCAGCGCATCACTGCTCTAGGAAGTCGAGCTCGACCTTTTCGCCGAGCATGAGCTCGTACGGCGCCATCGCGGCGATCACGTTAGTTGTGCCGTCACACGTCGAGTGAAAGTTGTACAAGAGCCAGCCACCGCCGCGCGTTCCCGCGCGTTGCACGGCGCCGAGCCCCGAGCTCGGATTCTTGCGACAGCCCGCAGCGAACACCGCGTTGCCGAGCGCGACCTGCGTGATGTCGGCGTCGGGTTTATCTCCGCTCGCGACGAGCAACGATTGATCGCCGCCGGAGATCGAAAGCACATCGTCCGATGGATCGTCGGTGCCGCGCGTATCGACATCCATCACCCACGCGATCTGATCGACAGCGCCGCCGACCATCTGTCCCGTCGCGATGCCGATGTCTTCTTCGCCGTATGCGACCTCGAGGTGCGTGCCGTTGGGCGCGACCGTCATCGAGCCGATGCCGACGACGAGCATGCCGCGGCCGCCTTCGGTGACGCCTTCGAACGTCATCACGAACGTCGCGAGCTCGGGCGTCCACGTGCCGGTGACGACTGCGGTGCCGCCTTCGTCGCGACCGTACATCGGTGGGCACGTCGCGCCGAGCCCGACTTCGACACGCGCCTCGCCGCTGCCCGACAGCGTCGCGACGTTCGTGCATGGCGATGACCGGCCCGCGAGCGCAGCCATCGACACCGCCGCGAAGTACGCAGCCGGCACCGCAGCGCCGAGCGTGCTCTCGAGCGGCTGCACGATCTCGGCGGGATCAGGCTTCGTGCAGCTCACGCAGACAACGACACCAATCACCCAGCGCATTACGCTGATTAATGCACGTAAACGTGGACGTCGTACCGATCGCCGCGCGGTGGAGTGCGCTTGCGCACGCGAACTGTCACGGTGCCGCTGTCGGTCGTGCCCGAGCAGCCCGCGCTGATGGTCGCCCACATGAGGTACGTACCTTCGGCCGTGCAGCCCTTGCCGAGGACGACATCATTGATGCTGTTCTCGTCGATGGCGGAGAACCATTCGCCGCAGCGCACGTTCGAGGTGGTGCCGCCGCTGTCGCAACGAAACCAGACCGTGAGCTCGTGCGGGCTCAAGAGCCAGCCGAGTGAGCTCGCGCGCGTCGTCAGCTCGATATCGGCGCGCGGGTTGCCGCCGTCGAAGCCATCGATGACGTGAAACGAAAAATAGTCTTCGTCGTGGATGCCCGCGACGGTCTCGCCGATCGATTGGTTCTCGAGCCAGTGCTCGGCGTCATCGCTGTCGTTGAAATTGCCGAGCCACGTTGCCGCGGTCGCGGCATCGTTCCATTCGCTCGCGTCGGGCGGGATGTCGCAACGATTGTCATCGCCGCACGACGCGCTGCCGAGGCACGTGCCGCAATCGGCGCCGCTCGCCAGCGTGCCGCACGTGTAGTCGCCTTGCTCGCACGCGGTGGCGACGCACTGATCGCCGACGCGCACGAGGCCGGGCTTGCACGTGAAGTCGCACGTGCCTTGCGCCGTGCATGTCGCCGCGGCATTTGGCGGCACATCGCACGCGCTGCCGCAGCCGAGCTCGCAACCGAATTGCGGCTCGTTCATCTGACGCGCGAAGCACACGGTGCCGCATGCGTGATACGTCGGCGGGCATTCGGTCGCGCTCGGTGGTTGCGGCGGACCGGCATCGGCCGGTGAGCCACCGTCGGGAGGTGCGCTTGGTGTTTCTGCACCTGCACACCCGACCAACGCCACGAGGAGCAAACCACGCATGCGCGGCGACCGTTGCAGCGTGCGTGCCTGCGCAAGTGCTCGGCAGTGTTACCGACGGCAACTCGAGTTGCCAGGAAAGTCGGACCACCAAACCCGATCTCCATGCTAACACCGCTTCCGCATGCCGCTCGATCCAGCCTTCGTGGAGGATTGTCCGTACCTTCCCAGCGCGCTATTTATCGACGACATCATCTCGATCGATCGCGAGACAAGCACGGTCATCGCGAGTGCATCGACGCACGAAGACCTGCCGCTCGTTCGCGACCAACGCGCGCATCCCGAGCTGCATCCGCGCCACTTGAACGGCGGCCTCATGATCCACATGACCGGCATGGTCGGCTTCGCGCACGCGTACTACCTGCTTGGGCTTCGCCACGCCGATGGTTGGATCGGCTACGGCACGCACGTCCACAGCGGCCGCTTCCGCAAGATGGGGCGCATCGGTCCACCGATCGTGCTCAACTGCCGCGCGACGAGCGTGCGCAAGATCGGAAGCGCGATCTTCGCGCGCTACGATCTGCGCTTCACGCAAGAAGACGACGTCGTCTACGAAGGCGATCAGAGCGCGATCTGGACGCGCGTCGCGCCGTAGCTACGGGCGCATGCACGCGAGATACTCGCCGAGGCGCAGACGCTCGGCATCTGTCGGCGCGACATGCACGGGGCCGTCGAGCTCGGGCATCGCGGTGTTATTCGCGTTCGGTCCCGCCGCCGCGACGAGATCGATATCGAGCGCGTGCATGCGAACGTCCGCTTCGGAGTCGTACGTCTGACTCGTCGGCGCGCCATGTCGATCGGTGGCGGTCGACGCATGACAACCACTGCAGTACTTCGTCATGAAGTCGCGGCCGAAGTTGTCGTACGTCGGCGCGTTCGCAGTCGGGCACGCAGATTCCGTCGGTGTTCCGGCGCAGCCGGCAAAGACCAGCACGAGTAGCAATCGATTCATGCCGTCGCGCTACGAGCAAGCGCAAGGCCACGCGCTGCGTCGCGACGTTACGCGGCGCGACGTTCGATTTTTGTCAGCTCACAGCGTTTCGCACGCGAGGAATTCACCAAGCGTCGTTCGCTCGGCAAGCGTCGGCTGCGCGCTGACGTTCGCGCTCAACTTCGGCATGCCGGTGTTCGTGCCGCCCGGCCCCGATGCGGCGACCGCATCGATCTCGACGGCGTGCGCCGCGATCTCGGCCTCGGTGTCGTAGTTCTGATCGCGCGGAGCGCCGTGGCGATTCGTCGATGATGACGAGTGGCAATCGAGGCAGTACTTCTGAAAGAACGCCTGACCAAAGCTCGCGTACGTCGGCGGATTCGTCATCGGGCACGTGGCACCAGTGGCCACGCCCGCAACGCCACCTCCGCACGCCGCAACGAGCAGCAGAGTCGCGCACAACTTCATGCGCCGAACTCTAGCGTATCTGCAAACGCCAGCCAGAGAGCTCCGTGCCGTTGCGCACGCTCGGTGGCTGCGTGCCTTTCGGAGAGCGGCTCGGCTGCGTATGCGCGTCGAGCGCGGCCGCAATAATTGCGGCGGTGAGCTCGGCGTCATCGGCTTTGGGTGCGAGCTCGGCGGCGTTGCGCGCGATAAACCCGGTGTCGTAATCGCCGGCGACGAACGCGGCGTGGCGAAAACAGCGACGGTGAAACGCGAGGTTCGTCTCGATGCCACGCACGGCGTATTCATCGAGCGCGCGGCGCATGCGCGCGAGCGCTTTGCCACGATCTTCACCCCACACGACGAGCTTGGAGATCATCGGATCGTAGTGGACCGGGATCTCGGCGCCTTCGTAGCAGCCGCTGTCGTTGCGTACGTAGGGGCCATCGGGCACGCGAAGGTGCGTGATCTTGCCGGGCGACGGTAAAAACTTCACCGGGTCCTCGGCGTAGACGCGGCATTCGATGGCATGACCTCGCCGACGCGCGTCGAGCTCTTGTTGCGACAGCGGCAGCGGCTTGCCCTCGGCGACATCGAGCTGCCAGCTGACGAGGTCGAGGCCGTAAATCATCTCGGTGACCGGATGCTCGACCTGAAGGCGCGTGTTCATCTCGAGGAAGTAGAAGCCGCCGTCGGCGCCGAGCAAGAACTCGCACGTGCCAGCGCCAACGTAGTTGACGGCGCGCGCCGCCGCGATCGCCGCCGCGCCCATCTTCGCGCGCAGCTCCGCCGAGACGACCGGCGACGGCGCCTCCTCGATCACCTTTTGGTGGCGACGCTGGATCGAGCAGTCGCGCTCGCCGAGGTGAACGATGTTGCCCTGGGTGTCTCCGAAGATCTGAATCTCGATGTGGCGCGGCCGCTCGATCGCCTTCTCGAGGTAGACGGTGCCGTCGCCGAATGCGGCCGTCGCTTCGCGCTGCGCGCCGTCGAACGCCGCCGTGAAGTCCGCTTCGTTCGCGACCAGACGCATACCCTTGCCGCCGCCACCGGAGGCCGCCTTGATCAAGACCGGAAAGCCGATCTTCTTCGCCGCGGCCAGTGCGGATTCTGCGCTTGGAAAGCCATCGCCGCTTGGGCCGTTGTCGCCCGGCACGACGGGCGCGCCGGCGGCCGCGACGGTCTTGCGCGCTTCGGTCTTGCTCCCCATCTTGCGCATCGCATCGGCGCTCGGGCCGATGAACGTGATGCCGGCGGCCGCGCACGCTTCCGCGAAATCTTCGTTCTCCGACAGAAAGCCGTAGCCCGGGTGGACGGCGTCGGCACCCGACTGCTTGCACGCTTCGATGATCTTGTCGATCACCAAATAGCTCTGCGCCGCCGGGGCTGGGCCGATCGGTACGGCGGCCGTGGCGAGCTGGACGTGGGGCGCGAGCCGATCGACATCGCTATAAACCGCGACAGTTTCCAGGCCCCGTTCCCTACACGTACGCATGACCCGGACAGCGATTTCGCCACGATTGGCTACGAGAACACGGCGAAGGGGCGCGGACATCGAGTCGGCACATTACTACTTCCCACGCGCGTTGCATCATTGAACCAAGGGACATAGAATCGAGGCGAATCGGTGTGTTGCGCTGGCTTGTAGAGCGCTCACGCCTGGGAGAACGCCTTGGCCGATCCAAATACCCGACAGGGGAAGCGCACGCCGGTCACGCTCAAGATCAAATTCAAGAGCGAAACGATCGAGCAATTCATCGAGCGATACGCAGTCGACGTGAGCCAGGGCGGCATCTTCATCCGCACGAAGGAGCCGCTCGCCGTCGGTACGCAGATGAAGTTCGAGTTCCAGCTCCGCGATGCTTCGCCGCTCATCGCCGGTGAAGGCACGGTTGTGTGGACTCGCGAAAATGATCCGAGCCGTCCTGCGATCGCACCCGGCATGGGCGTGCGCTTCGATCGGCTCAACGATGGCAGCCAGACCGTGCTCGAGCGAATTCTCGCCGAGAAGGCGAAACAAGCGCCGCAGCGTGGTGGCGTTGGTGCCAGCAGCGGCGATGGGCCGTCAAAGCCGCTGTTCACCGATACGCCGACGAAGGTCGCGCCCGCACCCGTGCAAGAAGCACTCGGCGTGCGGCGAAGCCGCCACGATTCGGAACAAACGCCGCTGCCGAACCCGATGCCGTTCCACTCCGACGCGGACGACTTCGACGAGAGGGCGTTCGAAGAAGCGACGAAGGTGCGCGCGCTCGAAGAGCTCGCTGCGCAGACGGCGCTCGGCGAAGGCGATGAGGTCGGCGACGACACGCGGCCCGATACGGCGCTGCCCGCCGACGAGCTCGCCGCGCGCCGCGCGCGTGCCGAGTCGGGCCCCGCCGAACCGCCGCCACCCGATGAGCTACCGGCGGCGCCCGAGCAGAGCGGTCGTCAGCCGCGCCTGCTCGATACAACGCCATCGCCGCGTTCGACCGATCGGCAAGACGAACCGATGGGCCGCACGAGGCTCGGCGTGGAGCCGGCGCGCGCGACCGGCAGCGGCCGCATTTCGCAAGTCAGAGATACAGGCGCGGCAGCCGAGCTGTCGTCGCCGATGGTGGCGGAGAAGAAGTCGAGCTCCGCCGGCATCATCATCGCGTTGCTCGTGCTCGTTGCTGCGGGCGCCGGCGCGCTGTGGTGGTTCGTGTTGCGCGAGCAAGTCAGTGAACAAGTCGCGTCGCCGACGAAGCCCGAACCGGGCAGCGCGATCGGCAGTGGCGGCAGTGCCGCCGTCGCCGTCGGCAGTAACGGCAGTGCCGGTAGCGCGGGCAGCCAAGCCGCGGGTAGCAACGTCGTCGAGACGCCGAAGGGCCCGACGGTCGATACCGTGATCGCATCGAACACGAAGGCGGCAACGGTCGAGATCATCGGCACCGATCAGAAGGGGCCGGCGCCGTTCACCGCGAAGCTCGAGAAGGACAAGGCGTACAAAGCGAAGGTGACCGCACCTGGCTTCGCGCCAACCGAGCTCGAGATCAAAGGCGGCCAGGACAAAGCGACCGCGAAGCTCGTCGCGAAGACGAAGGTCATCAGCGTGACGAGCGATCCACCTGGCGCCGACATTTATGTCGATGGCGCGAACACAAAGCAGATCACGCCTGCCGAGGTCGAGCTCACCGCAGCGCAAGCCGCGAAATCGAAGGTGCGCGTGAGTCTGCGACGCACCGGCTATCGCGCCGAGAACGCCGTCGTCGAGACGGCCGCGTTCAAAGATGACGAGTCGAAGCTGATGGCGAAGCTTGAGGTGAAGCTGCAGAAGGCAGCTGCAGGCGGCGGCACGACGGGCGGTGGCACGACCGGCGGCGGTCACACCGGCAGCAGCGGCGCGGGCAGTGGCTCGGCGACACCGGCGGGCACCGGCAGTGGCGGCACGGGATCCGGATCGACGGGCGGCACCGGCAGCGCAGGCTCGGCCGCGACGCCACCGACTCCGCCGAGCGGTGGTGGCGGTGGTGGCGGCGGTACCGGCAGCGCGGCGAAACCGCCGGCTGGCTCGGGCGCAACGCCCGCGCCCGCTCCGACACCGTCGGCGAACATGCCGAGCACGGGCGCGACGCCGAGCGCGACGACCTCGAGCGTGACGACCGAGCCGACGCCGACCTGGACGAAGTAGTCATGCGCGAGCCGGTCCGGAGGAGCGCAGCGGCGCCCGCCAGGGGAACCGGCGCGTCCGCGCCGGCGCCGCGAGCGAGGACCGGCGAGAGCATTGTGCTCCTGCTTGTCGCAGTGCTTGCTGCGTGCAAGGACAAGCCGCAAAGCAAGCCCGCGGCGCCAGCGCCATCGGCACCTGCCAAGCAAACGCAGCCGGCGCCCACGCCGAGCGCGCCGACGACGCCAAATCCAGATCCAGTAACGATCGATGAGGCGACGAAGCTGTTGCCGCCGATTGAGGGACTCGTCGTCTTGCCGCTCAAGCAGACCTCGGATCAGCGGCAGGTCCACGGCACGTGGTGCATCGATGGTGCGAGCGCCGACGACGTCGCGAAGAAGGTCGGCCATTCGATGGCGAAGGCCGGCTTCACGGCGCTGTCGATCCGCGGCGACGAGAAGAAAGCGGGCGTCACCGGCGATCGCAACGGCTTTCGCATGTCGATGGTGGTTTCGGCGTCGGCGGCCGCCGTCTGCAAAGCACCCGCGCACTACTTCGCGAGCGCGACGATCTTTCGCTATTGAGCTGCGCGAAACGCGGCGGAGACCGCGACCCAGCACATGTCGGCAACGCTAACCGACGCGGTCGGCGAGTAGGTGCCGGGGCCGGCGGTCGTCTCAACGAGCATGGCCGGATACGCATCGTTGCGCCCGATGGCGAGCCAGCCTTGTTCGGGCCTGATCGAGTTCAGAGTCTCGCTCGCATACATGGCGAGCATGAGCGCGTCCCGCGAGGTGGCAAGCGTTCCGGCGTTCAGCGTCGTCGTCGTTGCCGACGCGAACGAGCCAGACGAAAGCTCGAGCGGCGTCGTCGTATCGATCCCCGCGTATTCGGCGACGAACGCGGAGTACTCGTTGGACGCCGAGGTCTGCTGCAGGTTAATGCTGTCCGCTCCACTGAGTTTGATCGGCGCGTACCACAGCTGGATGGTCGTCTCTGCCACGCAAGGACTTCGCTCGACCGGCAGCGACCTCCAGACACTTGCGAACACGTCGCTCACCGGCACGTTGTTCGAGAGCCCGCGGAAGTACGTCGCGACGAACACGATGTTGCCGGCGGTGACGTTGATCGGAATCGAAATTGCTGCCGTCGTCTGTGCACCGGGCGTTTGCACCTGGACGCGCTCGATCGAGCCGGCCTGTGCATCGAGCCCGCATGGATCGAAATTACCGCGCCCACACCCGAGCACAGCGATCAGCCACCACGCGCGCACCCAGCGATGGTATCAGCTGCCCATCGCGCGTACCCACTTGCTCGGGTCGCCAACGCGCGGGCGCTCGCCGCCGCGCACGAGAAAGCGCACGGCCTGCGCGAGCCCATCGAGCGTGAGCGCGTACATCGGAAATACACTTGCGATCACTTCGATCGTCGTGCCCGACCAAAAGCGCTCGGGCTCGGGATTGAGCCACGCGGAGCTGCGGAAGTAATGCGCGAGGCGGCGCAGCCACTCGATGCCCGAGGCGCGCGTCGACGTATAGAGATACATCGAGCCGCCGGGATCGAGGAGCTCTGCGGGATGCATGAGCGCATCTCCGACGACGACGAGCTTCTCATCGCGATCGCTCGTCGCGAGCAGATCGGCGACCGGCAGTCCTTTGCGAAACTGCGCGTCCTCGTAGACGGAGTTGTAGACGCAGTTGTGAAAGTAGTAGCTGCGAAACTTCGCGAAGCGCCCGGTGCGCGATGCGGCCGTAAACAACCGGCTGACGAGCTCGGAGTGCGGATCCATCGAGCCACCGACATCCATCAGCAGCACGACCTTGACGCGATTGCGACGCGGCGGCCTGAAGATCACCTCGAGCTCGCCGGCGTTCTTACACGTCTGATCGATCGTCTCGTCGAGATCGAGCTCTTCCTGCGCGCCTTCGCGACCGAGCCGGCGCAGGCCGCGCAGCGCGACATCGATCTGGCGAACGTCGAGCACGACATCGCGCCGGTACTCCTTGAACAGGCGCTGGTCCGCGACCGCCATCGCGCTGCGCCCTCCTCCACCGCCGACGCGCATGCCGTTGGGATTGAAGCCGCCCGTGCCAAACGGCGACGTGCCGCCTGTCCCGATCCAGCGGTTGCCGCCGTCGTGGCGTTCCTTCTGCTCGCGCAGCCGCTGCTCGAACAATTCGCGGAGCTTTTCGAGATCGAGGCCCTTGAGCGCTTCGCGCTGCTCGTCGGTGAGCCCCTCGAGGAGCTTCGGATCGGCGAGCCAGGCGCGCAGCTGCTCGGTGAGCTGCAACGAATCGGTGTGGATGTCTTTGAAGTACGCGAGGAACGCTTCGTCGTACGCGTCGTACTGCGCGATGTCCTTCACGCACAGCGTGCGGCATAGATGATAGAAGCCATCGAGCGACGACTCGTGGAGACCGAGCGCCATCGCCTCCATCAGCGCCATCCATTCGTGCGTCGACACCGGCAGCTTGCGGCGGCGCAGCTCGAACAGAAAATCGATCAGCATTAGGCCTTTGCTCGTTTTTGCACGAGCTCGACATCGCTCTCTGTCTTGAGCAGCGTGCCGAGGAACGGAATGCCGTGACCGACCTTCGATAGATCGACGCCGGATTTCTTGAGCGCGCAGATCCAATCGATGAGCTCAGAGGTCGACGGCTTCTTGCGCAACCGCGGCGTCGCACGCAGGCTGAAGAACGCCTCGAGCGCGTTATCGAGCACGCGATCGGTGATGTCGGGATGGTGCACGCGCACGATGCGCGTCATCAGCTCGCGATCGGGAAACTGGATGTAGTGGAACACGCAGCGGCGCAAGAACGCATCGGGCAGCTCCTTCTCGTTGTTCGACGTGATGATGACGATCGGCCGCTCCGCCGCGACGACCTCGCGGCCAGTCTCGTCGATGCGAAACCGCATCGCGTCGAGCTCGAGCAAGAGGTCGTTTGGAAATTCGATATCGGCTTTATCGATCTCGTCGATCAGCAGCACGACGCGCGACGAAGACGACAGCGCCTCGCCGAGCGGGCCGAGCTTGATGTACTTCGCGATATCGCGAACGTCCCCGCCAAAGCGCGAGTCATGTAGACGCGCGACGGTGTCGTAGACGTAGAGGCCGTCTTTGGCTTTCGTCGTCGATTTCACGTGCCAGCGGATCAGCGGCAGACCGAGCGCGGCGGCAAGGTTCTCGGCGAGCAGCGTCTTGCCGGTGCCGGGCTCGCCGCGCACGAGCAGCGGCCGGCCGAGCGCGACGGCGACGTTGACCGCGTGGCGAAGCTCGTCGGATGCGATGTACGAGCTGGTGCCCTGGAACTGATCGAACTGCGGGTCGCTGGACATCCCGACGACCATAGCAGGCACAGGCGGCTTGCGTCAGCGGACGATCGGCGGTGGGCACGGCGCGAAGCCGTACGCCGCGATCGCGTGGAGCGCGAATGGTTTGCCGGCTGTAAACACGCCGGCATAGGGACCACCCTGAACGCCGAGTGATTGATACGCTCGCGCGGCGCCGACGGCGACGCCCCAGTCGGCGCGGCATTGCAACGTCGTGCCCTGCGCGCCGGTGATCGGCAACGCGAGACGCAACACGACATCGGTGTCGATGGGGTTTGTCGTCGACAGCGCGTTCGTGATCGCAGGATCGGTTCCGATCTGTGCCGAGAGCGCACGACCCCAGACGGGGTCGACGTTCAGCCAGCAGCGATAGCCCACCTTTAGATCCGCAGATGCCTCGACCGTGGCACCGGCTTCGCCAGCTGGGTCGTCTTTCGTCGCGAGCACCTGGATCGCGGTCGGCGCCGTGAGCTCCTTCGAGAACAACGCGACGCGAGCGCTTACGCCGGGCAGCGTCACCGTGCCGGCGACCGCGGTCACGCTGCTCGCGTATTGCGCGGGCTCGACTTGCCAGTGCGTCATCAGCTCCGCCGGTATGGCGAACGAATCGAACAAGAGCAGGCAGTCGTTACCGACACTCGGGTTCGGATCACACGCGTCGCCGATCTGATCGTTATCGATGTTGTGCTGCAGCGGATTTGCGATCAGCGGGCAGTTGTCGCACGCGTCGCCGATGCCGTCGTTGTCGACATCCGACTGCGACTGGTTCGCGGTGTCGGGACAGTTATCGATCTCGTCGGCGACGGTGTCGCTGTCGCGATCGGACGCATCGGGAATCGTGAACGTGCCCGCATCGGTGGACTGCGTCTGGCCGATGCCGAGCAGTTGATTGCAGCCCGCAAGCGCGAGCAGAAAACTACTTCTTGCGACCCTGGATGAAGCCATCGGCTACGCCGTAGACCCACGTCGCGCCGCCGACGAGCGCCGCGATTGGCCCGATTACCGGAATCGCCGCGACGAAGCTGGCGCCGGCGACTGCCCACACGACGAACACGCCGATCGCCTTATCGCTCTCGCCATTCACGAGCTGACCAACGCCCGGAATGATCGCGCTCGCGATCGCGGGCACGATGCCCGTGCCACCACCACTCTGCGGTCGTTTGACAAGCGCGTTGCTCATGACCTCGACGTTGACACACCTGCGCGGAACATCAAGTCAGAACCACGTCGACACGCCGAGCATGAACAGCAAGTACTGGCTCGTGAACGTGCCCTGGTTGACGGGATTTTCAGATTGCGCCGCGGGTGCGAGCAGCGGATTCGTCGGGTCGGGGCCCTTGCGATCCTCGACCGGCTGCACCTCGCCGGCGGGTCCGCAGCCTGTCGGCTGCATCGTCGTCGGATCGATGCCCGGGTTGCATGTGCGCGAATCGGTGCGCGTTCCTTCGAGCACGACGCCGAAGCCGGCATCGATCTGCACGCGCGATAGCTTGTACGAGCCACCGGCGGTCAGCATCGTGCGCGCCGCGCCGTCGACGTCGAGGCGCTCCCAGCCTGGCTTCGCGGCGCCGGTCTCGTAGCCGATGCCACCGCGCACGAGGATCGCGTTATCGCCTTGTGGGATCGACCAGCTGCCGCCGAGGCGAACGCCCCACGTATCGCGGAAGCCGTGGCTGATGAAGCTATCCTTGAGGCCGATCGCGTTCTCGGGTGCGGCCGCCGTCGTCACTTCGCCATCGACGACGACTTTGTAGTTGCTCACCGCGTCGGCGCCCCAGTTCTGCCAATCGACGTCGAGCTCGAGATCGCCCTTCGTCGCACCGTTACCGTCGAGGAATTTATAGCGCGCGCCGATCGTCGCCATCATCGGGATCGCGATCGTCACGCAGCCCTTGAGCGCTTCGGCCGTGCCGCCCGTGTCGCAGCGCGCGAATTCATCTTTGACGGGCTGGATGATGATCGGCGTGCCGTTGAGCGTGACGCCCGGCGCGTTCGCGCTCTTCGCTTCGCCTTTCGCGAGTGCATCGGTCTGCCCGGTGTATTGCGCGCCGATCTCGATGTTCGGCGTTGGGCGGTATGCGAGGCCGAGGCCCCAACCGGGCACGAGGCTGTCGGTCGCGTCGAGCGTGATGATGCCGTCGCGATCGATCGATTCGTTGTAGTTCGCGATGCCGCCCCACACGCCAACCGCCGACTTCGCGTGCGCGAAGCCGAGGCCAAAGCGCCCGCCGATATCGATGTCGCCGATGCGATACGCCGCGGCGAGGCTCGGCAAGATGATCGCGGCCTCTTGATAGACGATGTCGTAGCGCGATGGCGGCGGCGGCTCGCCGAACGCTGGGAACTCGTACGCGCCGCTGCTGCCGACGGTGTAGTACGGGTTGCCGTTCGCGTTGTTCATGTCGCGGAACGGATACGCGTTGATCGTGTAGAGGCCGAAGCCAAGCGTCAGGTTCGGCACCGCGCCGCCGAGATCCGACGTGATGCCGAGCATCGGCACCGGTTGATAGCGGCCGATGCCAAGCGGCGGCTTCGACGTGTTCTCGACGACGCCATACCGCTGGCCCTCGTAGGGATACGCGAAGTCGGGGTCGTCGTCGTAGTTGCCGTTGCGCTGAAACGTCAGGTCGTAATTGATGATCGCGAAGCCGAGCGAGATCGTCGTGCCCTTGCTCTTGGCCATGCCGGCGGGGTTGAGCGAAATCGCTTCGGCGCCTTCCGTCGACGCGACGCCCGTGCCGGCACGCGATGTCGATACCGCACCGGCGCCCGGCAAGACCAAGCCTCCCGCCAGCGCGAGCGAAGGCAGACCTACCCCGAGCGAGACAATAACGACGCTAGGCTTCATAGGGAGCGAACGCTACCTCACGGCACGCTCGATCTTCCAGTGATTACTGCTGGCTCGTCACACGTCGCTGCGCGATCCCGATATGCGTCATCAGGATCGCAACGGCCGCCGGCGTGACGCCGCTGATGCGCGACGCCTGCCCCACTGAGCGCGGACGGATCGCTTCGAGCTTCTCGATGACCTCGTTCGAGAGGCCGGGGATGTCGCGATAATCGATGCCATCGGGCACGCGCACGTTGTCGGCGCGCGCGAGCTTCGCGGCGTCGGCTTCCTGTCGGCGCAGATAGCCCTCGTAGGAGAGCTCTATCTCGACGCGCTCGAGTGCAGCGTCGCTCCCGGTCCACGGTGCGATGTCGCCCGCTGCAGCGATTTGCTCGATCGCGCGCCAATCGAGCTCGGGCCGCTTGTACAGCTCGGCGAGCGTCGCGCGGCGATTCGCGATCGGCGACGAGCCAAACGTCGCGAGCTGCGCGTTGACGGCATCGGTGCCGGTAACGCCCGCGCGCATCGCGCGCTCGTGCGCCGCCGCGAGCTCGGCGCGCCACGCTTCGAACGTGCGCCAGCGTGCGTCGTCGACGAGGCCGAGCTTGCGCCCGGTGGGCATCAGCCGATCGACCGCGTTGTCCTCGCGCAGCAGCAGACGGAACTCCGCGCGCGACGTCAGCATGCGGTACGGCTCCTTCGTGCCGCGCGTCGTCAGATCGTCGACGAGGACGCCGCCGTATGCCTGATCGCGCCGAAGGATCAGCGGGTCATCGCCGCGTAGCGCGAGGGCCGCGTTCGCGCCGGCGAAGAAGCCCTGGATCGCCGCTTCCTCGTAGCCGCTCGTGCCGTTGATCTGACCGGCGAAGTAGAGGCCGTGCACGCGGCGCGTCTCGAGCGTCGGCCAGATCTCGCGCGGATCGATGAAATCGTATTCGACGGCGTAGCCCGGTCGCGTCATCTCCGCGCGCTCGAGGCCCGGAATCGTGCGAATGAATGCGAGCTGGATATCGTACGGCAGCGATGTCGACACGCCGTTCGGATAGACCTCGCCGGTGTCGAGCCCTTCGGGCTCGAGATAGATCTGGTGCCGGTCTTTGTCTGCAAACCGGACGATTTTGTCCTCGATGCTCGGGCAATAGCGCGGGCCCGCGCCGGCGATCCAGGTGCGCTCCGACTCGGAAGTCGGAGCGCCCTGATCTGTGACACGGGGGCGATACAGCGGCGAGCGCGGCAGGCCTTCGCGAATGATCTGATGCGTGCGCTCGTTCGTGTACGTGATCCAGCACGCGATCTGTGGAAGCGGCGGCGCTTTGACGCCGGCCCAGCGAAACATCGGCGCCGGATCATCGCCGGGCTGCAGCTCGAGGCTCGCGACATCGATCGTCTTGCGATCGAGTCGGCATGGCGTGCCTGTCTTGAGGCGCGCGAGCGGAAAGCCGAGCTCGGCGAGCGAATGCGAGAGCCCGATGGCCGGCGCTTCGCCCGCGCGACCGCCAGCCGCGCGCGCTTCGCCGACGAAGATCGCGCCGCGCAGAAACGTGCCCGTCGTCAGGATCACGGCGCGGCTGCGATACGTGACGCCCATCGTCGTCGTGACGCCGCGAATGCGTCCGTCTTCCACGAGCAGCTTCGCGACCTCGCCCTGCCGCAAAAACAGCCGCTCCTGCTGCTCGAGCCGCCACTTCATCTCGTCGCGATAGCGCCGCTTGTCGGCCTGCGCGCGCGTCGAGCGCACGGCCGGTCCCTTGCTTGCGTTGAGCCGGCGAAACTGGATGCCGGTTGCATCGATCACGCTCGCCATCTCGCCGCCGAGCGCGTCGAGCTCTTTGACGAGGTGCCCCTTCGCGACGCCGCCGATCGCCGGATTGCACGACATCTGCGCGACCATTTCGAGGCTGCCCGTCAGCACGAGCACACGCGCGCCCATGCGCGCCGCCGCAAGCGACGCTTCGCAACCGGCATGGCCGGCGCCGACGACGATCACGTCGTAGCTGTCGGGGTACTCGAACATCTACATCTTCGGGTTGTCTTCGGCGCGCTCTTCTTCCTGCTTCTTCGTGCAGTCGTCGCCGTGCGCGCGCATGGGGACGAAGTTATAGACCTTGAGCGTCGCGCGGACGAGTAGCTCGTTTGGATGGAGCTGGTCGGGCGAGCGGCCTGTATCCCACGTGATGCCGCGTACCTTCGTCGAACCGCAGCGATCTTGCTTGGGATCTTTGAGGTCGGGCTTCTTGGTGTCGAGCTCGTCGAACGAGCACACGCCGGGGTTGCCGCAGCTGAAGAGAAACGTGTCGTACCAGCTCTTGCTCTTGGTGCCGAGCTCGCGAATCGACCACGACGCTGCGACGCCGTTGGGGTCGGATGCGCGCAGCTCGATCGGCGTCTCTTTGCCGGCGGGCAGGTCGACGTAGAAGCACGCCTCGACGCGTTCGGCGTCCTTGTACATCAGGTTGCTTCCGACTTTCGCCCACAGCTGTTGTGGCGAGCTGAGCCGAACTTCGAAGCGCTTGTCGAGGTTCGTCGGCACGCCGGCGCCGCCTTCGCCCCCGCCTTCTCGGCATTTACACGTCGTGCCCGAGCACAGCGGCCCGGCGAACGTGCCTTGGGTACTCTTTGCCGGTGGCGACGCGATGTCGATCTGAGAACGCCCGCCTCCACACGCAGCGAGCCATAGGGAAAGCCAGAGGATCCGCATGCCTTCTTTTATAGGACCAGGCAACCCTTGTCTCGTGCGGGGGGTCAGAGTATGGACGGTCAACCCCTCATGATCACGAGGCTCCTGATTGTCGCTACGCTTGCCTCCGCCGGGGGGCTCGTCGTCGGCGGCTGTGGCGCGAAGACAGGGTCGGGGTCTGTCGACTACTCAGTCTCGGCGCAAAAGAACTACGAAAAGGGGCTCAAGGAGCTCGAGAAGAAGGACTGGGTCGCCGCGTCGAAGTACTTCGGCTTCATCAAGAGCCGGTTTCCGTATTCGAAGTACGCGGTGCTCGCCGAGTTGCGGCTCGCCGATGCCGAGTTCGGCGCCGAGCAGTATCTCGAGGCAATCGATAGCTATCGGCTGTTCATCAAGTTCCATCCGACGCACGAGATGGTCGCGAACGGCTACGCGTCGTATCGGATCGGCGAGGCGTACTACAAGCAGCTGCCGAGCGACTTCTGGATGTTCCCGCCGTCGCACGAGAAGGATCAATCGGCGACCGAAGACGCGCAGACCGAGCTCAAGGCGTTCCTCGACAAGTATCCAGACTCGCCGTACCGCGAGCGCGCGAAAGAGATCCTGCAGGCGGTTGGCAGGCGCCTGGCCGATCACGAGTGGTACGTCGCGCGTTACTACTGGGATCGCGGCAAGCCGATGGGCACGGTGCTGCGGCTGCGGCGATTGCTCGAGCGCTATCGCGGCGTCGGCTACGATCAAGAAGCGCTGTGGCTGCTCGGTCGCGCGTACGTTGCTGTCGACATGCCGGAGCGCGCGCGTCTCGCGTGGACGGAGCTCGTGCAAAAGTTTCCGCAGAGTGACCGCGCGAACGAAGCGCGCGACGCGATCGCAGGCCTCGGGCCGAAGCGATAAGCTAGGCCCATGGGGGTCCAGCAGCTGATCGCGCTTGGCCGCGAGCACTACAACGCCGGCGAATACGATCGCGCCGAGCCGCTGCTCGCCGAAGCGGCGACCGCGCGACCGAGCTTCCCCGACCTCTACAACATGCTCGGGGTCATCTATCACTCGCAGGGTCGGTTCTCCGATGCGGAGGAGTCGTTCGAGAACGCGCTGCGGCTGAACCCGCGCTACACCGAGGCCGCGCTCAATCTCGCGGTGACGTACAACGATCGCGGCAAGTACGAGCGCGCGCGTGAGGTCTACACGCGAGCGATGTCGGCGTCGATCGGGCAGCCGAACGCGCTCGACAGATTCGCGCGCGGAAAGCTCGCCAACATGCACGCCGATCTCGGCGCGGCGTACGCGGGGCTATCGATGTTTGACGAAGCGGTGCGCGAGTATTCGAAGGCGCTCGACCTATGCCCCGACTTTGCGGATCTGCGCGTGCGGCTCGGCAACGTGTATCGCGACATGGGGATGTTTCATGCGGCGGTCGCCGAGTTCGAGCACGCGAAGAAGCTGAGGCCCGACTTCGTGCCCGCGCGCCTGCACCTCGGCGTGACGATGTTCTCGCTCGGCCGTCGCGACGCGGCGGTGAGTGAATGGCAAGAGGTGCTGCGGATCGATCCGGAGAACAAGAGCGCGCAGCTCTACATTCGAATGGTTAACGACGAGCACGGACCGCAACCGGGATCCGCGTTACCGGTGCGATAGCCGCTCGAACGGAAAAATCGAACGCGCACCCCTAGCGCGGTGTGCAACGCGTGCGCACGTTCAAAGCATCCGACATTTAACGGGTGTTACGGCAGCCGCTGGACATTCTGATCATGCTTGCTATCACTGCCGCGTTAACGGGCATGGGCGCGAGGCATCGCTGAGCGCTCCTGCGTTAGGAGGGTGAGTCATGACCAATATGACGCGCAGCCAGCTGCGCCGTCGCGCGAAGCTGTACTTCGCGGTGTGGATGTCGTGGTTTCTCGTCGGCAGTTGGGTCGCGATGGTGATGCCATCGCGAATGGATCGTCTCGCGGTCGCCGCGGTGATGATTCCGTTCGTGCTGGCGGGCCGGCACGGTAT
>Ga0070698_100000631_pt1 | contig 37971 bp, 30 predicted proteins | sample KBSK1502metaG_FD_65477 | JGI IMG/M metagenome (GOLD analysis project Ga0070698, IMG submission 65477) | Corn, switchgrass and miscanthus rhizosphere microbial communities from Kellogg Biological Station, Michigan, USA - KBS K1-50-2 metaG | ecosystem: Host-associated > Plants > Roots >... | reverse complement strand
TGGTCGACCGACTGCTTGATCTCGCCCTGCGCCGAGCGGAGCTGGTTGCGGAACTCCTCGAGCGTGGTGCGTTCGCGCCTGAGGGCGTCGACGCTCGCCTGCGTCTCGAGCGCCTGCGAGGAAAGCTGCTGCACCTGTTGGCGATGCTTCTGGAGCTCGCCGTCCGGCGCCATCAGCCTTTCGGCCGCCGTCTGCGCCTGGGTGGCCGAATCGAGCAGCGCCTGCACGCGCTTCTCGACCTCGCCGAACGTCTTGGCGCGATCCTCGAGGCCATCGACGCGCTTGACGATCTCATCGAGCTTGCTCGTGGTACTGGCCGCTTTCTGATCGACCTGCTCGAGCGATTTCCCGAGCTGCGACAGCTTTGCGCTGCGCATGGAAATCTGCGTGAGCATCGTGCTGAGCGCGCTGCGCTCTTCCCGGGCAGCGGCTATGAGCCCCTGGAGGTCGTCGGTCTGTTTCTGCGCCTTTCCACCACCGGTCAGGCCCTTAATCGCGTCCAGCATCTGGCTTTCCTTCTTCGAGATGGGAGTGGATCTCGCGTCGCCGGCCCAATCCGGCCGATCCTCAAGAGAATACCGATGAGTCGTCGTCGACTCAACGGGCGACGGAGCTGATCGCACGCTTTATCGGATCGATCCGGTTGCGGAAATAGCCATCCTCCAGCCCTCCGCGCGTCGCAGGAACTGCACGCTTTCGGCAGGGGCGCTCGAATTTCCTGGCCTTTGCGCGGATCACGCCGCTTGCACGCCGATGCGGCGTGCTCACACGTCTTCAATCCGCAGCCGTCTTCGGCGTCGAGGCGCATCCCGTCCAGATAGAGGTGGACGTCTCGTTCGGCCTGCCCTCTTTCACCATGGTCGGGCTCCCGGATGCGACGGTTCGCGAGAGCCGCGACCGGGTGCGCCTCGCGATTCGCAATTCCGGCCTCGAATTCCCACCACATCGCGTCACGGTCAACCTCGCCCCTGCCGACGTGCGGAAGGCGGGGTCGTCGTTCGACCTTCCGATCGCGCTCGGCGTGCTCGCGACGACGGGCCAGCTCGCCCCGCGGGCGCTCGACGAGACGCTCGTCCTCGGCGAGCTCTCCCTCGACGGCGGGATCAATGCGATCCGCGGCGTCCTCCCCATCGCCGTCGCGGCGCGGCGTCTCGGGGTGAGACGCCTCCTCCTTCCGCCGTCGAATGCGCCTGAGGCCTCTGTCGTCGACGGCCTGGCCGTCTGCGTCGTCCGGACGCTTGCGGAGGCGCTCGAGGCGCTGCGATCGCCCGACGCGGCCGTCAGGGCCCCGGTCGCGGTTCCCGACATGACCACGACGCCCTGCGACGGCGACTTGTCAGACGTACGCGGACAGCTGTTCGCCAGGCGCGCCCTGGAAGTGGCGGCCGCCGGCGGACACAACCTCCTGTTGATCGGTCCGCCCGGCGCGGGCAAGACGATGCTCGCGCGGCGGCTCGGCGGCATCCTGCCGCCGCTCACGTTCGAGGAGGCGCTCGAATGCACCTCCATTCATTCCGTCGCCGGCACGCTGCCTCCCGGCGCCGGCCTGCTGACATGGCGGCCGTTTCGCGCGCCGCATCACACGGTCTCGAACGTCGCGCTCGTCGGCGGCGGCTCGCTGCCGCGGCCCGGAGAGATCTCGCTTGCGCACAACGGCGTCCTGTTTCTCGACGAGATGCCGGAGTTCGATCGCCGCGTGCTGGAGGTGCTTCGCCAGCCGCTCGAGGAAGGACGCGTGACGATCGCACGCGCGGCGCGGACGGCGATCTTCCCCGCGCGCTTCGTGCTGATTGCGGCGATGAATCCGTGCCCGTGCGGCTTCCTCGGGGACGACCGCCACGGCTGCCGCTGCACGCCGGCGAACGTCGCGAATTATCGCGGCCGTCTCTCCGGTCCGCTCCGCGACCGCCTCGATCTCATCGTCGAAGTTCCGGCCGTCCCCATCAGCGCGATCGCCGACGCGGCCCCGGGCGAACCGTCGGCCTCGGTGCGTGCGCGCGTCCTCGCCGCGCGACGCGTGCAGCAGGCGCGCTATGGACCCGATGGACCGCGGACGAACGCCGATCTCCGCGGCGGCGCGGTGGCGGCGCACTGCCGCCCGGACGCCAAAGGCCGCACCCTGGTGCTCGGCGCCGCCAGGCAACTGGGACTCACGGCACGCGCGCACGACCGGGTGCTGAAGGTGGCAAGAACGATCGCGGATCTCGCCTCGTCGGAAGGCGTCGAGCGCGAGCATGTGGCGGAAGCGCTGCAGTACCGCTTGGTTGAGTGACGCGCGCGAGTTTCTCGAACGGATTTATCAGAAGGCGTTGTGCCTCGAGCTCGCAGCCTTCGATTGGGTTTTCTGCTGAACTTCCATCACACGACGATGAAGGAGGGCATCCAGAGAATCGTCTTGTAAATGATGACCTTCGTGCCCTCCAGCTTCGTGCTCGTCGTGCTCTTCGTGGCCCCAAATCCTCTCGTGCTCTTCCGTGGCCCTCCCCCGGAGTCTTCGCCCGATATTCGCCGGGCTAATGTTACTGCTCGGCAACGCCGAAACGCTGTGTTAGTCTGGTCCCTCCCCCAGGCGAACTCATCCGTCGACCCAGCAATTCATTCCAAGGATGTAATGGCCTCGAGGCGCTACACGATTATTGTCGCGGACCGCAGCTCGGGCGTTGTGCGCCGCGCAACCGTTTCACTTCGACCGTTCTTCATCGCCGCGGGTGTCCTCGCCGCGCTTCCCGTGCTCATCGGTATTGGCGCCGCGTGGAAGGCGAAGAGTGAAGTGGCCGATCTTCGCCTGAGCCACCAGGAGCTCGAGGTCGAGAACGCGAGCTTCCGTTCGGCGACCACGGATCTCGCGACGCAGATCTCATCGCTCGAAGCGGCCATCCAGGACATCGGCGCGCGTTCGGCGCTCGATCCGAATCTCGCGAAGACGATGGACAAGCTGCCCGCGGTGGTGAAGTCGCGCGCCATGGGCGGCAGCACCGAGGTCGATCGCACGGCGCAGCGAACGCTGTCCGCGCTCAGCACGCCGGAGGATACCTTCGGCATGCTGCGCACGCTGCTCGAAAGCCTCGAATCGCGCCTGAGCATCGTCAGCCGCAACGTCGATCGGCGGAACGCGCTCGCGGCGGCGACGCCGTCGATCTGGCCGGCAAGCGGCTGGCTCTCGTCGACGATGGGCCATCGCTCCGATCCCTTCACCGGTGACGACGATTTCCACGCCGGGCTCGACATCGCCGGCGAACGCGGCCAGCCGGTGTTCGCGACCGCGGCGGGCACCGTCTCGCACGTCGGCTACCAGGGCGGCTACGGCAACCTGATCGTGGTCGATCACGGCTTTGGCCTGCAGACGCGATACGGACACCTGCTCAACTACAGCGTGAAGCCGGGCGCCAAGGTGAAACGCGGCGACGTGATTGGCCACGTCGGCAACTCGGGCCGGTCGACCGGCTACCATCTGCACTACGAGGTGCTCGCCAACGGCAAGCTCCTCAATCCGCTTCAGCTCCTTTCGCAGCAAAAGCCCCGCGCCCAGTAGGGGCGCCTTGTCAGCGCGCTGCCGCGGGGTGGATCGAACAAGGTCCGCCCCATCAACGATTTTTCCCGTAAACTAGACAGATATCCCGCCGCCAGCGCGGCGCGTCATACGTTCCATGATCGGAAAGATCCTCGCCAAGGTCATTGGCACTCAGAACGAGCGCGAACTCAAGCGGCTCCGGCCGCTCGTCGCCGAGATTAGCGCGCTCGAACCGCAGATCCAGGTGCTCACCGATGACCAGCTCCGCGGCAGGACCGAGGAGTTCAGGAAGCGCGTCGCCGGCGGCGAATCGCTCCGCGACATCCTGCCCGAGGCGTTCGCCGTCGTCCGCGAGGCCGGCAAGCGCGTGCTGAACATGCGCCATTTCGACGTGCAGCTGATCGGCGGCATGGTGCTGCACGGCGGCAAGATCGCCGAGATGAAGACGGGCGAAGGCAAGACGCTCGTCGCGACGCTGCCCGCGTACCTGAACGCGCTCGAGGGCAAGGGCGTCCACGTCGTCACCGTCAACGACTACCTCGCGCGGCGCGACTCGGAGTGGATGGGACGGCTCTACCGCTTCCTCGGCATGAGCGTCGGCGTCATCCAGCACGAGCTCACCGACCAGCAGCGGCAGGTCGCCTACGGCGCCGACATCACCTACGGGACCAACAACGAGTTCGGCTTCGACTACCTCCGCGACAACATGAAGTTCGAGCTCGCGTCGATGGTGCAGCGCGGACACCACTACGCGATCGTCGACGAAGTCGACAGCATCCTGATCGACGAGGCGAGAACGCCGCTGATCATCTCGGGACCGGCCGAAGAATCGACAGACCTCTACTACGAGGTCGATCGCATCATCCCCCGCCTGAAGAAGGGCGCGGTGACACAGGGCAACGTCAAGTCGGAGGAGCGCGAGGAGCTCGAGAAGACCGGCGACTACATCGTCGACGAGAAGCACAAGACAGTGACGCTCACCGAGACCGGCATGGCGAAGTCCGAGCAGATGCTCGGGCATCGCCTCGTGCCCGGCTCGAACGGTCTCTACGATCCCGCGAACATGCCGCTGCTCCATCACGTGCACCAGGGGCTGCGGGCGCACACGCTGTTCCGGCTCGACGTCGACTACATGATCAAGGACGGCGGTGTCGTCATCGTCGACGAGTTCACCGGCCGCCTGATGCCCGGGCGCCGCTGGAGCGACGGCCTGCACCAGGCCGTCGAGGCGAAGGAGAAGGTCAAGATCGAGCGCGAGAACCAGACGCTGGCGACCATCACCTTCCAGAACTACTTCCGCAAGTACAAGAAGCTGTCCGGCATGACGGGCACTGCGGAAACCGAGGCGCCCGAGTTCAACAAGATTTACACCCTGGACGTCATCGTCATCCCGACGAACCGTCCGCTCAAGCGGGTCGAGGAGCCGGACCTCGTGTACCGGACCGAGCGCGAGAAGTACGAGGCGATCGTCAACGACATCCTCGACAAGCAGGCGAGCGGGCGCCCGACGCTGGTCGGCACGGTGTCGATCGAAAAATCGGAACGCCTCTCTGCCCTGCTGCGCAAGCGCGGCATCAAGCACGTCGTCCTCAACGCGAAGTACCACGCCCAGGAAGCGGAGATCGTCGCGCAGGCGGGCCGCAAGGACAACGTCACGATCGCCACCAACATGGCGGGCCGCGGCACCGACATCCTGCTTGGCGGCAACGCCGAGCACATGGCGCGGCAGCAATGCCTGTCGGAAGAGGTCGCGGAGAAAGTTCCGAAGGGCGAGGAGAAGTACGTCGACGACGAGGAGTTCGTCTACTTCTTCCACGTCGACTCGTTCTACCGCGTCCCGCGGGAGGACTGGGTGCGCATCTTCTCGCACTTCCAGCGGAGCACCGAAGCGGAACATGTGGACGTCGTCACGCTCGGCGGTCTCCACATCCTCGGCACCGAGCGCCACGAGGCGCGCCGCATCGACAACCAGCTGCGCGGCCGCGCCGGCCGCCAGGGCGACCCGGGCTCGTCGCGCTTCTATCTCTCGCTCGAAGACGATCTGATGCGCATCTTCGGCTCCGAGCGCATCTCCGGCCTGATGCAGCGGCTCGGCATGGAAGAAGGCGTGCCCATCGAGCACGGCATGGTCTCGCGTGCCATCGAGCGCGCGCAGAAGCAGGTCGAGGCGCAGAACTTCTCCGTCCGCAAGCACCTCCTCGAATACGACGACGTGATGAACAAGCAGCGTGAAAGCATCTACACGCTGCGCCGCGAGATTCTCGAGGGGAAGATTCACCTCTCCGAGGAGGAGCAGGTAGACACGCGTGCCTACCTGCTCGCGCTCGCGGAAGATATCCTCGACAGCCAGGTCGATCAGTTCGCCGGCAAGGACACCGACGCGGACGAGTTCGACACCCCCGCGCTGATGCGCGAGGTGAACCGCGTCTTCGGTCTCGAGCAGGCGCAGCTCGAATCGCTGAACCTCGACGAGATGAACTCGGACGAGATGGGCGACGGCATCTGGGCGCTGATCAAGGGGAGCTACGAGGAGAAGGAGAAGCTGGTCGGTTCCGAGCTGCTGCGGCGTGTCGAGCGCGACATCATGCTCCAGATCGTGGACGAGCAGTGGAAGGATCACCTGTACTCGCTCGACCACCTCAAGGAAGGCATCGGCCTTCGCGGCTACGGCCAGCGCGACCCGCTCGTCGAATACAAGCGTGAAAGCTTCGATCTGTTCACCGCGATGAAGGAACGGGTCGAGGAAGCGATGGTCCGCTACGTGATGTGGCTGCGCCCCGTCCTCAACGAGGAAGCGGCGCCTGCCTCGCCGCGGCCCGTCGCCCGGCGCGCGACGCCGATCACCATGAACAAGGCCGAAGCCGCGTCGGCGTTCGGCACCGCGCGCGCCGCGGTCCCGGCGATGGCCGCCTCAGGGCGCCAGGGGGGCCCGACACCCGCGCGGACCGGCGGCGACGACGTGATCAAGACGGTGCGGCGCGACGAGCCGAAGGTCGGTCGCAACGATCCGTGCCCGTGCGGCAGCGGAAAGAAGTTCAAGAAATGCCACGGCCAGGCAGCCTGATATGGAATTAAAGACCGGATCGTTGACTCTCCTCCCCACCGGCACCGAGCTCACCACAGCCCTGACATTCGACGACGTCCTCCTGGTTCCGCAGCACTCGGAGGTGCTGCCGACGCAGGTGGACGTGTCGACGCGGCTCACGCGCAACATACGCCTGAACGTCCCGCTGGTCAGCGCGGCGATGGACACGGTGACCGAGTCGGCGCTGGCGATCGCCATGGCGCAGCACGGCGGCCTCGGCGTGATCCACAAGAACCTGTCGATCGAAGAGCAGGCGTCGGAGGTCGACCGCGTCAAGCGCTCCGAGAGCGGGATGATCGTCAACCCCATCACGCTCGGCCCCTCCAACCGGATTTTCGAAGCGCACGAGCTGATGAAGAAGTACCGCATCTCGGGCGTGCCGATCACCGACGATGGCAGCAAAGAGGGACGGCTCGTCGGCATCCTGACCAATCGCGACCTGCGGTTCGAGACCAACATGAACCGCGCGATCGACGAGGTGATGACGAAGCAGCCGCTCTATACCGTTGCCGTCGGCACCACGCTCGACGAGGCGCGCGAGATCCTGCACCAGCACAAGGTCGAGAAGCTGCTCGTCGTCGATCGCGACTACCGGCTGAAGGGGCTGATCACCGTCAAGGACATCCAGAAGGCGGTCAAGTATCCGCTCGCCTGCAAGGACGCGCTCGGCCGGCTGCGCTGCGGCGCCGCCATCGGCGTCAGCCGGGATGCCTTCGAGCGCGCGCGGGCGCTCGTCGCCGCGGGCGTCGACGTGCTCGTCGTGGACACGGCGCACGGCCACTCGCAGGGCGTGATCGACATGGTCGCAAGCGTTCGCCGCGAGTTCCCGAACGTCGAGCTCGTCGCCGGCAACGTCGCCACCGCGGAGGCGACCGCGGCGCTGATCGACGCGGGCGTCGACGCGGTGAAGGTCGGCATCGGCGGCGGCTCGATCTGCACGACGCGCGTCGTCGCCGGCATCGGCGTGCCGATGATCAGCTCGATCATGGAGTGCGCGCGCGCAGCGGCCGCGCGCAACGTGCCGATCGTCGCCGACGGCGGCATCCGCTATTCGGGCGACATCGTGAAGGCGCTCGCGGTCGGCGCCAGCTGCACGATGATCGGCAACCTGTTCGCGGGCACCGACGAGAGCCCCGGCGAGCTGATCCTCTTCCAGGGCCGCAGCTATAAGGAATACCGCGGCATGGGCTCGATTGGCGCGATGCGCCGCGGCAGCCGCGACCGCTATTTCCAGGACGAGTTCGACCTCGAAGGCGGCCGCGCGACCGAGAAGCTCGTGCCCGAAGGCATCGAAGGCCGCGTGGCGCACAAGGGCAGCGTGGCGGCCATGGTCCATCAGCTCGTCGGCGGGCTGCGCGCGGGCATGGGGTACTGCGGGAGCGCGACGATCCTGGAGTTGCAGCGGAAGGCAAAGCTGATTCGCATCACCGCCGCCGGCGCGCGCGAGAGCCACGTCCACGACGTCCAGATTACGAAGGAAGCGCCGAACTACCGGATGGAGTAGTTGGTCGTTGGTCGTCAGTCGTTGGTGGGTGGTGGCTTCGGGTCTATCGTAATTCGACGCGAGACGTCGTCCACGACATCGAGGCGAATCACCCGTGCGCCAGCCAGATCATGGGACAGCCGATCTGGCCACTCAATCGCGAGCACTCCGTCTCTCACACCCGTTTCGTCAAGGCCCAAATCGTCGGTCGCCGTTTTGTCCAGCCGGTACAAATCGGCGTGGTACAGGGTCAATCGTCCGCCACGGTACTCATGCAGCAATGTGAATGTGGGACTGCTGACGTCGCCGGGATCGATTCCGAGTCCTGCGGCCAGACCTTTCACGAACGTTGTCTTGCCAGCGCCAAGGTCGCCGGCCAGCAGCAGCACGTCGCCCGGCTTCAGCGTCGCAGCGAGCTCGCGCGCAACGGCCTGTGTCTCTTCCTCCGAGGCGGTTGTCCGGTCAGCAGCCGCCGGCGACCAACCACCAACCACGAGCTACTCCGCTTTCTCCGGATTGCATAGCCGGTTGAGCGCGTCACCGAGACAGGCGATCACGTCGGTCGCCGTCATCGCGACCTGTCCTTCTTCGGCTTCCGCGAGGTCCCCGGCCGCGCCGTGGAGGAAGACCGCGAGGCGACACGCGGCCTCCGCGTCGAGCAGTTGGGCTACCCAGGCGGCGATCATCCCGGTGAGCACGTCGCCCGTGCCACCGGTCGCCATCCCGGCGTTGCCGGTCGGGTTGATGAAGATGTGGCCATCGGGCGCGGCAATCACGGTCCGGTGGCCCTTCAGCACGACGTACACGCGATGCGTCGTCGCGAAATCGGTGGCGACGTCGATCCGATTGGCCTGCACCTCCTCGACGGACGACCCGATGAGCCGCGCCATCTCGCCGGCATGGGGGGTGATGATCACGTCGCGCTCTTCCCTGCCGACCAGTACGCCGGGATCGTCCGCGAGCACGGTGATCGCGTCGGCATCGAGCACGAGCGGCACCGTCGCGCGATCGAGCAGCGAGCGGACGAACTCCGCCACGCCTGGCCCGCGTCCCAGGCCCGGCCCGCACGCGATGACATCGTGCCGCAGCTCGAGCAGCCGCTCGATGGCGCTTGCGGCAACCATGCCTTCGTCCGATTCGTCGAGCGGCTCGGTCATGAGCTCCGGCGCCATCGACGCGACGATCGGCAGCAGCGATCCGGGCGTCGCGACCGTGACGAGCCCCGCGCCCGACCGCAGGGCGCCCATGGCCGCCAGATGCGACGCGCCGGTCTTGCCGCGCGACCCCGCGACGATCGTGACGCGGCCGAAGTCGCCCTTGTGCGAATCGGCGGCGCGCGGCTCGACGATCTCGCGAAGCTGTTCGGGCGTCAGCAGCTCGATGCGCTGGCCCTCGACGCCGTCGATCACTTCATGCGGGATGCCGATGTCTGCGATCACGACGTCGCCGGCGTGCGCTTCCCCGGGCGGCAGCACCAGCGGCAGCTTCGGCGCCGCGAGGGTCACCGTCATCGACGCATCGATGCAGTCGCCCAGCACGTGCGGCGTGTCCGCGGACAGCCCGCTCGGCAGGTCGATCGAGACGATCGGGATGGACGAGGCGTTCACGTCGGCGACGACCGTCTCCATCATGCCGCCGAGCGGGGACGTCAGCCCCGTCCCGAAGATGGCGTCGACGATGAGCGCGCACTGCGAGATTTCCGAGAAGTGCAGTTCCCAGCTCTGCTCGTCGCCGATCTCGACGACGGTCACGCCGAGACGGCCGAGGATCTCGAGGTTGGTCTTGGCGTCCCCGCGCACGTCGGCGAGGGCGCCGATGACGAACACGGCCGCGTCGATGCCGCGCTGGAGCAGCGTGCGCGCGACGACGAAGCCGTCGCCGCCGTTGTTGCCGCGGCCGCACAGCACAGCCACGCGTCCGCTCAGCCGCGCCTCGTACGCCGCCTCGATCGCCGCCACCACCTGCCGCCCGGCGTTTTCCATCAGGACGAGCGACGGGATGCCGATCTCTTCGATCGTGAAGCGGTCGGCCTCGCGCATCTGCGCTGCGTTCAGGATCCGCATTCGTGTGGGATATTAGGGCTCAGTATGTCTGCAACGGTCAACGTCAATGGACGCATCACGCCCGAGCATGATGCGATGATCTCCGTCTTCGATCACGGCTTCCTCTACGGCGAAGGCATTTACGAGACGCTCCGCACCTATCATCGCCGGCCGTTTCTCCTCGACCGGCACATGACGCGGCTCCGGCGGTCGGCGAAGATGATCGAGCTGCCGCTCCCCTTCACCGACGAGGAGCTCGCGGCGCAGATCCGCAGCACGCAGGCGTGCGCGAAGATCGACGGCGAGGTGTACATCCGCGTGCTCGTGACGCGCGGCATCGGCGAGCTCACCTACGACCCGAAGGCGACACCGAACCCCTCGATCGTGATCATCGTCAAGCCGCACGTCGATCCCGAGCCCGTGGCGTACGACAAGGGCGTCCGCGTGGTCATCGTCGACGTCGTCCGCAATCACCCGGACTCGGTCAACCCGATGATCAAGAGCAACAACCTGATGAACAGCGCGCTGGCGATGCAGGAGGCGCTCAAGTCGAACGCCTTCGAAGGGGTCATGCGGAACTACCGCGGCGAGCTCAGCGAGTGCACCACGTCGAACCTGTTCGTCGTCAAGAACGGCGTCGCGCTGACCCCGCCGCTCGACGCCGGGCTGCTGCCCGGCATCACGCGCGAGTTCCTGTTCGACGTGGGCAGGGACGTGGGCGTGGACGTCCGCGAGCAGGTGCTGCGGGACGGGGACCTATTCGGCGCCGACGAAGCCTTCCTTACCAGCACCACGCGCGAGCTGGTGCCCATCGTGACCGTCGACAACCGCACGATCGGGAGCGGGACGCCCGGCCCGATCACGTGGAAGCTGCTGAACGGGTTCCGGAAGTTCGCCGCGGCCAGTTAGCGGCAGCCGCACCTCGATGCGCGTGCCGACGCCTGGAGCCGCCGTGCAGGCGATCGTTCCGGCGTGACGATTGACGATCGCGGCGCTGATGAACAGCCCGAGACCCGTGCCCGGAATGCTCCCCACCGTCTGCGTGCGGTAGCCGCGCTCGAACACCCGCTCCTGCTCCGCCGGCGGAATGCCGATGCCCCTATCGCGAACCGTGATGCTGGCCTCGGCGCCCTCGACGCGCAGGTCGATGTCGACGTCGCCGCCATCGGGCGAGTACTTGATTGCGTTGCCAATCAGGTTCTGCATCACCCGCTGGATGCGATGGTGATCGAAGTCGGCCATGACCGGATTGGCCGGCGCCGTGAAATGAAGCGCGTGGCCCCGCGCCAGCATTTCCATCTGATCGATGGCGGCCGTGATCACCTGGCGCAGATCGCCACGCCGCGCATCCAGCTCGATGGCGTTGCCCTCGATCGAGCGAAGGTCCGCCAAAACGTCGATCAGGTGTGTCGCCTGCGCCGCGGCCGCGTCGATGCGGCGGAACAGGCGTGCGACGTCGCCTTTCGTCTCGCCGCCCGCAAGCGCCCGCCTCGCGGATCCGCTGATCACCGCGAGCGGGTTGCGCACGTCGTGTGAAATGGCCGCCAGGATGGTGTCGCGCTCGGTGCGGAGCTCGCGCTCGCGCACGGCCAGCCGCTGCGCCTCGAGTTGTTGCCGTCTCTTGGCGGAGACCATGAGGCCGACAGCGACGGCAATGGCTCCGAACACCAGCTCGTCCTTCCACTGGTCCACCGGTGGAAGCCGTCCGGTGAGAACCACGTCGTCGCCAATCACGGCCGTGATCGCGACGGCGACCGCGGGACCGGTGCCGCCGAGGAGCGCCGCACCGACGACGAACAGCACAGCCAGCATGACGTAGACGTTGTCGCGAACGGCGTAGTGCGACGCGACGATGGCCAGCGAGCCGCCGGCGATAATGCCCGCCGAATAGGACAGGAGTACGCGCGCGATGCGAGGCACGTCAGTCTGAGTGGACCAACGGATTAGACGCACCGACGCGCGGATAGTTCTGTTACGCGAAGGCCTCGACCGGCGGACAGGAGCAGAAGAGGTTGCGGTCGCCGTACGGGTTGTCGATGCGGCCGACGCTCGGCCAGAACTTGTTCGCCCGCACGAACGGAAGCGGGAAGGCCGCTTCTTCCCTGGAGTACGGATGGGACCAGTCTGCCGCGGCAATCGCTTCCGCGGTGTGCGGCGCGTTTTTGAGCACGTTGTCCGTGCGATCGGCCCTGCCGCTGACGACAGCGTCGATCTCGCTCCGAATCTGAATCATCGCGTCGCAGAACCGATCGAGTTCGGCCTTGTCCTCGCTTTCGGTCGGCTCCACCATCAACGTCCCGGCGACAGGGAACGACACGGTCGGCGCGTGAAAGCCGTAGTCCATCAGCCGCTTTGCGACGTCCATCTCCTCGATGCCCGCCGCCTTGAAGGCGCGGAGATCGAAGATCAGTTCGTGGGCGACGCGGCCGTTGGCGCGTGCGTAGAGCACCGGATAGTGCTGCTCGAGGCGCGCCTTGATGTAGTTGGCGTTCAGGATCGCGTAGCGGGTCGCGTCGGTCATCCCGTCGGCGCCGAGCATCCGGATGTAGGCGTAGGAGATCAGCAGGATGCTCGCGCTGCCCCACGGCGCCGCCGATATCGCGTGAATGGCCCGCTCGCCGCCGGTCTTCACGAGCGGATGGCCGGGCAGGTACGGCGCCAGGTGCGCCGCTACGCCGATGGGCCCCATTCCTGGACCGCCGCCGCCGTGCGGAATCGCGAAGGTCTTGTGCAGGTTCAGGTGGCACACGTCCGCGCCGATCGACGCCGGGCTCGTCAGCCCTACCTGCGCGTTCATGTTGGCGCCGTCCATGTACACCTGGCCGCCGTGCTCGTGGACGATGTCGCAGATGGTCCTGATCTCGTCCTCGAAGACACCGTGCGTGGAGGGATACGTGATCATCAGGCAGGACAGGCGGTCGCGATGCTCCGCGGCCTTCCTGCGCAGATCGGCGACGTCCACGTTTCCGTTCGGCGCGGTCGCGATGACGACCACGCGCATGCCGGCCATCGAGGCGCTCGCCGGGTTCGTCCCGTGCGCTGACGCGGGAATCAGGACGACGTCACGGTGCGAGTCGCCGCGATCGCGGTGGTAGGCGCGAATGACCATCAGGCCCGCGAATTCGCCCTGCGCGCCGGAATTCGGCTGGAGCGACACCGCGCTGAAGCCCGTGATCTCCTTCAGCGCCTGCTCCAGCTCCGCGATGATCTGCGCGTAGCCCTGCGCCTGGTCCGCCGGCGCGAACGGATGCATCCGCGAGAAGTGCTCCCACGTGACCGGCAGCATCTCACTCGCGGCGTTCAGCTTCATCGTGCACGAGCCGAGCGGGATCATCGACGTGTCGAGCCCGACGTCCTTCCGTTCCAGCGTCCGGATGTACCGCATCATCTGCGTTTCCGAGCGATGCGTATTGAACACCGGGTGCGTCATGAACGCCGACGTCCGCCGCGGCTCGGCATTCGGGGCGGGGGCGCCGGATTCGCTGGCCCAATCGATCGCTCGCGCCGTTTTTCCCAGACCTTTCGCGAAGACGTTGACGATGTCCTGGACGTCGGAGGTGGTCACAGTCTCGTTCAGCGAGACGCCGATCGTGGTGTCGTCGACGTACCGGAAGTTGATGCCGGCCTCGAGCGCCGCGCGCCGAATCGGATCGACGCCCGTGGGGGCTTCCAGCCGCAGGGTGTCGAAATACGACGAATTGGATTGGCTGACTCCGAGTGCGGTCAGCGCCCGTTCCAGACGCCGAGTCAATTCGTGGACGCGGCCGGCGATGGCCTTCAACCCCTCGGGCCCGTGGTATACGCCGTACATCGAGGCCATGTTGGCCAGCAGCGCCTGCGCCGTGCAGATGTTCGACGTCGCCTTCTCCCGCCGGATGTGCTGCTCGCGCGTAGCCAGCGCCATCCGGTAGGCCTTGTGACCGTGCGCATCGACCGAGACGCCGATGATGCGGCCGGGCGCCTGCCGGACAAACGCATGGCGCGTCGCGAAGAACGCCGCGTGCGGGCCGCCATACCCGAGCGGCACGCCGAACCGCTGTGAATTGCCGTAGACGACGTCGGCGCCCATCTCGCCGGGCGGCTCGAGCAGGGCGAGCGCGAGCAGATCCGCGCCGACCGCGACGAGCACCCCCGCCTCGTGCGCCTTCGCGATGAACGGACCGAGATCGGTCACCGCGCCGTACTGATCCGGATACTCGAGCATCGCGCCGAAGACGCGCGGCTCGAACGTCATCGCTTCCACGGGCCCGACGTGCAGATCGATGTCGAGCGGTTCGGCGCGCGTCCGAAGGACGTCGATGGTCTGCGGCAGGCAGCGGTCGCTGACCAGGAACAGGCTGCGCTCGCCGTTACCGGGGCGCCTGGTCCGCGCGCGGTGCAGCAGCGTCATCGCCTCGGCCGCGGCCGTCGCCTCGTCGAGCAGCGACGCGGTCGCCACCTCCATCCCCGTCAGGTCCGCCACCATCGTCTGAAAGTTCAGCAGCGCCTCGAGACGTCCCTGCGCGATTTCCGCCTGGTACGGCGTGTACGGCGTGTACCAGCCGGGATTCTCCATGACCATCCGGAGGATCACGCTCGGCGTGATCGTGTCGTGATAGCCGAGCCCGATGTAGGACCGGAAGGCCTTGTTGCCCCGCGCGACCGCCGTCAGGCGGCGCAGGTACGCGTTCTCGCTTTCGGCGGGCGGAAGCTGCAGCGGCCGCGCGAGACGGATGGACGCGGGAATCGCCTCGTCCACGAGCGCGTCGAGCGACGCCGCTCCGACGGCCTCGAGCATGCGGTCGCGATCGTCGGGTGAAGGGCCGATATGGCGGCGGGCAAACCAGTCGCTGGCGTCGAGTCTGTTCATCCCAGGTGCGATTGATACTGCGTGGAATCGAGCAGCGCCCCCGAGTCGGTGGGGCTCGCGAGCTTGACCTTGATCATCCAGGTGCCGTGCGGATCGCTGTTGACGACCTCGGGGTGGCCCTTGAGGTCGTCGTTGACGGCGACCACCTCGCCGCTCATCGGCGCGAACAGCTCGGACACCGCCTTGACCGACTCGATCGACCCGAAGGATTCGCCGGCGTTCACCTGGCGGCCGACGTCGGGCAGTTCCACGTAGACCACGTCACCAAGCTGCTGCTGCGCGTAGTCCGTGATGCCGATCTCGCCGGTGTCGCCGGCGATGCGAATCCACTCGTGGTCCTTGGTGTATTTCCGGTCCGCCGGATACGCCATACATCTCTCCGGGCGGGTCTGAAGACCTGCCCCTACGCCTTTCGTTTATAAAACGGCAGCGGGACGACCGTCGCGCGCGACGCGCGTCCACGCAGGTCGATCGTGAGCTCCGACCCGGGTGCCGTGAGGTCCATCGGCACGTAGGCCATCCCGATGGCCTTCTTCAGGTACGGAGTCTGGGTGCCGCTGGTCACAACGCCAACGGGCTTGTCGCCGCGGAGTACCGGGTAGCCATGGCGCGCGATGCCGCGATCGATCATCTCGAAGCCCACCAGCCTCCTCGTGATCCCCTTCTCCTTCTGCTCGCGCAGCCGTTCGTGACCGATGAACGAGGCCTTCTTCCAGCCGACAATCCACCCCAGGTCCGCCTCGAGCGGGGTCGTCGTCTCGTCGATGTCGTTGCCGTAGAGCCGCATGGCCGCCTCCAGGCGGAGCGTGTCGCGGGCACCGAGGCCGCATGGGATCACGTCCGCGGCGCGGCCCGATTCGAGCAGCGCCTGCCATACGCGGTCCGCCATGTTCGGCGGCACGAAAATCTCGAAGCCATCCTCCCCCGTGTAGCCGGTCCGGGAGATCAGCGCGCGTGCGTTCGCAACCTCTCCGTGCGTGAACCAGTAGTACTTGAGATCGGCGAGCTCGGTCGTGCAGAGCGGCTGCAGCACGCCGAGCGCCGCCGGCCCCTGTATCGCAATAAGTGCATAGCGGCTGCTCGAATCGACGGCCGCCGCTTCACCCGCCTCTTTCACCTGCGCGGCAATCCACGCGTAGTCCTTCGGGGTGTTCGCCGCGTTGACGACCAGCATGAAATGGTTCGGCGCCATCCGATAGACGAGCATGTCGTCGACGAACGTGCCGTCGAACGTCGTCAAAGCCGAGTAGTGGGCCTGGCCGACCTGCAGGCGGCTCGCGTCGTTGCTCGAGATGCGCTGCACGGCCGCAAGCGCATCCTTGCCGGCGATCTCGACTTCGCCCATGTGGCTGACGTCGAACATGCCGGCGCGCGTGCGAACGGCCAGATGCTCGGCCGTGATGCCCGAATATTCGACGGGCATCTCCCAGCCGCCGAACGGAACCATGCGGGCGTTCGACGCGCAGTGCCGGGCGTAGAGCGGCGTTTTCCTGAGGTCTGAGGCGATTGTCTCGGTCATCGCGGGACGTGCGAGGTGATCCGAGTTTATTCGAAGAAAGAGAGATTACGAAACCGCGCGCAGCGGTGCGGTTACGTCGACCTGGAGCCGCTCGAGCGTGGCCGCGAGCAGCGCGGGGGTCACCGGACCGGCGGCCGAAAGCTCGTGTGCCTTGAGCAGCGTGCCGCATCGGTTGACCAGGAACAAGTACAGGTCGCAGATGCCCGCCAGGTCGTGCGGGTCGTGCGACGCCAGGACGATCGCCGCCCCGCGGTCGCGCTTGGCGTCGAGCGTGCGCGACAGCCAGCGAGATGCATCCACGTCCAGGCCTTCCCACGGTTCGTCGAGCACGACCAGGCCAGGATGAGGACGCGACAGCACCGTCCGCAGGCCGAGGAGCTGCCGCGTGCCGCGGGACAGCGTCCGGATGCGCCGCCGCTCGGGCGTCAGCGCATCGCCGGTGGCCAGGCTCCCCCAGTCGCAGGCCCGCACGGCGCCGGGAAGCGTGAAGTCTCCGGCGAAGTACGCGACGTTGACGCGCGCGACCGCCTGGCAAGGCGCCAGACCGCGCACCTGCATCTCGCCTCCGGATGCAGGCAACAACCCGGCGATGACCCGCAATAACGTCGTCTTTCCGGCGCCGTTGGGACCGATGACGCCGAGTGACTGGTTCGCGCAGAGCTCGAACGAAATCCCGTGGAAGACCTCGCGGCGCCGATACCGTGCGCTGACGTCGCAAGCCGAGAGCACGACGTCATTCACTGCGAGACCTCGAGCGGTGTCGCGCCGCGGACAATGCCGAACACGCCGGCCGCCAGCGGAATGGCCGCGGCACCCAGCGCCACCAGAATGGCGACGCGTGCGGGACCCGACACGGTGGCGCCAAGCAGCCGCACCGGCGATACCCAACGCGCCAGCGGAGGGATGGTCATCACGAGGAGCCATCCAATCGCGCACGCGACCCGCGACGAGTACACCGCGGTTCCCCACGCGACGAACGAGGATGCGAGGAACGCTGCGCACGTGCCGGCGGCCAAGGACTTCGCCTGTGCGCCATGACTGGCAGCGAGTTCCAGCAGCCCCACGCACAGCCAGCCGAGGATGCCCGGCGCGATGGAAACAAGGCAGTGTGCCAGACCGATCTGCCAGCGCGGCGTCGACGAGGTCAGCAGCAGATCGAAGTGCCCGCGGCGCGCGGGTATCTGATACCCCGACGAGGCGACGAACAGGTGGAGGAGCAACAAGGGCGTCAGCGCCTCGACGGCGGACGTCGGGTCCGCAGTGATGCGCACGGCCGCCGCAGCGACGGCGACGATGAAGCCGGCGATGAAGACGGGCGGCACGACGGCGACGACGAAGAAATACCGAATCGCATAGACCAGCGTCATGTCTCCCGCCTTTCGTGGACGCTGCCAGCCGTCTTCATGGCATCGGCGCTGCCAGCGGAGCGCACCCATGCCGGCAGCTGGCCGGCGGCATGGTTGGCGCGCGGCGAGTACCGCAGATACGCCTCGAGCGTGTGATAGCTGATGTCGAGCTGCCGGCAGGTCCGCCGCTTGTTGCGCCCGCAGCGCTCGTACACCAGGCGTGCGTAGCGGCTGCCCCAGGCCCGCATCGATTCGCCGGCGGCGACCGATGGCCCCAGCACCTGCGCGTAGTCGCCGCGGAACTGCGGCGGCAGGTCGTCGAGCTCGATGTAGTCCGAGTCGGTCAGGGCGACAGCTCGCTCGATGAAGCGTTCCAGCTCGCGCACGTTGCCGGGCCACTCGTAGGTCCGCAGCGCGTCGGCCGCGGCATCGGACAGCGCGAGGTCGCGTGCACGGCTATGACGGGAGAGGAAATAGGTGGCGAGCTCGCAGACGTCCTCGAGGCGGGCGCGAAGCGGCGGCACGTGAATCTCCACCCCGCCGAGACGGTAGTAGAGATCGGTTCGAAACAACCCACGGGCCACCATTTCGGACAGCGAGCGGTTGGTCGCCGCCACAATCCGCGTGTTGACCCGGCGTGTCCCGTGACCGCCGACGCGCTCGACCGCCACGTCCTGAATGGCGCGCAGCAGCTTCGCCTGCGCCGACAGCGACAGGTCGGAGATCTCGTCGAGGAACAGCGTCCCGCCTTCCGCGTGCTCGAACTTCCCCTGCCGGCCGCGCACGCCCGTCGCCGTCCGTTCCTCGATGCCGAACAGCTCGGCCTCGAGGAGGGTCTCGACCAGCGCCGCGCAGTTGACGGCGACGAACGGGCCGCTGCGCCGGCGGCTCACCTCGTGGATCTGCCGCGCGACCAGTTCCTTGCCGGTGCCACTTTCGCCTTCGATGAGCACCGTGAAATCCGTCAGCGCGACCCGTTCAACGCGTCCGCGAAGCATCTGCATGATGCCGCTCGAGCCGATGAGCGGTGCCACCCCGTCGATGGGCCGCGCCATGCTCGACACACGCGCGCGGCACGACTCGAGCACGATGCCGCCAAGCTGCGACGCGGCCGCCAGCACGTCGAGCTGTCGATCGTCGGGCGGCGACACCGGGTCGAATGCGGCCTCGAGAAGGGCCTGCACGCGCGGGTCGGCGCTCGGGACGCCGAGCACGATCGATTGGGACGTCCGCGTCGGCGTCACGAGGCGCGCGTGATAGCGCGACGGGATTTCCCGCAGCCGCACCGCGCGCATGTCCGCCACGCGCTGTACCTCGCGTTCGAAGACCGCCTGCAGGTCGCGTTCGACCGGATCCCCGGCCAGGGCGTCGCCCAGCGCGCGCAGCACTTGTGCAATCACTTCGTCCACACCGTTCATCCGCTCCTCCAACCCCGGCGTTACCAATTGCGATGCCACGCGAACAGCAGTTCATTTCGTCAAGCGGAGAGCCGCTCCGCGAATTCGATGTCGCCTGAGGGCGGTCGATGCGGGTAGCGATTTCCCTCGCCGCCCTCTGGCGGCGGCGCCGCTGCGGGCATCACATACCCGTCGGCGCGCACGTCGATGGCACGATCGAACGCCAGCGCCGCGCGGTACTCCACCTCGTCGGCCTCGAGCCTCGAGACGAATGCGCGCGCCACACGCGAACGCACGAGCACCCGTCCCTGAACGGAAACGACGTGCACGTCCAGATGCCGTCCGGGAAGCAGCCGTTCCGTCGATGCAGTCAGAAGGCCCCAGGGAGACGCGTCGAGAACAAGCAGTTGGCCACCTGTCCTCAACTTCGCGCGGGACAGCGGCTCGTCGCTGGCCACGACACGACGGGGTGCCCGCCTGCGCTCCATGGATCACAGCACCTCTATCCACGTGCGCGTCGCCGGCGCGTAACGCAGCACGCGCGTTCGACCGGTCGCACCCAGCACGCGCACCGCGTACTGCGACCCGTCGCGGCCACGCACGTACAACGTGCGGGACGAGGCGGTGCCGACCGGCGTGAACGACAGGAGGGCGCTTGTCTCTGGCGCCTGTGTCTCGGAAGGATCGCTGAGCGACACGACGACGTGGGGAAACACATCGGCGACGCGGACCGGCGGCGCGACGAGCGGATCGATGCCCGCGCCGATCTCGAGCGTCCGAACGCCGTTCCCGTTGCCGTCCACGTACAGGGCCGACGTGAACGTTCCGTCGTCGGCAGCGAGCAGCACGGCCACGTTTGCCGAACGAGCTACCGCGAGCGCACGCGCAAACGCGAGCCGGCCGGCCAGGTAGCGTGCCGCGCTGGCCGCACGCGTCCGCTCGACGCCGGCCGTCAGCTGCGGGACCGCGGCGGCCGCCATGATGGCGACCGTCGCGGCGACGAACATCAACTCGATCAGCGTGTAGCCGGCGGCTATTGCCCCGGCTTCGGTACGGTGACGGTGATGAGCGGCTTCATCTTCAGGAAGCTCTTCTCGCCGACCCCGCTCACGTTCATCAGGTCCTCGATCTTCTTGAAGCCGCCGTTCTTCTGCCGGTAGTCGATGATGCGCTCCGCCATCTTCGGCCCGACGCCGGGAATCGTGGCGAGCTGTTCGGCGGTTGCGGTGTTCAGGTTGACCGGTGCCGCGGCCGTCGCCGTCGGCTTCGGCACCGGTGCCTTGCTCTGCGCGCTCAGCGCGGTCGCGCTCAATGCGATCGCGGTAATCGCAGCCATCATGATGCGGATCGTCATCGTGTCCTCCTCGTGGCATGGTTGTGAACATGAAGGGGTCCGGCGGCCGGCGTGGGGGCGCGGTGAGGGTCGGACGCGCGGACGCCGGTTTTCCGCCGGGACGCGGCTGAGCCGAGCAACGGATCTGCCGTTACCGGCGTCGATCTCTGTCGAGCGATGTCGCAGGACGTGCAGGACTTATGGCGCGCGCGACACCCGTCGCGATTTCCGCGCGCTCAGATCTGACAACCGCGGTTGTCGTTATCGACGAGGGAACCGACCGGAGGAACGCGCGACGCCATTGCGTGCAATCTGGGACGGCGACCGCCGGTGCCCCGTCTTCTCATTCCTGCAGAGGGTCACTCCGCGCCGGATTAGTCTGCCTCACAGGTGGCTTTTCTCTCCGGATTCACCGCGGGTTAGATCCGCTTTCCGCGACCCTTCCCGCATCGGCGCCGTGAGCACCTGCGCAGTTCGACCCACTAGGCAGCCGACAAGCGGTCGCCGGATTCGTTCGGATCGAGCATCGGCAGCAAGGCGCCATCGCTCGTGAGTTCAATGCTTTAGACCGGCACGCCGCCCCGTCGATTCGCGTGCGTTCGTGGTGCGTCGACCATCGCCTGAAGGCCCGCGCGCGGGCGGCTTTGGGTACACGGTCGAGGTGGTACTGCAATTGCCCCCGGAGCAGGGTGTCAACTGCGTGACAACTGACGTTGCAGGCCACACGCCGCAAGGCGAACACGCTTGAGGAATGCCGCTTCGCCACCGGGCCCGACTCCCCCGGAACGTCCGACCTCGCAGCCGACGACCTCCCGTTTCCAGGCCGCACGCTAACCGCGCTTGTGAGTGACGGGGCGAAGCTTTGTCGTAAATCGGGCGCAGTGCCAACGCAGGACGCATAGATCGGTGGATTGCCAATGAGACAGATTTTCGCGCTGACCGCCATTTCGGCCGTCGTCGCCCAGATGTCGCCGCTCGGCGCGCAGGCCGCCGCGATCGGCGTCGTCAGCGGCACGGTGAACGGCACCAACGGAGCGCTGGCCGCGGTGACCGTGCAGGCGCTCGACGCCACCGGCGCCGTCGCAGGCTCTGCGGTCACGGCCGCGACGGGCGGCTTCAGCATCACCGGCCTGACCGCCGGCACCTTCACGATTCAGGTCGTCTCCGAAGCCGGCGCGGTGATCGGCGCCTCGACGGCGACGCTCGTCGAAGGTGCGATGGTCGCGACCGTGACCGTCAATGCGACGGCCGCAGCCGTCGCTGCGGCGGCGACCGCGGCAACGGCATCAACGGCGGCCGCCAGCGGCGCCGCGGCCGGCGCCGCGACCGGCTCGGTCCTTACCACGACGGCCGTCGTTGCGGCGGTCGGCGCCGCCGCTGCCACGGTGGCGCCTGTGATTTCGGTCAACGAGGACGTCAGCGGAAGCCGGTGAGATGAACGCCATGATTGCTTCACGCATTCGATTCGCGCACACGACGGTCACCGCCGCCCTCGTCTTCGTCGGCCTGATTGGCGCGATGGGCGCGCGCGCCGCCGCGCAGGTCTCCAACTACATGATCGGCGCGCAGGACGTGCTGACCATCTCGGTGTTCGACGAGCCGAGCCTCAGCGGCAAGTACGCGGTGGAACTGGACGGCAGCCTCGCGTTCCCGCTGGTCGGCCGCATGAAGGCCGCGGGCCTCTCGCTGCGTGACTTCGAGAGCGATCTGCGCACGCGCCTCGCGGCGGGCTACTTCCGCAATCCGCAGGTCAACGTGGCGATCGAGCAGTATCGCAGCCAGCGCGTCTTCGTCGTCGGCGCGGTGAAGGTGCCGGGGACCTACGCGCTCACGGGCGACATGTCGCTCATCGAGGTGCTCGCCAAGGCCGGGTCCACGACCGACGGCGCCGGCGACGAGGTGATGCTCATTCGCGGACATGGCCGAGCCGCCGCCACGCTCCCCGAGTCGGGAACGGCCGACGACATCGTCCGCGTGAGCCTGAAGGAACTGCAGGGCGGCCCGGCCGCGGCGCGCAACCTCGCGCTGAACGACGGCGATACGGTCTACGTACCGCGCGCGCAGGTCGTCTACGTGTTCGGCCAGGTCAAGAATCCGGGGTCGTACCCCGTGCAGTCGGACACCACCATCCTGCAGGTGCTGTCCCTGGCCGGCGGCGTCCTGCCGACCGGCGCCATGAACCGCCTGCAGGTCATTCGCGTCGTCGACGGAGCGAAGAAGGAACTCAAGGTGAAGCTCACCGAAGGCGTCAATCCGGGCGACACGATCATCGTTCCCGAAAGGTTCTTCTGATGTCCGAGCATCTTGATCGCATCGACGACTCGCCGGCCGCCGATGCGGTGATCGCCGCGCCGGCCGCCGACGTGAAGAAGGCGGTCGTCGCCGCCGCATCGCGGCGCTTCTCCGAGGATCTCGATCCGCACGAGATCCTCAGAATCCTCTACCGGCGCCGGTGGGCGATGGCGACGATCTTCGCGGTCGTCGTGCTGACGACCGTGGCGCACGCGTTCCTGGCGACCCCGCTCTACGAGGCGCGGACGCGGCTGCTGATCGAGACCGACGATCCGAGTGTCGTGTCGTTCAAGGCTGTCGTCGACGAGGGGCAGCCGAATCCTGACTACTATCAGACGCAGTACGGGATCCTGCAGAGCCGCGAGCTCGCGCGCAGGACCATCGACAGCCTGCGCTTGTGGAATTCCGAGAGCGCCGGCACGGCGTCACACCCCAGCATGTGGGGCCGCCTGTGGCCGGCCGCGGCATCCGAGGCGCCGGCGGCGGACGCGGGGACGGAACAAACCGACGAGGCCATCGCGCAGTCCGTGGCGATCGATCGGTTCCTCATCAATCTCAGCGTCGAGCCGATGCGCAACAGCCGGCTCGTCGACGTCAAGTTCCGCTCGGCGGACCCGCAGCTGGCCGCGCGCGTCGCCAACCAGCTGGCCAGGCACTACATCGATCACAGCCTCGAGTACAAGTTCACCGCCACGCGCGACGCCTCGACCTGGCTGGCGGAGCAGCTCACGGAGCAGCGCAAAGCGGTCGAAACGGCCGAGACGCGCCTCCAGCGCTACCGGGAGGACAACGGTGCCGTGTCGGTCGACGACAGCGGCAACATCGTCGTGCAGAAGCTGGCGGAGCTCAACTCCGCGCTGACGCGCGCGAAGACCGAACGCATGCAGAAGGAAGCCGTCGAGCGCCAGCTGCTGGCGATCGAGAACAACCCGGCGGCGCTCGATGCCTTCCCCGTCGTCCTGGATAACTCGTACATCCAGCACCAGAAGGCGGAGCTCGCCGACCTTCAGCGCCAGCGCGCGCAGCTTGCCGACAAGCTCGGCGATCTGCACCCTGACATGCTGAAGATCAACTCGGCGATCGCGACCGCGCAGGCGAAGTTCCAGGCCGAGATCGCCAACGTGGTGTCGTCGCTGCACACGGAATACAAGGCCGCCGTCGCCCAGGAACAGAGCCTCACGAAGGCGCTCGACGACCAGAAGCGCGAAGCGCTGTCGATGAACCGCAAGGCCATCAACTACGGCGTGCTGGCGCGCGACGCCGACAGCAGCCGGCAGGTGTACAACAGCCTGCTGCAGCGGGCCAAGGAGACGGGCGTCTCCGGCGAGCTGCGCTCGAGCAACATCCGCATCATCGATCGCGCCGAGCAGCCGCGCACGCCGGTGTCGCCGAACCGGACGCTCAACGTCACGCTCGGGATCCTGGGCGGACTGCTTCTCGCCGTCGCTTTTGCCTTCTTCTACGAGTACCTCGACAACCGGCTGAAGGATCCGGACGAGATTCGCGCGTGCCTCGGCCTGGCGCCGCTCGGCATGCTGCCCGCGCTCGGCCTGCAGCGGTCGACGGGGCCGTTGCTGCTGAACAACGGGGTGCCCCCGAACTTCTCCGAGATGTTCCGGACGATCCGGACCAACATCCTGTTTTCGTCGCCCGAGAGCGCGCCGCGCACGCTCGCGGTCACCAGCACGGGGCCCGGCGAGGGCAAGACGCTGGTATCGAGCAACCTGGCCGTGGCCTGCGCGCTCGCCGGCCAGCGCGTGCTGCTGATCGATGCGGACATGCGGCGCCCGCAGATGCACGACCTGTTCGACGTCGAACTGTCCCCGGGCCTGTCGAACATCATCGTCGGCGACGCGAAGGCGAGCGCCGCGCTCCAGAAGACCTCCGTGTCGGGCCTGTGGCTGATGCCGGCCGGGCGGACGCCGCCGAACCCGGTCGAACTGCTCGGCTCGGCGCGGTTCAAGGAAGTCCTCGCGTCGCTCAGCCAGCACTTCGACACCATCGTGATCGACACGCCGCCGGCGATGGTGGTGGCCGATCCGCTCGTCGTCGCGACCATCGTCTCCGGCGTGGTGTTCGTCGTCGGAGCGGAGATGACGAGCCGGCACACGGCGCGCGCGGTGATCGATCAGCTCGAGCGCGGCAATGCCCGCATCCTCGGCGCGGTGCTGAACCGCGTCGAATTCGGCAAGAACCGCTACTACTACGCGCGGTACTACGGCAGCGCGTACGGCACGTACTACCAGGCGGCGCATTCCTGAGACACCAGGGCGCCGCCGGGCGGCGCCACTTCACATGAACGCTATCGCGGTTCGGATTCAACACGCCGGCGGCGCAGTCGTCGAGCGCCGAAGCCTCTGGCATCGGCGCGTCGTCGACCCGGCCGACCTCGCAGGCCTGCTGCTCTGCGTGGTGCCGCTGCTGCTCGGCACATTCTTCGTGACCGGGATCCGCGCGGCGGAAACCGCGATCTATGCGATCTGCACGCTCGCGGTCCTGCCGCACCTCGCACCGTTCATCGCGTCGATGCGCCGGCACGGGGCGAACACGGCGCTGGTGGCGACGTTCCTCGTCCTCGGCGTCGCGATGCTGGCCGCGGCGCAGCAGGGTGCGCCGAACGCGGCCCTCCAGTCGAAGGCGCTCGCGGCGACCGCGGTGTGGGCGTCGATCTACATCATCACGTTCTCGATGGCGCGGTCGGCGCCCAGCGTCCTGCGATTCGCGGCGTGGATGCGCATCTGCGGTGCCGCGATGTCAGCGTCGGTCTACCTGTGCGTCGTCCTCCACTTCGCCGGCGTTCCCTTCGGCGAGTTCATGCAGTTCAGGGATGGCTCGTTCAGGGCGTTCGGTCCGCTTGGCGACCAGGTGGCGTTCATCGTCATCCTCCCGGCGTTGGTCGCGCTCGCCGAGGCGCGGCCGGCTGCCTTCGCCATTCACTTCGGCGCGCTGCTGCTGACGGCGACGCGTGGAGCGCTGCTGGCGCTGGTGGCAGGAGTGGTTGCGTACCTGGTGATGATAGCGGTCCGACACGCGTCGCGCGGCCGCGGCGCCGCGTGGGGTCTGGTGTCGATCGGCGTCGCCGTGCTGATCATGGCGAGCCCCGCAGCGAGCAACCTCCGGGACCGCATTACGACGTCGCCGACCGATCAGGATTACTCGTTCCGCTGGACGGCCATCACCACCGGTCTGAAGCTCGTCGCCGAACATCCGCTGCTCGGCGTCGGCTTCAACGGGTTCGGCGACCGCCGCCGTGCGGTCGCCGAAGACTGGCTCGCGACGGCCGCGTCCGAGAACGGCCTCGCGCGAACGGCCAACCAGTACGTGCAGACCGCGACCGACGGCGGGCTGCTGGCTGCCTTCGCACTCCTGCTGTTCGTCGGGCTCACGCTGCGAAACGCCTGGCGCGCCATCGGCTGGCGCGAGGCCAGCGCAGCGCTCGTGGGCACGCAGCTGTGGCTGGTCGGCGTCCTGATCGGCAATCAGGGCGCGCCCTGGCTGCTGTCCGACGCCGCGTCGGGCTTCTTCATATTTGCCGCGGCCGCGATAGCCGCACGGGCGGCCGCCTTCGCGCGCCGCGGGGACGATGCCGTCCACGGCTGACCAGCTGAAGACGTCGGCCGCGTTCCTGACCGCGGTCAACCTTGGCTGCGCCGCCATCGGCGCGGCCCAGGGCCTTGCGGTGGTGCGTCTCCTGGGCCCCGACGGATATGGAGCGGCCGCCGTTGTCGTCGCGCTGACGTCGGTCGCGACGAACCTGATCGACGTCCGCGTCACCGACCTCGTGTCGAACCTGTATTACAGCGCCGAAACCACGGACGACGTGAAGGGCGCCGCGCATCGCGCGGCAGTACTGCGCCTGGGCATCGGCCTCTACGCGCTCAGCGCGCTGCTCGTCACGCTGGCATCCATCGTTCTGTTGCTCTTTGCGGCCCGGCGCCTCAGCGCAGCCGTCTTTCTGACGCAGTGGTTCTGGATGGCCGCGCTTGCTCAGGGCATCAGCTATTTCGGTTCGTTCTTCGTGTTCATCCAGCGCTTCGTCGCAAGCGCGCGGCGCATGGCCGCGCTGCAGATCGCGTCGGCGCTGATGAACGCCGCCGCCATGATTGCGCTGGTCGCGTTCCACAGAACCGTGGGCGGCTACGTGACGGGGTTGCTCCTGTCTGCGGTGGCGATCGCCCTCGTCAATGCGGCGCTGACCACGCGCGGCATCGTTCGAGCAGGCATCCCGCTCCTGGCGGCCGGGCATCCTGGCGGCGTCGCCATCGATCGGAAAGTGGTGTTCCGGTTCATCGCGGCCGGCAACGTGCTCGGGTACGTCAAGCTGCTGCATCGGTCGGCCGACGTGCTGCTCGTCGCGTTCTTCTGTTCCGACCGTGACACCGGCATCTACAAGCTCGCGCGGTCGATGACCGACGCGCTCTACGCCATCTCCGAGGCGATCGGGCGCATCTACCAGCCTCGCCTGCTGTCGCTGCTGCGCGACGGCGCTCATGAGGAATACCGCCGCCTCGCGCGGTCGATGACCGCGATCGCGGCGGTCGTGACCTGCGTGGCCCTCGCCGGCGTGCTGCTCGTCGTGCCGCGCATGGCCACGATCCTCGGCTGGCGCGAGATGCCGGGCCTGACGCTCGCAACGGCGGTCATGACGCTGCCGTTCTTCTTCGTCGCGGGTCTCCAGGCGTGGATCTGGCCGGCCTTCGTGTCGATGGGGCGCGTGGGACGCCTGACGCTGTGGGGCGTGGTCGCGGTCGTGATGGGTCAGTACACGGTCGGCCCGCTGCTGGTCTATTCGACCGGTTCGGCCAATCCTGCCTGGTTCAGCGTCGGCTATCTGAGCTTCTATTTCCTCTCGCTGCTGCCGCTCTGGCGCGAGCTGGTGCAGGACGGTCACACATTCGCCTGGATTGTGCCGGAGGCCGCCGCATGATGACTCGAACTCCGGCGGCGGCGAACGTCGAGACGCGGCGAGCCGTTCACGTCGTTCAGATCAGCCGGGACGCCGACCTCCTCCGGCCGGCCTCGCTCCCGGAGCCCGTGCAGCGCCAGCTCGATGAGGCCCGCGAGCTCTCGCTGCGAGCGCCCGGAAGCCTCGTGACGATCATCGTGTTCACCCCGAACGCCTCCGTGGGATGGCAGCAGGAGAACGTTCGCGTGGTGCCGATCCGGGCCTCGGCACAGGGCGCGGTGGCGCTGACCCGCATCCTGCAGGCGCTGCATCGAGCCGCACCCATCAGCGTCATCACCACGCAGGTGCCGCACGAGGAAGGGTGGCTGGCACTGGCGGTCGCCCGCTGGCATCGCATCCCGGTGATCGCCCAGCTGCAGTCGGATCTCTTTGCGCATCCGGCGCCGGGCCCCATTGGTCGGCGCGCGATGCGCGCGGCGCACGACTGGATCACCCGCAGGTCGCTGAGAGCGTTCGCGGCTGTCAGGACGGTCTCCTCTCTCAACCGCGCGGCGGTCACGAAATTCGCGCCGCGAGTACGGCTCGCCACCATTCCCGTTCCGCACGCGCCGCTGCCCTCGCGCAGAACGGCAGCGCTCTCCGCGCGGTCAAAGAAACCGCTCGTGCTGTGTGTCGGCCGCCTGGCGGCCGGGCGCGATTTGTTGACGTGGCTGCAGGTTGCGGCCGTCGTGTCACGGCGCCACCCGGACGCGCGCTTCGTCGTCGCCGGCGAAGGGTCTGAGCGGTCGCGCCTGCAGGCGGCAGCCGCGAAACTCGGGCTCGCCCGCGTCATCGAGTTCGCCGGCTCCGTTCCCGACGGCGAGCTCCAGGAACTCTACGCACAGGCGACGGCCGTGCTGATGACGTCGGGCGGCGCCGAATCCGCGCGCGCGCTGGTCGAAGTCGCCTCACAGGGAACCGCGGCCGTCTCGACGGCAGCCCCCGGACCGCGCGATGTCGTCGTCAACGGCGTCACCGGGTTCCTCCACGAACCTGGCGACGTCGCGGCGCTCGCCGACAGCGTCTGCGCCCTGCTGCGCGAGCCGGCGCGGGCCGCCATGATGGGCGCCCAGGCGCGCACGCTCGTCTCGGTCAAGTTCAATCCGCAGCGCCTCCGCCGCGCGTGGGTGGATCTCTGGGTCACGACGGCGCGACAGGGGGCGCCCTCCGCGTGAAGCTTCTCCTCGTCAATTTCGTCATGGATGAGCGCTCGCCGGTCCTGGCATGGCAGCAGGGCGTTGCCACCCGGCTGGCCGCGCGCTGCGAGCGCGTCGTGGTGCTCACCGAGCGCGTGGTCGAGTCGCCGCTCCCGGCGAACGTCGAAGTCCATCGCGTCCCGCGAATCCTGACGACCCCGCTGCGGCTGCTCGGCGTGCGCTGGCTGATGAACATCCCGGTCTGGCGGTGGTGCGCGCGCGAGCGCTTTGACGCCGTGTTCGTCCACATGAACGCCGACTGGGTGTATCGACTGGCGCCGTGCTGGCGCCGCTTCAACGTCCCCGTTCTGCTGTGGTACGCGCACGGCACCGTCACCCGCCGGCTGCAGCGCGCGCACGAGCACGCCAGCTGCGTCATCACGTCGACTCCCGAAGGCTTCCGGATTCCTTCTCCGAAGGTCCGCATCATCGGGCAGGGCGTCGATACCGATCTCTTTGTGCCGGCGGCGACTCGACCCGATACCGCGACCATCGTGGCCGTCGGCCGCGTCTCGCGCCGCAAGCGCGTGGACCTGATGCTGGAGACGCTCGCGTGGCTGAACACGCACGCACCGGAGCATCCGTTCAGGCTGCGCATCATCGGACCGACGCTCACGCGTGACGACGAGCGGTACGCCGAGGAACTGAAGGCGAAGGTGGCGGCAGCCGGCCTGCGCGACGCCGTCACGTTCGAAGGCCCGCTGCCAGTCGCCGCGCTGCCCGCGGTCTACGACTCGTCGTTTCTGCACCTGAACCTGAGCGAGACGGGCAGCATGGACAAGGCCATCCTCGAGTCGCTGGCGAGCGGCTGCCCCACCGTGACGAGCAACGAAGCCGCGTTCGCGGTGCTCCACGATTTCCCCGACCTGCAGGTCCGGCAGCGGACGCCCGAGGCGATCGGCGCGCAGATCCGCCGGGTCTATGAAGACCGCCACGCGTTCACCCCCGCAGCGCTGAGACAGCTCGTCGAGGGTCGGCACGACCTGAACTCCTATGCCGACCGCGTGTGCAACATCCTGGCGGAACTGGTGACGAGAAAGGCGGCGTGACATGTGCGGCATCGCAGGCATCCGCAGCGGATCGATTGACAGGGACTACCCCCGGCTCGTCGTCGCCGCCATGACGCGCCGGCTGGTCCATCGCGGACCCGACGACTTCGGCATCTGGACCGACCCGTGGCGCGGCGTGGCGTTCGGCCATCGCCGCCTGGCCGTGATCGATCCGACACCCGCCGGAAAGCAGCCGATGGTGTCGCCATCGGGCCGGTTCGCCATCACGTGCAACGGCGAGATCTACAACTACCGGGAACTGCTCCAGCAGCTGCCACAGGCCGATGCCGCGCTCTCGTCGGATACGTCGGTGCTTCTCGCGTGTTTCGACCAGTGGGGCCTCGACGAGACGCTGACGCGCGTGAACGGCCGGTTCGCCTTCGCCGCCTGGGACCGCTGGACCGGCACGCTGTTTCTCGCGACCGACCGCCTCGGCGAGAAGCCGCTGTATTACGCGAGCTTCGGCTCCGACACGGTGTTTGCCTCGGAGCTGAAGGCGCTGACGGTGCACGACCGCTTCGACGGCTCGATCGATGCCATCGCCCTCGATCAGTACCTGAAGAAGGGCTTCGTCTCGGCCCCGCGGTCCATCTACAAGCACATCTCGAAGCTGGCCCCGGGATCGCTGGCCCTCTGCCGGCGCGACGGCTCGCTCGAAATCCGGCAGTACTGGTCGCCGCCGGTGCCGCGCGCCGACCACGACGTCGAGGTCAATTCGCGTGAAGCCGTCGAGCAGCTCGATGGCCTGCTGACCGATTCCGTGCGGCTGCGGATGCGGTCCGACGTCCCGGTCGGCGTCTTCTACTCCGGCGGGATTGATTCAACGGCCATCCTCGCGCGCGCCCGCCGCGCCAGCACGGGCCCGATCACCGCCTTCACGATCGATTTCGAGGAGTCGGACCACTCCGAGGCCGCGCACGCCCGGGCCATCGCCGGCTATCTCGAGTGCGACCATGTCGAGGCGACTCTGAGCCGTGCGGACGCGCTCGCGATTATCCCCGACCTGCCGTCGGTGTACGACGAGCCGTTCGGCGATGCCTCCAGCATCATCCAGTGCCTGCTCGCCCGTGTCGCGCGCGGCCACGTGTCGGTGGCGCTCGGCGGCGACGGCGGCGGCGAACTGTTCTGCGGGTCCCTGCGCTACCACTGGGCCAACCGGTTCTGGCCGCTCTGGAAGGATGCGCCCTCGCACGTCCGCCGCGCCGCGAAAGGCGCCTTCATCGCGTCCTCGGCCGCCCTGTCGCTGCTGCCGTGGCTTCCCAGCCGGGTGTCGCGTCTCGCCAGGAGGCTCGAGCGGATTTCCGACGGCTTGTCGTCGACCGACACCGAGGCGCTCTACCAGCACCTGACCGCGCAGCCCGACGCCGCGCGGTTCCTCCTGCAGGCCGCAACCGAGGCTGCGTCGCGCCAGCCGCTGCCGGCGAGCCGCGACGAGCTGCTCGCGCAGTTGATGTGGCTCGACACGACCGACTATCTGCCGAACGACATCCTCGTGAAGATCGACCGCGCCACGATGGCCGTCGGTCTCGAAGCGCGGCTTCCGATGATCGACTACCGGCTCGTCGAATGGGCGAGCTCGCTGCCGGCCAACGTCCGGCTGCGCGGCGGCGTCGGCAAGTGGGTGCTCAAGCAGCTCGTGTATCGCGACGTCCCGCGGCAGCTCCTCGAGCGGCCGAAGCAGGCGTTTTCGCTCCCGGTCGCAGCGTGGATGCGCGGCCCGCTCCGTGACTGGGCCGAGGACCTGCTCGCCGAGCGGAACCTGCAGGACTACCCGATCCTCGACAGCGTCGAAGTGCGGCGGCAGTGGACCGAACACCTCGGACGCCGGCGCGACTGGCGCCACAGCCTCTGGCCGCTGCTGATGTTCCTGTCGTGGGAGCGCCACATGCGCGAGGCGCGCGTCATCTCATCGTCCGCGCGGACGCGCCTCGCGGCGGTCGCCAACGGTTGATCGGCATGTCAAAAGTTCTCCTCGTCACCAACATCTTTCCGCCCGACATCGGCGGCCCCGCCACGTTCATCGATCGGCTCGGGCACTCGCTCGCCCGCCGCGATCACCGCGTCACGGTCGTGTGCACGTCCCAGGGCAGCCGCCACGAATCCGACCGCGAGCGTCCGTTTGCCGTGCGCCGGGTCAACTTCTCCAGGCGCGAACGCTACGAGGTCCTCGTGCGGATGCGGCTGGCGGTCGAAATGGCGCGTCACAGGCTGATCTTCGTGAACGGCCTCGAGCGCTACGTCGCGGAGGTGAATCGCGTCACCCGGCGGCCGTACGTGCTCAAGATCGTCGGCGACACCGTCTGGGAGACCGCGCGCAACCGCGGCATGACGGACCTGTCGATCGACGCGTTCCAGACCGACCCGGCGGCGCAGGCGACATTCGCCGGCGATATCCACGTGCGCAATGCGTGGGTCGCCGCGGCGCGGCACATCGTCGTCCCCAGCGAATACCTCCGCAGGCTCGTGCAGGGCTGGGGCGTCGCGCCCGAGCGGATCACGGTCGTGCAGAACGGCACGATCACGACCGGTCCGGCCGCGCCCGCGACCCGCACCCGCGAGCGGTTCCGCGCGCTCTTCGTCGGCCGCCTGACGAACTGGAAAGGGGTGGAAACGCTCCTCCTGGCGGCGCGCGACGTTCCCGACGTCGAGCTCGAGATCGTCGGGGACGGGCCCGAGTGGCCGCACCTCGTGGAGCTCTCGGCGCAGCTCGGTCTCGGAGAACGCGCGATCTTCCGCGGCCGCCTGTCCGCCGCCGACGTGCGCCGCGCGATGGATCGCGCGCACGCCCTCGTGCTCACCTCGCTCTACGAAGGCCTCTCGCACACCGTGCTCGAGGCGTTCGCCGCCGGCCTGCCGTGCATCGTGTCTGACCGCGGCGGCAACGAGGAAGTCGTCTCCAACGGCCGGAACGGCGTGATCGTTCCGCCGCAGAACGTCGACTCGCTCGCTGGCGCGCTCCGCGCGCTCGCGGACGACGAGCCGTGGCGGCGACGGCTCGGCGCGGCCGCGCTCGAGACGGCGCGCGTGTTCGATTTGACCAATACCGTCAGCCGGACGGAACAGCTTCTCCTGAATGCGGTGTGAAACCATGGTGACTGGCGTTACGCACATCCTGTTTCTCGCGGGCGGCAACGGCCGCAATCCCATCTCCGGGGCCGAGCATCACGTCATCACGGCGGTCCAGGCGCTTGCCGCGCGCGGGATCGACACGGAACTGATCGTCCTGCTCTGGCAGACGGACCCGCTCATCGAGGACACGCTTCACCACCTGGAGACGCAGGGCGTCAGGGTGGTTCGCATCGAGCGCAAGCCCGGGCGCCACACGCTGGCGTCGCGGCTGGTCCGCGCGCTCGACTGCTGGCGGCGTCTCAGCATCGCGCTGCGGACGCGCCGCGACCGCGTCGTGCACATGCACATGGAGCTCGTCATGCAGGTGATCGCCGCGCGGCGCGCCGGCTGCCGTCATCTCGTCATGACGATTCACAACGACGAGCCGTCGTACACGTCGCTCTTCTTCAAGACGTGCTTCCGCGTGCTCGTCGCCACGGGCGTGCACTTCGTGGCGATCACCGAGCACGTGCGGCGCCACCTGATTTCGGCCGTCGGCCTGCCGTCGGACAGCGTCACCACCATCACGTACGGGATTCCGAAGCCGGCCTCGCGAGCCGTCACGCGCGAGCGATTCGGTCTGTCGGAGTCGGACTTCGTCATCGGCTTCGTCGGCCGGCTGACCCGTCAGAAGAATCTTCCGCTGCTGCTCCAGGCAATGGCGCAGCGTCCGTCCGTCCGCTGCGTCATCGTCGGCGAGGGCGAGCTGAAATCCGAGCTCCAACACCTCGCGCAGTCGCTCGGGTGCCGCAACGTCAGCTTCCTCGGTGCGCAGCCGAAGGCCGCGGCCCTGATGCCGCTGTTCGACGTCCTCGCCCTTCCCTCGGTCTGGGAGGGACTCGGCGTGGTGCTCGTCGAAGCGATGCTGCAGAACGTGCCGATCATCGCCAGCCGCGCCGGCGCCATCCCCGAAGTGCTCGACCAGGGCCGGTGCGGCCTGCTGATCGATCCCTCGTCGGTCGACTCACTGCTCGGCGCGATCGATACGATGCGAACCGACGCCGCCCGCCGCCGCGCCTTGATCGATGCGGGGCGTGAGCGCGCGGCGACCGTCTACGGCGTCGGCCGCATGACCGCCGAGGCGCACGCGCTCTACAGCAGGCTGTGCAACGGCTTCCGAGCCCGGGAAGGCGCCGCCGCATGAGCGCCGTGAAGCGCCGTCATCGCATCTGCTTCGTCGGCACGACGCTCGGGCGCGGCGGAGCCGAGGTGCACCTGTTTCAGGCGGCAACGGGACTCCAGGAGCGCGGCTTCGACGTCCACGTCGTCTGCATGCTGCCGCGCGACTACTGGGGCGTGAAGCTGGAAGAGCGCGGCATCCCGGTCACCTACATGAACCTGTCGCGGAGGTGCACGCCAATCCCGATACTCGCCCGCTTTCTGCGCTGCATGGCGGCCATCAGACCCGTCGCGATCGCGGGATTCGATTATCCGGGCGCGATGCTCGCGCGTGCGGGCGGACGGCTCGCCCGGATTCCCGTCGTCATCTCGTCGATTCACTCCGAGAACTTTGGTGGACTGCTGCGCCGGCTCGCGCTGGTCTGGACCGACTCGTTCGCGACCGCGACAACGGTTGTCTCGCGGCGCATGAGCCAGAAGCTGATCGCGCTCGGCGCGGCGTCCGAACGTGTCCGCGTGATCCCGAACGGGACGGATATGACCGCCGTGGGCCCGCACCTGCGTGCCTCACGCGCCGCGCTGCGGCACTCGCTCGGAGTCGGCAACGCCGAGTTCCTCTGGCTCGCCGCGGGACGCCTCGAGGAGCCGAAGGACTACCCGAACCTGTTGGAAGCGATGGCCATGCTCCGGCCGGCGGCGCCGCAGGCCCGCCTCGCGATTGCCGGACAGGGTCCGCTCGAAAACGAACTGAGAGCGCTCGCGACGTCGCTGCGCCTCGATGACGTCGTCTCCTTTCTGGGTTTCCGTGAAGACGTTCACGCGTGCATGGCCGCCGCGGACGCAACGGTGCTCGCCTCCGCCTGGGAAGGCCTTCCGAACGTCGTCATCGAGTCGCTGGCGGCAGGCACCCCGATCGTGTCCACCGACGTCGGCGGCGTGCGCGAAGTCATCGACGAAGGCGTGAGCGGCCTCATCGTTCCGCCGCGGACCCCGGGGGCGCTGGCGTCGGCGATGTCGGCATTGATGGCGCGATCGCCGTCCGAGCTGCGGACCATGGGCGATGCGGGACGCGCCCACGTCGAACGCTCCTACGCGGTCGACAACGTCGTCGCGCGCTGGTCGGACCTGTTCAACGACCTGCTGAGGGAGGCCGCATGAGCCCGCGGCGGCGTCTCGTGAAGATCGTGACGGTGCCGCTCTCGTTCCAGCTTGGCCAGGGACACGCCGCGGTGATGACCAACGCCGGCTTCGAGGTGCATGCGGTGTCCTCGCCAGGGCCGTTGGCCGACCAGTACGCGCGATACGAGAAGGTCCCCGTGCATCCCGTGCCGATGGCGCGGCGAATCGCGCCGTGGGCGGACCTCGTGTCGTTCGTGCGGCTCTATCGCACGATCAGGAGTCTGCGGCCGTCAGTCGTGCAATCAGGCACGCCGAAGGCCGCCGTGCTCGGAACGCTCGCCGCGTACCTGCTCCGCATCCGCGTCCGCATCTACTACGTCCACGGTCTTCCGATGCTGACCGCGAAGGGCGTTCTGCGGCGCATTCTCTTCGCCGTGGAGCGCCTGACGTGCCGCGCGGCCACGCACATCGTCTGCGTGAGCCCCTCCATCCGGCGCGAACTGGTTCTCGCAGGCATGTGCCGTCCGGAAAAGGCGGTCGTCCTCGGCCACGGCAGCTCGAACGGCATCGATATGTCGGTCTTCGATCCGGCGCGCTTCCCCTCCGACGCCGTCACGCGGGCGCGTGCAAATCTGGGCATTCCGGCCGACGCGCTCGTGATCGGCTTCCTTGGCCGGATTGGGCGTGAAAAGGGCATCGAGCAGCTGTACGAGGCGTGGCGCACGCTGCGCGAGGCCTTTCCGACGGCATATCTCCTGATCGTCGGGCCGGACGAAATCAACGATCCCGTCGCGCCCAACGTTCTCGAGGGACTGAAGACCGACTCGCGCGTCCGCATGACCGGGCCCGATTGGTATCCCGCGCCGCTCTACGCGCTGATGGACGTGCTCTGCATGCCCAGCCACCGCGAGGGCCTGCCGAACGTGGCGCTCGAAGCCGCCGCGATGGAAGTGCCGGTTGTGGCCTTCCGCGTTCCTGGAGTCGTCGATGCCGTCGAGAGTGGCACGACAGGCGAACTGGTCGATCCGCTGTCGTCGGCGCAGATTGCGGCCGCAATCGGTAAGTACTTTCAACAACCGTCTTTGCGGCGGATGCACGGACGCGCAGGACGGCGCAGAGTGCACGAATTTTTCGCGCGTGAAAAGGTCTGGGACGCACTAACAAAGTTCTACCTCTCGGTGAACTAAATCCCCGGCGGGTCGATCGCCGATCGGGGTACTGCCCTCCTGAATGTCGATGTACCGGAAGCACGTGAAACGTTCCGCGGATGTGTGCCTCGCCGCGCTCGGTTTGCTGGTCACGGCACCAGCATTGCTCACCTTGATGATTGCGGTGAAAACGCGGCTCGGCTCGCCGGTTTTCTTCGTTCAGACGCGCCCCGGCTTCCGGGGGCAACCCTTTCGAATGGTGAAATTCCGAACCATGACGGACGCGCGGGACGTGCACGGCAACCTGCTGCCTGACGGGGAGCGATTGACCCGTTTCGGCCGGTTCCTGCGCTCGACGAGCCTCGACGAACTGCCGGAGCTCTGGAACGTGCTCACAGGCGACATGAGCCTGGTCGGGCCGCGGCCGCTGCTGACCGAGTACCTCGATCTTTACACCCCCGCACAGCGCCATCGGCACGACGTGCGCCCGGGCATCACCGGCCTTGCGCAGATCAACGGCCGGAACGCGCTGACGTGGGACGAGAAGTTCGCGTTCGACCTCGAATACGTGCGCTCGTGCTCCTTCGCCTCCGATACCCGCATCCTGCTGCGCACGCTCGGTCAGGTGATCAGCCGCCGCGGCGTGACGCAGCCAGGCCACGCCAGCGCCGAGCGGTTCATGGGGTCGGTTCCGCAATGCGGAGTGTCGCGATGAAGCGCATCCTGCTCTCGCCGCCGGATGTGGGCGCCAACGAGCGCGGCCTGCTGCTCGAGGCGTTCGATTCGAACTGGATCGCGCCCGTCGGTCCGCACATCGACGCGTTCGAGCGGGAGTTCGCGGAGACGATCGGCGTTCACCACGCCGTCGCGCTCTCGAGCGGCACCGCCGCCCTGCACCTCGGACTGATCGCCGCCGGCGTGCGCCGCGGCGACCGCGTGATCACCTCGACGCTGACGTTTGCGGCGACCGCGAATGCCGCGGTGTACATCGGCGCGCAGCCCGTTTTCGTAGACGTGTCGCCCGACACGTGGACGCTCGACCCGGACCTCGTTGCCGAGGAACTGGCCGCGTGCGCGAAGAGAGGCCAACGCGTGGGCGCCGTCATCGCCGTGGACCTCTACGGTCAATGCGCGGACTACGACCGGCTGCTGCAGATCACCGACCGCTACGGCGTGCCGCTTGTCGCCGACGCCGCCGAAGCGCTCGGCGCGTCGTATCGGGGAATCCCGGCCGGCGGCATCGGGCTGTGCGCGGCGTTCTCGTTCAACGGCAACAAGATCATCACGACCGGCGGCGGCGGCATGCTGGTGTCCCACGACCGTTCGGTGATCGAGCGTGCCCGGCACCTGTCCACGCAGGCGCGCGAGCCGGTCGCGCACTACGAGCACGTCGAGATCGGGTTCAACTACCGGATGAGCAACCTGCTCGC
>Ga0070698_100000630_pt1 | contig 37973 bp, 28 predicted proteins | sample KBSK1502metaG_FD_65477 | JGI IMG/M metagenome (GOLD analysis project Ga0070698, IMG submission 65477) | Corn, switchgrass and miscanthus rhizosphere microbial communities from Kellogg Biological Station, Michigan, USA - KBS K1-50-2 metaG | ecosystem: Host-associated > Plants > Roots >... | reverse complement strand
CACCTGGTACTCCAGGTCCTGGAGGGCGTCGGTGCAGAGAATCGCCCAGACGATTCCGGTCGTGAACGGGAGGTCGATCTCCAGGCCGGCGCCCTCCGCGGCACCCTGGTCGAGCCGGTCCTGCGCCAGCAGGAAGAGGCGAAACGCTTCGAGCCCGCTGTTGCGCAGCGCCAGCTCGTAGCTCTGGTGGTACTGGCCGAACCGGCAGGCGCCGCACGCCCCGGCCGTCAGGTAGACGTAGCGGTCCGCAACCTGCTCGGCTCCGAGCTCCTTCGACTTCGACCGGAGGAAGTTGACCAGGTTGCCGGCGGTGAAGCTGGTGGGGCAGCACTGCCCGATGTCGGCGACCTCCCGCCCGGCCAGCAGGTCGTTCTTGGTGGCGACGGGAAGCGGCTCGGCGTGATAGCCGACGTTCTCGAAGGCTGCCTGGATCAGCCGCTCGGCCCTCCAGTGCAGCCCGCCGAAGAGGATCGTGACCCGATCCCGTTCGGCTCTGGTGAAGGGCCGGGGGGTGTAGGCGCGATAGGGCGCCTGGGTTGCGGTGGCCATTTGTCCCTCCGTTCGAAAATCTGGCGACTCAAGCTGGGCGCGGTGGTCTCCTCTCTCAGGAAGGGAGGGTCGAGCGCTCGAGTGGCTGATGATAATCCCAGAAAATTACATCTTGTATTCACATTTCGCCTTGAAGATAATCACGGCCTTCTTCCGCAGCCCTCCTCGCGGAAGGCCCCGTTCTCATGTCGGGGCAGGCGACTCAACCAGGGGTGACATGCCCGGCGACGCCAGCTCGACGACGTTCCACCTTGGGGGCGATCTCAAGATTCACCGGCTCAGCTTCGGCACGATCCACCTGACGGTGCAGCGGGCCTTTGGCTCCTGCGTCCCGCCGCCCGCGATCTCCTCAAGAAGGCGGTCGATCTCGGAGTGAACTTCATCGACAAGGCCCCCCGGCAACGGACGTGAAGTGACGTCAGGAGGTTCCGATGTCGCAGGCGGTACGACAGGGCGGCTTGCCCCCGTTGACCCTGGAAAGGATATACACGGACATTCGCACGAGCATCCGCGAGACAGACGACATCAGCTTCCGCCTCCTCGGCCTCGTGCCTCTCGTGTCTGGCACGGCCCTCATCACGGTGATGCTCCAGAAGGAGTACCTCTCGGCGAATCTGGTCATGCTCTTGAGCTTGTTCGCCGGAAGCATCACGCTCGGCCTCTTTCGCTGGGAGCTCCGGAACATTCAGACCTGTTCCTGGCTCATCGCCTACGCCGCCGCCCTCGAGGGGAGATCGCTCGCGGAAGGAACGGCCGATCTTGTTCGTCGGCCCGACGCGCCGCAGGGCATCGGAAAGACCGAAGCCGAGAAGCTCATCTACTCGGTCACGATAGTGACATGGCTCGTGCTGCCCTACGCCGTCGCGGCGGTCCCGCCGCTGTCGGACCCTCGTGGGCTGTTGTGCGTCGCCACGGGCAGCCTGGTTTTCCTGGCGGCGGTCGCCTCGATCTTTGCGGACGCGCGCTACGGGCCCGGGCCGCGAACGGCCGGGTCTGACTGAACAACTGCGCGCGAGGCTGCGATGCCGCGCCGTTTGCTCATCATCGGAGGGGATACGCCATTCCCGTCGGGAATGGCGCTCGGCGAACGTCTTTCAGTGGAGCAGGACCTTCGGTACGAGCGCGCGGAATGGGCTTCGTTCCGCTTCGAGAGCCTGTCGGAGTGTGGCGCCGACCTCGTGGTGCCGATGGCCGTGCCCCAGACGGAACGAGCCATCAGCTTCTTCCAGTGGCTGAACGCGCATCCCATGGCCACGCCCACGCTCGCCATCCTCCCCACGGACGCGGAACAGTCCGTCCTCCGCATCGTCGCCGGAGCCGCGGACGACTTCATCTTGTGGCCGATCCGGAACGGAGAGTGGATCGAGCGGATCACACGCATGCTCGGCCACCGGCGCCAGGACATCGTCTCCGTCCGGAGTCGGTTGACCGAGGAGATCGGCCTGGTGAAGCTGGTGGGCCAGGACCCCGACTTCCTGCGCACCATCGAGAAGATCCCGGTCATCGCCCGCAGCGGTAATCCGGTTCTCATCACGGGAGAGACGGGGACGGGCAAGGAGCTGTGCGCCCGCGCGATCCACCATCTCAGCAAGCGGCGCAACTTCCCCTTCATCCCGATCGATTGCGGCGCCTTTCCGGACCATCTCTTCGAGAACGAGCTGTTCGGCCATGCTCGAGGCGCCTTCACGGACGCCCATGGCGAGCAGAGGGGCTTGATCGCCATGGCCGAGGGAGGGACGCTCTTCCTCGACGAGATCGATTCCCTGTCCCCGGCGGCACAGGCCAAGCTCCTGCGCTTTCTCCAGGAACGGACCTACAAGCCGCTGGGCGCCGACAAGCTCGCCCGCGCCGACCTCAACGTGATCACGGCCACGAACCAGGACCTCGAGGCTCTCGTACGCGACAAGCGATTCCGCTCGGACCTCTTCTTCCGGCTGGACGTCTTGAGGCTCCACCTCCCCCCTCTGCGCGAGCGACGGGCCGACATCGGGATCCTGTCCCGGCACTTCGTCGCGGCGCTGTGCAACGAGGCGGGCGTGGCCCACAAGACCCTCACGCCGGGCACCCTGCGCATGCTGGCGTTGGCCGACTGGCCCGGGAACGTGCGCCAGCTGTTTAACGTGATCCAACGCGCCGTGGTGTTCTGTGAGGGGACCCAGATCCTCCCGACGGACATCTCGCCCCGATTCCCGCCCTCTGCGGCCCGCTCGGTGAGCGGCGGATTCCGACAGGCCCGAGCGCAGGCGATAGCGATCTTCGAGAAGCTTTACGTCGAAGATCTGCTACGCACATGCCAGGGGAACATCACGCGGGCGGCCCGAGAGGCCCAGAAGGACCGGCGGGCCTTCGGCCGCCTGGTGAAGAAGTACCAAATCGAACGACGCGGCCCCTAAATCTCGGCGCCCAGGGCGGCGTCACTGCGACGCCCTCGTCCCGCTCCCGGGTCGTTTTCGTCCCACCATCTCCGGCCATCTTTCTCTCTCTCTCTAGGCGCCGTAGGCGGCGGACGAGCCCCGGGGCGGTGGGCAGCCGCCGTCCCACCCTGGCCGCCCGCGGCGACGCGCGCGACGCGCAACTGCTTGAGGCTCAGTCGCGGGCTCCTGAAGCACCGGTGGCGTCGCGTTTGCTGGCCTCCGGACCAGCGGGCTTCCTTCCTTGACTCGCGAGACTCAGGGCGAACCGGAGATGGCCAAAGAGATCCTGGGCTACTTCCTCCACAACCCGCAGGCCGCCGACAGCCTTGAAGGGATTGCGAGATGGCGCCTCCTCGAAGAAGCGGTGCAGCGCCGGGTCGAGAGCACCGACCAGGCCCTGACCTGGCTGGTGGCCCACGGCTTCCTGCGCAAGGTCTCAACCGCCGGCACCGGCGCGATCTTCAGCCTGAACCGCGAAAGACAGGCCGAGGCGGAGCGTTTTCTGAGGTCTGTCGCGGGGGCTCGCACCAGGCCCAGCAGCAGCTGACCCGAGCAAGCCCCGTTGGCGAACTTCACCTCGATCTCGGCGACCGGAACGAGCATCGAGCGTCTGCTCAATGCGGCCTTCGCGGAACCGCCGGTCCCGGTGGCCGGGAGCACGACGCGGGCCGTGCTCGTCCGGACGGAAGACTTCGACCCCGACGAGCAGAAGATCCACCGACCTGCCCTCTCGATCTTTCTCTACCGGGTGGACTTCAACAAGACCACGCGCGCCGCCTGGTCTGCCGTCGGCGCTCACGACGGGAGAGCCCGTCTCCCCCTCGACCTCCACTTTCTCATCACCCCCTGGTCCGACAACGCGGAGGAGGAGCACGCGATCCTCGGCCGGGCGATGCAGACCCTGGAAGGCTTCCCCATCCTGAGTGGACCGCTCCTTCATCAATCGGGCGGCTGGGCCCCGAACGAGGTGATCCAGCTCGTCCTGGAAGAGATCTCCACCGAGGCGGTCATGCGTACCTTCGACTCGCTCCCCACTGATTACCACCTGAGCGTGCCGTACATCGCTCGCGTCCTTCGCCTGGATAGCCGGGAAGCCGCTCCCTCCCCGCCGGCGTCGACGCTCGTCACCGCGATCACCCCGAGCCCCGTCCCATGAACCTCTTCGTCCCCGAACGCTTCGCAGAGCATATCGAGCGCATGGCCCTTGGCATCGAGCCCGTCGACGCGCTGCGAAGCGGACGCGCTGCGCACCCGATCGACGTCGCCCTCGACGGGGTCCCGCTGCCGCTCCCGCGCGTGCTGCGGCGGCAGCGCGGGCTGCCCGAGGGAACGGACGTGCTCGCGCGAGTGCCTCGACACGATTCGTGCCTCCACGCCTTGCTGTACCGAGACGGCCTCAAGTCTCCCATCAAGCTTCGGTTCAACGACAAGACGCGCAGGTTCGTGCCGCGACGGATCAGCTACGCGATCCCCGCGGCCATCACCACGCCTTCGCCCCGCGTCCGGCGCCCGGCCTTCTTCGGCGGGGCGGCCTACGACGTGAGCGAGACGGCGACCGGCCTCCGCGGGCGCGTGACCTGGACCTCCGCGGGCGAGACGCCCGCGCGCTGGGTGAGAGTCGAGGCCAGCTTGAACGGCGAGCTCGTGGGATACGCGCACGGCGACGACCGCGGAGAGTTCCTCCTGCTGCTTCGTTCGAGGGCGGGCGGCCTGGGCGGCTTGCCTTCACCCCTCCGGGTCCAGGTCGCTGTGTTCGGGCCTCCCGCGCCACCCGTTCCTCCGAACCCGCGGCTGCCGAAAGAGGATCCCTTGTGGGATCTGCCCCTCGAGGAGATCGGCCTCGCGGGCCCCGACGACGTTTCCCCGGGTGAGAAGCGCCCGCCGGTGCCTTTCGCCGCGGGCACCTACGCCTCGACCCCTGACAGCACGCGAGCGAACGTGACGTTCAGGCTCGGAGCGATTCGAACCGATGAGCCCAAGTTCTTCTTTATGCCGTAAGCACGAAGGAGTCTGGAGATGCCCGAATATTTGGCACCGGGAGTCTACGTCGAAGAGGTCAGCTTTCGCTCGAAGTCGATCGAGGGAGTCCCCACCAGCACGACCGGCTTCGCCGGCATGACGCGGTTCGGCCCTGTGCAGTATCCGAATGGGCCGAGCACGACCGAGCCGCGGCTCGTCACGAGCTTCACGGAGTTCGAACGCGTATACGGGGGCCTGGAGCCGCTGCGCGTCCCCACCGACGGGGACGAGCGCCCAGCCTATACGGCGCACGCGGCCCGCGCGTTCTTCATGAACGGGGGAAAGCGGCTGTACATCTCGCGCGTGTTCATGCCGCGCGGCGCCGTGGAGCCGTTCGACTACGGCGTCGCCAGCCGCTCCATCGCCGTGAGCGGCACGACCGCGACCTGGCGAGCGCGCTGGCCGGGACGGATGGGCAACGTCTTCGTGCAGACGGAAGTCCTTCGCAGCAAGAACGTGAACTTCTCGGTCGGCGGCCTCGTCCAGGCGCAAGGCGCGAAGAAGGGCTCGGTCGTCGAGATCACCGGCGGCCCGGGGCCGAAGGGCAACGACCCGCTCACGCTCGGCAACCTGGCGGAGGTCACGATCGACGCCACCGACGGCCATCAGATCTTCAACCGCGGCGGCGCGCCCGTCCTTCCCGCCGCCGGCGACAATATCCAGAACGTACAGCTCCGGGTGAGGGTTACGGTCGACCAGGAGCGTATCGACTTCACCGACGAGCTGGGCGCCCATCCCGACCACAAGCGGTACATCGGCAAGATCTTCCAGCTCAACGACCCGGAGGACGAGAACTCCGTCGTCTGGCTGGACTGGGACCCCACCGCGGCCACCGGTAACGACATCGCGGCCAATCTGATGGTGCAGCTGCAGCAGAACCCCAACAAGCGGCTGGTGGGTGGCCACGACGGCGTGGAGGCGCAGCCCGATGATCTGGCCGGCAAGGACGCGGATCCCGACGACGTCACCAAGAAGGCCACCGGCCTCGCCGCGCTGGGCGAGATCGACGACATCGCCATCGTGGCGCTGCCGGACGGAGGGACCTACGACGACTCCTTGATCTGCCGGCAGGCCGCCGACCGGCTGATCACGCATGCCGAACTCATGCGCTACCGGATCGCGGTCGTCGACGCCCCGGTGGGCAGCTCGATGACGGAGATCCGCGCTTTCAAGGGCCGCTTCGACAGCAAGTACGCGGCCCTGTACCACCCCTGGATCGAGATCCTGGATCCCACCGAGCGCGCGGCCCAGGGGGCGCCCCCGCGGCGAATACTCCTGCCTCCCTCCGGCTTCGTGACCGGGATCTACGCCCGTAGCGACATCGAGCGCGGTGTCTTCAAGGCCCCCGCCAACGAGGTGGTCCGGGGCCTCACCAAGTTCGAGCTGAACATCAACAAGGCCCGCCAGGACGTGCTCAACCCCGAGGGCATCAACGCGCTGCGATTCTTCGAGGGGCGCGGCAATCGCGTCTGGGGCGCCCGCACCATGAGCTCGGACCCGGAGTGGAAATACGTCAACGTCAGGCGGTTGTTCATTTATATAGAACATTCAATTGACAAAGGCACCCAGTGGGCCGTGTTCGAGCCGAACAACCAGCGGCTCTGGGCCAACATCCGCAGCACGGTCGAGGACTTCCTGCTCGTGCTTTGGAAGGAGGGCGCGCTCCTCGGATCGAAGCCCGAGGAGGCCTATTTCGTCCGCTGCGACCGGACCACCATGACCCAGAACGACCTCGACAATGGGCGCCTGATCTGCCTGATCGGAATCGCCCCCACCAAGCCCGCCGAGTACGTGATCTTCCGGATCGGCCAGTGGACCGCCGACGCGAAGATGAGCTAACGGGAGGAGGCCATGCCGACTTTTCGCGACAACCCCTACGGCGCCTTCAACTACATCGTAGCCCTGGGCGGAGCCCAGGGGGACGGATCGGAAGGAAGCATCATCGGTGGCTTCTCCGACGTCTCGGGCCTGGGATACGAGGTCAGTTACTCGGACTACCGCAACGGCAACGAGCTGGTGAACACGGTCCGCCACGTCCCCAACACGTTCAAGAACGACGAGATCACGCTCAAGCGAGGGCTCGTCGGATCCGACGATCTCTTCGCCTGGCTCCGGGGCGTGCGTGAAGGTGTGGCCGACCCCCGGAACGTCACGATCACGCTCCTCGACGAGGCCCGCGAGGCGGTCGCCAAGTTCAAGCTGATCAATGCCCAGCCGAAGAAGTGGACCGGCCCGACCCTGGCGGCCAAGGGCGGCGGCGAGGTGGCAATGGAGGAGCTGCACCTGGTCCACGAGGGCATCACCTACGAGTAGAGGGACCAATCGTGATCCAGCGGCTGGTGCGCGGCGCGCCGGGAATCTACTCGCTCCCTGACGAACCCGTTCGTGCGCTCACCAACGTACGCATGGACGTCTGTGCCTTCGTGGGCATAGCCCCGCGGGGCCCGGCTCGAGAACCGTTCTTCGAGACCGAATCGGCCCGGAAGCCTTGTGCGCAAGGGCGGACGGTCACGCGGTCGATTGCCGTGCCCGTCGAGAGCCGCGACGCCTACGCCCGGCTATACGGTGGCTTCGAAGGCCCGGGACTCCTCCCGTACGCGGTGGCCTCCTTCTTCGACAACGGGGGGCGGCGCGCCTACGTCGTGCGGATCGTCCATGAGTATCTGCTCCCCGACGGGACGCCGGATGTCGCCCGAAATGAGCGCGGCATCGCGCGGGGAATGATCGCCGGCCTCGCGGCCAGCGGAGGCCGTCGCGTCTGGCTCCGCGCCCGCAACGAGGGCCGGTGGGGAAATCGCCTGTCGGCGCGCCTCTCATTCAAGATCCGCGCGTTGCCGCTCCCGCCGGCGGATTTCTACGCGACCGAGCTGCGCGTCCCCGTGGGCGTGGACCTTGTCCAGGGTTCGCTGCTGCGGCTGTCCCTTCCCGGCGGCGTCCGAACGCTGCGGCGGATTGCGACTCTGCGGGAGGACTGGCAACCGACCAAGGGCGTCAAGGAGACCTGGGCCACCTTCGACGCGAGCACGGTCGTCCCGGCCGAGCGCGCCGAGCTCATCGAGGGAATGCTGGCGATCGATGATGGCGACGGCCGCTCGGAAGTGCACGAGCGGCTGGGACTCTCCTCTGACCACCCGCGATGGGCTGCCACCGCACTCCTGAATGAGTCCGATCTCGTCTATCCCAGCGACGATCCATGCCGACCGACCGGCGACCCCCTCGCGAGGTGGATCGACGCGGATTGGGAAGTCGTCCCTTCGCTCCCCAGCTACGAGACCACTGCGTTCGGCGTCTACTCCCCCGACCCCACTTTCTCGGAGTGCGAGTTCGAAGAGGCCAGCGACCGCTACGGAGACATTGTCCCCGACGACTTCTTCGACGACGAATGGACCCTGGGCGACGAATGCCCCGGCAACGGCATCCACGCGATCGCCGAGCTGTCCGACGCTGCCCTTCTGGTGGTGCCCGACCTCTACTCGCCGCAAGCTCTCGTGCCCGTGGAAAGCGTCCTCGACGAAGGCGGCCTGGCGGGGGCGGAGTTCGACGAGTGCGTCGTGCCGCCGCCGACGGAGAAGCAGGAAGCTCCCGCCGAAGAGCTGGACGGATTGCGCCTGGATCCGGCGACGGACCTCGACCGGATCGCCGCCCTCCAGGGCCGGCTGGTCGAGCTGGCCGATCTGATGCAGTCGTTCATCGTGCTCCTCGACGTCCCCCCCCGCTTGAGCCAGCGACGCATCCTGTACTGGCGGGCCAAGTTCGACTCCGCGTACGCGGCCGCCTATCACCCCTGGCTGAAAGTGGCCCGGCCCGAGGACAAGCGTGATGCGCTCATCCTCGTGAACCCCTCCGCCATCGCGGCCGGAATCATCGCCCGGCGTGAGCTCGAGCTCGGGGTGCCTCACGGGCCCGCCAACGTCATCGCCGCCGGCGTCGTCAACGTGGAGGATCGGGTGTCTCCTGCCCGCCACGACGAGCTGCACCCGACGGGCCTGAACGTCTACCTCCTCGAGCGGGACGGCGTGCGCCTCACCGCCGCCCGCACGGTCTCCCAGGACCCGGTCTGGCGGCAGCTCAGCGTGCGGCGGCTCGTCACGATGCTCCGCCGTGTCATCGATCGGCAGATGCAGTGGGCGGTCTTCGAGCCCAACAACGCCAAGCTGCGAGCCGACGTCCGCCACATGCTCGAGGCCTACCTCCGCCAGCTCTTTCTCGCCGACGCCTTCGCCGGCGCCCGGGAGGAGGAGGCCTTCTTCGTCCGTTGCGACGAGGAGCTGAACCCGTCCGCCGTCCTGGACCAGGGGAGGCTCATCGCCGAGGTGGGAGTGGCGCCGGCGGAGCCCCTCGAGTTCATCGTGCTCCAGATCGCCCGGGACGGGAACGGAAGCCTGGCGGTGACGGAGTAGGCCATGGCCGACACGCTGGCCGCCACCTTCAACTTCCGGCTCACGCTCAACCGAAGCGGCGGCGACAAGCCCACGCCGCTCGGCGATGGAGCCTTCCAGGAGTGCACGGGGCTCGACGTGGAGATGGACGTCCAGGAGCTCGTGGAGGGCGGCCGCAACGACGGCGTGATCCGTCGCGTGGGCCGGGGAAAATACACGAACATCGCCCTCAAGCGGGGAATGCTCTACCCGATGAGCGGCACCGTGCAAAACCCGAAGAGCGGCACCATCAAGAACGAGCTCTGGGCCTGGATCCAGGACATCTTGAGCGGCGTGCGTCCGGTCCGGCGCTACGACGGTGTCATCGAGATCCTGGATGGCGGCGGCCAGGCGGGGGGCCGCGTCGTAGCCACCTGGGTCTTCGACCGGGGACTGCCCGCCAAGGTGTCGGGACCGCAGCTCAACGCCAAGACCGGCGAGATCGCCATCGAGGAGCTGACGATCGCGCATGAGGGGCTGCGCCTGAGGATCCCGACGCCTCCGAGGACCTGATCCAATGCTCTCGCTCGACAAGGCCAGGCTCTACGAGATCAAGGCGGATGCGCCGGGGACCCAGATCGAGCCCGGGATCCCGGTGCAGTTCAACCCCCAGACCCTGAAGCTCGCGCTGGGCAACAAGGTGGAGGGCGGCGACAGCGTCACCCGCGGCAAGCGGCAGTATCTCGGCAAGACGACCACCACTCTCTCCTTCGACCTGCACTTCGACACCGCCGACGAAGGCACCGAGGAGGCTCCGGTCTCGGTGCGGTCGAAGACGAGGGAGGTCGAGAAGTTCGTGCTGCCGAAGGGGCAGGGAAACCAGAAGCAGAAGCCCCCCCGAGTGCGCTTCCACTGGGGCGATCTGACGATCGACGGGATCATCGACGACCTGAGCATCGACTTCGATCTCTTCGCGGCCAACGGCACGCCGCTGCGCGCCAAGATGAGCGTCTCCATCAAGGAGCAGGACGCCAAGTACCGTCTGGCCAAGGCCGGCTCGGGCGCGAACAAACCGGCGGGTGCGACCAACCCCGGCGGGGGCGGCACCGGGCCCGGCGGAGGCGGAGGCACCAGCCCCGGCGGGGGCGGCGGTGGGCCCGGCGGCGCGGGCGGCGGTCCCACCGACAGCACCGCGCTGGCCCTGGACGGCGAGTCGGCGGCCGACTTCGCCGCGCGCGTGGGTCTCGATCCGGCCGCCTGGCGCGGGATCGCCGGCCAGCTCGGGAGCACGCTCTCGCTTCGGGGCGGGGCGGAGATCGATTTCAACGCGAGCCTCTCCGCGGGCGCGGGGGTCGGCATCTCCGTGGGCCTCGAAGCGGGGGTGGACGCATCGCTCGAAGCGTCGTTCGGTCTAGAGGCGAGCGCCGGGGTGGCGGTGGCGAGCGGGCTCGCCCTCGGCGGCGGCGCCTCGGCCGGCTTCGCCCTCTCCGCCGCGGGCGGGGTGTCGGCCGCCCTCGAGACCGTGGCCATCGTCCGCAGCGAGAAGGCCGCCGCGGAGGCGCGCCAGGCCTTCGGCCCCGCGGCGCCGGCGGCGCCGCCCCCGCTTCCGCCTTCGGTCGCTGGCCGGGGCGTCGCCTCCCTGCCGCCGGCCACCGCCGCCGCCGCGCGGCCGCCCGCGGGTCTTCCCGCGTCCACCTCATCGCCGACGCCGGGGCGACCGGAGCAGCCTCGCGCTCCGCTGGCCGTCCGTGGCTTCCCTTCGCGGGCGATGCAGGCGGCCGCGCCCAGCGCCCCGCCCCCGCCCCTGGCGGATCCCCGCTCGACCTCCTTCGGCTTCGGCGTGCCCCTGAGGCCGCGCGTGGGCAGCGCCGCCGACGTGCGGGCGGGCGCCGTATCCGGACGCATTCCCCTGAAGCCTCACGGCCACGTGAGCGACGTGCTCGTTCCCGTGGATCCCACGACCCCGCCGTGGGCTCACCTTCCCATCGATCTCGGCCGCCAAGCGGCCGATCGGGTCGCCAAGAAGATCCAGGGGCCCCGGCCCTGCGGCTGTGGCGGCGCGTGCGGCCACCCGGGAGGCAGAGCGTGAGCGTTCACGTCGGCACGATGACGTCGGAGGTGGTGGCCGAGCCCGAGTCCAGAGGACCCGGCGCCGCGGAGCCGATGCCGGATAGCGAGCGCTGGCGGGAGCTGGACAAGATCCGCGGCGCGGAGGCCGCCCTCGCCCGCATCAACCGCCGCACCTGCGCCGAGGCCTTCGATGACTGAGGTGTTCGGAGCCAGCGCGCCCGTCTTCAAGGTCGGCGCCGAGGTGCGGGGTGAGCTGGCCCGCGACCTCTCCCGTCTCGAGATCGACGAGGCCACCGATGGCCTGAAGACGCTCAGCCTCCACCTCGTCGCGGAGGGTCCCAAGGACAACGCCGAGGAGGAGGAGCAGCTCTACCTCGACGGTCAGATCGTCGACCTCGGCAAGGAGCTCGAGGTGTCGATCGGCCCTTCCGACGGCGCGCGCATCGTCTTCAAGGGGCTCATCAGCGGCCTCGAGGCGATCTTCAGCGAGGGAGGCGAGCCCTATGTCGTCCTTTACGCCGAAGACAAGCTCATGAAGCTGCGCATGACACGGAGGATGAAGACCTACGAGAACAAGACCGACGCCCAGATCGCCGAGGCCATCGCCGACGAGCACCACATCGATGCCGAGGCCGCCGTCGAAGGACCGAAGTACAAGGTCGTGCAGCAATGGAACCAGAGCGACCTGGCCTTCCTGCGGGACCGGGGACGGCTCGTCCAGGCCGAGGTCTGGCTCCAGGACGAGAAGCTCCATTTCAAGACCCGTGGCCACCGTAACGGCACCGAAGTCACGCTCATCCAGGGCAATGACCTGATCGACGTCCAGCTCCGGGCCGACCTCGCGCACCAGCGGACCAAGGTGAAGGTGAGCGGCTATGACGCGAAGGAGCGAGACACCATCGACGAGGAGGCGGACAGCGACACGATCCGCGCGGAGATCTCCGGCGGCCGCACCGGTCCCAAGATCCTGAAGGACACCTTCAACGAGCGTGTCTCCTACCGCGTCCGTGAAAATCCTCTGGTATCCGGCGAGGCTAAGGCCTGGGCCAAGGCGGAGATGCTCCGTCGCTGCCGCAGCTTCGTCACGGTCGTCGGCACCACGACCGGCACCCCGGACATGGTGGTGGGCAGCCGGCTCACCCTGGACCGCGTCGGAGCGCCATTCAACGGCGACGGTTACTACGTGACCCGTCTCCGCCACACCTATGACCTCACGAGCGGGCACCGGACCCGCTTCGAGGCCGAACGGGCGACGGTGAACGAGACGAATACATGACCATAGGGGACTTCCGCCCCGATGGCGGTGGACCGCGGTACTTTGGCGTCTATCCCGCCATCGTCACGAGCATCGTCAAGGACGACGAGAACCTCGGGCGCATCGAGGTGAAGTTCCCCTGGCTCGGCAAGGATGGCCAGAAGGTGCGCGCCCTGGCCACCCTGTGCACGCCCTACGCCGACGACGACCAGGGCTTCGAGATCCTGCCCGCCGTCGACTCGCAGGTGGTCGTCGCGTTCGAGGCCGGCGACCTGCAGCGTCCCTACATCATCGGGTCGTGCTGGAACGGCAAGGAGAAGCAGCCCCAGAAGCCCGAGGTCGCCAACAACAAGAGGCTCATCAAGACGCGCGCCAAGACCCTCCTCGAGTTCGACGATACCCAGGGCAAGGCCAAGGTGACGCTGTCCATGGAGGATGGCAGCGGGCACAGCTTCGTCCTGGAGCAGTCGCCCCCGACCATCACCCTCAACCATAAGAACGGCAGCTTCATCAAGATCGAGAGCAGCGGCAACATCACGATCTTCGCACAGGGCACGCTTCTCCTCCACGCCAGCTCCGTCACCGTCGACTCGCCGTCCACCACTCACTCCGGAAGCATCACCTGCATGGCCCATACCGCGACGTCGGTCACCTCCCCGCTCTACTCACAGGGCGCGGGCCAGATCTGGTGAAGCATGATCGAGAACCGGCCCTGGAAGCTCGTCGCCCCCTGGTACTACTGGACGCGACAGATCGCGGCGGGGGCGAAGGGACCGCGAGGCACGCGGCCCGCGTTCCAGAAGTTCGACCAATCCGACTTCGTCGAGGGCTTCCTCAAGGATCCCCAGCGCTCACTTAAGTTCAAGGATGAAGTGGATCAGGTCTTCGCCGTGAACCTGATCCCGGCCCCCGTCCTGTCCAGCGGCGTCTTCGCGGGGAAGTCCATCACCTTCTTCGCCCCCAAGACGGGGCCCGGCGGGGCCGCCAAGCCCCAGCGCGCGAGCCTGGTGCCCCAGGGCATCCGGAAGGTCTTCCTGGACACGCACAAGCGCTACTACCTCGTCGTCTGCGAGCTGCACTGCGACGCGCCCGGCTTCCCCACCGCCACGGCGGACCAGGCCTGCCAGACCGGCTTCGTGGTCCGCCGCCGGTACCTGAAGTACCCGCGCTCCGCGCAGCCCGCGGCCCTCGCCCTGCTCAAGGAGATCGTCGCGATCGAGGCGCAGATCGCGGAGCTGGATCAGACCGCGCCGCTGCGACCTCCGGCGGCGAGGAAACGAGCGGCGATGGTGGAGAGGCTCCTAGCCGACGGGAGCTTCGGCGCGAAGCGCGCGGCCCTGGCCGCCCAGCTCTCGTCGAAACGCGCGGAGCTGCAGCGCTGGAAGGACGACAACGGAGTCCTCTCCGTGCAGGAGGGCTGGATCCCCGGCAAGTTCGACAAGGTCGGGAGCTGGGCCATCGTCGAGGACGCGCCGGCCACGATCACCGAGTCCTACCTGCCGCTCTACCCTCTCTTCGCGAACCCCGACATCCCGGGGCACGACGCCGAAGGCAAGACCATCTATTTCGGAGTGCTGCCCACCAGCAGCCTCGACACCGACGAGGCGGGCCGAGCGCGCTTCGACGACCGCTCCATCTACGAGGTCCGCTGCTTCGCGCGCCGCCACAAGGTCGGTTGCCCCCGGACACTCGCGACGACGCCGGACTGCAACGGTGAGCTCTTCTGGAGCGAGCCCACCGAGGTCTACCGCCTCGCCTCCCAGTCCGACCTCGTGGGTACCGCGAACCGGCCGATCACGATCCAGGTCCCCGACCTGGCCGAGCTGGCGGCGCAGGCGGCCACGTTGCCCTTCGGGAAGTTCTCTCCGGTCAAGTTCGTCCAGCCCCAGTCGCTGAGACCTTCGATCTCCGGGGGAATGTCGCTCTCCGGCGGATCGATGGGGGGCCAGGCCATCTGTTTCTTCGCCATTCCCCTCATCACCCTCGTCGCGCTCTTCGTGCTCCAGCTCTTCTTGCCGATCGTGGTCTTCATCTTCGGGCTGTGGTTCCTGCTCGCCTTCAAGTTCTGCATCCCGCCCAGCTTCCAGATCGACGCGGGGCTGCAGGCCGAGCTGAACGCGATCCCGCCCTCGATCGACGTGGACGCCGCCTTCAGCGTGACCGTCGGCGGCGTCACCAAGACGGCACTGCAGATCCAGGCCGAGCTCAAGGGCGAACTGGAGGATGCGATAGAGGCGGTCGAAGGCTTCCCGTCGGGCACCCTCAACCTGGGAGGCTTCGCGAACTCGCCCCTGATTCAGCTCAACAAGACGTTCGCGGCCGAGAAGACGCTGCCCACCGACGTGGAGAACGACCCGCCCGTCGGCCTCGACCTCACCGGCGGACTGGAGTTCGAGGCGCGGGAGGAGCGCTTCCAGGCGGAGCTCCTCGTCTCATGAGCGCGCTTCGCTTTCTCGGCCGCGGCTGGGGCTACCCCGTCATGCCCGGGACCCTCAAGCGCCTCGCGTACGTCGAGGGGCCGGAGAAGGTGGCGCAGTCCATACGGATCATCCTCGACACCGAGCCCGGCGAGCGGGTCATGCGGCCGACCTTCGGCTGCGGTCTGCGGCGTTACCTGATGAAGCCCAACACCTTCGCCACTCGCTCCCTGATCCGGCACGACGTCGAGCTGGCCCTCGCCACCTTCGAGCCACGGATCAGGCTGACGGAGGTGCGCGCGGATCCTGGCGATGACCCCGCCCTGGTGCTGATCCGGATCGCCTACGTACAGCTTCGGGACAACCGGCCCGGCAATCTCGTCTATCCGTTCTACCTGGAGTAGACCTTGCCCCTGCCTGCGCCCATCCTCGACGACCGTTCCTACCAGCAGATCCGCGACGAGCTCGTCCGGCGCATCCCCGTCTACGCGAAGGACGATTGGACGGACCACAACCCGAGCGACCCCGGGGTCACCCTCATCGAGCTGTTCGCGTTCCTGGGCGAGAACCTGCTGTACCGCTTCAACCAGATCCCGGAGGCCACCAAGCTGGCCTTCCTCCGGATGCTCCAGATCCCGCTCCGGCCCGCGTCGGCCGCGCGCTCGCTGGTGACGCTGGCCCGCGTCGATCCGAGCCCGGACAGCGTCCTCGTCCCCATCGGCAGCGAGGCCAAGGCGGGCGAGGTCTCGTTCGAGACGTTGTCCGAGGTCTCCGCCTGGCCGCTCGAGGTGGTGGCGGTGGGGCGCGTGGCCGCGGCGGAGCCGACCTCGGGCGAGGCCAAGGACTTCGCGACCGCCGCCCTCGACGCCCGCGGCGGCCTCAAGCAAGACGAGAAGGCCGTCTACTACCGCAGCGTGGTCGTTCCCGAGGATCCGAGTGCGCCCGCGGCGCTCCCCGTGAACGTGCAAGCCACCGTGGATGGCGCGCTCTGGATCGCGGTGCTCAAGACGGACTCCACCGATGCCGCCAAGCTCGGAGGCGCGCTCCTCAACATCGGCTTCGTGCCGGACGAGGAAATCCAGCAGACCGATGCTCCCCAGGCGTGCCCTGGCGAGACACCGCCCGCGGGGACCTCGGAAGTGATCTGGGAGGCCACCACGGGCAGGAAGGAGGACGACAGGCCCTACCTCGAGATCACCGTCGAGGCGGACACGACGCGCGGCCTCGCCCAGCAGGGCGTCGTCCGGCTCCGCTTGCCAAAGGCGTTTTCCGACCTCGGCGTCTATCGCTTCCCCGGGGAGCCCGACCTGGTCGGGACCGGCAACTACCCTCCGGGGCTCGACGACGAAGAGAAAGACACGCGGGTCCTTTTCTGGCTACGTGCGTCGCGGCGCCGGAGCGAGGACCGCCCCCTCGGGCGTGTCCTCTACGTGGGCATCAACGCCGCCGAGGTGGTGCAGACGCGGAAGGCGGGCCCGGAGTTCCTGGGCACCGGCAGCGCCCAGGCCGATCAGCTCTACACGCTCGTCCACAAGCCCGTGATGCCTGGCTCGGCCTCGATCCAGGTCGAGGAAGAGGGCCAGTGGACGGACTGGCAGGTGGTGGACGGCTTCGAGGCCAGCGACGAAGACTCGCGCCACTGCGTCATCGACCTCGAGGCCGGGACAGTCCGGTTCGGCAACGCTCTGCGGGGCCGGACCCCCCAGATCGGACAGCGGATCCGCGCGAACGCGTACCGCTGGGGCGGGGGCGTGGCGGGTAACGTAGGAGCGAAGGCGATTGCCAAGATCGAGGGCGTGGATGGCGTCAAGGCCACGAATCCACTTCCGGCCCGGGGAGGCTCGCCCGGGGAGCCGATCGCCGACGCTCTCGATCGCGTACCGGGCGAGCTGCGGCGGCGAGACCGCGCCGTCACCGAGGGCGACTTCCAGGAGCTCGCCCTCGCAACGCCGGGCGCTGACGTGGGCCGCGCCGAGTGCATCCCGCTCTTCCACCCGCCCACCAAGAACCTCCAGGCCGCCGGCGTGGTCAGCGTCGTTGTCTGGCCGCGCGTGGACCGCAAGCACCCCGATGCGCCGATGCCGGACCGTACGCTCCTGCGTCAGGTCTGCTGCTGGCTCGACGCGCGGCGCCTCATCACCACCGAGCTGTACGTGATCCCTCCGACCTACCGAAAGGTGGCGGTGGCCGTCGGTCTCCAGCCCAAGCCCGGCTACGGCATCGAGGCCATGCGCCGCTGGGTCGAGCTGGTGATTCGCCAGTACCTGGCGCCGCTCCCACCCTACGGGCCGGACGGCCATGGCTGGCCGCTCGGCCGGCCCGTCTTCGGTCCCGAGCTCGAGGCAGCCGCCCTGCAGGTCGAAGGAGTGGAGTTCCTCTACGGGTTGAACCTCGCTCATTGGGACGGGACGCAGTGGGTGCAGGCGACGACGATCGATTGCCTTCCCCAGCCCATCGTGCTCGAGCGGTGGGAGGTGCCCCAGCTCGCCGAGATCACGGTGGTCCAGAACGCGCCGCTCGACCCGGGCGTGGCAGTGACGCCGCCGGCGACCCCTGCGGTGCCGATACCGATCCCCACGCTGCGGGAGGAGTGCTAGCCGTGTCGGAGCTGCGGCCCTTCGCGATCGTGCGAACCGGGGACCAATGGCTCCGGGGCTCTTTCGACCGAACGTTCCTCGATGAGGAGGACGGGGTCGTGGAGCTGGCCTGGACGACGCCGGAGCCGGACTGGATCGTGACCGCCACCACCCCCGCCAACGGCCCGGCCACGATCGCCAACCAGCCGGCCACTCCGAGTGCGATCACGATCACGATCACCGACACCGACGCGTCGATCACCGAGTTCATCGTCGACATCCTCGGTCAGGACAGATACGGCCACGCCATCTCCGCCCGGTACCAGAAGAGCGTGAACGGCCTGAATTTCCAGACGGCCGAGGTTTTCTCGGAAGTGACGTCGGTCATCGGCTCCGGGCTAACGGGCACGGCCACCGGCGACACGCTCGTGGTGGACTCGGGCGCCCCCGCTCCCGGCCTGGGCGCCGGCCTCGCCTTTGACAACGAGTGTCGCCTCTACCACAGCCTCCCTGACGAGGGCCGGGTGGAGCGAGTGCGCTGGGCCGCGCGGGACCTCCTGTCACCGGTCAACGAGCAGTCCCGGCCCGTGAACTTCGTCGAGGCCCCGACCGGGACGCTGGGCGACTTCACGGCAGCCTCTTCTTCGGCGCCCTTGTCACTGCCGCGCGGCCTGGCGGTGGATATCAACGACCGGCTGTTCATCGCCGAGAGCGGTGCCGATCGGATCCTCGTCTTCGACCTCTGGAGCGAGCGCCTCCTTCGCCGGCTCACTCTTCCCGGCGCGCGGCCCCTGGACGTGGCCGCGAGCGGCACCGCGGTCTACGCGGTGCTGGGCGGCACGGCCAGCGTGGTGAAGCTGACCGCGCGATCCGGTCCGGTGCCGGTCACGTTCGCGAGCCTCACCGCGCCTTCGCGTATCGCCGTCTCGCCCGGGGGCGAGGTCGCCGTCCTCGAGAACGCGGGCGCGGTGAACGCGACCATCCGCTTCAAGGACCGGCCCGGGGACACCTTTGTAGAGGCCCACGCGACCGATATCGAGTACCCGGCGGACGGCATCCTGGTAGTGGCCCTCCAGCCCGACCGGGACTTCAGGTGTTATCGAGTCGGGCCCGGCAAGAGGAGCCTCATCACGGCCCTCCGGGCGCGGGGCTACGACGGGCTCGGCATCGTCGCCACGCCGGAGTTTGCGCCGCCCGCGATCGGCCCGGCCGGCAAGCCCCTCCCGCCGGCCCGCCGGATCGGCTTCTGGACGGCGAAGGGATTTCGCAATGCGGTGGCGGCGCGGCGCCGGTACGAGCGCCTCGGCCGCGTGACCACCTATCGACTCGACAGCGGCGAGTTCCAGACGGTCTGGAGCCGCCTGTTCCTCGACGCCTGCATCCCCGAGGGGACCGACGTCCGGGTCCACTACATCGCGATGGACGAGCCCCTCGAAGACGACACCATGCCCCGTGTTCCGCCCGCGAACATCGCCGAGACGATCGTGAGGCGGCCCGACCTCTCGCCGCCGATGCCACCGGTCTCACTCGAGCCCGGTCCAGGGGCGGTCACCCAGCCGCTTCACCGCCGCGAAAGCGGTCGCGAGCGGCCCTGGACGCAGCCGGTGGCCGAGGATCCCTTCGTCACCTACGAGGCGCCGATCGACGCGCCCGCGGGGCGGTACCTCTGGGTCACGCTGGAGCTGGGGGGGAATACCCGTATCTCGCCCCGGGTGAGGTTCCTGCGGGCCGAGCACCCCTCGCACGACTATCTGCGCCGACTGCCGCGCACGTTCTCGCGCGAAGAGGCGGTGGCCTCGTTCCTGCGCCGCTACCTCGCGCTGTTCGAAGGCTTCCTCGGGGAGGTCGAGGCCCGCGCCGTCGACCGTGACCTCCTCCTCGAGCCGCGAACGGCGCCCGACGAGGTCCTGCCCTGGCTGGCCAGCTTCATGGGGCTGGTCCTCGACGAACGCTGGGCCCGGGCGCCCGCGCCTCGCGGGCACCCGCCGGTCGACGCCCGTCGGCCTCTCATCCGGGAGGTCGTGTGGCTCTTCCGCTTCCGCGGCACGGTGCCGGGCCTGAAGCGCTTCATCGAGATCTACACCGGGATCCCGGTCGTTCTCATCGAGCACTTCCGGCTGCGCGGCCTGGGCGGCGCCGTCCTCGGCGGCACGGGGGCCGTCTTCTCGAGCTCCGTCCTCGGCACGGGCTTCCGGGTGGGGGGGGCGGTGGGAGGAGAAGGCGCGGCGCCCCTGGCGGGGAGCCTCGAGGACGCCTTCCGCACCCACGCGCACCGCTTCAGCCTCATCGTGCCCGCCGCGCTCGAGGGGGAGCAGCTCGACGTCGTGCGTCACATCCTGGAGATGCACCGCCCGGCCCACACCATCTTCGACATCTGCACCGTGGGTGCGGGCATGCGGCTGGGGCTCGGACTGCACCTGGAGCTCTCGTCGGTAGTGGGCCGCACCGGCGCCTTCGCGACGCTTCAGCTCGACGACTCGGTGCTGGGCCGCGGTGCCATCGTCGGTCGTCCGGGGCTCGGCACCATCCTCGGGGCGAGCCGCCTCGGCGACGACAGCCGGATGGGATAGCGCATGGACAACGTTGCCGTTACCCGCCTGAACGCACGCTACCGGCTCCCGGCCTCGGCCGCCGCGCAGAAGGAGCGGCTCGACCGGATCCTGTCCGAAGCAGTAGAGGGCATCCTTGAAGCGGCACTCGAGCGCGCCGGTGTGCCGGTGCAGGAGGAGATCTGCATCCGGAGCGTGCACTCTGTAGCACGGCTCCGGCTCTCGTCGCCGGACTCGACCCTGGCCACCGCGTGGAGCTTGGCGCTGGCGGAGGCGATCCGGAGGTGCGTCGGCAGACCCGGTGCGGATCTCGTCCACTACGGCTCTCGGCATCACGCGCTGGTCGATCTGGTGACGAGTGTCGCCGGAGGAGACCTCCGCCGGGCCTGGGCCTGGCGGCAGATGGGGCTCTGGACCGCCGCGGAGGGCGTCGGGGCCGAGGCGGCCTTCGAAGGGGCGATGCGCGCGCTCGCGGCCGAGCCGCAGGCCGGCGCCGCGGCGCTCGGAGCGGCAGTCCGCCTCGGGGCGCTTCCCCGGCTCCTGGCGCGCGTGCGATGGGAGCGGTGGCAGAACGTGACTCGGGCGGCGCTGGCGGCCGTCGGCGCGCCCGCCGACCTCTCGGCGATTGATGCCGCACCGCCTATTGCCTCGCCCGCCATCTTGCAGAATGCGGCGCGGATTCTGCGCCGGTCGGCGATTGCGCAGGCGGCGGCCGCGCTCCCGGCCGAGATGCTCGACGCTGCGCGGGCGCGAGCCCTGGCGGTGCTGGCGGCCCTGGAAGTCGAGCCGGCGAGTCTGCGCCGGGGAGGGCCGTTCGCAAGGGCGCTCACTGGCGCCGTCGAGCGTGGCCTGCGCGGTGGCCCACCCATCGGCGTCGAGCCGGCCCCGGACCGGGTCCATCTCGCCGCGACGGCGGGCGGCGACGACCCCGGCCCTGCGCTCGACGGACCCTCACCCGGCGTCGAGCGCGGAACGGCGTCATCGGTTGCGATCAGCGACGATACCCGCGCGGGCAAACCGCTCACGCCCGCGCGCGTCCTAGCCTCGGGGACGGAGACCTCGGGAGCCGCGGCCGTCGAGACACCGCTGCCCGAAGTCCGCCGGCGCGCGACGACCGGCACCGCCGGCCTCCTCTTCCTCGTCCACATCGTGGGAGAGATGGGACTCCCGGACGAGATCGCTGGCGACGAGCACGTGGGTGATCGACCCCTTCGCTGGGTTCTGCATCGCCTCGCTCTCGCGCTGGCGCCCATCGAGCCAGACGATCCGGCGGCGCTCGCCTTCGCCGGCCTCGGCCCCGATGCGGAGCCGCCGTCGATCCGGGAGGAGGAAGCCACTGAAGCGGAGCTTGCGGCGGTCGACGGCTTGCGGTCGCGGATGGTCGCGGCGCTGCGGCAGCGGCTCGAGCGTCCCGAGGATCCCGAAGAGCTCCCTCTCGTCCAGTTTTGCCGGCGCCGCGCGGAGGTCGTGGCCGACCCGGGCTGGATCGAGATCCGCCTCGCGCTCGACGAAGCGTCGACCGAGGTCCGCCGCGCCGGCCTCGATCTCGAGCCCGGGTGGCTTCCGTGGCTCGGCGTGGTGATGCGGCTCGTCTATGCGTGACGTGAGCGCTCAGTTCCTCAAACGGGGGCCGCACCCATTGGGTGCGGCCGCGCGCCTGAGCCGGAGAGTCGCCGACGTCGCCGGCCGCCTCGCTCAGCTCCTGGCCGGCTCCCCGTTGGCCAAGGAGAGCGCCGTGGCCGAGGGGCGTGCCTTTCTGCAGGGCATGGCCGAGGCGACGCCCAGAACTCCGGCGCGCGCGGGGGATCCCCTGAACCGTCTCGTCGAGGGGCTCGCCCTGTCTCCCTTCGAAGTGGACCTGCTGCTGCTGGCCGGAATGTCGGAGGAACACGAGGGGTACGGCAGCATCTTGCGAAGCCTGCATCCCCGCGGCGAGCCCCGAGCCACCGTCGGGCTGGCGGCGCAACTGTTCTGCGAAGATTTCGAGGAACGTTTCGTGCTGCGCGAGATGTTGGAGCTAGGGCCCGCCGCGCGCAGCGGCCTTCTCTCCCTCGGCGACGGCCCGTTCTTCGAACGCAGCCTGCTGCTCGCCGAGAGTCTCTGGCCCGTACTGGGCGGGGTCGATGCGTGGCCCGCATGGCTCCGATCGATCCGGGGACCCGTCACGAGAAGCGGGCTTCAGGACTGGCTGGCCCGGGCCGAGGTGGCGCGGGCACGCGCGGCGCTCGTCAGCGGGCAGCCTCGCATGCTCCTCATCATCGCCGAAAGCGAGAACGTGGCCCTCCAGCGCGCGGCCGCCCTCGCGGCGGATGCCGGCATCGACACGGTTCGCCTGGCGCTCCCCCACGATCGCCGCGTGGAGGCCGAGCATCTGGCGGGACTGCACGCCCTGGCGCGGGGGGCGGTCCCCATCGTCAGGCTGCCGGCGCCCGATGGGCCATCCGTGCCCGAAGCCCCGGAGTTTCGTGAGTATCCGGGGCCGGTAATCGTGTGCGCTCGGGTCGGCGCCGCCGTCGTCCGCGGCCCGCGCCCCGTCCTGACGGTGGCCGTCGAACGCTTGACTGCCTCCGCGCGTCGACGGCTGTGGGAGGAGACCCTTCCCGAGCTGGCCTCGAGCGCCCCCACCCTCGCCACCCGCTACGGCCTGGAGCCCAGCACGGCCGCGGAGGTGGCCGTCGACGTTCGCAGCCTCCAGAGCCTTCAGCGGGAAGACATCGGCCTCCATGAGGTGGCGGAAAGCGTCCGCACGCGCACGAACCTCGCCATTTCCGGCGGGGTGAAACTCGTCCGGGCCACGGCGCGTTGGGAGCAGCTCATCCTGCCTTCCGAACAGTCGGGACAGCTCCGCGAGGCGCTCGACAGGCTCATCCACCAGGCGCGCGTCCTCGACGAGTGGCATTTCCTCGAAGGACGGCCGGGGGCCCGGGGCGTCCGGATGCTGTTCTCCGGTCCTTCGGGGACGGGCAAGACGCTCGCGGCCGAGGTCCTCGCTCACGCTCTGGGCGTGGACCTGCTCGTCGCCGATATCTCGAGGGTGGTCTCCAAATGGATCGGTGAGACCGAGAAGAACCTCGCCGAGATCTTCGATGCCGCCGAGGGAGCCCAGGCCGTACTCCTGTTCGATGAGGCCGACGCGCTCTTCGGACGGCGCACGGAGGTCTCGGACGCCCATGACCGGTACGCGAACCTCGAGACCGCCTACCTCCTCTCCCGACTGGAGCGGTTCGAGGGGCTCGCCATCTTGTCCACCAACCTTCGCCAGAACATCGACCCCGCCTTCATCCGGCGCCTCGAGTTCGCGGTGGACTTCGAGGAGCCTTCCGTTGCCGAGCGCGAAGCACTCTGGCGCTGCCACCTCCCTCCCGACGCACCGCTCGCCCCGCGCGTGGAGCTCGCCGACATGGCCGCTTGCTATCCCATCGTCGGAGCCCTCATCCGCAATGCCTCGGTCGCCGCCGGTTTCCTCGCCGCGGCCGAGGGTACCTCCATCACAGGCAAACACCTCGTGCGCGCCATCCGGCGCGAGTACGAGAAATCGGGCAAGGCCTTCCCCGGTGTCCCGGCCGGGGTGGCGGCCCTGTAGAGAGGACTTATGCCCACGCCCACGACCCTCGTGCAGTTCTGGCAGCAGGAGCGCGACGTCTACGACAACCAGGTGTCCAAGGCGCAGACCAAGTTCGGCACCGCGCAGGCCGCCCTGATCCAGGCCAACAAGGACCTCACCGACGAGCAGAAGAACTTCTCCAAGATCAGCGACGACATCGCGGCCAAGCGCGAGAAGCTCAAGGCCACTACGATCCCCGCCGATGCCAACGCGCTCGTGATCGAGATCCGGGACCTGATCATCCAGCAACGCACCAGCCAGGGGAAGCTCCTGGATCTCAAGGACGACGTCGATACCGCGCAGTCCAAGATCGACAGCGCCAGTAGCGCGGGGACCCGGGCCGCGGCGAGGCTCGCGGAGGCGGAAGCGAAGCTGGCGACGGCCAAGGACGAGAACAAGACCCGCCAGGCCGGCAAGGCCGCCGTCGCGAGCCCGCCGCTGAGCACCCTCAAGGCAGACGCCACCGCGGCTCAGACGGGCCCCGCGCAGACGGCGGCCACCACCAAGATCGGCGACATCCCGGCCGACGTGCGCACGATCGCCAACGGACGGCACGTCTTGCGCAACAAACAGCTCGCGGACGCTCGCGCCGCAGTCGACACCGCCGAGGATGCGCTCGCCAAGGAGCGCAACGACAACGGCGGCCTGGCGGGTGTGGCCGCCAAGAAGGGGATCGAATTCCGGCGCGCCGAGCGAAAGCTCATCGACTACGTGACGACGGCCAAGGCGAGCTTCGACCGGGCCCTCGGCCTGTTCAATCGGGTCGGGGCGGATCCGGTCCTCACGCCCCCCCAGAAAGCCGATGCCACGAGCTTCAACAGCGGAGGCACCGGCACCACCGCGGAGGGCAACGCGGCCACGGTCGTGGCCGACCAGGGCACCGTCGACGGGGACCGGAACGCCCTCGAGACCACGACCTTCACAAAGCAGATCGCGGACATCGACAGCGACGTCAGCACCAACGCCGACGTGGTGACGGCGACCAACAAGCTCAAGGGCGACCTGAACACGCTGAAGGACGACTCCACGACCAACTATCCCGACAAGGCCACCCTCGACCAGTGGCAGGCCATCATCCCCGACGCGGCCTGGCAGAAGCTCCTGGACTACGAGGAGGCGACCGCCATCCTGACCGAGGTCGCGGGGATCAATGCGGCCACGATCGTGACCGAAATGGACACCGCCGAATCGGCCTACGCGGGCGCCCTCTACGCTGCGGCCCAGAGCCAGCGGCGCGTCGAGTACATCCAGGACGTGACGAGCCGGCGGGCGACGCGGGCCAAGGGCATCGCAGCCGCGCTGTCTACCCGGCTCCTCAGCGCGATCCGCGGCGACAGCTTCTGAAGGAGATCCCATGCCCAGCATTACCGACGAGGCAGCTTGCAGCGCTGCCGGCCCGGGACAGGGGGGCGGTCTCCTGCCGGTGAGCCCCTTCACCGCGCTTCAGTACCACTTCGGCATGCTCCTCGGGGTCGACGATCTCGAGACGGCGCAGGCCTATGCGCGCGGCAAGATGCGCCTGCACAACGCCTGGCTGCACCGAGAAGGCGTGGTCTGGGGCTTCAAGGTTTCCTTCAACGCGCGCAACGAGCTGGCGGTCGACCGCGGGCTCGCCCTCGACGCCGCCGGTCATGAGCTGCACCTAGACGCCGAGGCCTGCCTCGACCTCGGCAAGTGGTATGCCGAAGAGTCCAAGAAGGCGCAGAGCCTCTTCACCTTCACCGACGCTCCGGACGGCGGTAAGCGCTTCGGAGCGCGCGTGGTGGCCAGGTTCAAGGCCTGCCTGACCCGGCCGGTGCCCGCCATCGCCGATCCGTGCGCGGGGGCCGAGACGGACAGCGCCTTCTCCCGCGCCTTCGAGACGGTGGAGCTGCTGCTCAGGCCGCTGCCGGTGGAGGCGCCCCCGCTGCCCTATCACCGTCTGCGCGTCCTCTTCCGGCTGGAGCCCGACAGCATCGCCTTTGACGACGTGCGGGCGAAGCGCGACGAGATCCTGGCCAAGCCGCTCGCAGACCAGCCCCTGGCCTACCTCGGCGCTTTCCGGGAGTTCGCCGCCCTGGACGAGATCGACCTGCGGCCGTCCCATACCGCGGCGGGCGAAGAGACCTCGATCTTCCCCGAGGACGACAACACCGAGGTCCTTCTCGCCGTCGTCGAGGACATCGTCGTGAAGCCGGCGACCGGTGGCGGATGGGCGATCGCCACGCCCTTGCCCGCGCCGAACGTCCGCGTCCGGCCTTCGCACGTGGCGACGAGGACCATCCAGGAGCTGCTCTGCGGCCCCCTGTTCAGCGGAGCGGGGCCCGGGCCAGGTCCGGGACCGGGGCCGGGGCCCACGCCCGCCGATGCCGGCGGGCCGCGTCTCGACCTCACGACCCTGAAGCTCAACCCCAAGTCGCTCAGCTTCAGCGCCACCAAGCCCCTCCACGAAGCCAGCGTCGACGTCGGGGCCTTCTCCGTCACCAGCTTCGACGTCAACGACGGGTGGAGCGGCGTCGACCTCAAGCGGGCCTCGGTCGACGCCAACCACACGAAGGTGACGCTCGAGTTCAAGGAGGCGCCCACCGGCGCCCTGGTGCGTCTGGTCGCGCGCGGGACGGGCCCGACCCCTCTTATCGGCGCCGACAACGTCCCCTTCGCAGGCGCCAGCGACGGGCCGGCCGGGTCGAAACACGACGGTCGCGATTTCGCCTTCATATGGGAGAGGAGCTAGTCATGCCGCAGGTCAGTAGTGCGGGCGAGGCCCTGGTCTTGATCGGAACGCAGCAGGGCTTTACCGTCATTCCCTCGCGGACCCGGCTCACGCGCCTCCACTACTTCGACGGGAAGTTCCTGCGCGCTGCGGATCTGGAGACCGAGCAGCGCTACCTGCGCGCTCTCGTGGAGCTGTCGAACCAGGCGGGCGAGGTGGGCGTCGTTTACGGCTTCGACACTGTCCTCGCCGCCGGTGGAGACAAGGTACAGATCGGACCGGGGCTCGCCATCGATCCCGCCGGGCGCACACTGCTCCTTCCCAACCTGGCGGAGGTGGCCCTCGACGTGCTGATAGAAGCGAGCAGGCGGACGGCGCTCGCCGGCGGGACCCCTGCCGGGCCCGCTTCCCTGCCCATGGACCTTCCGAGGCCGTTCGGGTTCGGCGTCGCCCCGGGAGCTCGACCGGCGATCCGCCTCCGGCGGCCGGAGATCGATCGCCTCTCGGTCGACGCCTTCGGCGAGTGCGAGATGGCGGCCGGCACGCCGCCGTCGGACGTTTCGAGCGGAAACGACCTCTATCTGCTGACGATCGGTCATGCCGAGGCCTACTGCGGCCACGAGGACGTGTACGGCCGGCTCTGCGAGGAGGCCTGCGTCACGAGCAGCGATCGGCCCTACGTGGTCGAAGGTTTGGTGGTACGGGTCATCCCTCTCGTCCTACGCACGGCTCCGGCGACGTCACGGGTCGTGGCTCTCGACCGGCGGCACCAGCGCTCGCTCGTCGCCTCGGCCTTCTATGCCGACGAGCGGCTGCGCGTGGGCAGCTTGATCTCCAAGGCCGGCCTTTCGAGCAACACGTGGTGCCTGGGCGCCGATCTGGCAGGCGGGGCGGATGTGCCCCTGGCGGTCGTGGCCCGCAGCGGCTCGGTCACGGTGTTCCTCGACGCCTGGACCGCGCGCCGCGAGCGCATGGAGGCTCCCTCCCGGCGATATTGGGCCTGGCGGATGGCCATGCGTCCCTGGAGCGTCTACCTCGCGCAGATCCTCCAGTTCCAGTGCCAGCTCCATGAGCTCTTCCAGAACGTCCCCGAGTCGGGCGGAGAGGATCCCTGCCGGGATCACGCGGTTGCGCTCGGAGACGCGGTCACCCTGCTGGAGAAGCTGGAGAAGGCCTCCGCTCCGGCGCCGGCCCCAGCCCCCGCGCCGGCAGGGCCAGCAGGAAGGATCGGGTCGATCGAAGCAATCGCCATGCCCGTCGCGGCGCTCGGAGGCGCCCCCAACCTGGCGGCGATGAAGGCTCGCTTCCTCTCGATACTCAAGGACGCCGGCCAGCCCCGCGACCGCATCCTCATCCGGGGGGGCATAGTCGAGCTGCCGTCCGCCGGCTACCTCCCGGTGACTCCGGCCGCGGCCGAGAACGTCAACAGCCAGGTCCGCGCCCTGATGGGCGAAGGCGTGGATCTGCGCTTCTGCGTCGTGCGGCCGGACTTCGTCCCCCACGCCCTCGAAGAAGCGCAGCACATGGAGCGCATCTCGCTGCTCGAAGGACTCGACAACCCCGACCGCAAGCCCGAGGTCGACATCCTGGTCCCGGATGGCCAGATCTTGAGAGCCCCCGAAGTTACGGGCACCGGGTTCGAGGCGACGGTGACGCTCAACGCTCGGAAACCGCAGGCTGCGGGGCCGGTTCCCGTCCCGGCGCCTGCGCCCGAGTCCGCGCCGGGCGCCCTCGAGGCCGGGCGCTTCGTCGGAGCGGCCCGGGGAGAGCAGCTTTCCACGGGAGGCGGCACCTTCCATCTCGCGGCTTCCGGGTCGACATCCCTGGCGGGAATCGCCACGCTGGGGCCGCTGCTAAAGATCGTGACGCAGGGAGGGGCCGTCCCCCCTGCGGCCCCCGCGTTCATCGAGCCCATCATGACCACCGCCTTCACGCTGATCGAATTCCGCAGCTTGCCCGCCTTCCTTTGGCTGACGATGCGCTCGGAGCGCGATCCGTTCGCGCTCGCGGCCAACCAGAGCATGCCGGTCAGCCTCGAGGCGGTCTTCCAGATATCGATCGGAAAGGTGGCGACTCGTGTCGCGATCCAGTCTCTCCTCATCCGGCTTCTCGTGTCCGGTCCCTTCACGGTGACCGCCAGCCAGAGGCTGGTGGCCGGCCCCAAGGTGACCGGCAGCTTCTCAGGGCACGGGTCGTACGTCGTCATGGGCTTCGTCAGCAGCGGCAGCCGCGTCTCGGACTCCGCGCACATCGAGGCCAAGTCGCTCAAGCTCAGCGGCGACAGGCATACGGGGAAGCTGACCGCGGAGCTCAGTCAGGACGTCAGCGGCATCACGGTCGGGTACTCGATCAACGTCGAGTGGGATGACACCGCCGCCGGTCAAGGCCCCCAAGCCAGCTTCACGGCGACCCTCACCGATGCACGAGGGGCCGAGGTGCCGGGAATGCCCGACCCCCTCTTCAGCCTGAACCTCGATCAGAGCTCGGAGATCTTCAAGATCGACAACCCGAACCACGGCTTCGCCGTCACCGCCATCGACCAGATCGCCGCGGCGCTCGCCAACGCCGACCCGCCTTTCTCCCCGGAAGAGGCCAAGAAGCGGCTCTTCACCACCCCCGCGGCTTCTCCCGGAGACATCGCCGTGCGCGCGACACGGGACTGGGTGCTCTTCCACCGGCGCCGCACGAAGGATTGCGCGACGCCGGTCGAGAAGCCGGTCGAGCCTCCCGTGCAGACCACGTGTCAGACGATCTATCGCCTCGACCCGGCCTCCCGGGCCCTGCTGCTGCGGCTCATCGCGACCGACAAGCTCACGGAGCTGCTCGCGCTCAGGGATCGGGTGTCCGCGGTGGGCCAGCTCGACTTCAAGTTGGACTCGGCGGACATCGTCGATGGACGGGCCGAGGTGGGCGCCGCCTGGACGACGGCGGGCGCTGGCGCGCCGGAAGCGATCTTCGTCTTCTCCAAGAAAGGTGACGCTGCCGCGGGCGTCGCCTCCCTCCGGGCGGCGCGGGCGAAGGCCTTGGCAGACCTCCTGCCCGACGGGAGTGCCGACCCCAACCTCAGGCTGGAGATGCACGAGATAGAGCCGGCGGTTCCCGGCGGATGCCCGGTCGTGGTCCTGGTCCTCCCCAAGCCTGCGGTGGTGACGAGGAAGGCGCTCCTGATCTACACGAACTGGGACCGGCCCAACCACTTCATCCCCAATCACCCGGCTCCCTTCGCCACTCTGGAGTTCAAGAACGACGTGCCCCAGGCCAACGAGCTCACGACCTTCATCAACAGCCTCACGGCCAATCAGCCTGTCCGGGGAGTGACGCTCGCGACCACGATGGCCCCGCCGGACGCGGGGGCACCGAACCGGCTGAAGGCCGTGATCGATGCCCTGGCCGCCGCCGGCCGGCCCGCGATCGCCGCGACGCGCCAGGTCGTCCAACCGCTGAACGACCACGACCGCGCCGAACTGACCAGGGACGGCCAGAATCCGAACAACTTCGACGAGGTGATCTTCTTCGAGCTGAACCCGGGTGCCTGATGGCGTCGGCTGCTGCTGGCCAGAACGAGGCGGGCGGCGAGGATGCCTTTCGACGCTGAGCGGTCGCGCGCTCCTTCACCGGGCGCCCGGGCGACTCCGGTCGCGCCCGAGCCCGATCCGGTGTCGGCACGCTCGGCATTCCCATTCTTCGCCCGGAGCGGAGGGGACGCCGACGGCGCCGCCGGGACATCTCCGCCGACGGCGCCTTCCGAGACGCAGTCCGAGCGCGTGTCGCCCTCTTCGGCCGGAGCCATCCCGGATGTGGTCGCGTTCATGTCCCAGCTCCGGGCTGACGTCACTGCCGTTTGCGACGCCGAGCTGGCCTCGGCGGGGCGCACGGCGCAGGGTTGTCCCTACCTTACTCATTGGCTGCGATACTACGAGGGCCGTACGGCGGCCCAGGTGGAGCGCGCGATCAGGGCGTACACGGGGACCGTTGCCCGGGATCCCGCGGCGCTGCTGGTCGCCGTAGTCTCGCGCGTCCGGGCCGCGGTCCGGACCTGGGTAGCGACAGGGCGCCCACCTGACGCGTCCGGCCTCGGCTCGCTGAGCGAGACGATCGCCAGTGCGTCCGGCGGGGCGTCGTCCGGCATCGACCCCGGGGCAGTGCGCGCCGAGCTGCGCGGGGGGGCGAACCTGGATGCCGGTACACGCTCCCACATGGAGCGTGCATTCGGTCGGGGCTTCGCCGGCGTTCGGGTTCACACCGATGCCACTGCGGCGCGGCTCTCGAGCCGCTTTGGTGCGAAGGCCTTCACGGTGGGGCAGGACGTCGCCTTCGCCGCCGGCGCATATCGGCCGGGAAGCCTCGCTGGGGACCTCCTGATCGCGCACGAGCTGGCCCACACCATCCAACAAGGTGGCCAAGGAGCTGTTCCCGCGTCCGAGGTTCATGACGGTTCGCTCGAGGACAACGCGGACGTCACGGCGGTGGGTGCGGTCGCCGCCGCGCACGGAATGGCCCTGCCGCCGGGCTTTGCCCCCGCCGTTACGCTGAGCTCGGGCACCGGCCTCCGCTTCCAAGGGTGCCAGGAGCACAAGGAGGCACCGCCTCCGGCTGCGGTCGGGCTGGTTCCGGACTACAACCTCATCTCGAATCCGGACGGCACCATCGCCACCGATGCGCAGATCGTCGCGCTGTACGCGCTGTTCGAGAACCCCGATCAGCTCGACCGCCTGTACGACGACGCGGCGAAGGGGAATGCGCGGGCACGCAAGATCGTCGAGCAGACGGAACAATCGTGGAGGGAGATCGCCGTCCACATTGCCGTGGAGACCCACTCGGCGAGCTGTGTCGTCCCGCCTTTCCAGGTAGTCAGGATCCTGTCTGGGGGCGAGTCCTGCGTCCCGGACTGGTCACGTTTGGATTTCCTCGCCAGGGATCGGCCGGGAGGCATCCGACTGCGCGAGGTGATCGCCGAAGCCTACTCGAAGAAGGCCCGCGAGCTCGGCATCAGGAACGACATCATCGTGGCAGGGCTGAACCTCCTGCTGGCCGGCTGGGCGGCGAAGAGCGGGCTCTCCGCGGAAGTAAGGGCCCTCGGGGTGGAGGCCGGCCCGAAGCCCCCGCCGAGGCCCAAGCCGGTGGAGATCCCGCAAGAGATCAAAGGTCTGTCGGGCACGGAGGCCGCACAAGCGCTGAACCTGCCAACGCCGCCCGCAGGCTATCGCTGGCTGAAGACGGGCGCCGGCAAGCTGACCGTCGCTCGTATGCCCGGCACGGCACGGGCGGGGGCGCCGAGGCTGCGATACGATCCCGCAACCAAGACCTTCCCCGAAGAATCGAAGTTCGCAAGGCCGAGACGGGACATCGTCAAGCCGAGCGTACCGCCCGAGGAGCTCGAGGACTCCGCCACGCAGGCGGCGGCCGCGAGAGACAGCCTCAAGGACATCCCGCCACCCAAGACCAAGGCCAGGGCGGAGGATGGGACGGAGCGGCAAAGCGGCTGGGGCAGCGACATCAAGTCGTTGGACCCGGTGGCCGACCTCTCCAAGAAGTGCGGACACACGCCTGAGCCGAACCCGGCGCTCGACAAGGCGGGATACCCCGGCTCCTACAACCTGTCGCACGCCGAGAAACAAGCGGCGGCGGCCGCCGCGAAGGGATCTCGCTGGTTCGGGGTCTCCAAGCCGATGTGTCTGGACTGCCAGGCCTTCTTCAAGAAACTGGCGGCCTACTGGGACGACCCCATCGTCGTCGCCGACCCCGCCGGGATCCGGATCTTCTATCCGGATGGCACCGTGCTCTCGGCGAGCACGGCGGCGCTCGTGGGAGCCGCCGCGGCCAAGAAGGAGGAATCGGAGCCGTGAATCACCAGCGAGTGACGAGGGCGAGCGCTTGGTCGGGATCACGTGTCAGCAGCCGTCCCTGGCCGGTCGAGCCCCAGCCCATCCCATGGTTCAACCGGATGCTCGACCGGATCGCCGGACCGCACGAGTCGTTCGCCGGCATCGAAGTCTCCCCCTATTTCGGCTTAGGCGTATGCGGCATCACCGCGGGGTTTGCACTCTTCGTGGGCCTCGGCATGCGAAGCGGGGTGCCGCTGGCGACGCTCACCGCGATTTCGGTGATCGCTGTGGCCACTCTCGTCGGGCTCGGGCTCCTGCGGAAATGGGGTTACGGAGCGGAGTTCTACGTACTGTTCGAGGACACGCTGGCGGTCCTGGCCGCCTGCGGTCTTGTCGCATGGGCCATCGGCGCCCCGGTCTGGACCGTCCTCGACCTGCTCATGCTCGGGCTCGGCGTCTTCCTCGTCTTCGGCCGGCTCGGCTGTCTCGCGTGCGGCTGCTGCCACGGCCGCCCCTCTTCGGTCGGCATACGGTACCCAGATGGCGTCGTCGAGGACGAGCTGGTCGGCATTCGCCTCTTTCCCGTGCAGCTGGTCGAGGCGGCCTGGATCGCCGTCGTCACCGTGGCTGCGGGCGCCGTGCTCCTCGCCGGCCCTCCGCCCGGACGTACCTTGTGGTTCTGGCTCATCGCTTATGGTGCCGGCCGGTTCGTCATGGAATTCGCCCGCGGCGACCTTGGCCGGCCGTCCGTCGGACCTCTTTCGGAGGCGCAATGGCTGGCGGTGCTGCTCCTGTTCGGGGGCATCACATTCGACAAGCTCGCCGCTGGCGCCGGCACGTCCATCGAGCTGGGAGTGCTGGCGGCCGCGGGAGGGCTGGTCCTTCTTGGCTATCTCACTCGATCGCGCTGGCTCTCTCTGCCGTCCGCGACGCTCACCGCAGCGACGGTACCGGCCTGGCTGGATGTCTCCTCCGCATTGGAGCAGGCCGCGCGCGCCACTCCGCCGGGCATCGAGGCCAGACAGCCTGGCCCCTCCGCGCTCATCGGCATGTCTATCGATCCGACGGATGATGGCCGCGAGGTGCATTCCTATTCGATCCACCCCCTCCCCGAGTCGAGGGCCCCGCTGGCCGGCCGAGAAGCGTTCACGCTCGCCGGTCTCCTCGCCCAGCGGCTCCCCTCGCACGAGATCCTCCGGGCAGGCTTTTGCGAAGCGGGAGTGTTCCATTTCTGGGCGCTCGTCGATCCCTCCGGTCCGCGCGGCGGCGCGACCGACGATCATCCCGGGCTCGTAAAGATGCGCGCGCAGACCTTTGCCCGCTTGCTGCGGCTCGCCCCGGAGGCGGATCGCGCACGGCAACGCGGGCACGACTCTGCGAACGCGCCTGACGAGCCCGTTGACGGAGTGGCCGTCGCCGGGCTCCACGATTCCAGCCGCTGGGGTTACTTCGGCCGGCCGTCTTCCGCTGACGGCTCATGACCCACTCACTGCTGCGCGGGACAGGGACGTCCCGTGATCCCGACAGATCCGCCGAGCTCGGCTCCGGCTCGAGCCTGGACGCCCGGACGCTGGCTTCGATGGAGCGAGGCTTCGGGCGGAGCTTCACGGGCGTTCGGATGCACACTGACGCGACGGCGGCCCGGTTGTCGAGCGCGTTCTCGGCTCGTGCGTTCACTGTGGGGCACCACGTCGCGTTCGCCGGCGGCGCGTACCGGCCCGGTAGCCTGCCCGGTGACCTGCTCATCGCCCACGAGCAGGCGCACACGATCCAGCAAGGGCACAGTGAGCACGTCGCCGGGCGCTGGCCCGTAACTGGAGCGAGCTACGGAGGACTCTAGCACAGTGCCAATGTGGTCGCAGTCGGCGCCGTCGCCGCCGCTCGTGGCATACCGCCCCCCGCCGGGCTGGGCCCTCCCGTGGGCTTCGCCACCGACATCCAACCTGCCGCCGGCTCGGGGCTGCAGTTCAGTTCGTGCAAGGACGCCACGATCGAGCCGCCGACGGATACTGGTCCAATTCCCCGATTGCGACGCCTTCTCAGACGCAGACGGCTGGGTCCCGGAGGAGAAGGAGCCCGCGCTCTACGCGATGATCAAGGATCCGGATCAGCTCGATAAGGTGTACGCGGACGCGGACCGCGGCAACACGTGGGCAAAGAATGTCGTCACGCAGATCGAAGCGACCTTCGGCGCACACGGTCCATATATCCCGGAGGCGGAAGCCAAACCGGAGTGTCTGATGCCGGCGCTGCGGGAGTTCAAGGGCGCGATCGCCGAGTCGTGCATCCCCGACTGGTCGTACGTCGACAGCTTGCTGAGCAAGGACCGGCCCAGCGGCCTCCGGCTTCGCGAAATCGTTGCGGAGTCCTACTCGAAGCGGGCTCGGGAGCTGAAACTCCGGAACGACATCATCATCAACGCGCTGATTGTCGTGCTCGCCGGGTGGGCGGTGCGGAGCGCGCTCAGTGCCGAAGCCAGGGCTCTTGGGGTCGACCCCGCGGCGGGGCTGAAGCCCCGGCCGATGCCCGAGCCGGTGAAAATTCCCGATGCGTGGAAAGAACTCTCGGGCGCCGATGCCGCAAAGGCGATGGGACTCCCCGAGACCCCGGCAGGCTATCGCTGGATGAAGACGGGGGATGGAAGGCTCACTATCGCCCGGGCGCCCGGTACGTCCGCGACCGCCACGAAGCTGCGCTACTACCCCGAGACCAAGACCTTCATCGACGAGACGAAGTTCGTGACCCCGAAGCCCGAGATCGTCAAGCCGAGCCTGTCGCCCAAGGAGCTTGAGGACGCCGCCAAGGACGCGGCGGCCGCGCGGGACAGCCTGAAGGACGTCCCCGAGCCCAAGACCGACGCGAAGGCGGCGGACGGGACCACGAAACGGAGCGGCTGGGGCAAGGACATCAAGTCATTTGATCCTGTGGACGAGCTCTCGAAGAAGATCGGGAACACCCCGGAGCCGAACCCGGCGCTCGACAAAGCCGGATACCCGGGCTCCTACAATCTATCTCACGCCGAGAAGCAGGCGGCGGCCGCCGCCGCGAAGGGAACGCGATGGTTCGGGGTCTCCGCTGTGATGTGCCTGGATTGCCAGGCATTCTTCAAGAAGCTGGCCGCCTACTGGGGTGACCCCATCGTGGTCGCCGACCCGGCGGAGATCAGGGTCCTCTATCCGGACGGCACTGTGATCTCGGGCACCACCCTGGCGCTCGTGGGCGCCGCGGCGCTCGAGGCCGCGAAGAAGAAGGAAGAGACGAAGCCGTAAGGAGACGCGAGAGGAGGACCCATGCCGTTACCGGAGGCCGTCACCCAGGCCATCGCTCAGGCGCGGGAGGCCTTGGACCGCAATCCCCGCTCGGATCTCAACCGCGGATACCGGCACGTGATCTGGGCGGCGCTCGGGCCACGTGACGAGCAAGGCCGGCACCGGCGAGCACGCCTCGCGATCATCTCCGCACAGAGGGTCCTTCCGATCTGGGAGCGCACGTGGCCGAAGGACCGCAAGCCTCATGAGGTACTGGCCCTCGCGGAGCACGTGCTTCGAGGAAGGGCCGACCAGACGGCGGCGAAGCGCCAACGAGACGAGGCGTTCGCGTACATGGACGCACTTTCGGACCGAAGCCGCAACAAGATCCCGGTGAGCGCGGGCTACAGCGCCGTGCAGGCGTTGTCCACGGCGCTCTGGGACGAGTTCTTCGATCCCGCCGACATCAACGTCGAGCTCACGGACGATCACGTGGATCCCGAGGAGCGGGACGCCGCATACTTCGCGGCGCTCGTCTCCGCGAACGGCCCCCCTTGGGACGACCACAGCGATCCCAATCGGCGACGGGAGTTCTGGGAGTGGTGGCTGCGGGAGGCGGTGTCGGCGGCGTGGGAGCAGCCGTGATTGCTGGACGGCATCGACAGCATCGACCTCGCTCGTTTGGGGTGATCATCTGTGTTCGCATTCACCAGTAAGTCGGAAAGCGCCGCTACGGTCCCGTCGAGGAAGGCGACCGCGCGCCTCCCGAGGCCATCCGTGCTGGAGGCCGGGCGCTTGGGCGCCAGTGAACGCACGCTCGAGCGCGACGCGGACCGCGCGGCCGAGTGGGTGGTCTCTCGCCCCTCGCTCTCGGGAGTCGGCGTTATCGACCAGAGAGGCCGCAGCCCGATCCTCGGCGTAGCGCCTCGGCTACAGCGCAAGTGTGAATGCGGCGGCACGTGCGGGAGCTGCCTGGAGGAGGACGAAGGCCTCCGCGTGCAGCGGGCCCCGGCCGGTGGCGAGCCCGCTCCTGCGGCGGCCGCCCCCCCCGCCACGCTCCCCGCAGAGCGGGCGAGCGGCGCTTCAGTCCTCGTCGCGGACGGAGAACCGGTGGGCCCAGGTCAGATGCAACGCACGGCGTTCATGTCGGCGGTGCGCCGGGAGTTGTTCGCCATGTGCGACGTGGAGTTGGCCCGCGTCGGCCGCTCGGCGGAGGGATGTCCATACTTGAATCAATGGCTCGACTACTACCAGGGCCGGCCTGCCGCGCAGATCGAGCGGGCGGTCCAGCTATACACGGGGACGCGAGCCCGTGACGCCAAGGAGCTCATTTCCGCCGTGGTGGCGCGCGTTCGCAGCGCCGTGCGCGAGTGGGCGGCGACCGGACAGTTGACGGCGATCCCCCGCGTCGCGTCGACGGTCGGCGGGATCCTCGCAACCGCGGCCGGGGCGGCAACCGACCTGTTGGCGGGAAGGGCGCCCCAGACAAAGGCGGCGGCAGCGGGAGCGGTGGGATCGGCCGCGCCGGGCAATCCGACGGCGATGCTCGGTCAGCTGGGCGCGGGCGCCCGGCTCGACTCCGGCGTACGGTCCAGGATGGAGCGCGGCTTCGGACGCAGCTTCGCCGACGTGCGGGTACACAGCGGCGCAACGGCGGCGCAACTGTCGAGAGGATTGGCAGCGCGCGCCTTCACGATCGGCCACGACATCGCGTTCGCCCCTGGTGAGTACCGTCCGGGTACGCTCGTCGGCGACGCCCTGATCGCGCATGAGCTGGCGCACACGCTCCAACAGAGCGGCGCGCGCGGAAATATCGTCCAGCCGATGGAGGATGCTGGGCTCCTCGAAGACGACGCCGACCTGGCGGCGATAGGTGCCGTCGGGTCCGAGTTCGGACTGGCCGACCGGTTCGAACCGAGAGAGCGCAGCGGCTTACGGTTGCAGGGATGCGGCCAAAAGGTCAAACGGTGTCCGAAAGGCTACTCGTGGCGCGTTCAGGCCACGACCGGATGGGGCTCATTCGGCTGCACCTGTCACTGGAAGTGTTTGCCGGGGGAACCTGCCACGATGGTATCCACTGGCGAGACGACGATCTCGTGCCCTCCGGACGTGTACTGTGACACGGGCATAAGGTATGAGGACGTGGGCGACGAGTACACAAAGAAGGGCTATGGCGCAACGATGACGCCGCCGCCACCTGCCGACACGTATTGCGGCTGTTTCCCGCTGGACATGGAGGGCAACAAAGTCTCCGACGTGCCGTTGAGACCGGCCGACTTCCAGATGGCCGACCTCGCGCCCGCTGTGGTCGACATCGCGGGGGCGGTCAAAGGCAAGGTCACCAAGACACCGGCTCCAGGAACCAAGGTCGATCCCACCACGGGACAGATTCTGCCC
>Ga0070698_100000629_pt1 | contig 37984 bp, 36 predicted proteins | sample KBSK1502metaG_FD_65477 | JGI IMG/M metagenome (GOLD analysis project Ga0070698, IMG submission 65477) | Corn, switchgrass and miscanthus rhizosphere microbial communities from Kellogg Biological Station, Michigan, USA - KBS K1-50-2 metaG | ecosystem: Host-associated > Plants > Roots >... | reverse complement strand
ACCCAGACTGATCAGGCATCGCACCCTATCGGGCACGATCTTGGCGAGCTGGCGGGCATAGAGGCCGCCCAGGCTCCAGCCGACGAGGCTGATCCGGCGTCGGCCGCAGCGCTCGAACAACTCATCGATGCGGGCCAGCATGTCGCGCTCGAGGTTGGCGCGCAGGCCGAAGTTGCGTCCCTGGTTCCAGCCATGCGCCTCATAGCCGTGCGAATTGAGAAAACTGCGCAGAGCGTGCGTGCTGGCGTCGTCCGCCAGCAGGCCGGGCAGCACGAGGACGGGGTGACCGTCGCCCGGCGGCGCGACGGAGGAGAGCCACGGGCGCATCAGCCAGAAGGCACCGAATTCCGGCACGACACGTACTTCGAGCAACCGGAGCGCGGCCGACGGGGGAGGAAGCGTCACTTGGGCGGCGCACATCGGGTTGCTCCTTGTTATTTGCCCACCCGGGCGATGTGCGCCGCCAGGACAAACTGCTCCATCGTACGGAGGTTGATTCGAATACCGTGTTGGTATCAGGAGCCCATATCTTGGTTTGCCGAGACCACCGCCTTCGTCGCGCACCCGGCCTGCGGCGCGCTGGCCGACCGCATCGGCGGGCTGCGGACTCAAAGCGAAGACGTCCGCTTTCGGCCGCAGTGATCCTGATCAACGCGCCGGCGGCGGCGGCCTGATATCGAGGACAGCGACGCCTGATCGTCAGCGGCGTCCTTTCCTCCCTAAACTTGCCCGTCCCTGTCTCTGCGGGACGGGCTTCTCGTTCGCAGGAGGGCCGGCGGATCGGTCAGTCTGCCGCCCGGCCGTCAGCCTGACGCCCGGCACCTCCCGGTTGGCGTCGACGGCACCGACGCTGTGCTCGCCGCAGGCCGTGCGGCAGATCTCGAAATGGCGCACAGTCGCCGACCATGCACCTTCCCCTGCACGACGACTCCCGGCCGCCGCGCACGACCTACAGCGCCGGCGCGGGAACGCCGCTCGGGCTCAGGTCCCTCGCCGGCAACCAGCGCGCCGACGTGGCGATCGTGGGCGGCGGCATCGCCGGATGCTCGGCCGCGCTCCATGCCGCCGAGGCAGGCGCGCGGGTCGTTCTCGTCGAAGCCAACGAAATCGGCTGGGGCGCCTCGGGCCGCAACGCCGGTCATGTCCTTCCCGCAACCAAGCACGATCCCGACGAGATCATCGCCCGCTACGGTGCCGCCGCCGGCCAGCGGCTGATCGACGCCGCCGAGCAGGGCCCCGCGGTCCTGGGCGAGCTGATCCGGCGCCACGGCATCGACTGCGACTATTCCGTGCCGGGCATCATCATGGCGGCCCACACCGAGAAGGCGCTCAGCGCCCATGCCAGGCGCGTCGATTACTGGCAGGCGCGCGGCCGGCCGGTCGAGCTTTTAGATCGGCGGCAGGCCGCCGACATGATCGGCAGCGACTACTATCTCGGCGCCGCGATCGACCGGCGGGGCGGCCGAATCAATCCGCTCGCCTATGTGCGCGGGCTCGCGCGAGCGGCGATCAGGGCGGGTGCCGCGCTGTACGAAGGCACGCGCGCCACCAGGCTCGAGCGCGACGGCGGCAAGTGGAAACTCGCGACGGCGCAAGGCGAGGTCGAGGCCGACCGCGTTTTCCTCTGCACCAACGCCTACACCGACGGCCTGTGGCCCGGACTGCGCGCGACCATCGTGCCGGTCCGCGCCTACCAGTTCGCCAGCCGTCCCTTGCGCGACAACGTCGCCAAATCGATCCTGCCCGGCGGCCAGCCGATGACGGATTCGCGCCGGCTGCTATCCGGCATCCGCATGCATGGCGACGGCCGCCTGCAGTTCGGCGGCCAGGGGCCCGCCTTCGGGCCGCAAGGCGAGCCGCACTGGCGGGCGACGCGTGCCCGCCTGCAGCGCATCTTCCCGCAGCTCGGCGAGCTCGAGACCGACTTCTGGTGGAGCGGTTTCATGGCCTTCAACGCCGACAATTCCTGGCACATCCATGAGCTCGCGCCCGGCCTGCTGGCGATGCTGGGCTGCAACGGCCGCGGCGTCGTGCTGGCCACACTGTGGGGCCGCGAGCTTGCGCGCCATGCCGCGGGCGTTGCCGCGCGCGAGTTCGTGCTGCCGCCGTCGGCGCCCAAGCGCCTGTGGCTCCATCCGGTGGCGCGGCCGCTGGTCTCCGGCCTGATCCGCTATTACGCGCTGCGCGATGCGATCGAGGATCGGCGGCTCGAGCGGACAAGGCCCGTGTCGGCATGAGGACCACCCTGCCCGCTGTCCCGATGGCCGACCCGCCGGGCATGCCCGACTCCTATTGGTTGGCGACGGCGGCCCCTTGCCCGCCGGTTCCCGAGTTCGGCGGCAGCGAGAAGGCCGAAACGATCGTGATCGGCGCGGGCTACACCGGGCTCTCCGCCGCCCTGCACCTGGCCGAGCAGGGCCGCTCGGTGCTGGTGCTCGACGCAAACGAGCCGGGCTGGGGCGCCTCGGGCCGCAACAACGGCCAGGTCGTGGCGGCGCTGAAGCACGAGCCGCACGAGATCGAGCAGCGTTTCGGCAAGGAGCGCGGCGCGGCGCTGATCCGCGCCGTCGGCGACGGACCCGACCTGGTGCTGGGCCTGATCGCCCGATACCGCATCGAGTGCGCGGCGCGCCGCTCGGGCATCCTGACGGCGGCGCACTCGCTTAAAAGCCTGGCGGAGCTGAAGCGCCGGGTCGAGATCTGGAATGGGCGCGGCGTTCCGCTGCGGCTGCTGTCGCGTGCCGAGATGGCAGCGGCGAGCGGCACGAGCTTCTACGCCGGCGGCTGTCTCGATCCGCGCGGCGGGGCCATCAATCCGCTCGGTTATGCCCGCGGGCTGGCCCGCGCCGTGATCGGCAAGGGCGGCGCGATCCGGCAGAAGGCCGCGGTGCGGTCCATCGAACGCACGGGTACGCAGAAAGGGGGTGCGCAGTGGCGGGTGATCACCGACCGCGGGGGCGTCGAGGCCAAGAGCGTGATCATCGGCACCAACGCCTATACCGGGACCTTCTGGCCCGGCCTGCGGCGGACCTTCCTGCCGGTGCGCACGCCGCAGCTGGTGAGCCAGCCGCTCGGCGACAATCTTGCCAAGTCGATCCTGCCGGGCGGGGAGATCATGTCCGACACGCGCGCCCTCACGGTGGGCGTGCGCCTGCACCAAGACGGCCGACTGCACATGGGCGGCGGCAACGGCACCGCCGGGGCCGAAAGCGACGCGCTCTACGCGCCGCTCGTCCGCCACGCCCGCCTGCTCTATCCGCATCTCGGCGAGCTGGAGTGGCAGTATCGCTGGACCGGCTTCATGGCCATGACACCCGATCGCTATCCGCGCCTGTTCGAGCTCGCCCCGGGCGTCGCCGCGGCGCTGGGCTATAGCGGCCGCGGCATCTGCATGGCGACCATCCTGGGCCGCGAGCTGGCGCGCTGGGCCGCAGGCGAAGCCGGCGTCGACGAGCTCGCGATGCCGGCCTCGAGCTTCCGCACACTGCCCTATTATCCGCTGCGCGGTATCATCCTCGAATCGGCTGTCCGCTACTACAGCGTCCGTGATCGTGGACAGGCTTCGGCGTAGAAAGACGTGGGGACACTTTGAGAGGGAGGGGGATATGAAGGAACCATCACAACAGATCGCGCGACGCACGCTGGCCGTGGGCACGGGCCTGGGAGCGGTCGCCATCGCCGTGGCGACGGGTGCGCGCCGCGCCAACGCACAGCCGGGCAAATCGACTTGGGAGGTGATCACCGGCACCAAGAAGCTGCGGCTGGGGGCGGCGATCTCCGAGCCGTTCGCCTTCAAGGACCTCGACGGCAGCGACAAGCCGGGTGCGGTGAAAGTGGGAAACGCCGTGTGGCGCGGCCTGTCCGTCAACTGCGGCAAGGAGCTGGCCGACGCGCTTGGCGCCGAGCTGGAGGTCGTCGAGACCACCTACGGCAACGCCGTCATCGGCCTGCAGTCCGACAAGTTCGACCTGATCTTCGCGCTCGACGGCACGGTGAAGCGCGCCGTCGCGGTCGACTTCGTGCCGCAGCCGCTGTTCATGTACGGCACGGCCATCATGGCCCACACCGGCGCCGACATCGCGACCTGGCAGGCGATCAACGACAAGAAGCTCAAGATCGGCGTGCCGGTCGGTACCACGATGGAGAGCGAGATCACGCGGCGCGCGCCGGCCGCCGAGCTCACCCAATTCCCGAACATCAACGACATGATCGCGGCCTTCCAGTCGAGGCGCGTCGAGGCGGTGTCCGGGTCACTCACCGGCATGACGCTGGCGAGCGGGCGGATGCCCAACACCATCGTCAGCATGCCCAACCCGCCGGCGCTGTTTCCGGCCACCGCCGCCATCCGACAGGAAATCGACCCGCGCTGGCGCAATTTCCTCACGACCTCGTTCGGCTATCTCGCCTACTCGGGCTTCGTGCAGAAGGCGCTCGACCAGGCCTATGCCTTCCGCGGCGTCGACATCACGAAGGTGCAGCCGGTGGTGATCCGCTAGAGCAGATTCCGTTCCGGGTAGTCCTCGATCGCCTCGCGAACGCCGATCAAGCCTTCGTGCAGCCGGCCGAGCGCCAATATCGCCCCCCGGATGGTGAAGCGAGGCCGCTCTGGAGCAGGATCGCGACGAGCTGACGAAGCGTGAAGGGCGCCGCGCCCCGCAGACGGCGTCAGTCGGCCGCAGACAGTTCCACGAATTGGCTGCCGAGCATCAGCCGAAGCGTTCCGGCGACGGCGCGGCCTCTGATGGCCAACTCCGTCTTGAGGCAGGTCGAACCGAATATCAGCGCCATCCCGCTGACCTGGCCCAAGCGCGAGATCTTGAGCGCAACGGGCGCCGTCCCGCAATCGAGCCGGCTTTGCGTTCCCGAGCCAATGCCGTTGGTCACCTTGACCTTGAAGGTGACGACGTGGCTGTCCGCTCTCGTCGTCCCTGTCCCGGCATAGAGGCCGTCGTAGGCATCGGCCGGCGGCGCGTTCGCGGGGTTCGCCGGCTGGTCGTCGGCCTCGTCCTGCTCCGCGCCGTCTTGCCCCTGCGACTGCAACCAGTGCAAGAAGGCGGCCGCGGCGCGCCGCTCGAGCTGCAGGCGTTCGACGCTCTCCGGGCCCGCCACGCCACGCCCGACGAGAGCCGGCGGCGGCCGGTGTGCCGAGGCAAGCCAGACCACGACCGCCGCCAGCATGCCTCCCGCGATCGCGATGGCCCATCGGCCCTTGCGCTCTCCCGCGTCGGACGGCGCGATCGCCGTTGCAGCCTTGGCCGACTCGGCCGGCCAGTCCGCCGGATCCCAGCCGACCTCGTAGGCGTGGATGGGCTGCTCGACGGTGCCGAGCCCGGCGCTGCCGAGCTCGGCGAAGCTCGCCCTCACCCGCCCGGCCACGGCATCGCGCAGCCCGGCGGAGACCACGATGCCGCCGCGCCGGGCATCCTCCGCTGTCCGCTCGTCTGGCCGGCGCGCGACGCCCGCGTCGCTCGCATCGCGGAGGTGCAGACCGAGGCGAAAGACGACAGCGGTGTCCTTGGGCTGCCCGCGATTGGCGTCGGCCATGGCTCGCTGGAACTCGATGGCCGCGCCCAGCGCTTCGGCGGCACTCGGGAATTCGGCCCGCGTACCGTCGTCTGCCAGCTTGACCAGGCGTCCACCGTGGCGCGCCACGGCGGGCTCGAGGCGTTCGACACGGTGCTGCACCAGCCGCGCCGCCCAGCGGCTTCCGTAGTTCGCCGCCAGACGGGAATGACCGATCACGTCTGCGTCGAGGATCGCCGTGCTGCGGCGCGCCGCTCGGACCATGGAGCACCTCTCGAGCCGGGGCCTGCATCTTGCGGCGCGGGCGATCCGGCTCGTGTGAGTTTCCGCACAGTCGAGACGCTATTTGAGCAGGCGCGCCGGGCAGGCGGCCGACCAGGGTGAGGCTGTCCTCCCCGTCAGGCCCCTCAATCGGACTTCTGCTTGGCGAGCTTCATGAGGGGCTGCCACTTCTCGATCTCGGCCTTCTGGAACGCGGCCAGCGCCTCGGTCGTCTGGCGCTGCGGCGGCGGGATGTGCTGCCCGAGATCGGCGAATTGCTGGCGCAGCCTGGGGTTGGCCAGGGCCTGGCGAACCGCGCCATTGAGCCGCTCGACGATCGCGCCCGGCGTCGCGGCGGGCACCCACATGGCGTGCCACACCGAGGTGTGGAAACCGGCGAGACCCGCCTCGTCCGCGGTCGGGATGTCCGGCAACGCCGCGAGGCGGTCGGGTGCCGCCACGGCGTAGGCCTTGATCTTTGCCGCGCGCAGATGCGGCAGGCAGTTGGCCGCCTGGTCGATCATCAAGTCGATCTGGCCGGCCAGCAGGTCCTGCATGGCGGGCGCGGCGCCGCGATAGGGAACGAACTGGAGCGTCGTGCCGCTCAGTTGCTGGAAATAGAGTGCGCCGAAATGCGCGACGCTGCCCAGCCCGCCGCCGCCCAGGGTCGCCTTGCCGGGATTGGCCCTGAGCCAGGCGACGACGTCGCGCAGGGTCGCCGGCTCGAGGTTGTTGCGCGCCACCAGGATCTGCGGGTTGGTGGCGAACAGCGCGACCGGCGCGAGATCCTTGGCCAGGTCGAACGGCGTGGGCTGCAGCGCCCACACCGTGATGTGCGAGCCGGGATTGCCGGTGCTGATGGTGTAGCCGTCGGGCGCGGCGCGGGCGACGCGCGTGACGCCCTGGGCGCCACCGGCGCCGGTGACATTCTCGATCAAGATGGTCTGGCCGAGCACGGGCTGCATGTGCTCGGCGAGGATGCGGGACAAGGTGTCGGTCGGTCCGCCCGGCGAATAGGGCGCGACGATCGTCAATGGCTTGGTCGGGTAAGCCTGAGCCCGCGCGGTCGTCGGGCCGACGATCGCCGAAGCACTGGCCAGCCGGATGAGCGTCCGCCGCCGCATGTCTGTCTCCCCGCGCTCACGATGGCCCAACTCGCCATCCGGTTGATCTTCGAGTTTCAAGTGTACGCGAAGATATGTGGGGCAACCATGGGTCGCGCAATGCAGCCCCAGAACTCGCATTGTCGGCTGATTGACGAACCGCCCACGACCTGCGCCACTGAAGATGGGGCGGTCGGACACGCGGCCGAAGGCGAATTATGACGGGGGGAGAAAGATCAATGAGCTACCATCGACTTTGCGGCAGGAACTCACTTGGCGCCATCATGCTTGCGCTGGCCATGTCTCTGGTCACGCCGGCCTTCAGCGCGACGCTGCCGACGGACAACGAACAGGAGATACTGGTCAAGACGACGCTGATGACCTTCAACGATGCCAACCTGACGGGCAACTACAGCGTTCTTTTCGACAAGTCGTCCAAGGCATTTCGCAGCCAGGTCACTGCCGAGAAATTGTCTGAAGCGTTCAAGGTCTTCAGAACGAAAAACGTCAATCTGGAGAGCATCGTCGCCGATGAAATCGACTCCAGCAAGGATCCCAAAATCGATGGCGACGGCGTCCTCCGCTTGACTGGGCGGTTCAAGGACGAGGACAAAAAGATCAGTTTCGACCTGAAGTTCGTAAACGAAGACGGGGTGTGGAAAATCCTCGGGCTCAACGTGAAATATAAGGGGGAATAGGACGCAGTCCTTGCCCGGCGGCCGTCCCGTCGAGCCCCCATATGGCCTGGAAGGCGACGCGCCTGTCGCTCTGGAAGCTCGTTACCAATGATTGGTCGCGAATTGGTCACGCAGTGCGCTTATTATGGCGCTATTCTCGGCCAACATTCCCGCCAACCAAACGGGTGGGGCCATGACTGCCGATCGCACCAAGACAGATCCGGAGCCGGACCAGGCGCAACCGGGCAGCGCCAGCCCAAGCGCGCCGCCTGACAAGGCCGACAGCCGGGACGACGCGAACTACAAGCAGTCCATGGCCGACCTGTCGCGCCGCCTTGGCGAGCGAGCCGCTCAACAACCGGCGGTCGATCCCGGTGAGGCAAAAGCCGCGCGCCGCGCCGCGTTGGAGGCGTACGACCGTGCACGCAACCGCCGGCTGATCGTCGGGCTGGGCCTCGCCGCGGCAGTGGTCGTGGCCGCGGGCCTCGCCTACCTTGTTCCGACGATCGGCTCGCCGCTTGTCCCACCGTCTTCCATTGCCGCGGCGCAACCGGAGCCGGCGCCGCCGGTCGAGGTGGCGACCGCAGCGCCGGCACCCTCCCCGCCTGACTCGCCGTCGCCCTCGCCGGCACCCTCATCGCCACCGCCCGCGGCGAGCGTCCGCGATACGCCCGCCGCCGAGCCCGCGGCCGCGCAAGCGGCCCCGGCGGCAGACAACCAACCGGCACCTGCTCCGCCTCAAGCGGCGGCACCGTCACCGCTACCGCCGCCGGCAGGCCTCGCTTCCACCTGGTCCGCCATGGCAACGAGGGCCGAACCAACCCCGGCGACGGCGAGCCAACAGGCGCCTGCCCCGCCGGCGCCGAACCCGGCCCCGCTGCGGCGCGACGAAGTGAGGGAAGTCCAGGCGAGACTGCTGTCGTTCGGCTTAAATCCAGGGCCCGTCGACGGAGTCCTTGGAGTCATGACCGAAGAGGCCGTCATGCATTACCAGCGGCGCCGGGGCCAAGTGCAGACCGGCACGATCGACCGTCAACTGCTGGAGCAGCTCCGCCAGGATCCCGCCCCCCAGGTTGCCCAGCGCGCCGCAAGGCCCGACGCGCGCGCGACCCGTTCACCCGCAGCGCGGCGCTCCGACCCGTTCGAACCCGTGCGCGCCGCGGGCAATCGCCTCGGCCAGTGGCTGGACTCATTGATGCGCTGATGCATTCTCCGGGGGCAACGCAACAATGCTGACATTTGGATAATTGCCTTTTGACCCCGACTCATCGAAACTTCGCCATTCGATGCGCCTTTGGGGAATGTCGGCTGAATGATCCCTCGCAGAACCGTGCTTGCCGGCCTGGCCGGCTTGACGGTGCCGGCCGTGACCGGTTGTGCCGGGCGGCAGACCGCGACGCGTCCTCCAGGCGTCGCTCAACCAACGACCAGTTCGACTGCGGCCGGGTTGGACGCGGTGATCGACCTCAGCCACAACGTCACCGTTGACGACTTCACCCTGGTCCGTCGCAGCAATATCCTGGCCGTCGTCCACAAGGCCACCGAGGGCGGCGACTGGATCGATCCGAGTTACGCCGGGCGGCGCCGCCACGCCGAGGAGGCGGGTCTGCTGTGGGGCGCTTACCATTTCGGCACCCGCCAGTATTCAGGGGCCGACCAGGCGCGGGCCTTCCTGGCGACCGCCCAACCCGGGCCCAAGACGCTGATGGCTCTCGATTTCGAGCCGAACGACGGCAATCCGCGCAACACCATGACCCTCGCCCAAGCCGAGACGTTCGTGCAGGTCGTCTACCAGGCGACGCGACGGATGCCGCTCGTCTATACCCATCCGGGCTGGGCCAATGGAGCGCCCGCCGGCCGCCGCAGCATCAAGTTGCCAGAACCCGTAACGTCGGCCTCCCTCCTCGCGCGTTGCGACCTGTGGCTGGCCGACCATCGCGAAGAGCCCGAGTTGCCCTTCGCCTGGGCGGACCGCGGTTGGCGTCTCTGGCAGTATGCCGCCAATCAGACCGCGGGGGACGGCGCTTTCGGCGACACCTCCCGCACCGTCGCGGGCGTTTCCCACTGCGACCGCAATCTGTTCGCCGGCGATGCGGCCGCACTCTACCGTTTCTGGAACAGCCGCGCCTGACGTGCGGCCGCGTCAAGGTCCGAGATCGCCCCAGCTCGCGACCCGCTCGATGTGGATGGCGATGACGGGAAGCTCTTCGATCTGCATGGCGTCGAGCTGCGGGTAGCGCGATCGCAGCAGCGATTGGGCGCGGTCGTGCTCGGCGCCGGCCGTCAGGATTTCCGCCGATCCGTGCAGCATGACCCAGGCCAGCCGCTGCCAGTCTTCGTCATAGCGGTCGAACGCGATGGCCACCCGGGGATTGTCGGCGATGTTGCTGAGCCGCTTCAGCGGCCGGCCACGCTCCCGCTTCGGCTTGCGGTCGATGGTGATGTAGAGCCTGTCCTCCCAGAGGCCGAAGCAGACCGGAACGACGTGCGGGACGGCGCTTCTGTCGGCGGTCGCCAGATGGCCGATCCGTCGCCTCTCGACGAAGTGACGCTCGCGGGCCGATAGCATGCCGGGTCTCCGATGTGGCAGGGCAGCCAACGCGCTACACTAACGGAAGAAGGAAGGTGCGGCATGCTCAAGAAGCGCCTTGCGATCCTGATCGCGATCGTCGTCCTTGGCCTGATCGTGTTCGGACGCGCCGCCGACGCCGTGGTCGATTGGCTGTGGTTTTCGTCGATCGGCTACGTCGGCGTCTTCTGGACGATCTTCACCACCCGCGCCGTCCTCTTCCTCACGATCTTCGCCGCCTCGGCCGGTGCGCTCTGGCTTTCGGGAGGATTGGCGCTCCGCTTCGCCGGGGGGCCGGCGGTCTGGCCGCCGCGCGCGGCGCCTTCGCGGCCCCTGTCCTGGCAAGGGCGGCAAACCTCGCTCCAGCTTCTCGGCCAGGCAACATCGCACGTGCCGTGGCGCCTCCTCGTCGCCGGCATTGCCGTCCTTCTCGGCCTGCTGATCGCCGTCCTCGAGCTTTCGAACTGGGACATCGTGCTTCGTTTCCTCTACCAGGTGCACTATGGCGAGAGCGATCCGGTGTTCGGCAAGGACATCGGCTTCTATCTGTTTTCGCTGCCCGCCTATATCGCGCTCAAGAACTGGCTGATGCTGCTGCTGGTGTTCAGCGCGGCCGTCGCCGGCGTCGTGTATTGGGCGCATGGCGACATCGAGCTCGACCCGCCGCCGCGACGGCTGTCGCCCGCCGCCGTCGCCCATGGATCGACGCTGCTCGGCCTGTTCTTCGCGGTGAAGGCCGGGTCCTATGGTCTCGATCGCTTCCTGTTGCTCTACAGCGACAACGGCGTCGTCGTCGGCGCCGGCTACACCGACCTCCACGTCAGGCTGCCGGTACTGTGGTTCCTCATCGCCCTGGCCGCCATTTGCGCCCTCGCCTCATGGCTCAATGTGCGTTGGCGGACCTGGCGGGTCCCCGCCGGGGCGCTGGCGCTGCTGTTCGGCAGCTCGTTCGTCTTCTACCTGCTGGTCCCGGCATTCTTCCAGCGGCTCTATGTGAAGCCGAGCGAACTGGCGCTGGAGACGCCCTATATCGAGCGCAACATTGCGTTGACGCGGCAGGCCTACAACCTGCAGCAGATCGAGGTGAAACTTTTCCCGGTCGAGGAGGGCCTGAGCTTCGCCTCGCTCGAGGCCAACCGCCCGACCATCGACAACATCCGCCTGTGGGACGTGCAGCCGCTGATGGACACCTACGCCCAGCTGCAGGAGATCAGGACCTACTACAAGTTTCTCGACATCGATATCGACCGCTATCGGCTGGGCGGCACCTACCAGCAGGTGATGCTGTCGGCGCGCGAGCTCGAGCCGGCGCTGCTGCCGTCCAATGCGCAGACCTGGGTCAACCTGCATCTGCTGTTCACCCACGGCAACGGCATGGTGATGTCGCCGGTGACGCAGAAATCCACCGAAGGCTTGCCGACCTTCTACCTGCAGGACATCCCGCCGGTCGCCAACGGCGGTCCCGCCATCCGCGAGCCGCGCCTCTATTTCGGCCAGGCCGGCGAGCGCTATGCGATCGTCAAGGGCACCACGCCCGAGTTCGACTATCCCAAGGGCAAGGACAACGTCTACGCGTCCTACGACGGCGCCGACGGCGTCTCCCTCGGCGACCCGGCCTGGCGCAGCTTGTTCTCCTGGTACTACGGCGATCCCAACATCCTGCTGAGCGGCTACATCACCAACGACAGCCGGATCCTGCTTCACCGCAATATCCAGGACCGGGTGCGCACGATCGCCCCCGTCCTGCGCCTCGACCATGATCCCTATATCGTGGCGAGCGGCGGGCGGCTGTTCTGGATGCAGGACGCCTACACCACCAGCGAGTGGTTCCCCTATGCCCAGCCGCAATCCTCCGGCGGCTTCAACTACATGCGAAACTCGGTCAAGGTGGTGATCGACGCTTATCAGGGCTCGGTCGACTTCTATGTCAGCGATCCCGGCGATCCGCTGATCCAGACCTACCAACGCATTTTCCCAGGCCTCTTCAAGCCGCTGGCAGCGATGCCGCCGGACCTGCAGCAGCACATCCGCTACCCCGAGGATCTCTTCCTCGTCCAGGCGCAGCTCTACCGCGCCTATCACATGGACACGGCCGAGGTGTTCTACAACCGCGAGGATCTCTGGCAGTTCCCGCGCCAGCTCGCCGGCATCGGCGACAGCGCCGCCGGCACCGGCCCGATGGGCGGCATCGGCCGCGACGTCCCGCGCATGGCGCCTTACTACATGGTCATTCGGCTGCCCGGCGAGGCGCGCGCCGAATTCGTGCTCATGCTGCCGATGGTGCCGAGCCAGCGCGACAACATGATCGCTTGGCTGGCAGCGCGCTGCGATCCGCCCGACTACGGCAAGGTCGTCATCTACGAATTCCCCAAGGACAAGCAGGTCTACGGCCCCTTCCAGATCGAGGCGCGGATCCAGCAGAACACCGACATCTCGCAGCAGATCTCGCTGTGGAACCAGATGGGCAGCCGCGTCATCCGCGGCCATCTCCAGGTCGTGCCGATCGAGAACTCGATCCTCTATGTGTCGCCGCTCTACCTGCGCGCCGCGACCGGCCAGCTGCCCGAGCTCAAGCGCGTAATCGCGGCCTACGGCGATCGCGTGGTGATGGAGGAAACGCTGGGCGCCGCACTGGCCGCGCTGTTCAAGGATACCGTCTTGCTGCCGGCCCGTCCCGCCGACGCGGGTGCAGCGAGGAGCGCCGGCCCACCGGATGCGCGCGCCCGCGAGGCGCTCGCCCATTATGACCGCGCCCTCGAGCGCCTGAAGGCGGGAGACTGGAGCGGCTTCGGCGCGGAGCTTGACGCGCTCCGGCCGCTCCTCGAGATACTCGGCCGGCCAACCGACAGCCGCTAGCGATGCCCTGGCACTCTCCATGCCTGGTTCAGTCGAGGCTGGCGCCCGTGCGTTTGACGACGGGCTGCAGCCGCTCGAGATCCTTGACCAGGATCTGCGCGAGCTGGCCGGGTGTGCAGGAGGCAGGCTCGGCGCCGATCGATATGACGCGCTCGCGGATCGCGGCTGACGCAAGGATGGGCTGCAGCGCGGCGGCCAACCGGTCGATGATCTCGGCCGGCGTCCCGGCCGGCGCGAACAGGGCGTGCCAGCCGGACGCCACCTCCACGCCGTTGATGCCATGATCCGCCAGCGTCTTGAGCTGCGGCAGCGCCGGCAGCGGGTTCGGACCGATGACGGCCAGGGCCTTCAGCCGTCCGGCCTGGATGTGCGACATCGTCGTGGCCGAATCGAACATGAAGTCGATCTGGCCGGCCAGCAAGTCGTTCACCGCGGGCGCCAGCCCCTTGTAGGGGACATGATTGGTTTCGATGCCCGCCGTCGTGTTGAACAGCTCGGTGGCGATGTGGATCAGGCTGCCGCTGCCCGCCGACCCGTAGTTGAGCGTCTTGGGATGCGCCTTGGCGAGGGCGACGAACGCTTCAACGGAATCGACCCCGAGCTTGGGATGGACGACGAGGATGAAGTTGGTGCGCGCCGTCAGCGTGATCGGTGCGAAGCTTTTAATCGGATCGAACGGCAAGTCACGGTAGAGGAAAGGATTGAGGTTGAGCGCGCTGCCGCCGGTGGCCAGGAGCGTGTAGCCGTCCGGCGCGGCGCGCGCGACCGACGCGGCGGCGATGTTGCCGTTGGCGCCCGGTCGGTTCTCGATCACGACGGGCTGGCCGATGCGCTGTGACAGCGCCTCGCCGATCGAGCGGGCGATGGTGTCGATCGAACCGCCGGCCGAGACCGACACCACGATGTGAATCGGCTTGGACGGGTACGGGGTCTGGGCGTGGGCGCGCGCGACAAGAAGCGACGGAAGTGCCAGCAGCGTCCGGCGTTTCATCGACGGGTTCCCTCACTCTTGGCAATGAACTCGGTCAGGATGGCATTGAACCGCTCGGGCTGCTCGAGATAGAGCGCGTGGCCGACGCCGGGGATCACATGGACGGAGGCTGTCGGCCAGAGCCTCGCGATGTCCTGGTTGCGCGCCGGTGGCGTGATCGCGTCGGCGTCGCCGTAGATGATCTGGCCCGGCAGGCTGGCCGGGAACTTGGCGATATCGGCCTTGATATCGGCCGTCGACAGCATGCGCGCCGCCTGGCCATAGCCGTCGGGCCGAACGGACGCCATGGTGTCGATCAGCCGTTCCAGCGCGTCCGGTGCCGCCGCCGGCCCGAGCAGCCGCGGCGCCCGTTGCTCGGCCATCCCGCGAGGCCCCAACGAGGCAACATCGCCCAGCCGCTGATTGAGGAGCTTCTGCCGCTCCTCGGCCGGCAGGGTGGCATGGCCGCCGGCGACGCTGCACAGGGTCAACGACAGGACTCGCTCTGGATGAAGCACCGCAAAGCGCGCGGCCATCAGGCAACCGAGCGAATGGCCGAGCAGATGACAGGCGCCAATGCCGAGCGCGTCTAAAAACCCCGCCAGCGCCCCCGCGTAGTCGCCGGCCGTCGGACTGGCCGGAGCCAACGCGGTGGAGCTGCCGTAGCCCGGCGCATCCCACGCCACCACCCGATGGTGCGGCGAGAGCGCGCCGATCTGGCGATCGAACGAGCGCGCCGCCGAGCCGATGCCGTGCAGCAACACCACGGCCGTGCCGCGGCCCTGGTCGAGATAGCTGAACGTCGCCTGGCCGACGTCGAGCGTCTGCATCATCACGCGGCGTCGAACGTGATCGTCTCGGGTTGGGGCGAGCCCACCACCATGGTGAACTCCGCGTCGGCCACGCCGTCGTTGCGGAAGTAGTGCGGCCGCCCAGCCGGATTGAAGATGAGGTCGCGCGCGCCCAGCCGGCGTTCGACGGTTTCGCCGTTGTGCACCCAGCCGACGGTGACCGCGCCATCCAGGACAAAGTACACGTCCTCGACGTCGCGCACGTAGGGACGCACGGCGACACCCTTGGGCAGATGGATCATGTCCATGCGATAGCCGTGCGCCGGCGTGCCGCCGTCGCCGACATAGGCGAGGCGCGCGAAGCCTGCCTTGTCCCACACCGGCGTGCGGTCGCGATAGCGCACGACGTGCTTGGCGAGCTCCTGGTGCCGCCGGTCGCTGCTCTCGGGCGAGAACAGCTGGATCTTGTCCGGCCCCGGGGCGCCGAAGCGACGCGACAGCTCGAGGTCCTTGTTCTTGGGATGGCAGACATGGACCGGCATCTCGGGCGTGCCGCTGCCGACGGTGATCTGCATCAGGACCGGCTCGACGCCGTCGTTGCGAAAGCCGTGCGGCCGGCCGCTCATGTTGAGCAGCAGGTCCTTGGGTCCGAGCTTCACTTCGACCACCTCCTCGCCCCACACCGTGCCGACCGTCAGCACGCCCTGCAGGATGAAGAAATGCTCGACGACCTCGTGCGCATGCGAGGCCGCGAACTTGCCGACCGGCTGGTTGACCAGGCTGAAGGTGAAGTGCTCGGCCTTCAAGGTCGAGGGATCGTTCGACTTGGGCGAACCGCCGGCGCCGACATAGCGCAACTGGGCGCGCAGCAGGTCGGGAATGCCGCGACTGGCGGGGAAGGCGTCCCAGTCGAACGTCTTGTTGGTGAAGAGACCCATGTGGGCGCGCATTTCGTCAGCAAGCGCGCTCGGCTTCGAAAGAGTGGTGTCGGGCATGTCACATCCTCCAATCGGCTAATCCATCAACTCCGGGGCGAGTTCTCTGTTGCGGCGGATCCTGTGCGCGAAAGCCAGCGTGATACCTCGCCGGCGGCTTCGAGGACGGCACCCTTCAGCTGGCCATGCATGGCCTGCTCGTCGATATGGGCATTGACCGCCGTGACGTTGATGGCCGCCACGATGCGACCGGCGCCGTCGCGGACCGGTGCAGCGATCGCGCTGACGCCCGCCTCGAAGAACGCCTGGCTGACCGCATAGCCGAGCGCGCGATCGCCCGCCAGCAGCGCCTTCAACGCCTTCAGCGTCGTCGGCGTCTGCTTGGTGAAACGCTTGAGCGGCTGGTCGCGGAAGAGCTGCGCCAGTTCCTTGTCGCTCATCTCGCAGATCGTCATGCGGCCCATGATCGTGGCGTGGACGGGAAAGCGCGTGCCGATATTGACGCTGCTGGCGATCGTGCTGCGGGCGGCAAAGCGCGAGACATAGATGATCTCCCGACCGTCGCGGATCGCCATGTGCGCCGACAGCCCGGTGCGGTCGCGCAACCGCTGCAGGATGGGCTGCGCCACCTCGACCATGTCGAGCGACGCCAGATACTCGAAGCCGCGGCTGAGCAGCGCCGGGCCCAGGCTGAAACGGCGTTTGTCCGGTTCGCACCGCAGGTAGTCCATCGACTGCAGGGTCTGCAGCAGGCGGAAGACCTTGGTGCGCGGCAGCGCCAGCTTTTTAGCAATTTCCGGCGCCGTAAAACTCCGGTGATCGCTGCCGAACAGCGACAGGATGCCGAGCCCCTGCGCCAGCGCCGGCACGATGTACCTGTTCTCGCTGTACCTGTTCTCGGTCGGAAGCGGATCGCTGGCCATCACTGCCTCAGTTGAAGACGAAGCCGCCGTTGACGGGGAGCAGCTGGCCGGTGACGAAGCCCGCCCCCTGCCCGAGCAGAAACACCACGACGGCTGTCACATCCTCGGGATGCTGGGCGCGCTGCATGGCGCGGCCGGAGACATAGAGCTGCCGGCGTTCCTCGGGCACGTATTCGGTCGCCTCGACCAGCACCAGGCCCGGCGCAATGGCGTTGACGGCGATGCCGTCGGGACCGAGCTCGCGCGCCAGCGAGCGGGTCATCGAGATCACCGCGCCCTTGCTGGCGACATAATGGAGCAGCCGCGGCGCCCCCCACAGGGCGGTGTCCGACGCCAGGTTGACGATGCGGCCGCCCAGCCGGGAACGCCGCAGCAGCGGCGCCATCGCCCGGGTCATCAGCCATGTCCCGCGGACATTGACCGCCATCACCTTGTCCCAGGTCTCGCTGTCGATCTCCTCGAAGGTCTTGCCGCCGATACCTGTGGCGATCGCGCCGTTGTTCACCAGGCCGTCGATGTGGCCGTAGTGCGCCGCAACCTTCGCCGCGAACGCCTCGATCGAAACAGGGTCGCCAAGATCGACTGCAAGGAATTCGGCACTCGCTCCGGATCGCCGCAGCGCCTCGACGGTAGCCTCGCCCCAGTCCGTCCGCACGTCGGCCACCACGATCGTTTCCGCCTTTGCCGCCGCGCAAGCCTCGGCGAAGGCGCGGCCGAGTCCGCGCCCGGCGCCGGTGATCACGATCGTGCGGCCCTGTAGACTCATATGGCGAGCCGGGCCCGCGCCGGCAGGTAGTGCAGCACGCGCGTCTCGACGGCGACGACGATGCCGTAGAGGACGATGCCGATCAGGGTGAGCAGGATGATGGTGACGAACACCTTGGCGGTATCGCCCGCGCCTTCGGCGAAGGCCAGGAGATAGCCCAGGCCGATATTGCCGCCGACCAGCTCGCCCACCAGGACGCCGATCACCGCCAGGGTAGCGGCGATCCTGAGGCCGGCGAACAACGGCGGCATGGCGGCGGGAAACTCGATCTTCCAGAACACTTGCAGGCGGCTGGCGGTGAACGATTTTGCCAGCCGCACGATATCGGGATCGAGCGCCCGCACCGCACCCAGCACGTTGATCATCACCGGGAAGAACACGATCAGCACGCAGACCAGGATCTTCGGATAGACCGTGTAGCCGAACCAGATGATGAACAGCGGCGCGAAGGCCACCTTGGGCGCGATCTGCAGCGCCAGGATGTAAGGCGACAGCACGAACTCGGCGGTCGGCGACAGGCCGAGCGCGAAGCCGCACAGGATGCCGAGCAGGACGCCCAGCACGAAGCCGACGCCGACCTGCATCGCCGTGATCGCCGTGTGATAGACCAGCCGATCGCGGGCCAGCATGTTCAAGAACTCGTCCCACACCATGCTGGCGGGCGGGATGATGAAGGGTGGAATCCCGAACAGGCCCGGCGCCCATTGCCAGGCCGCCAGGAAGATCACGAGCAGCGAAAGGCTGCCCACGACCATGGGACGAACGCCGGGCTGGAGGGCGCCCAACGCTGCGCTCATTGGACGAACTGGTTGGTGTAGAGGTCCTTCACCGCCGTCTTGGACTTGATCAGGCCTTCCTTGGCGTAGAAGTCCTGCAGGACCACGAGGCGCGCCTCGTCCATTTCGCCCAAAACCTTCTGGCCGCCGTAGACGTACTGGTTGTAGAGCTTGAACGACAGGGTGACGAAGTCCTCCTTGCCGGCGAGCTCGGGCGTCGCCTTGACGAAGTCGACGGCGGCGGCGGCCGGATCGGCCATGATGTCCTTCATGCCCTTGAGCGTGGCGCGCACGACCTTCTGGATCAGCGCGGGATTGTTCTTGATCGTGTCGTCGGACGCGATGATCGCCTGCGCCATGCTCTTGAACAGCTTGTCCGACGGGATCATCTCGATGTTTTTCTTGGCCATCATGACCTGCGCCGTCCAGTCGGGCACCGAGGCGAAAGCATCCGACTGCCCGGCCAGGAACAGCTTCCACACATTGACCGGACCGGCGGCCTGGGCGTTGACGTCGTCCTTGGTCATGCCCTGGCTCGCCAGCATGCCGAGCAGCGCGAAATAGGTCGTGTCCTGGTAGGCCAGCACGGTGATGGTCTTGCCCTTGAGGTCCTTGACCGTGCTGAGGCCCTTGTCCTTGTCGAGCACGAGTTGCATCAGGGCGCCGCCGCCCAGCACGGCCACCGCCTTCACCGGCACGCCGTTGGGCCGCACGATGATCGGGGTGTCGCCGATGCCACCGCCGATCACCGCGTTGCCGGCACCGACCTGCTTGGCGACGTCGACGCCGCCCTTGCCGACCTGGAAGGTGACGTTGAGGCCCTCGGCCTTGAAGTAACCGCGCTGCTGGGCGACCACGAACGGGCCGAACGCCGGCAGGGAGAGCGGCGCGGGCAAAAGATAAGTGACGTCCTCGGCCGAAGCCTGACCCACACCAACCGTCATTCCCGCGGCCAGGCAGAACCCGGCCAATGCAAGACGCAGACGCAAGAGTTTCGACATCGCAAGCCCCCTATCTTTCATGTTCACGACGCGGCGGCCTGCTCGATTTGCAGCAGGCCCATCAACCGCACGACATAGTCCCCGACCCTTGGATGCTGCCGGCGCTTCATCGGATTGTCGCGATCGCCGATGTCGACCGTGATTTCCTCGATGATGCGGCCCGGGCGCTGGCTCATCACCAGGATGCGGTCCGACAGCGCCACCGCCTCGATGAGATCGTGAGTAATGAACAGCGCCGTCTTGCCGGTGTCGGCCAGCGTCCGGCCGAGATCCTGCTGCAGCACCATCTTGGTCTGGGCATCGAGTGCGGAGAACGGCTCGTCCATCAGCAGCACGCTGGGATCGACGGCCAGCGTCCGCGCCAACGCCGCCCTCTGGCGCATGCCGCCGGAAAGCTGGTGCGGATAATGATCGACGAAGTCGCTCAGCCGGCACTTGGCCAGGAGGTCGAGCGCCCGCCGCCGGCGCTCGCGACCCGCCACGCCCTGGATCTCCTGGCCGAGCTCGACATTCTCGACGATCGTCCGCCACGGCAGCAGCAGGTCCTTCTGCAGCATGAAGGCGACATGGCGGTTGGGCCGCGTGACAAGCTCGGCGTCGACGTGGACTTGCCCCGACGACACCGGATCGAGCCCCGCCCCCATGTTGAGCAACGTGCTCTTGCCGCAGCCCGAGGGTCCGATCAGCGACACCACCTCGCCGTCGGCGATCGCGAGCGTCACCCCTTCGACGGCGACGACGACGGCACCTTGCCTTGGATTGGCGAAACGCTTGGAAACGTCGCGGAACTCGAGGCGGGGGCCGCTGGACATCTTACCCTTGCCTCTGGCGCCGCGTGTTGCCGTCGATGCCGCCGGCGATCGCCCATTCGGCGAACATGGTCGGGCTCGGCTGGAAGTCGCGCGGCTGCCAGTTCTCGGTCAGCACATCCTCGTCGGCGTAGTACTCGACCAGGGCGCCGGCCGGACTCTTGAAGTACCAGAACAGCGCCGACGAGATCGGATGCCGGCCCGGCCCGAGCTGGGTCTCCCAGCCGCAGCGTGACATGTGCAAGCCGCCGCCGATCACCTCATGCAGGTCGCGCACCGTGAAGGCCACGTGATTGAGGCCGCGTTTGGCCTCCGGCGTCTGCAGCAGGAAGAGATCGTGGTGGCCACCGCGCGCCGAGCAGCGCAGGAAATGGCCGCGGCCGGGATAGCGGTCCGACAGATGGAAGCCCAGCGCCTGGTAGAATTCCGTGGTCTCGTCCAAGGCGTCGGTGAAGAAGACGACATGCCCCACTTCGACCGGCTCTGCGCGCTCGTAGACCGGGCTCGGCTGGTCGATGCGCGCGGCATGGCCCCAGACATTGGCCGGTGTGCCGGCGACATCGACGGCACGCTTGCGGGTGACGCGAAAACCAAAACCAACGCCGCTGGGATCGATACCCAAAAGCAAGCCATCTTCTTCGAGGAAATCCCGCCGAGCGCGGAACGCTTTGAGGTCGGCCTCGGCACCGACGCCCCAAATCACTTCGCGCAATGTCGATCCCGCCTCCACTGCCGGCGGCAGCGACGGATCGTCCGATTTGCGGACCAACAGCTCGCAGCCGTTGAGGCTTTCGAAGTCGAGGCCCGCCGCATGCTCACGCACCAGCTTGAGCCCCCAATCGAGGAAGAAGCGCTGGCACGCGGCCAGATCCTCGACGCCGTAGGTGACGCGGTCGATGCCTTCGATGCCGGGCATGGCGCTCACTGCACCGCGTGGCCCGCGGCCTCCAGCGCCTTCAATTGCGCTTCGGCCTTGGTCCGGAAGACACGCCGCAGGCGGGCGACGCCCATGTCGTGCTGGTAGAGATTTTCACGCGAGTTGGCGTCGGGCTCGAACTGCTCGAGCATCGCCCGGTCCTGTTCGAGAACCGCCCAATGCCGCGCCTCCAGCCGGTTCTTGTAGAGGAACCGCCAGGTGTCGCGCTGCCAGCCGTCGACCTTGCGGCAGCGCCAGTGGAAGACGGCGCTCCGCCTCTCGTCGATCGGTGTGTAGACGCCGACGATATGGAAATTGCCGCCGGGACCGCCGGTGGCGGGATAGGGGATCTCCAGGCGCAGCCAGTGTGCGCCGGTGTCCAAGAATTCCGTCCAGTCGAAGTTGACGTTGCGCTGGCCTTCCTTCTCGAAGACGAAGCCGCTGGGCGTCTCGCGGGTCCGGAAGGTCGCCGTGGTGTCGCCGAACGACATGGAATGCGACTGGCGGTGCAGGAACGTCCCGTGCATGGGGTCCATGACGTTGTCGTAGACGTAGCGGTAGTCGCCCCGCCATTCGCAGTAGCAGAGGAAGGAGCTGTAGTCCGGCGAGGCGAGCTGCTCGGGCAGTTGCAGCGCGATCGGCTCGGGATGAAGCGCGTCGCCGAAATAGCCGAAGATGACGCCGTTGTGCTCCTGTGTCGGGAACGATTTTACGCAATTCCTGCCCTCGAGCTTGCTGCCGGGGCTGCCGGGCACGGCCATCACGGTGCCGTCCTTTCTCACCTGCACGCCGTGATAGCCGCAGGCGATACGGTCGCCCATCGGCATGCCCATGGAGAGCGGCGCGCCGCGATGGGGGCAATGATCCTCGAGCATGGCAACGCTGGTCTCGTCGCGCCACAGCACAAGCTTCAGCCCCAGGCGCCGCAGCGAGATCGGCTTGTCGGCTAGGAAATGCGACGGGCAGATCGGGTACCAGATGTTGCGCACGCCCTTGGCGAGAAGCTTGCCGATTGCCTGGTTGGTCACCGCGGTCATGGCGCATTCCTTGGCTTGATGTCGGTTGGCTAGGCGCCGAGGCGCTTCATCTCCTGGACGAACAGGTCGGGGGTCCACGGCTGGCCGTTCGGCGCCGGAACGCGCGCCTCGTTCAGCCCATCGACCAGGCCCGCCAGGTCGTGGATGCCGGCGGCGTAGCAGCGCTCGATCGCGTCGCCCAACAGGTTCTGATAGGCGTCGGGCTCGCGGTCGCGCGCCTGATGGGGATTGAGGTAGCAATCCTGGTTCATCGCTTGGCTCCAATGTTCCATTAGTGAAACATGGGTTTCTATTTGAACTAAGCTAGAGACCCGCCACGCTGTTGTAAACCCTCAGCCCACGAGCAGCGCCTGGGCCAGCGGGTGGTTGGCCTCGGTGAGCCCGTCGATGACATTGAAGTGATGCCGGTCGGGCTCTTCGACGATCGCCATCCGCGCGTCAAAGCCGTTCCATGTCTCCGCCAACAGGCGGTTCTGGCGCACGAATTCCGGACGTTCCTCGGCGCCGACCCAGCAGGTGACCGTCTGGCGCGGCCGCGGCACGAGCAAAGCAGGGCTCTCCCGCTGGGCCTCCGCCGGATCGAGGCGCAAAACGTCGTTCATCCTTGTCGCCAGCAGCGGCCGCAGATCGTGCAGGCCGGAGATCGAGACCGTGCGCGCGATTCGCGACGCCGTCGCAGCGCCGAGAGGCGAGGCCTGGCAGACCATGCGGGTGACAAGATGGCCACCGGCCGAATGGCCGCACAGCAGGATGTCGCCCGGCACTTGCATCGCGGCATGGTCGATCGCACCGGCGATCTCTTGCGTGATGTCGGAAATGCGCGCTTCAGGGCAGAGCGAATAGGACGGCATGGCCACCGCGTAGCCCGACTCGATCGAGCCCTTGGCGAGGTGCGACCACGAGGACTTGTCGAACGCCTTCCAGAAACCGCCGTGCACGAAGACGACAAGCCCTTTGCAATCCGCGTCGGGCAAAAACAGATCCAGCCGGTTGCGCGGCGCCGGACCGTAGGCGAGGTCGATTCTCGCCCTGCCCGCTGCCGTCAACGCCTCGCGAAAGGTTGTGGCGCGTTCAACCCAGCGTGCCGGATAGGTCGACCCTTGCGGGATATAGGGCGTGTTGGCGTAAGCGTCGTCCGAGTCGACGGCCGGATCGGGCGCCGGACGGTCGGCGATCACAGCGCCGTCCTGACCTGCCAAAGCTCGGGGAAAAGAACCACGTCGAGCATCCGGCGCAGATACGACACGCCCGAGGTGCCGCCGGTGCCGCGCTTGAAGCCGATCACCCGCTCCACGGTAGTGACGTGGTTGAAGCGCCATCGGCGGAAATAATCCTCGAAGTCGACCAGCTTCTCGGCGAGCTCGTAGAGCTCCCAGAAATGCGGCGGATCGTGATAGACGGTCGCCCAGGCGGCACGCACGCTGTCGTCGGCGACGTGCGTCACCGCGACGTCACGCTTGAGAACGGCCTCGTCGATCGCAAAGCCCCGCCTGTGCAGCGCCCGTATCGTCAGATCGTACAGGCTCGGCGCCTGGCGAACGGCGTCCAACCGCGCCAGCAGCGCGCTGTCATGCTCGTGCGGGCGCATCATCGCCGGGTTCTTGTTGCCGACGAGATATTCGATCATGCGGTATTGGTGCGACTCGAGGCCGGAGGACTGCCCGAGCGTGGCGCGAAACTGCGTGTATTCACTGGGCGTCATGGTGCGCAGCACGTCCCAGGCCGAGTTCAACTGCTCGAAGATGCGCGACACGCGCGACAGCATCTTGAAAGCCGGCTGCAGGTCGTCGTCGGCGATCTGCCGGCAGGTGGCGTTCAATTCGTGGATGGCGAGCTTCATCCAGAGCTCGGACGTCTGATGCTGGATGATGAACAGTAATTCGTCGTGCGCCGACGAAAGCGGCTGCTGCGCCGTCAGCAGCTTGTCCAGACAGAGGTAGCCGCCATAGGACATGCGTCCGCGAAAGTTCGTCGTGGCGCCGTCTTCAAAGGGGTCGAAGGGAGCTCCCGTCATATTGGACCTCTATAGCCCTTCAATCATGATGTGAAGGAACAGCGCCGTCGTCTAGCGGTTTGCCTGTCGCGGTTGACTCAGGCGGTGGCGGCGAGCGCGTATGGCTCGACGGGCGCAGGCTGCCCCGCAAGCACCGCGAGTTGCCGCCGTCTCATTCGATTCTCATCATTCCAGCACCTCGTCGGCGCGCGCGAGGATCGACGGCGGCATGGTGAGCCCGAGCGCCTTGGCGGTCTTGAGATTGACGACCAGATCGATTTTCGTGGCCTGCTGTCTCGGCAGGTCGCCCGGCTGCCCGCCCTGGAGAATTCGGCCGGCGTAGACGCCGGCCGCGGCGAACGTGCGGCTGATCATCCACCTCCCCCGAAGACGGGGGAGGAATGATTTTATGACCGCCCGCAGGGTCGCTAGGTTTGCTGGATCGCCGACAAGATCCACTGGCCGCCGCGGCTGCGCAGGAAGGTCCAGACCTCCCTCGCCTCGGTCCGCTCGCGGTCGCTGCCATCGACAATCTTGCCGTCGGCAAGGGTCCGGGTCACGTCGATCATGCTGAAGCGCATGGCGACCGTCGCGTAGTCGAGACCCGCTTCGCTCCACGCCTCCGACAGGTCGCCCTGCTCGAGCTTCACCGCCTCGACCTTGTTCTCGACGCCGCGGCTGGCGTTGGCGGAAAGCTGTTCCGAGAAATAGCCGAGCATCTCCGGTGTCGCGAGGCCGCGCAGCTTGGCGAGGTCGCCCTTGCCGTAAGCGGTCTGGATGTCGCTCAGCAGGGTCTCGAATGTCGTGTAGTCGCCCGCGGTGATGGCCAGTTGCGCCGATGCGCTGCCCACCAGAAGGGGCTCGCTCGACCGCGCCATCGGCGCCTCGGTCAGCCTGGGCGCGGCAGCGTAGGCAGAGGCCGAGCCTGCCGGCTGGACCCGCGCGGCGCTCCAGCCGCGGAACAGCCGGACGGCCAGATAGGCCACCCCGCCGATCAGCAGGACCTGCAGGAGCAATCCCAGCAGGCCGGCGCCGCCGCCGAGGCCGCCGCCAAAGCCGCCACCGAACAACATGCCGAACAGGCCGGCCCCGAGCATGCCGCCCATCAGGCCGGAGAGGAATGGATTGCGCGCCATGAATCCGCCGGATTGCGGCGCCGCCGGGATGGCAGGCTTCTGCGCCTGCTGTTGCGGCGTCGTGCTCCGTTCCACGGGTTTCGCGGTCGGCGCGGTCTGGGTCGGCGCGGGTGCCTGGTCCGTGTGGCTGCCGCGACTGCCGGAACTCGAGCCCGCGCCGGCACGTGCCTCGGCCAATGCCGGCGCCACGATGATCACTGCGGCGATCACCGCAAGCCAACGACTATTCTTCACGATCAAAGCCCCCTGTTGGGCCAAGCCAACGACCGTCATGTTAGGCGCATAACGCCGCTATACAAGGCCTCGGCCACGATTTTGGCTGAGCCGCGCTCCTACGGTCCTTTGACGGGAGCACCCTCCGAGTCACATGGAATTCCTATGCGATTCTCCTGACATATGGCGCAACGAACACAATTGACGCGAGTTCAGGAGATCACCCATGAGCGATCTCGTCGATATTGCCATCCCCGCCAATGCCCAGACAGCCGCCGAGGCGTTGGGGCTGAAGGTTTCCCGCAGCGTGGTCAGCGGCGTGCGGATCCGACAGATCGAGCGCGAGGAAGCCGAAATCGCGATCGAGTTTCTGCGCGACTGGGGCTTTATTGGGCGAATCGTCGAGAGCACGCCTCACGACGAGGGGCCGAAGGCGCCCCTTAAACGGGCGGCTTAGCCGTTCCCGGCATCGATCTCGGTTCGGCGCAGCGCGCCCAGCTTCCAACGGGTCGATACGGCAGGGGCGGCACTTCCCGCCAGAGCCAGGGGCTTTCCGCCAAACGATCGACATATCCGCTCCAGGGAGACTCATTGCTGGGAGCGTGCAACACAAGGCGAAGTAACCTTCGCCTTGTGTTGCGCATCTTTCTTTGCGACAGCCTATGAGCGCCACTTCAGCGCGGAGATTACTCCGCGCGCGATGGTGCGCTCCCAGCGAGGCAAGCGAGCACATGGATCAGCAATTGGCCGGCACGATCTACACTGCGTCGACGTGGGTGCTTCCGGTGCTCTTAGCGATTACCCTCCACGAGGCAAGTCACGGCTTCGTGGCCCACTGGTGCGGCGACGACACCGCCTGGCGCCTCGGCCGTGTCAGCCTCAACCCCCTCAAGCACATCGATCTGTTCGGCACCATTCTGCTGCCCGCGTTGCTCCTGTTCCTGCGCTCGCCGTTCCTGTTCGGCTATGCCAAGCCGGTGCCGGTCCAGTTTGCCGCGTTGCGCCATCCCCGCCGGGACATGGTGCTGGTGGCGGGGGCCGGGCCGGCCACGAACATCCTGCTGGCAATTTCGGCGGCGCTCGTGGTCCACCTCGTCGGCGCCCTGCCCACGGGCGCTCAAGACTGGACGCTGCAGAACCTCGAGAATGCGATTGTCATCAACGTCATCCTGGCCGTCTTCAACATGATCCCCCTGCCGCCACTCGACGGCGGCCGTGTTGCCGTGGGCCTGTTGCCGAATGTGCTCGCCGTGCCCCTGGCTCGGCTGGAGCGCTACGGCATGGCGATCATCATCGGTTTGCTCTTCCTCCTGCCGATGGTGGGCGCCCAGCTCGGCAGGGATCTCAATATCGTCGGCTGGCTGCTCGGCGGGCCGGTCGACGCGATCATCGGCACCATTCTCCAGCTTACCGGCAATGCATGATCGTGTGCTCATGTCATGCCGGACCGCGGGCCTCCAGGCCCGCATCTTCATCGTCGATACGATGACATGAGCGGGCCTGGAGGTCCTCAGGCGCATGTGAATGCGCCGAGTCCGGCAAGAGACTCAACTCTAGCGATTCGCGCGGGCGACGGCGGCGTTCAGCAGGAGATTGGCGCCGGGCACCGAGCGTGAAAGCTCGATCGCCTCGTTCACGTTGTGGCTGATGCCCTCGAAGCAGGGTGTGAAGATCATCGCCGTCGGCGCCATCGTCGCCACGGCATAGGCGTCGTGGCCGGCTTGGCTGCGCATCTCGCGATAAGGAAGCCCGAGCTCCCGGGCGGTCGACTTCAAGAGGTCGATGCATTCCGGCGCAAACAGCTCGGTGCCCCAGCTCCAGCCTTCGGCGACCTCGATCTCGACATTGGCCTTGCGGGCGGCGGCCGCGATCGCCGCGTCGATCTCGCTGCGCATGGCCTCGAAGCGCGCCGCATCGATGTGGCGGAAATCGATGGTGAGCTTGACCTCTTCGGCATAGGTGCCGGGCAGGTTGGGAAAGCTTTCGATCCGGGTCGTGGTGGTGCGCCCTTCGTCGGCGGCATAAGCGAGGCCAACATCGTTGACCGCGGCGATGACGTAGCCGGCGCCGACCAAGGCGTTGCGTCGCATCGCCATCGGCGTGCCGCCGGCATGGCCGGTGTCGCCGTTGATGGTGAGCCGGAGCGCCTGCGTCCGGTAGCCGCCGACCACGATGCCGATATCGCAGCCCTCGCGATCGAGCACCGGCGCCTGTTCGATGTGCAGCTCGAGATAGGCATCGAACGCGCGCTGGCCCAGCGGCGCGGGGCCGGCATAGCCGATCGCGTCGAGCGCCTCGGCGACCGTGACGCCTGACTCGTCCGACGTCGCCAACACGCTGTCGAGGGGCAGCACCTTGGCGAAGGCCATGGAGCCCATCATCGGCGGGCTGAAGCGGGCACCCTCCTCGTTGGTCCAGCAGATGACTTCTATGCCGCGCTTGGTTGAAAGCCCGCGGTCGTTCAGCGTACGCACCACCTCGAGGCCGCACAGCACGCCTAGGATGCCGTCGTAGCGGCCGCCGCAGATCTGGGTGTCGAGATGGCTGCCGATGGCGACCGGCGGCAGGCTGGGATCGCTGCCGGCGCGCCGCGCGAAGATATTGCCCAGCCGGTCGATCTCGACGGTGCAGCCCGCCGCCTGCGCCCACTCGACGAACAGGTCGCGCATCTGCTTGTCCTCGGCCGACAGCGCCAGCCGCCGCAGGCCGACCTCGCGAAAACGTCCGATCTCCGCCGAGCGCTCGAGGCTCGCCCACAAGCGTTCGGGATTGACCTCCAAGACATTGGCGACCACGCGAGGGCTCCTTTTGTTTGCGGCATCCTCCAGAAGTGATGACAGTCTACCAAGAAGCGTGCCACCGGCGTTACCGCAACAAGCTTCCATACCGCGTCATGCACCGCGGGGCTCGCCCGTCACCCCATGCAGCCCGCGCGCCTTCGGGCAACGCGGGCGGCGGGGGGCCTTCGGATTTGCCATCGCAATTTGCTCTGCCGCTCGATACCTCGCCGCGCTACCCTGCACGGACATGATCAAGCGGAGATGACCTATGACCATCGTAAAGGGCGGCCTGATCCAGATGGCGCTCAAGGGTGACACGACGATGTCGCCGGACCAGATCCGCGAGCGCATGGTGGCGGCGCACCTGCCGCTGATCGAGGAAGCCGGCCGCAAGGGTGTCGAGGTATTGTGTCTGCAGGAAGTTTTCACCCAGCCCTATTTCTGCCCAAGCCAGGACGCCAAGTGGTATGCCGCCGTCGAGCGCATTCCCGAAGGCCCGACCACCAAGCTGATGCAGGAGCTGGCCAAGAAGCACTCCATGGTGATCGTGGTGCCGATCTACGAGGAAGACTTCACCGGCGTCTATTACAACACCGCCGCGGTGATCGATGGCGACGGCAAGTATCTCGGCAAGTACCGCAAAAACCACATCCCGCAGGTCGCGGGCTTCTACGAAAAGTTCTTCTTCAAGCCCGGCAATCTCGGCTATCCGGTGTTCCAGACCGCTTACTGCAAGCTCGGCGTCTATATCTGCTACGACCGCCACTTCCCCGAAGGCTGGCGGGCGCTGGCGCTGAACGGCGCGGAGTATATCGTCAATCCCTCCGCAACCGTGGCCGGCCTCAGCCAGTATCTCTGGGAGCTCGAGCAGCCGGCGGCGGCCGTGGCCAACGGCTGCTACATCGGCGCTGTCAACCGTGTCGGCACCGAGCAGCCCTGGAGCATCGGCCGCTTCTATGGCTCGGCCTATTTCGTCAATCCGCGCGGCAAGATCATCGCCAAGGCAAGCGAGGACAAGGACGAACTCCTGGTCGCCGACATGGACTGGGACATGGTGCGCGAAGTGCGCAACCTCTGGCAGTTCTATCGCGACCGCCGACCGGAGACCTACGCGAGTCTGGCGCAGATCTAGGATCCGCTTCGCGTCTTCTCATGCTTTTCCGGACCGCGAGCGTCCCGCTCGCTCGTGATTCATGAGCGAGTCGCGCGGAGTAACCTCCGCGCTGGGACGCTCGCGGTCCGCAAGAGCCTGACGCGCCGCTGGGCCGCGTGTCAGGCAGCCGTCGAGGATCAGTGCCGTGATGTTGGCCGCCGAGGCGGCGAAATCGCGCTCGCCGAGCTTCCTGCGGCCCAGCACGGCGCGGACCTGCACGTCGAAGTCGGCATAGTGCTGCGTCGACGCCCACAGCTGGAAGATGAAGTGCTTGGGATCGACCGGCCTGAGCTTGCCGCTGCGGATCCACTGGCGGATCACCTTCGCCTTCTGCTCGACCCGCTGCCGCAGATCGCGCGCCAGGTAGGATTCGAGGAACGGCGCGCCGTGCAGGATCTCGTTGGCGAAGACCTTCGAGGCATTGGGCCGGACGCGCGACCAGTACAGCTTGCCGGCGACGTATTCGGCGATGGCGTCGGCGGGTTCCCGGTCGGGCGTGAAGCGGTCGAGCTCGTCAAGCCACAGCGCCAGCACGTTGGCCAGCACGGCGCGGTAGAGCTCGGCCTTGGTGCGAAAGTAGTAGTGCAGGTTGGCCTTGGGCAGCTTGGCACGCGCCGCAATCGCGGCGGTGGTGGCGCCGCTGAAGCCGCGCTCGGCGAACACGGTCTCGGCCGCCTTCAGCAGGCGTGATTCGTTGCTTTCGCGAATTCTACCGCGGCCGTTGGCGCTGTTCTTGCGGGGTCGCGGCGAGGGCATGAAACCGTGATGCTACAGGATCAGCTTGCGTCGCTCCAGCGCCGAACTTGACCGTTTGGTCAGACTGTCGCTACCGTGCCGGCCGAAGACAGGGGGCAGTATGGATGATATTGCGGCACGGCGCCTGGGAGCTGACGAGCTGGAGCGGAACTTCGCTGACATCCACGTCCCGCTCGACCGCAAGCGCGCCCTGATCGAGGCGAGCCGCTGCTACTTCTGCCACGACGCGCCCTGCCTAGAAGCCTGTCCGACCGGCATCGACATCCCGGGCTTCATCCGCAAGATCGCGACCGACAATGTGAAGGGTGCCGCCACCACCATCCTGAGCGAGAACGTGATGGGCGGCGCCTGTGCCCGCGTCTGCCCCGTCGAGGTGCTGTGCGAGGCGGCGTGCGTGCGCCAAGCGCAGGAGAGCAAGCCGGTGCGGATCGGCGCCCTGCAGCGCTACGCCACCGACTGGCTCTTCGAGCGCAAGCTGCAGCCCTTCACGCGCAGCCCGGCGACGGGCAAGCGCATCGCCGTGGTCGGCGCCGGCCCGGCGGGCCTCGCCTGCGCCCATCGCCTGGCACTGCGCGGCCATGATATCACCGTCTTCGAAGCCAGGCCCAAGGCGGGCGGCCTGAACGAATACGGCGTCGCCGCCTACAAGGTGCCGAACGACTTTGCGCAGGCCGAGGTGGCGTTCATCCTGGATATCGGCGGCATCCGCATCGAACACGGCAAGGCGCTCGGCCGCGACGTCACGCTGGCGAGGCTGCGGCAGGATTTTAACGCGGTGTTCCTCGGCACGGGACTGGCCGGCGCCAACGCGCTGGCTCTCGAAGGCGAGGACATGGCGGGCGTCATGGACGCCGTCGCCTACATCGAGCGCCTGCGCCAGGCCAAGGACAAGGGCGCCCTCGAGATCGGACGCCGCGTGGTGGTGATCGGCGGCGGCAACACCGCGATCGACATCGCGGTCCAGGCGAGGCGGCTCGGCGCCGAGGACGTGACGATCGTCTATCGCCGCGGGCCGCAGCAGATGGGCGCGACCGGGCACGAGCAGGAGCTGGCGCAGACCAACGATGTGCGCATCAAGCACTGGGCACAGCCGACGCGCCTCATCGGCCACAAGGGACGCCTGAAAGAAGTCGAGCTCGAATACACCCAGCTCGACGAGCGGGGCCGGCTGATGACCACGGGCGACCGCTTCACGCTCCCCGCCGACATGCTGTTCAAGGCGATCGGCCAGAACTTCGTGGCTTCTCCGCTCGGCGAGCTGCTCGAGCTGAGCGGCGGGCGCATCGCCATCAATGCCGACCGCCAGACCTCGCTCGCCAACGTGTGGGCCGGCGGCGATTGCGTGCCGGGTGACGATCTCACCGTGAGCGCGGTGCAGGACGGCAAGGTCGCCGCCGAGGCGATCGACCGCGCCTTGCGCGCCTGAAAGGGAGGATATCCATGGCCGAGCTGCGCACCACCTTCGCCGGCATCAAGTCGCCCAATCCATTCTGGCTCGCCTCGGCGCCGCCGACCGACAAGGCCTACAACGTCGTGCGCGCCTTCAAGGCCGGTTGGGGCGGCGCGGTCTGGAAGACGCTGGGCGAGGATGGGCCGCCCATCGTCAACACCGCCTCGCGCTACGGCAGCCTGGAAGTCGGCGGCCTGCGCATGGTGGGCTTCACCAATATCGAGCTGATCACCGACCGGCCGCTGCAGGTCAATCTCGACGAGATCAAGCAGGTCAAGCGCGACTGGCCCGACCGCGCGCTGGTCGTGTCCCTAATGGTGCCCTGTGTCGAAGACAGCTGGAAGACCATCCTGAAGAAGGTCGAGGAGACCAACGCCGACGGCGTCGAGCTGAATTTCGGCTGCCCGCACGGCATGTCCGAGCGCGGCATGGGAGCCGCGGTCGGCCAGGTGCCGGACTACGTCGAGATGGTAACGCGCTGGTGCAAGCAGCACACCCGCATGCCGGTGCTGGTGAAGCTCACGCCCAACGTAACCAGCATCCTGGGGCCCGCGCGCGCCGCCAAGCGCGGCGGCGCCGACGGCGTGTCGCTGATCAACACCGTCAATTCGATCATCGGCGTCGATCTCGAGCGCATGGCGCCGCAGCCGGTGGTGGCCGGCAAGGGCACCCATGGCGGCTATTGCGGCCCGGCGGTGAAGCCGATTGCGCTCAACATGGTGGCCGAGATCTCGCGCGATCCCGAATGCGCCGGCCTGCCGATTTCGGGCATCGGCGGTATCGCCACCTGGCAGGACGCGGCGGAATTCCATGCGCTGGGCGCCACCACCGTGCAGGTCTGCACGGCGGCGATGCATTACGGCTTCAAGATCATCGACGACATGGTGGACGGCCTCGGCAACTGGCTCGACGCCAAGGGCCATGCCGGCGTCGGCGGCATCGTGGGCCGCGCCGTGGCCAACGTCACCGACTGGCAGCATCTCGACCTCAACTACAAGACGGTGGCGCTGATCGACCAGGCGGCCTGCATCAAGTGCGGGCTCTGCCATATCGCCTGCGAGGACACCTCTCACCAGGCGATCGCCGCCAAGAAGGCCGGCAGCGAGCGGCGCTACGAAGTGATCGACGCGGAGTGCGTCGGCTGCAATCTTTGCATGTATGCCTGTCCGGTCACGGACTGCATCAGCATGGTCGAAGTGGCAACCGGCAAGCGACCGATCACCTGGCTCGAGCATCCGAATAATCCCCTGCGGCAGACCGCGAAGTGAAGGCAGGCCCCTCGCCGTCCGGTCCCCTCGCCATCGACCTGCGCGACCTGTCGCTCACTTTCGAGACGGCGGAGACGCCGGTGGTGGCGCTCTCCAAGGTCAATCTGCAGATCAAATCAGGCGAGTTCGTCTCGCTGATCGGACCGTCGGGTTGCGGCAAGACCACGCTGTTGCGGGTGATGGCCGATCTGGTGCGGCCGACCGGCGGCGACATCAAGGTCAACGGTCTGTCACCCGGGGAGGCGCGGCTCGCCCGCGCCTATGGCTACGTCTTCCAGGCGCCGGCCCTCTATGCCTGGCGGACGGTGCGGCGCAACCTCATGCTGCCGCTCGAGATCATGGGGGTGGCAAAGCCCGAGCGCGAGGCGAGGGCCAGGCAGTACCTCGCCATGGTCGGCCTAGAAGAGTTCGCCAACAAGTTCCCCTGGCAGCTCTCGGGTGGCATGCAGCAGCGCGTGTCGATCGCCCGCGCGCTCAGCTTCGAGCCCAAGCTCCTGCTGATGGACGAGCCGTTCGGCGCACTCGACGAGATCACGCGCGATCACCTGAACGAGCAACTGCTGCGGCTCTGGGAGCAGACGCGGAAGACGGTGGTCTTCGTCACCCATTCGATTCCCGAAGCGGTGTTCCTGTCCAACCGCATCGTCGTCATGTCGCCGCGGCCGGGCCGCATCCTCGAAGTCATCGAGAACCACCTGCCGGCCAACCGCACGCTCGACATGCGGGAGACGCCGGCCTTCCTCGACATCGCGCTGAAAGTACGCCGCGCGCTGCGCGCCGGGCATTCCTATGAGTGATGTGGCCCTGCGACCAGCCCTGCCCGCCGGGCTCCAGCGGCTGCGCGAGGGCAACACGCTGCCGCTCGCCGCCGTGGTCACGGCGATCATCGTCCTCTGGTATCTCGGCGCGATCTGGCTGAATGCCGGCCTGGTCGAGCAGCGTCTCGAGCAGACCGGCCAGCCACCGACGATGTCGACATTCATCGAGACCGCGTGGTCGCTCGACCGCCCGGTGCTGCCGGCGCCGCATCAGGTGGCCGTCGAGTTCTATGACAGCGTGTTCACGCGCGACGTCAGCTCGCCGCGCAGCCTGGTCTATCATGCCTACGTCACGGGCTCGGCGGCCATCGTGGGCTTCCTGTTCGGCACCGCGCTCGGCATCCTGCTGTCGCTCGGCATCGTGCGCTGGCGCACGCTCGACCGCAGCCTGCTGCCCTGGATCATCGCCTCGCAGACCATCCCGATTCTGGCGATCGCACCGATGATCATCGTCGTGCTGGGCAACATGGGCCTGACCGGCCTCCTGCCCAAGGCCGTGATCTCGATGTATCTCTGCTTCTTCCCGGTCACAATCGGCATGGTGAAGGGCCTGCGCTCGCCCGATCCGCTGCAGCTCGACCTGATGCGCACCTATTCGGCGACGCCCCGGCAGGTGTTCTGGAAGCTGCGCTGGCCCGCGTCGGTCGGCTTCCTGTTCGCCTCGCTCAAGGTCGCGATCGCCATCAGCCTGGTCGGCGCCATCGTCGGCGAGCTGCCGACCGGCGCACAGGAAGGCCTGGGCGCGCGGCTGCTGAGCGGCTCCTACTACGGCCAGACGGTGCAGATCTGGTCGGCGCTGTTCATGGCGGCCCTGCTCGGCGCGGTCATGGTCGCGGCCGTCGGCGCCGTCGAGCTGTCGACGCTGCGGCGCATGGGGGCAGCAGCGCCATGAAGCTGAACGGCGCCGCGCTCCTTGCCGCCCTTCTGGCGCTGGCCTCCATCGTCCTGCCGGTCGGCATCGGCAACGGCGCACCCGTCCATTGGCACGACCTCGGCATGCCGCTCGTCGCCGTGGGCCTTTGCCTGCTGGCCGCGCTCGCGACCCTGCGGCGGCGCGCAAGCAACCCGATCACGGGTATCGTCGCTTTGGGCGGCGCGGTGATCGGCGCCAGCGCGCCGCTCGCCGCCCTGGATGGCGGCCTGTCGGTCGGCCCCGAGGCACCGGGATTCTGGCTCCTCGTCGCCGGCGTTGCCGCGCTGGCCTGGCGCGGGCTTGAAAGCCTGGCGGACCTGCGGACACCGCGCTGGATCGGCGCGCTGGTCGTGCCGGGCCTGTTCGGCCTCCTGCTGCTCTGGCTGTGGCAGGTCCTGACGGTGGGCTTCGACGTGCCGTCGGTGCTGCTGCCGAGCCCGGCCCGCATCGGCCATCAGCTTGCCGCCAACGCCGGGCTGCTGTGGCAGGATTTCCGGCAGACCTTCCTGAAATCAGTGCTGGCCGGCTTCACGCTCGGTTCCGGCGCGGGCTTCGTGGTCGCCGTCCTGGTCGATCGCAGCCCCTTCCTGCAGCGCGGCCTGCTGCCGCTCGGCGCGCTGGTCAGCGCCATCCCGATCGTCGGCATCGCGCCCATCATGGTCATGTGGTTCGGCTTCGACTGGCCGTCGAAGGCCGCGGTGATCGTGGTGATGACCTTCTTCCCCATGCTGGTGAACACCCTGGCAGGGCTGGCCGCGGCGGGTGACATCGAGCGCGATCTCATGCACTCCTATGGCGCGGGCTATGGCCAGACGCTCAGCAAGCTCCGCCTGCCCAGCGCATTGCCCTTCACCTTCAATGCCTTGAAGATCAACTCGACCTTGGCGCTGATCGGCGGCATCGTGGCGGAGTTCTTCGGCACGCCGGTGGTGGGCCTGGGCTTTCGGATTTCGGTCGAGATCGGTCGCATGAACGTCGACATGGTGTGGGCGACAATCGCCGTCGCGGCGCTCGCCGGATCGATGTTTTACGGCGTCCTCGCGCTTATCGAGCGGGGACTGACCTTCTGGCATCCATCGTACCGCCAGGAGCAGAGTTAGAAGGGCAACGACAGCGACAAGGAGGAATGCATGAAGAGACTTGCGATTTTGGCCGGCACCGCCGTCCTGGTGTCATCGAGTCTGGGCGCCCAGGCAGCCGACAAGCTCACCCTGCAGCTGAAGTGGGTGACGCAGGCCCAGTTCGCCGGCTACTTCGTGGCCAAGGACAAGGGCTTCTACAAGGACGAGAACCTCGACGTCACGATCAAGGCAGGCGGCCCCGACGTCGCTCCGCCGCAGGTCATCGCCGGCGGCGGCGCCGACGTGGTGATCGACTGGATGCCGTCGGCGCTGGCGACGCGCGAGAAGGGCGTCGCGCTCGTCAATATCGCCCAGGTGTTCAAGCGCTCGGGCATGGAGCTGACCTGTCGCGCCGACAGCGGCGTGAAGACGCCGGCCGACTTCAAGGGCAAGACGCTCGGCGTCTGGTTCGGCGGCAACGAGTATCCGTTCCTGTCGTGGATGGACAAGCTCAAGCTCAAGACCTCGGGCGCCGACGCCGACATCAAGGTGCTGAAGCAGGGCTTCAACGTCGATCCCCTGCTGCAGAAACAGGCGGCCTGCATCTCGACCATGACCTACAACGAGTACTGGCAGATCATCGACGCCGGCGTGAAGCCCGCCGACCTGGTGGTCTTCAAGTACGAGGACCAGGGCGTGGCGACGCTCGAGGACGGGCTCTACACCCTCGACGCCAAGCTCAAGGACCCGGCCACGGTCGACAAGCTCGCCCGCTTCGTGCGCGCCTCGATGAAGGGCTGGGACTATGCGATCAAGAACCAGCCCGAAGCGGTCAAGATCGTGCTCAAGAACGACACGACCGGCGCGCAGACCGAGAAGCATCAGACGCGGATGATGGGCGAGATCGCCAAGCTCGTGGCCGACCAGCCCAAGGGCCTGGGCTATCTCGAGGAGGCCGACTACCAGCGCACCGTCGACGTGCTGCTCAAGGGCAGCTCCGAGCCGGTCATCACCAAGAAGCCGGTCGGCGCCTGGACGCACGACGTGTGGGACAAGGCTATGAAGAAGTAGGGACTCAAGGCTCCCCATCATCCTCCTCTCCCCCGCTAGGGGGAGAGGCGGGGAGAGGGGGCTACGCACGTCGATTCCCCCTCTCCTAACCTCTCCCCCTAGCGGGGGAGAGGAAATTGAGATGTGAATCGGAAAGCGGCGGCTACTCGGCCGCCATACGCGGTACCGCGCGTGGCGCCTTGAGATCCGACTGGCGCCGGACGGCATCGAAGAAAGGCGCGAAGGTCGGCCGCGGAATATAACGTCCGGCGCCGCGCTTCGTGTCCAGCTTGCCGTCCGCCCACACGACGTTGCCTTGCGAGATCGTGTGCGTGGCGAGGCCCTGCACGGTGAGCCCCTCGAAGATGTTGTAGTCGACCTTCTGGTGATGGGTCTTCGCCGAGATGGTGCGCTTGGCGCTGGCATCCCACACCACGATATCGGCATCCGCGCCGACGCTGATCGAGCCCTTGCGCGGGTAGATGTTGAAGATCTGCGCGGCGTTGGTCGAGGTGACGCGCACGAACTCGTTGGGCGTCAGCCGGCCGGTCCCCACGCCGTAGTGCCAGAGGATCGACATGCGATCCTCCACGCCGCCCGTGCCGTTGGGGATCTTGGTGAAGTCGGCACGGCCCATCTCCTTCTGCGGCGCGCAGAAGCAGCAGTGGTCGGTCGCCGTGGTCTGCAGATTGCCCGACTGCAGGCCGCGCCACAGGACTTCCTGGTGCTCCTTGGGCCGGAACGGCGGGCTCATCACGTGCGCCGCCGCAACGTTCCAGTCGGGATTGCGATAGACCGAATCATCGACCACGAGGTGGCCGGCCAGCACCTCGCCGAACACGCGCTGGCCCTCGTTGCGCGCGCGCGTGATGGCCTCGAGCGATTCGCGGCAGGAATTGTGCACGATGTAGAGCGGCACGCCCAGCACCTGGGCGATCCGGATGGCGCGGTTGGCCGCCTCGCCCTCGACCTCGGGCGGCCGCGACAGCGGATGGCCCTCGGGGCCGGTTATGCCGGCTTTCAGGAGCTGCTGCTGCAGATGGAACACCAGTTCGCCATTCTCGGCGTGGACGGTGCAGATCGCGCCAAGCTCGCGGGCGCGGGTGAAGCTGTTCACCAGCACCTCGTCCTCGGCCATGATCGCGCCCTTGTAGGCCATGAAGTGCTTGAAGCTGTTGACACCGTGCTCCTTGGTGAGCGTGCCCATGTCGCGATGGACGCTGTCATCCCACCAGGTGACCGCGACGTGGAAGGAATAGTCGCCGGCCGCCTTCTGCGCCCAGCCGCGCCATTTGTCGTAGGCCTCCAGCAGCGGCTCCTGCGGGTTGGGGATCACGAAGTCGATGATCATGGTGGTGCCGCCGGCGAAGCCCGCCGCCGTGCCGGTGAAGAAATCCTCCGACGCGGTGGTGCCCATGAAGGGCAGCTCCATGTGGGTGTGAGGATCGATGCCGCCCGGCATGACGAGCTGGCCGCCGGC